>ERZ869929.31-NODE-31-length-80111-cov-8.613196_pt1 | contig 80111 bp, 110 predicted proteins | sample MGYA00579312_ERZ869929 | MGnify/ENA primary metagenome ERZ869929 (study PRJEB32216, sample SAMN09231818) | wastewater metagenome | place: USA: Maryland | collected 2016-08-09 | study: EMG produced TPA metagenomics assembly of the PRJNA472060 data set (Reclaimed... | reverse complement strand
TTTTTTTCTTTTACTTCAATACTTTCTAATTTTTTTGCAAATTGTGTTAATTGTAGGTCTACAATTTTTTTAGAATTTGCATTTTTTGCATCTGCATTTTTTGTGTTTACAGATGTTTTTTGCGCTGCATTTTTTTGTTGATTTTTCATAATTCTGATTTTTTTAAAAGTGAAATAGTTTATACAAAGATAATTATAAAATTCACTGATTGCAAATAATTTCAATCATATTTATTTATAGCGTCAATAAATTTTATTTATAATTGCCTACCCATCCCACATGCCTTCCCACATACCTTCCTACCATCCAAATCCACAAACCATCCTATTGGGCCCATTTCCGATGGGACTGGCCCAACAAGGTTTCCGATGGCCCACTAAGGATCCATGCAAGCTCGATGCCTAGCTCCTGTTGTTGGGAAAGAACTAACGGGGTAATAGCCACGCCGCTATATAGGATATAGTATCAGTAATACCCTTTTGTATTTGCTAGTTAAAGCATTATAATAATGAGCATAGTTATATTGATTGACTAGTTATAAGCACTTCTAGCATGCCCAGGATTGCAGGGATTAGTAGTTATTATTGATTAATCATAGTAGAATAATATGGTAGGATGGCCATGCTAATCTATAGTAGGCCCATTTAAGGTAAGCCACAAAAATAGGAGCCCAAGAATAGGCTCCTCAATGGTCAGAATTATAAAAAGGTTGGGATTAAATTAAGGTATCTAATGGGATAGTAGCCCATAAATGAGTATTAATATCTACCAGGGAAACGTTCCAATTACCAGGTTCAGCAATAGGGTCAGAGTTATGTATAGTTCTAGCTCTATAATGTTTAGGACCAATATAAAATTCCCATATCCCATCAATAACTATAACCCTACCTGCTAATGACTCAGGGGTATCATCTGGCTCCCAATCCGAATTAGGATGATGATATAGCTTATCTGCATTCTCTAAGGTTACTGCAATCCCTTTCACATTTGCTTTCTCTAACCTTGCAATTATTTCATTTATGTTATTCATAATTAAATCATTTATGCAAATATAATTAAATTATTTCCCAATTAGGTACCTAATTTATTAAGCCTAATCCTTATTCCACTACCTCTGCTGATCCTTCAATGGTATTCTGGGATCCATCATATTTAATGCCTATGTTGTTAAGGTTCTGGAATCTGGCACCAACTTCGGGTATCTGGCCCAACTGAGCTTCCTTATCTGGGATTAGGTTAGGATTAGTTAGCATACTTGGTACCGAATTAGCCTCAATAAGCCTTAATGCCGCATCAGGTGTAAGGTACTGGTTTTGGGTAACAGGATTGTTGTTTTGGATGAAGATATTGGTAGCGGGATTATCGCTCATAAGCTTCAAAATATCGAGTAAAGGTTTGTATGAATTTAGCTCATTTTGGATAGCCCTATTTAGCTCACCTGATAAGAATGGAACGTAGCGCTGGCCCTGATCCGCCATTAATATATGTGTTTGGGATTTAGCTTTGGATTGGGTTTCTAGGACCCCTTTTAAAGCCCCAAAAATTGAGACCCTAGCTAATTGCCTTCCCTCATCTCCATCAAAGAACCTTCCTATTCTACTGAACTCCTTATTCATTCTCATAAGTAGCTCTGTTACATGTATGTTTAGGTATGAAGCCATTTGGTCTATTGGTATTTGTACTCCATTATAGTACATTCCATTAGCTACATATTGTCCTATTATCATAGTAGCTCTTTTATTTCTCAATTCTTCTTGTTTTTGGGGATTAGAGGCAAGGTTATGGATTTGGATATTTAAATGGGTAAGTCCCATTGGCCTTGGTATCCTTACCTTATTATTCTTTATCTTTTTCATATTATATAGCTTTTTGTGGCTTTGTATAGTAGGCTAAGGAAAAAGGATCCTGGTTTAAGGATCCTTACCTTTTAATTTATTCCTTTATTTAGCTTGTTTTGTTGGGTAAAGGATCTTCTATTGGTTTATGAGATTGGATTGATTGGTAAGGTTTCTCAGGATTATATTTGGGCTCATCAAATGGGGTACCCATGGGTTGCTCATCTACAGGCAGCTTAAAGGGTTCAGCGTTGTTGATGTACCTCATTGATAGGTATTCGTGTAGGAATATTAGTACCTTTTGTAGCTCCTTTAGTCCATACGATATGGATGAGTTTTCGTAGTGGGGATCAGATGCTTCGTAATGTATTGTTCCTATGCTATCTATAAGTCCCTTGATATAGTCATATTCCTTTTGGTATAGTGTTTGTTTTGTGGAGCTCATGGCCTCGGGTAAATGGTTCCATATTACCCTTAGTAAATTCAGGTACATATCCCTGCCTGGTCCCCTCATTTGCTCTATCTTATCGTAAGCTCTTTGGAGTAGTAGGCGGGCGTCGTCTATCTCTCTGGAAGTTGGGATTTTTTGGTTCTTTTGGTAGGCTAGCTTAAGGTTAGTTTCTACCTGCAGGTCGTGGTTCCTCATTTGCAGGATAAAGCAATATCCTATGAGTAATAGGAAACCTATACTCAGGCAAATGGCTGTGAAAATACTGATTTGTACCATGTTATTAGATTAGTTGATTAATAAGCAAATAGTATTATATCCGGGTTATTTGGGGCTAGTTTCTAGTGCATATTATGACTAATGATTAGTGCACTCCCGTAAATGATAGCAGGAGTGCACTTTAGTCATTATGCAGTAGGAGCATAGGTTGCTTCCTCCCATGCTGCTTTCTCTTTGCGAACCTTTTTAAGTTCCGCTTCTTTTTCCGGGCCGCCTTTTTTGAGTTCGGATATTTTGTTTGAGAATGCTTCCGCCTGTGCACGGGCTTTTCGGCGAAATTCCTTCTTCTCGGGGTTACTCATCCCTTTAGGGTAGAGATACTTGGATGCACGGCCTTCATCCTCCTTTTTTGGGTCTTTAGCCTTTTTGGTAGCTCCATCAAGGTTTTTCTTTACTACTTCCCCTTTAGCCTTGTTTGAAGGGGCTGTCTTTGTGGATTTTTTGTCCCCCTTTTTAGGGGCTGCTGTTGTTGCCATAATATATGGATTTTAAAAGTGACTAAATATCAAATGGAGCTTTAATAAGGATATATGATTTAGCTTCCTCATCGTCAATCTCCAACTCTATGAATAAATCCTCAACTTCTGATTTATCTATTACTTCCTCGCAATTCTCAAAATCATTTTTAATCTCTTCCACTATCCCCATATCTGGGGTTAACATATACAGAGTATTATCCCTATATAATAATCCCCGTATCTTTTCTCCCAACTGGGTATCATCTTCCCAGAATATATCCCCATTATGAGCTGGGATAGGCTCCCTTAATACCTTAATAATCTCGGATTTAATATTCATAATCATATTATTTTGATAATGCAAATATAATGGGGATTATGCCTAATTAGGAACCTAATTTATTGAGCCTATATTGGAGGCATACTATTAACCTCATCCATTATTGAGGCTTCCCTATTCCATGTATAAAATGGGTATAGGTGCCTTATTGGCTCATGGAATGTGTAGCAGCTATAATCCTCTGCGTATACGTAGGTTTTTAGCTCTAAGCCTTCACTTGAATTTGGGGCTATGAATAAGAGTTGCCCAAAATAGCTAAACTTTATTATTTTACCCCAGTCCTTCTTTTCCACATACTCTATATCATCCACTGCCTCACATTTATAAAGCTGAGCTATTATCTGAGTAACGTATTTTAAGGCGTTATAAGCCTCTTTACCCAAATCTATCCTCCTGTAACCAGTGGATATACTATCACATCCAAATACCATGAAATAGGGTATCTCTTGCAATACTAATTCTGATGGGGATTGGGTAAGCTTTAAGGATTGCGCCATAGCTTGTATCTCCCTTGCTATTTTATCCGCGGTAGTGTTATGAGCTCGGAAGCAACTTTCTGGGAAATGAAGCTTAACTAAATCTACAAAATCCTGTAAATTTTCTTTCATATCAATTTTTATTTATAATGCAAATATAATGCAATTAATACCTAATAAGGAACCTAATTTATTGGGCCTCCATATTCTCAATCCATACCTTATTTTCCTCATTTGACCAATAGATACAAATTCCCCGATAATCATACCTTTGGTTAGTAGCTATCTCTCTTAGGTAGAATTCCACATGTTTTGGGAACTCCCCACTATCACAATGCACTACCTCGGAATTAGCTAAATTCATATAGTCATCTAGGTTCCTTTCTATATCCCGTCTCAAATGGTTGGTAGCAAGCTTAATTAGCCTTTGTTCCATATAATAGGATGGGGCTAAGGTTAAAAAGCTGGGATAATCCGCAAAAGTCCTTTCATGGTGTTTTTGGTCCAGGTATATCTCAGGTAATTTACTGATGGGTATTTGGTTTATTTTTTCAGTAGCGTATATGTACTCTGAACTTCCTTTACTCAGATTTTTAAAACCCTCATTATCCATTAGCTCATCATTGTATGAGCTAATAACTAACATCATCTCGGGGTAAGTTGGGTAGCCTTGTTCGGGTTTGTCCATACATAAATCCCCTTCTCCAAATGTAGTAATCCCAGTTATGGGTAAACCTACATTTTCATCATCATCAAGGAAGAATAAAGCTTCCTTATGCCTTTGGGATGGGGGGATTTTGTTGACTAGTTCAATAAATTCCTGCCAATTCATAATTATATTATTTTGATAATGCAAATATAATTTATTAAATACCTATTTAGGTACCCAATTTTATGGGCCCAATACTGGTACCAAAGGTGGAGTGGGGTCATCATAATGAGAGGGGTCTGCTTGCAATTCTTCGGGTTTTACAAAGTCTATACAATCTACATCCCATTCACATCCACCGTCATCGCTTTCCCTGAATACTATATTACACCTTTGCTGTTCTGGTGTCATGTTGCTTATGTGATACATTAAATCTTCCCAAGTCATAATTTATGGATTTGGAGTTAAAACACCTGCTATATGTATATTAATGGGCATAGTCGTTTGTTTGAGTTGCTCAAGTATAGCTTTATTAAGGCTACGTGTATTTAGGTAGAAATATTCTAATTCCACTACTACTACCTGATTTGTATTTACAAATGCCCCTTCCCCTTCATTAGCATCCTCATCCCAATCACGGGTAATGCAATTAACTATCAACTTTATTTCCTGGCTCATGCTTTATGATGTTTTGGTTAAATCAAAAGGTGTGGATTTATAATACTCCATCATATCCTCGTCAAATACCCAGTGACCAATAGTTTCATCCCAAATTACTGCTAATTGAGGACTAATAAGGTTGTACCAGTTTTGGATATGGGTGCTTTCTACAGATACTACCCATTCAGGGCTGTCTACCCCTATGTCATATATCTTAGTGGTAGTTTTAGCTAAGAAGCACTTATTGGTAGCTCTGTCCTTTATGGATATAATGCTACCAATCACTAATGCTTTATTTATTAGCCTAACAAAAGGCTTTGTTGGGGGTACTAACATAGCTCTATTTTATTATGGGTAAAATAATATTATGGGTAAGAGCTAATACTTGAATTGAACCATATATTACTCCTACTGATATTGCAATGCCTAATACCAGGATCTGGGATAATTTTTTCATAACTATATTATTTGATAATGCAAATATAATAAGGATTATACCCAGATTATAACCTAATTATTTGGGCTATTTTTAGTACTATACCTACCTATATCGGTATGTTGCGAAAAATTTACTATACCTTATCCCCATGCTACCTGACATTAGCCTTACTGGTAGTCTATTCTCAATAAGGAACTTTATTACTACCTCGTTTATAAATACGGCAAGCTCAGAGTCCTTTATTGATGGCTTACCCAATGTGGTTAGAGCCCTATGCTCAAAACCCATAGTATGCAGCTCAACACTAACAGTGAAGTTAAAGGGGTTTATGAACATAGTATCATCATCTTGCCATAATAAGTCCACCTGCGCTGCATTGTGGAGTTTCTTGAATTTATCTACTCTCATAAGCTGTTATATTTTCCGTATGTGTATGTGTACCTCCTTACCCTCGGGGAATTCTTTAGGACTACGTATCCATACACCCCCATTAATTCCGAGATAAGAGCTAATAACCCCAGCAGCCATTTTACTCAATGACTCCCGTATATACTTTACCTCCCTATCCATGTCCTTTTCGGATTGGATTTCATCACCGGGCTCTAATATGAGCTGTATAGTAATTTTAGCTTTTCTATTCCTTACCATTGTTTGGGTGGTTTTAATGATGTATTATGGTATTTAGCCACATCCTCCAATATCTCCCTTTCCTTAATAAGGAGCTCATGTACTTTTTGTAAAGCATCAGCTCTAGCTTCTAGGTCCTCAATATGGAATTCCTTATCCAAAGGTAGGGTATCCTTGTAAGCAGCTAGTGCTAAGGCACCAGATACATCCTTATAAAGTCTAGTTTCAATAATGGTGAACCTCATAGTCAATAATTATTTTGATAATGCAAATATAATGCAGTTAATACCTAATTTAATAACCTATTATTTGAGCCTGAACCCACTTGGTTATTAAGGCTTATTTTACCTCCTGCATCATACCCAGCTCTTGCACCATCTTTGCCTTGAGTTCTACCCCCACGAGTAGCCTTAACCCTTGGGTAGGATTTGTGGAAAAAATTAGATACTTCAGTATTGGATAATTTTATAAGTGCTGTAACAGTATTAGTTGAGCTTTTTTCCCTTTGCTCCGCTTCTTTACGTAACTCCATGGATCTTTCATCCATCCTTTGGCAAATCCTACTTGCACAGGCTAATAGGAAATCCCTGCGATAAGCACCCCTCTTTTGAATACCCATATACTCCCTCCAGCATTGAGCCTCTATTCTACGTATAGCCCCAATTAGGTAGATTGCCATTTGAATTGTGGTAGCTACATTATCCTTTCTACCCAATACTGCTAGGTTACCCAAACTATCCCCATGATGGTTGGTTAATATACATTGGGTAAAATAGTTTCTGCATATCCCCACTATAAGGACGTGTATCCATTTACCATGGCGCTTGTCAGATAGCTCGTCTAGCGAGAGTTTATCTTCAATCAAAGGGTTACTGCTCTCTAACTCATGGGAGCTCACTAGCTGCATATCTATGTTATGCTGTAAGCATAGTTCTTGCACCTTATCATTAAGTGCTTTAGCTTCTGCCTCTGAGTCAGAGGATTGAGCTTTGTTTAAAAGCTTCTTTAGCTTGTCTAAAAAACTGTTGTCTACCATATATTACTGAATTATTATAGCCTTTATTGCGCTATCCCCATCCTCGTCTCCCTCATTATCGCTATTTGATAATTTGAGAGTTTGGAATGGATAGCTAGTTTTTTCCAAAATCCCCATAGTTACACTACGTACTATTGGGGCTATTTGAGTATGGCACATATCCCCATAGTCATAAACAAAATGTACTGGTAAATCGTCATCAAAATCCTTTAACTCATCATTGACTATGTTACGTAATTCTCCGAGTGTTAATCCAGGCCTTGGCATGTTATCTATGTTTTAAGGTTTACAAAAAAATGTAAGATGGCACGCACAGCATGCTGGTATAGTTAAATCTTTAACTTCCCCTGTAGACTTAAATTCTATGTCATACCATTGGAAATTAAAGTTTTCATTGGGTTTAAGCTTTGCTGGGAGGGACACCATCATAGAGCAACATACTATCCTAGCAATTGCTCCCTCATAATCTTTAGTTAACCCCTCAATCTCAAAGTCCCGAGGACTTAGGTCCTTAAAGCTAAACCTGACTAAGGTGTTATCTTCAAAAAAGGGCTTAACATGTTTAGCCTCCCATCTTTGGACCTTTTTAAGTTGGGTATTATCTAAATCTACCAACTCCCTTAATTCAAGGGTATCAACCATGCCCAGTATGTATAATACATCTGGGATATCCCCCTTTATTTGGCAGTTTCGGTAATTTATATTTATTATTGATTTCATAATGCAAATATAATGGGGATTATACCCAGATTATAACCTAATTATTTGAGCTATATTATATCGTTGAACATTTCCCTTACCAAATCTTGGCAATGGTCAGTTTCCCCATTTGCAAATATGTAGGCATTTACCCTATCCAAATCCTGCTGAGTTATATGTTCTCTATGGTGTTCCCAAAGTGTTTCTCCTAAGGATAGCTCTAAGAATTTCCAAGCTCTAACATTTTCTAGGGACCTAGTAATAATACCTACCCCCCTATTCTCAGGGTATAGGGGTATTTGTGGATCTTTATGCTTATACCTAAATACCCCATTTACACATTCCACCTCTTCTATAAGGTCCGCTAATTCTATTTCGTCAAACTGGGATAAGGAATTTGTAGTTAGTTCCCGTAGTTCTACATAACCCCCATCTACCATAACTACTTCATACATAGATCCATAGATATCTATTACTTCGTCCCCCTCTTCTAGGTTTTTACCATGGGGTATTTGCCTTAGTATACTTTGTATAGCTCTTATTTGGGTAGTTAGCTTATGCTCCTCTATTCTAATAAAGGTTAGGCAATCTTTAGCTTTGTTATTAGCTATACGCTTGTTTAGCCTATCTAATTTCTCCAATGACCTAGTAATTTCCACCCCAGACCCATTAAGGAAAGTTTTAGCATCTTGGAAGTTTTTTGAAAACTTGGTTAACCCACTATGAGTGGTGTAGTAGTAACCCCTGCTGGTGTTAATTACATAAACTGAATTTTCCATAATTTACTGTATTTCTGGTATTACATAATTCCCCTTATACGGGGTAGTGTCTTTTGGATATAGCTTATAAGGGTGTAGGGTATCTTTGGGTAGTTTTGTAGGGGGTTCTACCCAACCCTTGGGATCACCATATAGTCCTATAGCATCCTCGTCAAAGTTAATGCAAATCAGCATAATGCTAATTATCAGTATAAATATTGAGCTTCTCATATCCTAACTAGTTTATCTGAATGGATTATTTTTTAATTCTTCTTTAAGGCGGGGTAATTCATTAATGCTGCTAGAGCTTTTTAAGCTTTTGGTGAATCTTTTCTATATTTACATTGGGCCCTCACAACCACCTGTGAATTCTCTTTTTTTCTTTGTATTTTTTAGCCTTTGCCCCTTCTGGGTGCTGTTCAAAAATGCATCCATTTTTCCCAACCATTCCTGGGATTTAGCGTATATTTTCCTAAGCTTGGGGTCCCTTAGCAATTCAGCATGTCCACTCATAAACTCTTTAGCCCTGCTACCTTCGAATGCTAGGTTAAATCTCACTGCCATGTCTCTTTTCTCCTCTAGCTTGCTTTTGTAAAGCTTACGAGTAGGGATTTTGTGTTTTTTGCCCATAGTCTATATATTATTTTTATAATGCAAATATAAATAAAAGGTAACCCATTTAGATTACCTTTTATTTGAGCTCAACTAATCCCAATCTGACTTAGAAATCCTCTTCCTCGTCATCATCTGGTCCTTCCTCTTGCTGTTTGAGTTTTTCTGCTTCCTCTTCCAGCTTTTTGAGTTCTTTGTCGGATAGCTTTCGCTCTTCGTCATGAACTTCACCTTTAGTGTGGTTAGTGGCTCCGATTGTCGAGATGTTTTGTGTTTTTTTCATATACTTGGGATTTATGCTTCACCGATTATGGGTCCTCTACCCTTATTAAAGGATTTTAGCTTATTTACTGCTTCTTCCATACTCAACATTGGTTTTATCCTATTTTTACCCATTTCTAAAATTTCTTTAGCTTCAGGGAGGGGGTTATTCCAACCATATTGGCTATCAAAGTAAACTGAGTAGTCGTCATAGGTATTTAGTAGTTTACCTGTAGTGATATCTTCCAACATATCATCTACATTGGGTATATCTCTAAATGTCCAGGCTTCTGTCTTAACTACCAAGTCCCCAGTTGGCATGAGCTTTTGCATGAATGCTAGTTGGTCATTCTTTTCTAGGCACATAAATCCCCATTCTGGGTCATTGTATATAGCTTTCATAGCTAGGTATACATTGTCATCGCCTATATTTAGCTTACCAACTCCATCTCGATATAGGGGGTTAGTTAGGAATTCCCGAGTAGCTCTAAATAGCATTTGTAAATTCCTACTTGGGGGATTTACCTCATATACCATGTGATTGTCTATTATGCCCCATGCTTTAAGCCCAGTGGGATAATTCAATATCTTCAATTCACCCCCCGATAGGCTTATAAATAGGAAAACCACCTCTTTAGTAGTAGCGTCCGTAAGTTCATGAAGATAGGCTAATTCTATCAGGGGTTTTTGACTACTAAAGTGTTTCCCGGATATAGCTTGTACGTCCGCTGAGCCGGGTAAGTTGATTTTACAGCTAATTTCTAATTTCTCATGGGGATCAATAAACTCTCCGTCTTTTTGTAGGTTTATTACCCTATTGCCCATAACGAGATTTTTTTTCTGCATTGTTACCTCCTTGTTTTTTATATTGGTTATTAATTTTTATCCTTAAATCCGAGAACCCTACCTCGGTTATAGTTATTTCACTCCCACCAACTTGGGGCGGTGGAAAAACCTTATTTTCTATTTCAGCCCTTATGGTCTTTTTGAGGATATTAAATGCCTCCTTTCTTAGGATTTCTTTTATATCCTCCTGGTCCCAGTTCTCATACTCAGCAGTTAATTGCATGCTGAATACTAAGGTAGCTTTCTCCATATCTGACGCTATGCTAGTTTGATTATCTTATATATTATCTATCATTTGCAAATATAATAATATTAATGCTAGAAGGCTTACCAAAATTAGGGGCCTTACTATAGAAAAGGCCCGATATCCTAGAAAGGATTGGGCCCTTGAGTATTTGTTTCTGTTATGTTTTTTATAGATGGAAAGTTGAAGTTGAAAATGTTCCACCATTTGTTGTTCTCTTCTTTTCCTAATGTTGTCAAACCTTGCCATGACATGTTAGTTTAGAAATTTGGTACCTTAGTACTATCCCAAGCATACTGTAGCATAAGTTGCCTTATAGTCTTTACAGCATCATTATGGTTCTCAGTATCTGTTATGGGTATACCCATAAGGCCGCACTCTATTTTTAGTTTATAGTGCAATATAGTTATTACTGATTTCCACTCAGCTATCCTGAAGTTATTAGTGGTAGGCCTTTCCATGCTATAATAAAACTGGGAATACCAATGAAACCACTTATTAAAGTTAGCCTCAATTATTGTACTGGGTATTTCAAAAGATGCCACTGTTTTGTATTGCATAGGTGCCTCTATATTAAAGTAATTAGCAGCACTGGAATATTGGTGCCTATTCCACCTATCACTTTGGGAACTCAGTACTGCAGGAGGAAGCCCCACCCTTTGACTGACCTTATTAAAGATGGTACCCCCGAATACCCCCATAGATAGCATCTCTAATGGCGAGTAATGAGGTAAAAAATCTGGGGCTCTGTTGAATTTGATGTCTGCCATTATTTTACCTTATTGTGAGTTAATGATGCGTTTGACTTTATGTTCTCATGGAAATATACACCCAATGAAGAGCTACCCACAAACTCCTCATATACGTCCTTAGATATGGGGCTATATTGCCATATAGCTGAGAAGCTACCATCCCTTTTTTTGAACTCAATTTCAAGGATGGATTTTTTAGCGTCATAGCCCACCGATTTGATTGTGGAGCTTTCTACTGGTAGTCGTTTCATATTAGTTGAGATTAGTGTATATTGATAATTTTTCAGCAACAAATAATTTAGCCCAGATCTGTGCTTTGGGCTTTTCGTATTTTATGTGGTTTACACAGTTTTCAAGGATAGTTTTTATTACAACCATATTATCCTCGTCTAAGGAAAATACGCCTTGTGGGTTATCTAATAATTCCTCAAATAACTCAATATTATCCTCAATAGACTCATTCAGCTTATCTCGGGGTACCTCATGCTCTATGCAATACATAGTTAAATCCTCCTCTATATCATTCTCGAGTATCTGCTTAAGGGTGCGCAGGTTATATTTTATAGCGGTTTTCAAAACTTTCTTTTGCTCTTTGGTTAATCTTACCTTATTAAACATCTTGTTTTTTATTTATAATGCAATATAATATAAAAGTAACCCAATTTAAACCCAAGTATACCTACTATTATTTTGGCCCAGTTACTAGCTCACTGGGTCCTTACCCCTTTCAATAATTTGAATGAATGGGAGGTTCTTAGTATAGAATTTAGTTGGCTTGTAGTTGGGGTTATTAAGTACTCTACGGTGCTCGGCCCTCCATTTCTTACGGTCGTCATAGTCCATGTACTCAGGGAACTTGGTCATTTGTTCAACCTTCTTGAAATTGTAGGCATTCTGTTTCTTCCAGGTTATTGGATAGGCTTTGTAGAATTTACCAAACAGGTATACTACTACCTTGTCTACCTTACCACCTATAAGCTTTATACCAAACATCAATCGATGGTCGAACTTATCATTTATAGGGTCCTTAGCTTCTTTGATTTGGCGTATCATCCACTGATACTTGTGGTGCTTTTCCTTAAGCTTTATAGTTTCCTTTAAAGCGGGGACTACTTCGGTAATAACATCTGTCATTACGAACTTAAAGCTATGCTCCCTAAGGAAATTTATAAGGGGCTCCTGATGAGCATTGGCCTTTATAGCCTGACTAACAAAATCCTGCAGGGGTTCGTTGTCATCCAATTGTACTGTACCTTTAGTAAGTTTCACTGATTTAGATTTTAATGGAAGGTTACCAATTAGCTTACCTATATAAGTGATAGCTTTCTCAGCATCTTCCTTGGTTCGTAAAGAAAGGGATATTACCATAGGGCCCTTATGTACTTCTTTTGGGCCAGTAATTAACTCTACGTCCTGAACAACCAACCTATCACTTAGAGGGTAGGGAGCTTTCTCATCGTAGAGGGTTATTCTCATTTTGTTTTCCATAATCCTAAGCTATTTAAAAAGCCTGCCCGTAATTAGGCAGGCTCTATATTCTAGAAATTACATCGTACCAATCCGAGAAATTAATCTTCGGATTTCTTGTTTTTCTTTTTATCCTTTTTACTTTTCTTTTTGCTAGAAGTTTCCTCTTCTGAAGGCTTAGCCTCTTTTTTAGCTTTTTTACCTTCAGCTGCACCCTCTTTCTTATTGGCAGCGTTTCTCATACGAGTACGGAATTTCTTTTTGTCCTCGTCAGTTACGCAATCCGCCGGGTAATCATATTTGAGGACACGTTGCTTTTTCTCTTTGGCCGGTTTGTTCTCTTTCAGCCATTCCTTTGCCTCGTTGATTTCAGCTTCAATAGCCTCCTCATTCTTTTTCATTTTACCCCACTTTTTGCCGTGCTTTTCGTGGTCCGAATGATCCTCGCCTTTTTTGAGTTCATTGCTTTTTTCGAATTGGCGGCGTTCCTTCTGTGCAGTTGCCAACTCTTCCTTTTTAGTTTCGATAACAGACTTTGCCTGTGCTGCATCGTTAAACTTCATTGATTTTTTCGCCATCGCTGTGGTTTTTTAGTTATTAAATCTTTTTAGTAATGTGTACCATGTAATAGCATAGTACCAGAAAGTAGAAAGTATAGCAATGTACTTACTTACTTGCATAATGCAAATATAAAATAAATACTACCCACTTATATTACCGATTTATTTAGCCTACCCACTGGTATGGTTTGAGTGTGTATCTCAGCAACGCCGTATTCCTTAAAATGTAGCTCCATGAGTAATTTAGCGTCATACTCGGTTATATCAGTAAAGTAGATTTCAAAACTCTTGGAGTATGTAATACCCCCCTTTTTTTGAGTAGGTACTACATACTTGCCCCAAACCCTTACTATGTTGTACCTTATTCCCAGTTTAGCTATCCTACCATTTAATGCACGTATCTTGGAGATACATTGGGATATCCTGGTACAGATAGAAGGTGTTGGGCTGTTTCGATATTGGGGCTCCAATAACTTAAGCCTTTTAAGTTCAGCATCCCTCTCAGAGATAAAGCTTTCTAATCGGTATTCAGCGTGTAGCACGGATTTCCTTTTTTAGATGTTTATGTTTAAGTTCGTGTTTTATGTATTCAGCTATAGCTATTTCCTTAGTAATGTACATATTAAGGGTTTTAGGGAATACCTGTTTTTCGGATAGCCTTTTTTCAACCCATATACAAGAGTAATCTATGAGTTCCTTCCTATGAGTAGCTATAAGCGCATATAAGTGTTTTTTTAGGTTCCCCATACTAGCTTGGCTATGTCGGTAATGCCAAATATCCACTTCAGTAGAAGTTATTATCTGGGAAGCATAGTACTCAAAATTACGCCTATCATGTTGTGTACCTATTATTAGGATATTAGTAACGGGCTTACCCAACCTATTCAGTACCTTGTTTTGGTATAATCTTACGTCGAATAAGCTCGCTAGTAGTCTTAGCAATTTAAAATACACATAGCAAGACGGAGTAATTGAATATATTGCTAGATTGCTCTGATTAATATCCCCAATGCTTACATTTTTATCCTTGAGATAACTCATGGTTGGGATAATCTCATTAAGGTATGTACGCTTTAATTGGGAGCATGTATTAGAAAGTTTCCTACCCATGGTTTGTGGTTTTCATTTGGAGTTTTATATCATCTATGGCCTCTCTGCAATATTGGAGTTGTTTACTAAGAAAGGCCAATCTATCCTCAATCTCCGAGGTATCTTCCTCTACTACCCTTTCTTCAGGCTTAAGAGATATTTGGTGTTCGTAATGTAAGTATGCAGGATTAAGGGCAGCATATTCTGCCTCTACTAAACTTAGGATGAAATGCCAATTCATAACAAAGGATTTAGAAAAAGAATAGCCGGAGTTTGGGTCCGGCTATTTTTAGAAGTTTACTAGTTCCTGTAGGTTTACTTCTTTTTCTTTTTGGCAGGCTTTTTGGCAGCAGCTTTTTTACCTTTGCCTTTGCTCTTTTTGTCATCTTCGTCTTCATCCTCATCGTCTTCTTCGTCATCCTCATCGTCGTCATCTTCATCCTCATCGTCGTCATCCTCATCCTCATCGTCGTCATCTTCATCCTCATCGTCTTCATCCTCATCGTCGTCATCTTCATCGTCGTCATCTTCATCGTCGTCATCTTCATCGTCGTCATCTTCATCCTCTTCTTTAGAGGCCTTTTTACCACCTTTGGCAGCTTTAGCGGATAACTCCAATGTAAATGTTTCGGTAGTGCCATCTGAATAGGTGAGCGTAAGCAGGTTGCCATCGATGCTCATACCAACTACCTTGCGTTCTTCTTTTTTCTTCGCCATTGCGTTTTTGGTTTTAAAATTAAAGTATTAGGTTAATTTAGTTAATCTCTTAATTGCCCAAGATAATGTATCTAGCAATGTATTAAAAAATAGTATGGGTAAGTACCCAAGTATAATACCCACTTTCTGGGCTTTAGTGGGATTTGGTAGTTTTATATACCTTAGATATGGTTTCCTTATGGGTTGGATTACCCACCATAAAATCCCATATACCAAGCTTAGTAATCCTGATATAATAATCCTTATCAGCATAAAGCCCAAAATTAGGATATTCCTCATTCTCCTTGGGTATTTTGGATGTATAAAAGGTCTATAGTGGCAGCTTCCATTTCCCCCAGATGCCTAAGCTTTACATTCTTTATAGTAGTATTATACCTATCCACCAAATCCTGTAGCCTTTCCTTATTCTGGGTTTTCATAGCCACGGATTCCGCAAATTCACCCTGAAGTTCTTCGGGCATGGGTATGGGCTCTTTTGTGGGAAAGTCAATAACTAAGCTTGTACCCTGTCGAGTGCAAGCTATCCTATACATTTGTAATTGCATAATCTCTGTTTATTAGTTAATAAATAGCACCTATACTTGATTATTTTACTTTTTGTGGTATATTTTGGTAGGGATGGTTATTCCTGGGATCCCTACCTTAATGTTGTGTTCAAAAGCTTCCTCTTCGGTTTCGAATTTTCTATCTAATACCAATTCCCCCAGATTACTTATTACCATTGCATAATCTTGAGGCTCATGTCTTTGGTATACTACCTTAGTATCAGAACAATGTATGAAGCCCCTATTGAGTAGTTCCTTAATAGCCTCTGTTTTAGTGATTTTGGGTAATGAACCCTTTTTCCTAACTATGTAATCTAATGCCCTTTTCCAATACTTATTTTTAACCTTAACTAGTACTTCCTGCTTTATAGTAGCTATAGAGTTCCTATCTATAAACATTGTAGCAATCCCTATTTCATCTAAACTGGCCTTTACAAGTGATAGTTCTGAAAAATGCCTATTAGTAGGGTATTTTTTCATTATAGCCTTAAAAAACTTAAGCCTATTCTTCTTTACTTTCAACCAATCTAAAACCCCAATGTTGGTATTGGTTGAAGATTTTTTGTTTAGCTTTACCTTTTTCTTTTTGGGCTCTTTCATACATTATATGACTTAACTCAGTTATTAAATATGGTATTAGGATGTCTGTCCTTAATGTGTAGATTACTACCTTCTTAAGTTCAGCTGTGGTTTTATCAAATCTAAGGCATTTTATTTTAAATAGTTTACCCTTTTTCTTTGCTAGGCTTTTCTCCAATATAAGGTAATAGTATTTAGGGTTTTTCCTATCTATCTGGAATACCTTAGCAATTGAATTTGGGGAGTTAGCTACCTTTTGTTTGTTTTTTATGGGTTTTATATAACTAGGTAAATGCTTTACAGACCTTTTAGGCTTTACTAAAGTGAGTAAGCCCATGCGTCTTAATCTTCTACGCATCAGAGTCCTAAAGCTTTTCCTTTCCTGACGACTTATCAGGAAATCCGGGTAGGTATATTTGGTATCTTTGCCCAATGTTTTACCCATAGCATAAGCTAGGAAAAAACTCTTTACTTTAGTACCCTTTAATACCTCTACAAATTTCTGGTTTGCTTTACTAAAATTAAGCTCCTTAGCCCTCTTAGCAGCTTGCTTGCTTATAAAGTAATAAGGGAACAGCCTAACCTTCAATAGGTTCTTAAAGTCTACTAGATACCAATATTTATTATATACTGGATAATCATTGATAGTTTTAATGGCCATTAGCTTCCCTTTTAGCTGCTAGTTCATTCTCCCTTATTCTACGTAGTACCATCTCATTATGCTCAGTAGTGGGCTTCCAATTACCCCATAGGTATGGAAACTCCTTTTGTACCCTTAAAAATGTCAGAGTATAATCCTGGACATTATAGCCCCGTTTTCTACATTCCACATATACCTGTTGGTACCTTTTAAATAGGTAATAAACCTTGTTATAGAAAAAGGTTACGTGCCCTTTACCCAATGTAAACTCTTTAGGGATTTTTTGATTAATATTAGCTCTACCTGATAATATCATATTGGGTATTCGCTTTATCTCCCTATGCTCAGCTAACAGGTGCTTACCCTTAAGCTGTTTTGGGGGTATACCCGCATTTATCCTTGTCATTGCTTTAATGCTTTATTATACCATATTTTTGCACTCTTAGTATTTACCTCGCCTTGACCGAATACTGCTTCGGTTTGTTTGATAGCATCATCCAGGGGTACTCCCTTTTTAGCTAAAGAGAATATCATAGCTTTACGTGTACCCGACTGTACGCCTGTCTCATCGTCTTTGGCTCCCCGGGGTTTGGTAGCTTTGGGTGGTTTATCGGGGTTATCGGGTTTGGGGGCTTTAATCGACTTAGTAGACCTCCTAAGATTATGGTCGTCCATTTTATCTATATTACCCGTTATAGCTAAACGTAAATCTGGGTGGAGTAAAGCATCTCCCTTTTTAATACCCCTGGCCTCTAGTTGCTGCTCTCGCCATACATCATACTCAATTAGCCTATTATTATCCTGGCCATTATCTAAGTTATCAGTAAACCAACCCGATAACGTAGGTGTAGACTCATAGGACATTTCAAAAGGCATACCCCTTAATACGCACTCCTTAAGCAGGTCCCTGCGTTTCATATATTGGAGTTGCCTAAAAGCTCTTTCGGTCCTCTCTAGTTTTTCAGCATCTTCCCTCCTTTTACGGGCATTTTTTTGAGCCTCGGTTTCCTCGGGTTCTGGATCGGGCTCCTCAATGGGGGGTGATTTTTTCTTAGCTTTTTTCTTTTTCTTTTTGGGTGCCTCCTCAATATCTTGGGCGGCCATCTTTTTTTGCTTCTTTTTGGAACTAGTAGATTTCATAAGCAAATTAATTTATAATGCAAATATAATGCAGTTAATACCCACTTGCAACCAGTAGTATATTAAATATTTGGGCTCTAATGGAAGGTTAGTTTCTTGAGTGCTAATTGTAGGTATTTTCTACTGGGAACTATCTTCTGGATGGGTTCATAATTTATGGCCCTTTTAATCATGTCCCGGTATTTAGGCCAGAATTCTAAACCTACCTTACATTTCTTAACCCCTTGTGTAGCATAACTCCTAACCAACTCAATGTACTCAGTGGCTAGTTTATTGTCAGTGAATAGGTAAAGGTTTAGTGAGGTTAGTTGGTCTATACTGTCTTTGGTACTTTTGAGCTTAAATACCACAACCTTCCCGGATTGGGTTATTACTGGCAAATATACTGGTTTAGACCCTTTTTTATACCCAAATAGTTGTTCTATCTTACCCACAGAAATATCGGGTATATTGGTAGTCACTCTTATGTGTTTTTTAAGTATATTCTTATTGCGCCTTTTAAATGCAGAAGGTTCACGTAAGCTTGGGGGAAGTATCCTGAAATTATTCCACCTATCAAATTCCTTTATTAGGTTGTAAGTAGTAAGGTCATGGGCATTCTCTGATTGGCCCCATAATATCATTTGTTCTTCAATTTCCTTCTCTCTTGTATTTTTGCCTGAAAACCCATATTTGGAATTAAGCAGGTCATAGGTATCTTTTATAGTTTTCCTTTGGCCTATAGTTAGTCTAAAATAATCCTTTACCTCTTCCGTACCTGTAGTACCCTTGGGTATCAAGTCATCGAATAGTTCGAAATGTTCTGAAAAAAGCCTTATAAAGTGGTTGGCTCTATATTGTATCTCCAAAAGTTTGTAATGGGCTAATGACATTATTTCCCCAGCTGTCCAGGATGATTTTTCCTCTACATGTTGAAGGTTCAGGATTAATTTCTCTTTCTCAGTTAATATTGAGTAAGCCTGTCTATTCAGCTGTTTTGCCATTGTTGTGTGATTTATCTATTTGGGAAGTTATATCTATTGATTGAGCTAGGATTATGCTATCGTCATAGGACTTATTGTGGTATACTGTAAAGAAGATGTTATCAAATGATACCATTACTTCTTTAAGGGTATCAAACATCTCAATCTTCATTTTTACCTTTTGTTTTTTAGGGTATACCTCTACTACTTCAGCAACCATATTCTCAAATGGGTAGCCCCTAAGGGTTATTACCATACCTGGGTTTAGTCTATCTATCTCATCCTCATCGTATACACTGCTATAGTATGCTGCCTTTACTAATTCCGCTATCTCTTCAGAATTAGCTGTTGCTACAGGGATATCCCCATCATATACAGGTTTATTATCCGCCCTAAGCCTGGGTTTAGTTGATAGTACCTTAGCGGGATCTCTGACCCAGGCATATATACAGTTAATGTTCTTTTTCATATTCTCCAAGTATGCTGAGTGTACAGCAAATTTACGGGGAATTTTAAAGAACCCATAATTAAAAAGCAAGGGTACCTCTTCAAAATGTTGTTCTCCCTTAAAGGTCTTTTTTAGGATTTTTACTGTTGGTATGTATACTTCTACATCGTCGTATTCTTTACTCTTCTTTAAATCCTTATATACAAAATCAATGTAAGCTGAGTTTATATAGGCTATTACCCAGCAGAAATCCTGGCTTTTAACTGGAGCTTTTTTACCTTTTGCCATCTTTTAATTGGAGTTTAGCGAGTTTACGAACTTGTTTGTAGGGTAAGCTAAAAAACTCATTTGAGGATAGAATACATATATCCATAGCTTGTGAAGCTCCTGTGTATTCTATTCTTATGGTTTTAGTGGACTTTAGTCCGAGGGTATTTGCAAAATATTGGGGTATAGCTATAAAGAAAAATTCCTTGGGAAGTCTATCATACCGCATCATTAGTATGGGTATCTTTTCGCAGGATAAAGCATCCCTGCAGGCTTGGGCCCAGAATTCAGCTATTTTTATATTCTTTATACCTGGTACTAATAGGTGGGAAAAATCTATATCCCTGTGAGCCTTTACCTCAAAACAGAAAGGGCAATAATGCTTGTCTACTGTACAAACTATATCGCCCTTACTAAATGAGGCATTCCATTGTAAGCCTCCCGAGGATGGTGTCCTCTCAAATTTTCGTTTAGTCCATTTTGTTACTAATGCTGCAGCAACTCTTTCATTTTTATTGCCCTTACTTCTGGAATTTATACCCATGGCCAGTATTTATAGCTAAATAGTACCTAGCTTTGCGATACTCTTAACTGGCTGCTGTTATTATAGTCCTATCCAAAACCTTCTCAACTAAGGTAATATTTGCACCTATGGGGTTGAAGTATGGTATGTGAGTAATTATGTGTATAGCTTTATCTTTAGATTTTTTAGCTAGGAGTTCTCCTACCTTCTCCACATTGTTTTTGTCAAGGCTTTCAAATATCTCATCCATTATAAGGAGATTGCATCCTTTAGTATCAGATATGGTGTCATGTATAGCAAAAGCAATACATACATCTGCTAATTGAGCTTCACCACCAGATAAGTCACTATGAGGTACTTCATGACCGTCCCTATAAATATGTATACCCAATTCTTTCCTTTTTGAGGATAGATGTATACTCATCTCAATATCGAAGTTGAGTATATTTGAGTATTTCCTGAGTTCCTGATTGGTCCTTTTTAGCATGGTGGCAAATATAAATGCTTTTAGCCCAGAATTAGATAATGGGTCTTTTACAAGCCATTCTTGAATTTGCACTTCCTGCCTTAGGGACCTTATTTCTGTATTTTTAGTTTTAAGCTCTTTTTTGGCCTTTTTGGCCTTTTTCTTTAGGCCTTTTAAATTACCCTTAAACTTCTTAGCTAACTCTTCAGCTAATTCTACCTCAAAGTAGGTGAGTTGTTCTGTTAGATACTTACGGGTATATTTTGCTGCCTTTAGCTTATCCAGCTTAGCTTCTAGTCTGCTTTTTTTACTAGTTAGAGTATATATTTTGTCTTTTAGACTTTCTAGACTAGCAAGCTCCTTTGTAACTGTGGTATATTCCCTTTTTAAGGACCCTATTATAGACTTTAGGCTTTTAAGTTCTTCTACCAATTCCCTATATTCAATGGATATAGCTTCTTTCTGTTTTTTTATTTGTTTAGGATTTAATGGAGCCTTGCATTTACTACATACAGTGGGTATAGTGTTTAATTGCTTCCTTAGTATAGATAGTTTGTCCGCTGACTTCTCCAAACTCAGGCTTTTGGTGTTTATTTCCAAATTTAGCCTAAACTCAGTATCTTTCAATTTGTCAAGGTTAGAGGTTTTTATGCTTTCTAGTGATTTAGCGATTTTAGCGATTTTTTGGGATATTTGCTTAATTTCGCCTTTGCTATTACTTAGGCTACTTAATTCAGATTTAGCTTTTTCTATTTTAGCCCTTAAAGCCTCAATAGCCCTATTTTGGTCATTTTTGAAGATTTGCTTTGATTTGGTAGTTTCTTCTATAAGGTCTGTAAGATCCTGCAGGTGTTTACTTATTGCTTGAGCTTCATTAGTAAGGCCTTCTAAAAGCGGCTTACTATCGCGTAATTTTTGGTCGATTTTATTTTTTGCCTGGCTAATATAGGAAACCTCAAAGGCTTTTTCTAGTATAGCATTCCTTTTAGGCCCATCCTCTTCTAAAATCCTCTTAACCTTCTGCCCAAATACCACAGAGGTTTTAAATAGGTCAAAGTCCCAGCCTAAGTCGTCTATTACCCACTTCCAACCATCTTTTTTATCCCGTAATGTTGCTTTAAACTTTTTACCTACGTATATGAGTAATCTATTCTTACCCTTATCCCCCTCTATCTCACCTTTCCAATCCGCCATGTGTATTATTGTACGGGGCTTACCATCCTTTGTGTATTTTACTACTACCTGAGTGCCCAAGTAATCTTTACTACATACTTCAGGCCAGGGTTTTATTGTGGAGTCCTTTTTTATAGTCTTACCAAATAAACCCCATGAAAGAGCATTGAGTATAGTAGTTTTACCTGAGCCATTCAGCCCCCTTATAATATTTATGCCTGGGATATCCAACCTATAAGTAGCTCTCTGTATTATGGATGAGAACCCCTCTATTGTTACCTCCTTAAAGTGTATCATATCTCAGAGAGTATTTTTTGTAATGCCTTTATTTTCTTTTTATCTTTTATACCCGTCTCATTGCAATACATCTCAGCTAATAATTTCCTTGAGCTATTAGCCTTATATACCCCAGCTTCCTGTTCTATTTCTTTGGTATCTGGCTGGTCATCTACTATGGTAATGAAATCTGGGCAAGCTTTAGGGCAAGCTACATCGTATTGCTCAAATTCTCTAGCAGTCATGGTTATAAACTCTGGCAGCTCATCATTAAGGGGGATAAATTTAATACTACCATCTGAATATATTTCCCAATAGCCCATCTCACAACCTTCGTCGGATCTTTCCTGATGTGCAGGTGAACCCAACATATAAGCTTTACGTGATAGTTTCATTGGCTTATGGATATGGCCAAATAAAACTAAATCCCAATCCTTAAAGAAATCATCTAAATTCTGCGGTAATACGCTTTCAATTTCCAGGCCCAATGGGGTTACTGATCCTGGGGCATTACCATGGAGTAAAAGGATTTTATGGTACTTCTTTTTAATACCTTTTACCACATCATTAGCATTGTGTATAGCTTGTAACCAATCTCTCTGAAAATCATAGTAGGGTACACCATATATGTACATAGAATTATGGTAAGCTCCCTCATTAAACAGCTGCCTAAATTTTGGGTACATAGAAAAAGCATCTAAATAATTTGGGGACCTATTGTTCAGGGTGTTTTTCTCACTCATATCATGGTTACCCGGTATAGCATAAATATCATTCTCCTCACAATGGTCGTAGATTTGTTGGTTTACTACTGTAACTACTGGGTTCTCTACTTCTTTAGGGGTATGAAATAGATCCCCCGCAAATAGCAAAGGGACTTTATGTTTTTTACAAATATCTAATATTAAATCCCCCGCCCTTATAGACCACTTTAACCTATTAAGGTTATTAAAATCCTTCCTTTTGGATAGGTGCCAATCAGCCGAGGCTATAGCTCTGATTTCCTTTTTCGCCATGATTTGATTAACATTATTAGTTTATAAATTTTGTGCCCTACCCATATCTTTATGGGCTCTACCAACATATACCATAATATTAGTAGAGGCCAGATTATAGCACTAAAATAATCCCACTTAGTGGCTGGATCATCCTCTTCAAAATCTTTATACTTGCTCAAACCATTTAGGTGGTATATTAATACTACCGAAAATCCTACCCATACTATAGCTATAAGTATTAGTATAACAGTGAGTACCATTTGTGCCATTTGCATAAGATGAGATTTTAACTAGTGAATAATGATATAAATTTTTCCGATTTAAAGCTTTTCAGGTTGTACTTATTACACATTAACATATACTTCTCAGAGTTAAATGGGGGGAATGCTTTACCCCTATACCATGTAACCTTAGCCTCTGGTTGGTACTTCCTATGGAATAAGGCTAGATCTATTAATCTTCTGTTCCTTTTATAAATCTTCCTAACCTTATCTTTATCAGCCATGCCAGTGAATATAGCATCTTCATCCTCAAGGTAATCCTTTACTGTATACCATCTCCTAAGGAATTCACATGCTCTCTTAGGTCCTATACCTCTTATACCCGGGATATCATCCGATGTATCACCCACTAAGCAAAGGTAATCTACTATCTGTGGTATTTCTACAAAGGGCTCTTGTACTGAGAATGCAAAGGGGCTCCTGTTAACCGCATATTTAGGCCTTGGATTATATACTGATATATCATGGTTAACCAGTTGAAGCATATCCTTGTCCCCCGATACAATCATAACCCTGCGTAGTTTAGACTCCTCTTTAGCTACCAAGTATACCATATCATCTCCCTCTATGTCCTCATGCCATGCTTGGGGTACACCCAGGTAGTATAAAAGCTTCTTAACTCTTTTGATTTGTCGGAGTATTCGTTTCCTTGCTTTGGGGTTATCCTGCCTTTGCTTATCCCTATGAGATTTATATTGGGGTAGTAACTCTACCCTCTTAGGGTTCCTTTTACCATCCCAGCATATTACTAATTTCTCAGGTTTGTTTTGGCGTATGAGAGTTTCTAGTATTTTAAGCATACCATATATTATCTCTACCCCTTTGAGTTTAGAATAAGCATAGTATGCTCGGTATGCCATATTGTTACCATCTATTACCAGAGTCCTATCAGCAGTTACTTCATGACGGGGCTTGGGTAGTAACTTATCATACCTTGCTTGCTCTGCTGTAGCAGTCCATTGTATTAAGCCCTTAGTGGATGTAAGGCTAACCCGTTTTTGTTTTTTATTACTCCGCTGTTTCTTCCGAGGCATTTTTCTTAAGTTTATTTTGTGAAACTGGGTATAGATTTTTACCTATGCTTTCCAATTTAGCCCGTGTCTTGGATATGGTATTTATACCAGAACGCTTTATGAGTTTCCTCCTTAGTTCCTCGTCCTCTTCTAATACCCTTAGTAATTTTTCCTCACTCTTAGCAATTGTCTTATCCTTATACAGCCATATACTACCCTTTTTCTTAAGCACCCCCTCTCTTTGAAATATCTCTGGTAAACCTATATACCTATGGTAACCCAGTGTACCAGTGAATTCACTATCAAAGAATACCTGGGTGTGTAGGGTGGGCTTTGGTGGTGCCATCTTATTTTTCTTTACCCTTATATGAACATTCTGTCCAATCCTTTCGTCATAAGGTCCACCCTTGATTTGTTTACCCGTGTATAAGCCCAGCCTGTAGGAAGCATAGAACTTCATAGCTGCACCACCTGGTGTAGTATCTGGGTCCTCAAATTTGGATGCTCCCACTTTCTGCCTTAGTTGGTTTATGTAGAAAGGTATAACCCCATACCTTGAGTATAGGTTATTTCGCATCCTAAACATTTTGTATATAGCCTTAGCCCTGTTACCCATTTCTGCTTTGCTTTCCGATTGACTGGAGTTGATATTTTCAAAGCATTCTAGTGCTGCAGTACTGTCTACGACTAATACAATTGGTTCATTGTTTAATAACTTACTACGGGCAGTAATTATCATGTCTGCTTGCCAGTCAGAAATGATTTCAACTGCATTCTCATTCGGGAGTAAATAGAGTTTATCCAAATCTAAACCATTTTGCTCAGCCCAATACCCAGTAAAGGTACCCTCAGCATCTGCCCATAAACCCACACCACCCAGTGATTGAGCAGCAGCAACGAAGTCCATTGCCATTAAGCTTTTACCACTGCTCTCTTGCCCATAAGCTTCTATAATCTTACCGTAAGAAACACCGCCACCCAATTGATAGTTGAGTGGCAGTATTCTTGAAGGCAATTGTAAAGTTTGGTCAGAGCTCAGGCATATTGTGGAGGCAATCCCGGATTTGTATTTTTTAAGCAGCTCCTTATCCGAGAGTATAATGCCAGCTGCCTTTTTTACCTTTGCCATATTATTATGTTAAGCTTTTAAATCCAAATATTAGTTACCTATAAATCTCTGTTCTTCTTTTTCTTCTTTTTACCCCCATTATTAGAAGGCCTTGAATTACTGCTGGTATCTCCATCATCCATGTTCATAAACTTTTCCAGCAGCTCTTTGGTTTCCTTATAGGTAGGAGTTAAGGCTCTTGCCATCTCCTCTATATTATAAGGGCCCCTGAATTGTTTTGCTGCTGGGGACTTATTGCAGTCGATAACATTATATTTGGTACCAAACTGGCCTTCACCGGTTCTCTTATGCTTAAGGTCGTACCCATTCTTAGGGTCAGTGAAATCCCCTTTATCATCGTCCAACCATAGGTCAAGCATCTGCTCATACTGGGACCCGTTTAGCAATGCAAGCTTTACACCAGCTTCTACATCTATCTCTTTACCCTTCTCATCTTTATATCGGTAAGCAGGAGAAACAAATTTCTTTTTGGGTTGTATCTTTTTGGAGAATGCTACTTCGCTTTCCTTTGAGGATGAACTCAACTCATCAAAGGCTTTCTTGAATGCGCATTTCTCACCCCAAGTTGCGGGAGATATAAACCCACCCAATGCCTTGTTTAAATATACATAGAGTACCTCCATTGCAGGTTCTACTTCCCCACCTACATATACGTGCCTTAGCCTAGTTATACCAGGCCTGAATATAAATGTTTTATATCCACCCCCACCCCTCTCGGCTAGATTTTTTCGTCTTTCCTCGAGTCGTTCTTTTAAGGATTTTGTTTTTGCCATTGCTTAGAAATTTTTACGATTGTTAGAAGATAAAGTTTGTATTAAGTCTTTCCGTTGTTCGAATGCCTTTATGCAAGAGTAGATAGTGTCAGCCTCATCCTTTGCTATGATGCAATTTTTAGTGATACTCACATATTGAGGATGAGCTTCTACGTATGCCTTTGCCATATCGTCATTATAAGGTCTACCATTAGTGGTTTTCTTCTTAGCCTGCAGGTACAGCTTAGCATATAACCTTTTCCTATCTTGCTTTAGGTTTTCGAATTTTGTCAGCAGCTTTTTCTGTATTAATAATAAGAAGCCATAATAGGATGGCTGGTTTTTTATTTCTTTATCCAGCCTATCCTCATTTATAGCAAGCTCCTTGAAAAGGTTAAACTTTATAGTTTGCCCATCAAAGATTATCTTAATATTATTTACCTTCAAGCTCCTGTAGCTTTTCAAACTGCTCATATAAATATAATAGTATACCCTATGACTTTAAAAACTCGGTTACTGCCTCCTTACGTTTCTCCAAGTCCCAGTAGTCAATTATGAGTACCTTAGGGCCATCTAAGCAAGCTTGGTTAAGTTCGCCTATCCAATACTCGAACTGAGCATCTATAGCTTTTTGGTAAAACCTGTTAGCTACCCTTGACCCATTAACTTCCACTGCATCAGGCTGAACTGCTTTGATGTATACTACGTGGGTGAGTTGTTCCCAAGCTTTTACGCAGTCCTTAAAAAACTCTTGGCACATAGCATCCGTTACCATTGGGTGATAAGCAGTTTGGTTTACCATGTAGGTTAGGTTATCAGCAGGAGAGCGGTCTGTAATGAAGTTGTCGTTGTTGTGTATTAGCTCAGAGCGCCTAAGCTGTAGCATCTTCTGGTTCATTATACCATACTCGGGGTTCAATGCTGAGTACCTGATTACTCCAACATGGCCCCCACCGGGATAATCGTAGACCTCGTCTAAAATCATTTTATCCCCTTCCTTCTTAACATCTCCAGCTGAGCCAGAGATGTGTTGTAAACCCATTAGAGTAGCTGCAAAGGTTACTAAGGTTGTTTTACCTGCACCTGAACTACCCGACATTGCGACTTTTAAACCCATTGTTTATGTTGTTTTAAAGATTAACAGATTTATTTACTCAAGGCCTTATTAGACCAGTTCTTTTGGTTGGTGATGTCCATACCCATGGTAGGTACTTTATCTATTTCAGCCTCGTCTGATACCTCACATTCTATAATCAGGAGTATGCGGTCCAGGAAAGCATCCAGTTCAAAGTCAAAGCCCTTTATGGTTTTCCTCATCCTTTTCTTATGTACCCTTGCACCCTCCGTTTGGGGCCAGAACTTCTCAAATTGGGTAGGAGATAATTTGAACTCTACTTCCCTCTTTTTGGTTTCTTTTTTATCCTTCAGAGTGAGTACGTATTTGCATTTAGATATCCCCTTGTCCTTAAAGCCTGGACCAAACTTACGAAGCCTGATTGTATTGGGCTTAAAGTCCTTGAGTACAACCCCCAGCTCATTAAGCATCTCCACTGCCATGTTAATATCCTTTACATAGCCTTGGTGTATCTCTACCCCCTCCTTAAGGATGTCATTGTAAATGGATATAGCATTACCCTTTTTACTGTGGTCCTGCTCAACCGTAAGTAGTACCTGCCTCTTTTCAATTTCAAACCCATTGTAGATTTGTTTTAGAGGCTGTACTTTGCTAGACTCATCAATGAGTGGCCTCATTTGTTCTTGGGGGGCTTTGGTTTTTTTGTCCCCGCTTTTCTTTGCTTTTGCCATTAGATTTTGTATTTATCGATTATACCCATCTCCTTAGAGACTTTGTTAAATTTGTTCCTAACTGCTTCCATCAAATCTATATCGTTCCTTGAGCATATAAGGTCAAGGTAAGTGAATACATCTGCGCATTCCTCTGCAAGTTTACCCCACATGCCATCTGCCCAGATATCCCTGAGCTTATTAACATCGTCAGTAGAGCCTACGTCTAATGCTTCAGCTTCTACCCTATTGGGGAAGCCGTACTTTTGAGGAGAGGCTATTATCTTCTCCTTTAATTTAAAGAACTCCCTTGAGTTAAAGCCCCTTGCGAGTTTCTTAATTATACCCGCTACTTCTCCTACTTCTTCGGCCAGTGCTGTGGAGAAGTAAGTCATGGGTTGTTTCCCACAATTAAATGCCGTGGGGTCATCACATCTTTGAATGTTGATTTCTGAGAATTCTTCCAAATTCATTGGAGATGGTTTAGTTTCTTTATCCATTAGCTTTTTGTTTATATTAAATAGTTGCCTATATACATTAGAGTAATCCATACTATTAAGCTGCAGGTTTTACCCAGTTTTTATAGTTTACCCATGGATCCCAGTCGTGTTTATCAAACCAGTTCCTACCCACCTCAGGGCTTACTTTCATTTTTACATCTTTCAATTCAAATCCAAAATATTTAAGGGTATTTGGATTGTCACATACCTTAACTACCTCAGGTACTATTCGGTTGATGTCTGCTGGATCTATATAGTAGCCAATAGAGTCATGCACTGTGTAGGCCTGTTGCATGTCTTTAGGGAACTTACCCCTTAGCTTCAACTCCCTAATAACGATTTGGGATAGAAGCCCGAAGTCAGACGCTGTCCCTTGGATGGGGGTATTAACCGCTTGCCTTTCTGCCTCGAGTACCGTGCCAAACTTATCGGAGTAGATACTTTGATGTAATCTTCTCTTCCTGCCGAATAATGAGTATACATGCCCATGTTTGTGGGCATACTGTATTTGTTTTTTAATCCACTTAGCAACTTGTGGGTAAGCTGCATACCATTGCTTAATAAACTCCTTAGCTTCCTGCTCTGTACATTCCAACTCCTTGGATAATTTCTTTTCAGTTTGGCCATATAGTATACCGAAGTTAATTGTTTTAGCTCGTTTCTTTTGTTTCTCCCAGAATAACCAATCTGGGTGGTTCTCATCCTTTAATATAGATTTTACCTTGTCGTATAGATGTAGTCCCCCATTAATCTTACAGGCAGTAGCAACGTGGATATTCCAATTCTTGTTGAAGATATCTATCATTGCCTTGTCCTTGGCAAGCTCTGCTACTACCCTAAGTTCTGCTTGGGAGTAATCGACTTCAAGTAGTAACTTCCCAGGTGGTGGTATAAACATTAGCTTAATGTCCCCAGAAGTAGTACCCCTTGGTATATTCTGCAGGTTGGGCTTCTCACAGGATAGCCTACCAGTAACTGTACCAAATATTTTAAAGTTCGCATGCACCTTATCGTCAGTACCCATAAGGTTGTACATACCCTGTATGAATGTACTGTTCAGGGTATTTAGGCCCCTTAACTCAAGTAAGATATCTATGAAACCCGATTTATCTTGGTCCTTTAAAGCTAGCAAAGCCTCTTCATCTGTAGAGGGGTTGCCTGTGTCTGTAAATTTCTGGGGTTTTAGTTTCAACCCAAAGTTACTGCCCCCATATTTCTTAGCATAGAAAAAATCTATAACCTGCTTAGGGCTGTTCCAATTTATACCTTCTAGTTTTTCAGCCTCCTTCTTATTAAAGTGGCCTTCTCTATATGCCTTGATTTTATTATACCTATTAGCTATTAGCTTAGAAGTATCTCGGGTATCATCCTGCTCTAATTCTGCTATTTCTAGTTCGACTTTTTCTATGAATGAGTCTATATAATGCTTACGCATTTTTTTATTAAACTTGAGCAATGCTGGAGCTGCATTAAGTTTACCCTCTACTTCTGTTATAAGCTTACTGTATTTATCCATAAGCCCCAGTAAATAGGGCTTATCTATTATCATACCATCATACTCAGACTCAGCTAATACTCTGGTGCCCATCATTAATAGGTTCCTAAATAGATTATAAAATCCTAGTTTTATTAGGCGACCTTCGAAATAGCTCATTAGCCTAAAGGTTAAATCACTATCTATGCCACAGTATTTAGCCAGGCTTTTTAAAGGTATATCTGCCCATACTGTACCTTCTTTTTTCCCACCTATCTCATCTTCATAATTAGCATACTGGGGGAATAGCCTTGATACCCAGCTCTTCAGGTCATTAGGCCTCTCTTCATCCAGGCAGTACTTAGCTAATTGAGCATCAAATAGCCTACCCTTGCATATAATACCATACCTCATTAGCCACTTGTACTCAAATTTAAAGTTCCAAGCAATCTTAATTACATCCCAATTCTCCAATACCTTTTTACCAAATAACCTTAGAGCTTTTTTCCATTGCTTATTTTCCAATAGAGGTGACTCAGAATGTGCTAAGGGTATTACCCAAGAACTACCAGGCTGGAATGATACTCCCAAGCATAATGGTACTTCCCTTTTCTCATAATATTTTAGGCTGCTTGTTTCAAAGTCAAAGCTACAGTATTTGGTGGTTAAGCAGTGCTGTATTAGCTGCTTAACTTCCTTCATATTCTTAACTATTTTTAATTGGCTCATGTTGCTCTACCTGTACTTTATTTTGTTTTAGATATTCCAATCCTTCTACCAGCCTGTAGGGCTCTAAATATACTACTCTAGAAATTCCTGCCTTAACTATTAGGATTGCACAGCTCATACAGGGTTGATGAGTACAGTATAAAGTACAACCCCTTAGGTCTATCCCCTGCTCCTTAGCAAAGGCTATAGCATTATCTTCAGCATGTATTGCATGGTTGCAAGGCTTGCTTGTATCGCAGCCTCTTTCGTCGCATGTCCAAGCTCTTGGACCATTACACCCTGAAGATATAATATGCTTCTTATCCTTTACTATGATTGCACCAACATGTAGCCTATTGCAAGAAGCTCTACCCGATAAGAGTAGAGCTATCTCCAAAAATGTTTGGTGCCGTGTTTTCCTATTATCCATTAGGCTAATTCCTTTTTGAGTTTAGATACCTCATGATTGAATATATGCAGTGAGCCTATGTGCATATCAAATAAACCCGGCTTTAGGTATTTGAATTGCTCTGGATCTTGGTTCTTTAGGTAGTCTATAATTGTGTGTACTAGCCTTACTGCCATATATATATCATCCCTGAAGTGTCTGTAATAATCGCAGCTCCTAATGTAGTAGCTTATGTGTAGGTAATCCTCCCTTATTTGAAATAGGTAACCCAATGTACAAGGTATTCTGCCCCCATGTACTGCCCCAGTATCTTCTGGAAAAAATATAGGTAGGTATGCTTGCCTTGTATCTGGGTCCCCAGCAAGTAGGCTTACTACATCATCTAAGTCCCCGTACTCATACCTTATACCAAACTTAATATACCCATCGGTTATCTCGGTCTCATTCATGTTTGCTTGTTTGGGCCAAAACCTTTCTTGGTATGTATGGGAGAATTTAGTACCCTTATCCATCATTACGTCCGATTGCCCCTTCCAAAAAGGCCAGTTCTTATACTCTTCCCCAGGATTAGTGGGATTACCCGATACCCTTTCTTTAAAATGGTCCTCTGCCCATGGGAGGTTAGGCATTACCTCCGATACCAAGTCTGCTATTGACTCAGGCATCTGTGCTGGGCCCAGATATACCTTGATGGTTTCAAACATAGGGTTCTTTAATTGTGTACCCTGCCATTTCCTGGATTGGATGGGTTTGCCCTGATTGAGTAATTTCCTAGAAGCTTGTAAAATTAGATGGTTTAGTTTCATTTGCTGCATATTATTTAATAGTAATACCCTTGTTTAGGTTTTCTAAAGTTTTTAAACCTACTTTAATAGGTTTTTCTAATACCAGGTCTTTAGCTAATAATGATGGGGACTTAGATAATGGCTCACCCGATTTGTCTTTTTGTATCTGGGCTGCTGCTCTACGGTGGACCTTATATTTTATCTCACTAAGTGGCTTATGGGTAAATTCCTCAAACCTTTTTAGGATACGTTCTTGGAATGGGGTATACTTACCACCATGGGGTATTACTACTTTATCCAAACCCTTATACCCAGCGTATATAAGGAAGCTCTCTACATTAATATACATAAAGGGTATATAAAGTAAAGCCTTAACCTTTACCCCCTTCCCATATACGTATTCAGTTATCCTCTGTAGTAGTAGGAAATCAAATACCAGCCTCTTAGTTGCCTCTGATGCTCGTGTAGTGAATATTATTATAGGGGTAGACTCACCTATACGCCTTTGGAAGGTTAGGCTAATAAGGCAGTCTTTACCAGAACCGTGGGAATTATCAAAGTGGAAGGTATAGTTATAACTGGTATTGGTACTTAGCTTCTTTTCTCGGGATAGTACTTCGGATTTTACTAGGTCTAGGTAGTTAAGGTCTACATAGTTACTTACCAGCTTGCTCCACTTCTTATATTTGTAACCCAGGATTTTACCAAAGTCAAAATCATCCCGTAGGGTAGCTTTCTCTACATAGATAAAAGCATTATAGAGAGTCATCTCTGTGCCGTATATATCCCCATAACCTCCTGACTTTATCTCTTCCTCATTATTAGCTAACAGTTCGTTCATACCCTCCCATGCTAGCTCAAAATCGGGGAAGTTAAGTTTTAGTATTTTGCTCATCTTTTGTCAGCTATGCGGTTTTGGTTTATGATATTTTTGTGGTAGTATATACTATAGATACTCTCATTAGTATGGCCTAATGACCAAAGCAAATTTACAAAGGCTCTAAAGCCCAGAAGCATGCACTCTTGGAACTTCTCAATATTAGTATGCTCATCAGTTTGTTTCCAGGGTCGATTCTTTAAACAATTCCTTGCCATATTAAAATGATAAGTTATTTCCCAGGATAACTCAGCGTTTAGCCTTAGTAAAGGTGAGGAAACTACATAGCCTTTAATTATGGGTTCATATTGGGGATCTGCAGCTATCCAAGTACTAGCATTAAACCCATATAGAGTTAGGTCCATTAGTTTATGGGGACCCTCCAAAAAGTAGAATTGGGATAGGAGTAATAGCTTATCTAGTGACCCATAGGTTTCTGGTGGTAATTCAGATAAATCCATACCCCTGTCGCTTAATACCCTATTGGCATAGGACTCTATATCTAAGGGTGTCAAACCTGCATATATCATAGCTTCTGTAAAGAAATGTAGGGTATCGGACAATTCTTCATTAAGCGCAACTACTAGTTCGGGCCGAGCACTATGATTATTGGATAGTACCTCGAATAGGTCCCTGTAGCATTCATGAGCCTCGGATAATTCCTCTATGCCCCTGCTTATAAAGTCCCTCATAGTAGCCTGGTGCAACTTAAGGTCCATGTCTAGGGGGTATAAAGGTAGGCCCTCTATCCTTATGTAGTGATCTATTAGGCCCCTCTGTAAATTAAAAATGCCCACTAACTTATCAGCGGGTATTTCACTGGGTAGATTTAGCTTTACTGGTTCCATACTAAGTGGTTTTTTTGAAGTTTGAATTTATCTGTGTTAGCTACCATCCTCTTAATTAGTTTCTCTGCTTTAGCAGGTGTTAATAATTTAGGGTGACGATACACTATATCATTTACTAATACATTCAATTCTATTTTACCCTGCTTACGTATTACCTTGCGGATATCCTTTTTAACATCCTTCATAGTACTTTCTCCTAGTACCCCTTTCTCATTTATATCCATGAATTCTCCTTTAGCCTCTTCCTTGTGCCTTAGGATATGCTGATTTTGGGTAGTAGCTATTTGGCATAGTTCAGCATCCCCGCACCTCATACACTCAGTTGCTTGGGGGCTAAAATGCTTCCCAAAACAGGGGTCATTAGTAGTCCCCAGGTCATCTAGAGTTATGGGTATTAGAAGGTTGGTTATTTCCTTGGATTTCTTTTTCCTAGCTTTCCTTTTAGGTTCTTTGCTACTCATAATATATAATAGTTTTTTGGGTTATTTTTTATATACCTCTTTTACTGGGAAACCTTCATTCTTATAATAGGTTATCCTATGCTTAGAATGGCGTCTTAGGTATTTACCCATATCCATAAAATCATCTATGTGTACTTTATTAGGCCCTGATAGCTTTTTACGTAATGCCCTACCTAATATTTGTAATAGGTTGGAATGACTGTCGCCCCCAGCAGCATTTATCAAAGCCCTCATGCTGGGTAGGTTTTTACCCCTCCTTACTATCATAGAGCATACTAATACATTTATCTTACCCTCCTTGAATTTCTTTAACATCTCCTCCCTATTCTTGTTCTTACCATGTATGTATGCTACTTTATACCCATTCTCCTTAAACCATTTGGGCATGCTAGCTTCTAGGTATTTAGCATGCCTGTGGTATTTGAAAAGTATAAGTACGTTTTTTCGGCCCTTCTTTAAATGATGCTTAGCTCTTAGCCATACTTTCTTGTTCCTCTTCGTGTTCCTTATGATACCCTTTTCCAACTCTTCTGAGTAATCTGCATCTACCAATACTTTAGTATTACCCTCATGTACACTTATTATGGGCTTAGCTGAGTGGCCCTTGTCAACTAAATCTTGGTTACGAGTCCTGTGTAGTACTGGGCCCAGATACTCTATGCTTTCTTTGTTCTTTATTTTATCCTTACTTAACCCTTGGGTACCTGTTAAGCCTATCCTTATGGGGCAGTTCCATGCAGCAGCAAATATCTTCTGGGTATCTTTACGTGAGATTACCTCATCGCTTTCATCCACTATGATTATATCCGCACCCTCTACATCCTTACGTATTTGCTTATGGGTCTTTATCCTATTAGCTAAAGTTTGTACCATACATACATTAACCCTTTTCCAATCAACCTTCTTACTAGATACAAAACCCACTACATCTTTACCCATTAACTCCCTTAGTTCTTCAACTGCCTGCTCAAATATAGTTTGATTATTTATTAAGAATAGGCCTTTACGTTTACTGGAGAAAGATAGGAATAAACATGCTGCTATAAGGTTCTTACCCGCATTAGTAGCTTCCCATAGTATACCCCTTTGATACCTAATCTTAACACCCCCTCCTAAATCTAATTTATTATTTACTAAAGCCTTTACAGCATCTGCCTGATAGTCCCTTTCCTCAAAGCCTTCCAATTTAGTAACTGTACCCATCTCTTTAAATAGGCTACGCTTATCTATAACCTCATAATCAAGCTCATTCTGCTTTAGCCATGCTGCTACCTCGGGTAATAGTCCTGTGCCAAACAACCCCGTGGGAGATATAAATCTCCTAAACCCATCCCACCCACCTGGGGATTTCATCATAGCAAAGTAGGCATTCTTTACCCGTATCTTAAAATTTATAGCTTCCCTTATTTCTTCTACAACCATAAGGTCCCCTGTAAGTTGGCATTTATGATTGTGTATTATTAGTCTTAACATAGCTAATCTTTTGAGAATATTTTAGAAAAGTTAACCTTCTTAACTGCCTGACTATCCTTAAGCTTAATTTGGTTTTCAAAGCAATATCTCTGTAACCTCTCTATTGCTTTAGTACCTAATAACTGCAAGGGGTCGGGGATTGAGTTTTGCCAATCTAACCCATGGAACTGAGCTTGGATGTATATACCTGGTGAAGCACCATACTGACGAGCTATAGCCATTGCTTCTACGAATGCTGCATACTTAGCTGGTCTATCCTCATAGCTCTGGGCAAACCCCACCTTATCTAGGATTAAATCCATATATACCTGATGAGCTTTCTTGGTTTGTGATGGGAAAGGATCCTGCTCTATCTTATGTATAGCTTCGTACTCCTCCAGTATAGAGTTGTGAAGGTTCTTAAATTTGTATATGCTGAACTTTTTCATTTTAGGCATACCCAATTGGATGTATTTTAGGTAACCTTCTTTTAAGCTCAGGTTAAACTCATTACAGAATTCTGTGGCTAATTTGGTAGCCTCCTTATATTTTAACCACTCATCATCTCCGACCTTTGGGGTTATCAATCCTCTGTGTTTTAATCTTCTGCGTTCCATTACCATTGTCTGGGCAAATAATGCAGTGTTATTTCTGGGGGCCATCTTAATTTTATCTGCAGCCCTTTTTAGCTTATTGTTGCTTACTAGTATGTTTCTATTTGATATGCTGTAACCTTTGCATTTATCAAATATAACGTCTACTAGCTCGTCTATATCTGGGACTACAGAGTGTTCTTTATATACGTCAATGAGCACCTTCTTAAAATTACTGTAGGTTATATGTAAAGATGGATCCCTTTTACTTGGCTGTTTCATTTTTAAGTTTTAGTAGTTTGTTATAATTAACATACTCAGCAAGCTTTACCCTCCGTAAAGTTTCTGCTTTGCCCAAGTCATTAATATCTGGGCCATCATCTATGGGCTCTCCCCAATAAACCAGTTTTATCCTTTTGTAAGGGCATAGCTTCATGCATAAATGTATAGCATCCAATCTAGCATCGGGATCTAGTATTATTACCAACTCTTCACAGGGTGATTTTAGTATCTCACTTATCTGGTATGTACTAGCTTTTTTTCCTAATAATGCTATAGCTCTATCCCCCAGAGTCAGCGCATTGGTTATACTCTCTACTATATATACCTTATTATACATATACATAGCATCCCTGTTATAGATTAATTGAGATTTACCTACCCCATATATCTCTTCTGGGGGGTTCTTCATTTTAGGGCCTGAACCAGCAAACAACCTCCCCTGAAAGAACTCTAGCCTACTACCCTCTCTGTAAAATGGGAATATTATATACCCAGCGTATTCACCTTCTAGAGTATAGCCCACACCTAATTTAGATAGGGCGCTAGATTTAAAACCTCTCTTCTCCATACTATGCCTAGCTGCATTAGCTAGCTTGCCTTTACCCAAAGATATTAGTGTATACCCTTCAGGTAATTCAAGCTTCTGCCTTTCTACCTTTTGTACTTTGAATACCCTATCATAGGCCTCATACTCTTGTTGTATGTTTAAGAATTGCCTAGCCTCTGTGTAAGTACTGAAGCCTTCTATATACATTAATAAACCCAGTGGTTGGGGTACTCCACAGGACTTAAAACAGTTTGTCCTTAATTTCTCTATGTGTATACCAAAGGTGTTTTTACTACCACAATAGGGGCAATCGCCCCTAAGGTAACCATTGGTAGAAGATTTCAAGTTTAGCCTAGTAGTAAAGTAATTATATAGTTTTGCCTTTATTGATTTATTATACGTCATTGTTCTTCTCTGCTTTTGGCTTATTACCCGATTTATCATACCCTAACTGTGCATAGTATTCCTCTTCCTGGGATACACTAAACTCAGTTGCTAATTGTTTGGAGATATCCACCTTAAGCAATACCCTGCCTTGGCAACCATCCCTCTGGTCTACTACTTCTAATCTCATAACTCCGGCTTCCTTCTCTTCGTCATTTTCCTGCAGGCCTAGTATCATATCGCAGTGCCTACATTTATCTATTGCCTTAGCAACATCAGAAGATAGGTATACTGTACTCTTCCTTTTTATAGTGTCCTTATCCCTTTTTACGTGGGATAGGGTTAAGATATAATCAAGATTATTATCTATTGCTAGGTTTTTTAGGTCAATATAAAAGTCTGATATCCTTTTGTCATCTTCTACTCTACCAGATGTAGCAGCACCCAAATCCCCATAGTCTACTATCCCATAGTCAAATATAATTCCATGCTGTAGTCTTATCCTATCTAACCAAGCTTGGATGGTTTTAGTAGAGGTCTTATATGCAGGAAACCTTTTGATAACTAATTCTGAACCTATGCGTTTATATTTCCTATAAGTACGCATCATCTTCTCATCCAGCTTGCCCTCCAGAACTTCCCTTTTAGTAGCAGTTAGTATACCCTGGTCACCCCTTGTAGCTATTGCTAATTCACCATTCTCAAAATCTACATAGAAACCCCTTCTCCTTTTTTTCATTTCCTGTCTACCCCAATTTATAGCTATACCAGTTTTGAACCTTTTCTGCTCAGCCATAATCATAATGAGGGACCCTTTTTCTACACCCCCAGCATTTAGCGTCCTATTTAATTGACGCCATGGTAAAGGAGTTACCTCAAACCCAAGTGCTCTTTTATTTATCCTATCTTTTGCACCTGCAACTAAGAAAGTACCCAGGTCATCATCCAGCTCATTACCTATCTGGATGGATTTTTGTAAGCTGTTTAAGAAGTCACCATACTTATCGAAGTCCTCAATGTCCTGGTTTTCTATGTGGGCCTTTACATTGATATACCTAGCAAAACTTATTATAGAGGTTAGTATCTCATCCCCGTCTTTTGGGGTTTTGCTATATAGGGTATCTACTATACGACTGATGTCCTGTTTGTCCTCTTCTATAACTAACTTTGCGAATTCTCGGGACTCATACAGTAATCGGATTTTTTCATTTAGTAATTCCTTACTCGGTATTCTCTTCTTGTTTTTCCAAAAGGTTTTAAGAGCTCTGAATATTATGCCATGAGATACCAGGCCAAAATAGCTATCCTCTATTAGCTCTATTGCTTTATACCCATTCCTATCTGAGATTAAAAAATTTAGGATTAATTCCTGGAAGTCAATACCGAACTTAAACTTATCTACTGAGCTAGGTTTTTTCGACATTTATAAACTGTTGTGTAATTCATTATTAATAGTAATTAATAGCTACTTGATGCAACCCAGAAAAAAGTTTGCATAGGGTATTTTAATTTATAAAATTGATTATTATATTTGCATAGCATTTTTAAAATTTAAAAAACCAATACAGCAGCATGGAGGAACATCGTTTAACCAAAATGGTAGAGGGCTATGACCCTAAGGTATTTGAAGACATCTATAATAAAACAGAGAATTACCGAAAGAAACTTGCTCGACAAATTGATGCCCGAAGATTTGGGGTAGACCATGAGGAAGTACTTTCCTGGTTTGATGTTAAATTTATTTTTGCCTTTAATAAATATTATCATAAACATAACCCCGAAATATTAAAGGGCCATATCATCCAAGCACTGGGGATGTTTAAATGGAGGATTATGAGATTAGCCTATACGAGTAGGTATAGTCAATCAATAATTAATTATGAAGATACCAACGAGATAAGTCACCTACAAGTAGAACATGATGAGCATGATACTTCTCCTTATGAGATTAAGGACGCAGCATTACAATACATGCAAGAGAACCTTAGCCCAAACGCTTTTGAGCTCCTTTATGTACAGTTATACCCACCTCCATATATCCTTAAAAAATTGGAAGAGATGGGTATAGATAATATCAACAAAATACCCAACTCAGTAATTCTAGATTACTTGGAGTTGGGTACATCTGAAAAATCCGTAAAGTATTTAAAGGACCTGAAGAAGGAAATAAAACTAACTACCCAAGCTGCTAAGGAGCATTTTACCCTGCATAAGCTGAGTTAATTCCCAAGTAGTGAGCTTCTAAGTAACACATACCTTCTTGGTATGCAAAAGTACTGAAGCTCACTCTTGTGTCTCCATAAGCTACTTCAATAGCTAACTTTACTTCGTCCCCGGGGTTTAGTGTTACGGTCTTTGTACCTGATAGCATTATATCAGTATGTTGCTCATATACTGTACTCTCAGGTAAGCTTGAAGGCCCAGTAGTGAATGCCAAGCTTTTCTTAGGCTTTACATCCCCCTTGCCTATATAGTCTAATACTATGTTTTGTGTATATGCTACCTGGCCTATTACTTGTGGAGTCCTTAATATAGATAGCTTTAGGAATATACTACCACCACCTAAGTAGGTAAGTATTGGGTCATCCTTCTCATCTTGGGTTATTCCCGAGAAATCTGCTCTAAGGCATATAGCTCCATTTAACCTTAGTGTACAACCCCTAAAGGTCTTTATAGCATCCCCATTAAATTCCCCGAAGATAATACCCCCGGCTCTTTTCTTTATCCCAAAGGTTGGGAAGAAGGTTTCGCTATCTATCCCTGTTGGAGTAAAGAAACCAGCTTGAGCAACGTGAGTATCTTGGTTACCCATGTAGCCATTCAATGGTGCTTTGTCCATTGAGAATACAGAGGCCATATTACCCGAACTACCCCCATGGGTATTTACAGCTTTTACTACCCAGATATCATCTACCATTTCTAGGTCTACATACCAGTCCCAGCAACCTGCGGGTTGAGTTAGTATGTTCTTGTCACCTGATACCTTGTTGGTTAGTTCTGCTGGTATGTTTATCTTCCTATAACCCTTAGAGTTCCATGAGAAATTGGATAGCTCAGGGAAGTAGTTATCCCATATCTGTACTGAAGCAGGCATCTTCAGAGTTATCCTGGTCCCGTTCTGTGGGTCTACTCCCTTAATCCTTATAGCCCATAAGTCCCAATGTACTGGAACTGACATGATATAAGTTCTCCAATCTGTGGGGTTTATTTTGTAGCTATTAGCTCCTGCTGGTAATTCCCAAAAACCATTCTCTTCTGGTAAAGCTATATCTGTAGGGTACTGGTACCATTGCTGAGTACCCCTGAAAGCATTGTTCTCATATAACTTGGCTTCTGGTTGTTGGCCCACCCCCTGTGTATGGGTTTTAACTATGTATACATCATCATGTACTGAAGCTAAAGGCGGTATAGCTATGATAGCTAATACTACTTGCTTATGTGGCTCGGTCAGTGGCGTTATAGCTGGGCTCATTGAATTAGTAGGCCCCTTTACTAAGCTGTATGTAGCATCAGCTTGTTGGCCTGCTATAGGGTCATAGGCATGAGATGCCATTACGTAGTCGTATCTCCAGTAATCATTAGTGGAGTTGTCGTCTAATGTAAATGGCCCTATCTCAGCTGTCTCTGTTATCAGTACACCCTGACGAGTTAAGTACTTTCCCCATGGTCCCTGGTTTACCTGATTAAAGTCCTGGAAGCTTAGGTTAGACCCATCATGCTTTAGGTTAAATACCCATGAACTTATGAAGTCTAAGGTATCAAAACCAGAATACCTTCCTGGATTGAGAACTCCGAGAAAGTTAATATTCTGCTCCCATGATTTTAAAGGAGCCCCGAAATATACATATTGTGTTTGTGCCATATTATGCTATAGTGATTGTCCAAGTTACTAATAAGGATTCCGATGAGCTTTTACTAGCCGCTACCCCTGTAGCAATAGAGAAGATACCGTGGTTCTCGCAGTGTAGGTTTAGTTCATCAAATGAGCTATCAAAATCTACTGGCTCAAATAATACTGCAAACTCTACCTCATTAACTCCAGTGAGTTCCCTACGGAATATAGCCTTCTTCTTTAGGCCTACTCCCATATATAGGGCTTCTATATGGGATGGGGCATACTCCAATTCTCCGTAGAGTAATTTAGTCATTGCCTCTTTAGCGAATTCCTGTATATCGTTATGCTGCTCGTATAATAACTCATTAATAGCAGCATTATATATTCGTATATGGCCCGTCCCTATTATTGCTAGTCGTTCTTTTGATTGCATTATATAAACTTTATTGATTGATATAATAATCGTACTAGAATTGTCTTATGGATTTGCCCATAATCTAGTATTCCAGTTTACTACTGCAGGTATAGTAACAGTGCCCTCACCAGAACCATTGGTAGTTACATAACCAGTAAACCTTAGGTAGCCTGTGTCTTTCTCGTATACTACTGTACCACCAGTTACTGGGATACTAACATTAGCATCGGGTAAAGCGTAATTACCTGCAGGATTATAAGTAACCCCATTACCATGTACTATCTGCCCTATAATGTTAGTACCTACCGTTGAACTATCAATGTATACTGATGAGCTTGGGGTTAAACCCGACAGGGTAGATTGTATAGAACCTATAGGCCCTAATGTACCTGTCATAGTGGTATTATCTATTAGGGCAGCAAAGTTTATTGAGGTTGGAGTCCAGCTACTAGCTACTGGTATACCCAAACTAATTACGTCAGTTTGTGGTGCCGTATCCCAGCCCAGTGTTAAGCTTGTACTGAAGTTACTTCCTGCATACTCAGCCTGAAGGTCTATTGTGTGTGCAGCTGGGGAACCTCCACCAGCTATACCAGTGTAGTTCAGAGATGTGGTTACTCCTATGCTTACCCATGAGCCTCCATCTATCCTGTACCTATACCCTATGATTGGGGCGGTTGTAGCAGGACTGCCTATTACTGGAGCTACCCAGTAGAACCTACCACCTATGTTAGTAGGCCTTACCCTCATAGCAGTAGGTGCTGGGTACTGACCTGCTACTGTATGTGTATGAACCCCACTGCTGGTAGTAGTTAAAGGTGAGGTACCTGTACATTGGGATAGAAGTTCAAATTCCCAAATACCTGTACTTGGTAGATCCAATAGTAATTGACTACCATCTCTTGGGTACTGTACTGTAGTCCAAGAACCCGAACCCTGTAGCCTATAGTTAAGCCACATCTTAGGCCATACTAAACTACCCTTAGCATTGTACCCCCATAAAACCCTAACCCTTGTTGGATAGGCAGATGAAGCTTCATCTAATATCCAGTAGGGTGCTAATGGAGAAGTACCTGTAAATGGAGAGGTATCAAAAGCGGGGCAAGTTAAGTACGTATTAAAATCTACTGATGAGCTCCAAGCTGAGAAATTAGTACCTGAGCATTTATGCTGTACTTGAACTTCGTATTCTTTGCCCAGCTCCAATACTGCTATGTAGCTATAACCTGGGGATAAAGCTTCTCCTGAAACATTTACTCCAAATATAGCTTCAGAGGTGTTGAGTTCGAATGGGTATAAATTCCAATTGGTAGTACCTTGTTCCCTCCATCTAAGCTTCCATATATTAGGACTGAGTGGAGAAGTTGGAGCGGGGTCCCAAAAAACCCTCCTGATATTGTCTGGTGTTACTGGCATGTTAAATATAGTTTACTACTTGTATATTTGAAGCTAAAGAGCACACAGGTGGAGGAACATGTGAACTTAGAAGGTATACCCATTCTGATTTACCCTTATCATATAGTGCCCTTACCCTGAAGTCATAGTCTATACCACCTATTACTGCTTGCTGTATGGTTAGAGAAGTTGTACTCAACTGAGCCCAGTTTGTAAGAGGATCCGCTGTACTCTCAAAATACTCTATCTCATAACCTACTACAGGGTCCACCTGTGGTATTGGAGCTGCCCAGTTAAGTTCGAATAAATCATAGGTATGATTTGCTGATAATCCCAATGGAGCATTGAAGGCTCCTGGCGTTGCAGCATCATCCAGGTTAGTTGCTACAGAGCAGGTAGCTCCGAACGGTGTAAGCTCATTAATAGAGTTAGTTACAGAGAAGGTATCTGCTACCCTTACAACCTTTATAAAGCTACCCACAGTAACATCTATGGGTGTTATCAAGCATAGCAGGGACTGTATAGCTTCTAAGGCTGAGGCGGTTATATTTGCTGATAGGTTCCCTAATGGAGTATCTAAATGGTAATAGGCTAAAGTAATCGTTGTACAGCCTGGGCAACCTGTATCATAGTAATGACTATCATAGGTATTTAACCTGTAGTCATAGTTATCATACCTTACTGGTCTACGGCCCCAAGTCTCTATAACATCTACTCCATACCCAAACAAATTAAATATCATCCTATAAGAAGGCCTGCTACCCTTTAGCCTATGTAATGTAGCAGCCCAACGTATTAGGTTCCTATTAGCAGCCGTATCCTTAGTAAGGGGAGTGTCCCCAAACATATAGGCTAAGTAGGGTAAGAACTTAGCTTCAGTATCCTTAGCTGACAGTATATCCAGTACATCCTTAATAAAAGGGTATACTTCGTCATCCAGGTAATAATCAAAGTTCTTGGAATACCTTTGAAATATACCTTCGTCATTACCATCCTTGTAACTGTCAGTAAGGCTGAAGTAATCGGGGAGAAGTCCCCATATAAAATTCTTAAAGCTGAATGCCATTGCTGAAGTTATTTACAAAGGTTGTTTGTACCTGTTGATATAGTTACGTTTAGTGTAGAGAATATGGTAGGTGCACCCAAGCTATCCAGCTGGGTATTATCTACATCTATCATAGGTACTGAGTAATCATTAGGTGATACTGTATATACTGGGCCAACCTCTGGGTAGCTTGGGAATACCCTAAACTTCCATTGTTGGTTATGTGTGTATAGTCCATTATTAAATAGGGTTAAACTCATTATGTTGTTGTCAGAGTAGGGTACACCCATATAGATATTAGCCCAGAATAACCCATTACGATATAATAGGAAGTATGGGTTATTACCTGATTGGTAGGTAAGGCTATAATCAACAGTGGCTAAACAGTTTACTTGGCCCCAAGATACTGATAGTGGAGTTGTATGCTCAATAGGCCTAGCATAGGGCTCTAAGTATAGTTTAGTTATTGTTACACTATCTACGGATTTTATATCCTCACTTTCTAGTACCCCTATAATATCGGAAGGTTTTATAGTATCATTTATAGCATACTTACCATACCCAAAATTATCCTCTAATGCCTCTATAGCTTCCTCTCTTATTTGGAGCTCAGTATATCCAGGCCTGCCTACTATATCCAAGCCCAGGTATATACGAGTTAACCCCGCAGCAATAGGGGTTACCTTACGACCAACTATCTTCTTATCATTGAAGTTAGTTAATACATCTAGCAGTAAGCCTGAACTAGCTATACCCCTACTGGTGGGAGCTATGTATAATCTTATGTCATCTGCACATGGGTAGTATACTTTAGCCTGGCCTACACCTGGAGTCAATATAGCTAAGTCGTGATAGTCCTTATAAGTAACTGCTGTTTGCCTAGTAGCTAAATGTATGGGGCCATTCATCCTTATAGCAGCTATGTCTTCTAAGTCTGAACCCCCCGAAGCCCAGTCTGGGTTAGTACAAACCATAGTGTAATCTGTGGGGAGGAATATCGTACTCTCTATTTCGTTTATTGAGCCTGGAGCAGTATTACCCAATGCACCCTGGCATTTATGGTAAGAACCCATAATGGTATAACTATTAGTAGGTATAGCCCCATGAACTCCATCCCCAAATACTAGGTAAGCATTAGTGTCCTCAAATACAGTTACTATGAAGCCCTTTGTGTTTTTATCCATAAGGCCAAATGAGTCGTATTCAGTCCACTCCTCCCCGTTGATATCTAGTATCAAGGATTTGTGGGCGTAATCCTCGGGTAATGCAAAGGCCTGTAATGCAGAACCATCGGATATACCGAAGTTGTAACTGTTTACCAACTCATACTGTTTTGCTGGTAGTAATACCGAAGTTAAACCTGGGGCTATACTACCAGATCTCTCAACTACATAGGGTACTCCAGATAGGCTGTTTACTATTGTACCCTTATTAATATACACTGTACCTGAATTATATGCGGTGGGTTCGCCAGCATTATTAGACAGAGTAAATTTCAAATCTACTGAACTAGATACATTAGTCTTTACCCTATAATCCAATAACTCAGCAAGCTTTAATACTGAAGAGAATTTCCTAGCAGTACCTATAAAGGCTTCTTCAGCCATTGAGTCTATATAGAGGTGTAGTATCTCGGCTATGCCTGAGAAAGCATCTATCAGTATTATTAATGGGTTGCTCTTACTATGGTCAGTAAGCTCTGGGTTATAGCTTGTTAGTTTATTTAGTATAGCTCTGTAAATCTGTTCAGCAGACCTATCTAAGTAACCTACCCAGTTTTGTGTAACTTTTCTCATTATAGTATTATTTTCTAAGGCTTGCTAAATGGAAATATATTTGTCTCAGGTGTAGGGTGATTGATTATCCTATAAGTAGCATTTACATTAACCTTCCTAAAGCCCTCATGACTTACAGATACGTTTATGTCCTCAACTCTTGGTTCGTATTCTGTTATAGTGTCCTTAAAATGAGAGGTTATCTTATCATCCATTATTTGGTGGTTGGGCTCCTCTAAAGAATTATGTATGAGAGAACCGAAATCGCCATCCATGAACTTAGTCCTCTTGGGCCAGCTGGTGATTATTTTTATAGAGGATAAAATTAGTGGGGGCCCAGTAATAATTTTAGGCCTACCATTCTCTATTTCTAGAGGCCAGCCAATACCCTTGCCTATAAAATCTTCAACTACTTTTGATATGAATACTGCCATGTTAATTCCAATTTATTGGTGATCCTCCTGATAGGGGTGTAGCTGTACCTGTCTTTGCCCAGGTTACTAGCATAGTTGCTAGGTTGTTAGCATATACTGCTGCGGCCTCTTTTCCATTACCAGCGAATATTGTACTTATTAGTGGGGGTGTTAATGGGGGTGTACCCACAAAGCCCGCACCTGTCATACCTCCAGCTAAGGTAGTTGCATAGCCCATGAAAGCATTTTGTAATAATAACAAACCCCCACCATTAGATGATAGGGGAGCCATTATAGATAGGAAAGTTGCCCTTGCAGCAGTTACAGTTGTAGAAGCAGGAACTACCCCAGCCAATAAAGTTTCAGCTACATTAGCCCACTTTACTGCTGCTTCAGCATGAGTTTGGGGGAAGCCCCTAAAACCAGAGTAGCCCTCATCTTGGAAGGCTCTTATGGTTTTTACTAATTCACTATTTGTAGAAATCATTAGTCTAAGGTTACTTTTTTAGAAAGTATATTGGGTAGCTCATTCTCAAGGTTTACAAAGCTTGCTACATTTATTGGTACTGATGATGGGCCCATAGCAGTGTTTACAGTTAAATTCTGTAAGGCCTTTAATAACTTAGCTTCTTGGCTGTTGTGGCTATCCCCCAATATAGCTTTCTGTGCTGATTTATCTTTACTGCCCAGGCTTATAGCTTTAGAGTGTACTAAACTTAAAGCTTCTGGGGTTATTACCCACTGTGTAGGTTTACCCCCCTGTTCAGCTAATTCTATCAATACATAGTTTTTAGTGTCGTTTATCATAAGGGTTATTCCTCCTGGGCTTTTAAACCAATAGCTATCTGGATCATCGTAGTCCCCACCACTTGGTTTCTCCCCCTGACCATAATAACCGTGAGTCCAAATAGGTACCTCTGGATCACCCCTCTCAAACTCTACCCAAACTATATCCCCTTTTTGTGGTAGTATCTGCATCCCATAGTCTTTACCCCCAAAGCAGTTCTTAGGAAATGCCCATTCGTCATAAGGCTCAGCACCCCCTATTTCAGGGATAACCAGCCTTAGCCTATGTGCTTTCTCTGGATCATCATTATCTAATACTATGCCCCTGTATGAGCTATAATACCTGCCAAAACTTTCCAGGCCTTTATAAATCAGGTCCTTTATAAATGAAGTTATTGGATTACTTTTCATCTCTTGGGGCTCTTTTTGTTGGTTGCTTCTTTTAATAGTATTTGTTTCTGAGTCCTCTTATCTAAACCTATCTCCTGGTTTATCTGTTTGTTAGCAGTCTTAATAGCTTTAGCATTAGAAGAAGCCTTCAGGTTATGGCCTTGACGAGTGAGTTCTATTGAGCAGTTATATCCTGAGTTTTGGGAAACATCATGTACGCATTTAATACTGTAATAGTTACCTCCAAACTTTTTACCTACCTTGTTCATAGTAAGTATCTGCCCAGTTTCTAAGTTGGGATCTCCCCATACTAATGCTGTTGCGGGGTTCATTTGTAATGAGGCATTGTCCCTTGGGTTCTGAGCTGAGGGGGCAGCTTCCCCGGCATTGGTAGCTTGAGCATCATGAGTTACATCCGTTACTGCTTGCTGTGCCTTAGTAGCTGCATCTTCTATCTCATATACTGATACAGCCCTTTCACCCCTTTGGATTACTGCTAGGTTATCTACAGCTGCACCATTTATACCCCTTTGACCAAATGTAGTTTTGGTCAGTAATTGTTTACCTACTATGGGGTCAGCATCTTTTACTACCTGGTTATATTTACCATAGGTATCTTTACTAAGGATAGCATCAACTGTTACCTCTATAGCTCTATCCTTATTACCCCCATATATCTTAAGGTTCTTTGGTACAAATCCTGTAGTCTTTAAATACTCAATGAGGAAAGTTCTCATTTGAGAATTTACCATATTAGCTTGTTGCTGTATGAATTGTTTCTTCTGTTTATCCCAGAATGAAACCATTGAGTTTAAAGCCGAGCCTAGTTTATTTTTTGTCTTATGCTCAGGAGCAAAGGAAAATAACTCCCCAGTACCACCACTGTATGTGTAAGCCCTGTAGGGTTTTTGGTTGAAGTTCCTACGCTTTAAAACTATCTCATCATCCCGTGTTTCTGTGAACCATTGAGAATTTAGTTCCTTCATACCCCACTCTTCTAACATCTGAGCATCTGACTTGTTAGCTTGAGGTACATTCTTCCTTACCCTGAACCTTGGTGATAGTTCGTCGTAATTATATTTCTTTAGAGTTTCCTGCCTTAACTTATACTTAGATAAGGCCATACCTATTTCCATCTTACCCTCCTTAGTACCCAAATCTACCATGGCTCTTAAACCATGACGTTTACCTACTTCATCTACGACTTCAGGTAATGATTTGTCCTTATGTATTTTATTACTCTTAGTTTGCTTAACAGTTACAGCCTTCTCAGTTGCTTCTATGGTTACTTGCCTTAGGTCTTTACTGAAATCCCACTTAACATCTCCCACATAGACTTTCCTAGTTTTGGTATCTCCTGCCAAATATCCCCAAGTTACAGATAGTGCAGCTTCCTCTTGGAACTCTGGTAAATCGGGCCCATCCTCTTGGAGCCCCCTGAATACTATGATGCAGCTATCTAACCCCTCCTCATTATAGATGTACTTAAAATTATCTATCTTATGGGGTAGAGGCTTATCCTTAAACTTAACGTCTACGAATACTGTACCTAATAGTGACTTAAACTCTGTCATGTTATAAGCTGTTTGCCTGGTTGTTTAGCATGGTATCTACATCGGGTATTATAAGGGTATCTCCCACTTCTAAATCATAGTTGAACAGTATGTCGTTAGCGTCCTTGATTATGAAGTATAATTTAGAGTCGCCATAGGCAGAATAGGCTATGCTGTCTAAGGTATCTCCCTGTATCACTGTATAGTATCTATCCCTATTAGAAGGTATATATTTAAGCCTTGGCCTTTCTAATAATACAGTGTTGTCTTCTAACCTCAAAACCCTACCAGTAGAGTAGGGGTTATTTGCGCTTAAGCTCAATATAGATGTAAGGTCCATTATGTGGATAATTTACGGATTTTGTAATGCTCAGGGTTTTCTTGGATTACCTTTTTTAGGGTTATATCTATTACAGCTTGACAAGGCAGCATGGATTTTTCCCTATCAAATAATCCCAGCCTGTATGGGCAGGCAAAAATTATAAATCTAGAGTCTTTAAACATAGCTCCCCAAACCAATTGTATCATGGGTGGCCCGGATATATACCCATCAGCCTTAGACCAAGCCTCTATAGTTTTAACAGTCTTTAATACATCTTCCTTATGCTCCTCATCGCTATACAGGCTTAGGGTAAATGCCACAGTGTCCTCTGAACCCATGTATTGGTAGCCCGGATTATTCCTACCCAAAGAAGCTAATACTGCCCATTGAGTATTAGGATTTATGTCAAGTTCCTGGGGTACAGTTTGTAGGATAAGAGTTTCATTATTAGTAAGGTTTACCATATAGGGTTGGTTTACCTTATTAACCTTTTGATTATCACTATTCAACTCCTCTGATATAAGGTTAGCTCTCCGAGTATTCCTTTCACCCATTGGTGATGGTATCTGTATAGCCATAATTAGTAAGTTAAATTAAATGGTAATTGTTGGTTCATTCCGCTGTCTAATGTTTGGTCTAGGGTTTTTTCAAACACCGTTTTACCATCCATGTTTATTATAATCTGTTGCTGTAGTTTTGCAGCTGCAAAGTCCTGACGAACCTTTTTCCACTCAGGTGTACTCATTAGTTTACCTAATTCAGGATTAGTGTACTTCAGTAACTCTTCGTCCATTGCGGCCTTGTACAACATGTATGCAGGATCCTTCAAAGCGTTCTCTTGCTTTTCTTTTTGGTTATCAGAACGCATACCCTTTAATACATCATATATACTCCATAGGGTTAAGCCCCACCCTAATATTGGTAAGAACCTTCCTGCTATCATAGCCCCCTTAGAAATCCATGGTACTATCTTTGTTCCCACTGACCCACCTATCATGCCCCCGAATTTAGCAAGTAGCCCACCCCCTGCAGCTCCTGCCGCACCTCCTGTACCTGCTAATTGTAATCCCAATAAGGCTTTGGGTAAAGCTTGGCCCCCTGTGTAGGTTTTACCTTGGAATACTACTGACCCACCAGCCCCCACATAAGGGTTACCTGCTTTATTAAATTTTACAAATTGAGCACCTGATTGTACACCCCTATTCATCATGGTTGATGCAAAGGCACCAGCCCCCAAGTTACCCATACCCGCCCTTATCAATTGACCAAATCCGGCTCCCCTGGTTAATCCCCCCAATGCTATGGTAGCTGCAAGAGCTGCTGCCCTGAACCCAAATAGGATAGTTACTAATGGTGCACCCACTGCAACTACTGTACCCAATACTGAGCCAACAGGGCTATCGGCTATTTTGCCCATTATATTTACAAAGCCCTCTGCACCCTTGAGTATCTTCATTAATGCTGGGGCCATAGAGCCTATGAACTTTATCTTGAATGTTTCCCAAGCTGCTTGTACCCTTTGGAATTGAGAGAATGGGTCATCCATCATAGCCTTAGATTGCTTAATAGCTAGGTCATTACCAACCCCACCCCGTATATCCGATAATAGGCCTGTTAATGATTTGGTAGGATCTGAAGAACCCCATGAACCCATCATACCCCTGGCACCCCTCATATTAGTAATGCCCCTCAAAATACTAATCCTCTCACTCGGACTTATGTTTGCCATTGCTTTATCCATGGCCTCTATAACCCCGAAGATATTACCAGAGTCCATCATAGCCTTCATCTCACTTCTCTTCAGTCCCAGCATACCCCACATCTTCTGTTGTTTAGGGGTAGCAAGGTCGCTTAATGATGTACCCAAATATTGTATCATGTTATTAAGGGCTGTACCAGCAGCTGAGCCCTTAATTTGAGATTGGGATAACTTAGCTACTAATGCTAAGGTTTGTTCTAAAGGTATGTTGAATTGATTAGCGGTAAATGCTGCATACTCCATACTCTCACCTATTGAGAATACAGAGGCCATTGAAGCATTGGCTGCTGCAGTTACAGCATTAGCTACCCTTGGGAATTGAGCTAAGGGGATATTCATAGCATTAGCTGTACCCAGTAAGTGTTGGGAAACTGATGCTGCATCCTCACCTACTGCTTTAGCTGTTGCTAACTGATACTTAGTAACAACATCTAATCCTGAAGTAACACCAGCACGGGTATTCTCCAGCATTGCAGCAGCTACTTCTTTTGGCATTGTACCAAAATCCCGGGATAAACCTAAAGCAAACTCGGATAGCTGCTTCTTAGTTTTACCTAATCTGCCACCCCCTATAATATCTATCTGGTTTATCCTATGACCAAATTCTGAAGCAGACCTGGCCATGCTATAGAAACCCATGCTTACTGCCCCTGCAGCAGCAGCTATCCCAGCAGAGTTATTCCTGTAGTCCCTCATAGCAGCATCTACAGAACCCATACCCAGGCTCCTTAGCTCTTTGAGTTTGTTGGCTACACGAGAAGAAGTTGCAGAAAACCTATCCTGCAACTCTATAGCAATACCTATGCCTAATTGTGATTGTGAGCCTAATCCTATCATAAACTTATTTTGGTCTTAAACCTATTACTAAACCTAGTAACTGAGCTAACCCCCCTATGGTTTCTTGCCTGCCCTCTAATACCTTTTTAGCTGTATCAACATATCTTGCTCTTCGTCCTACTGATAATAATGTGAATTCCCTTAAGGTCATGTTGGATATGCCGGAGACACATACTAACCTATAGTCATCATCTATATCTCCGTTGGATAGAAAAAATCACTTACAGATAATATGTTGTGATATTCCTTATTGCCACATGAGCAAGCTACTAATGTCAGGGGAGTAAAGGTAAGGTCATTGTCTGTAAGGGACTTCCTTAACTCCCTTAGGTCTGATGGGCCAAATATACCAAAGTGGTGTACCCTTGTATACTCCCCATTCATTAATATTTTCAGCCCCCTGATAGTAAAGTCCAGGTTGATATTCCTAGCATCTTCGGGAGTATCTAGTTTGACTTTTTCTGACTCCGTATTAAGTAAGTTATATTTAATAACTTTCCCGCTAGAAAGAGTCAGGGTTACTTCATTGGTTTGAGTAGGGTATTTCTTGATATTATAGGTACTCCTTTTTATCTCTGGATTTTCTTCCTCTGGGGAATAATCGAATAAAGATAGGTCCTCTTTGAAGGTACTACGCTTTTCACATCGTGGGCAGATATATGGGAATTTAACAATGTCCCCATAGCTTAACCTACGTATGGCCATCAATGCGTAGTATTTGTCATTAACAGGCCATTGCATTACTTGCTCTACCGTAGGCTTACCCCCTTTAGCCCCAGGGTCTGCTACTACTAACCCCGATATAAAGGCTGCAGTATTTTTGTTCTGTTCAGCTAAGGATTGGTTAGATAGGATACCCTCATCTGTACCATTCAATTCTCTGATGGTTATAACCCTACCACTAGGTAAGGTTATTTCTTTGGTAGTACCTTGGTAAAGTAAAGTTTCGAAATTATCTTGCATGTTAAAATTTTTAATGTAATAGTACTTCGTAAAAACCAAACAGGGCTAAAGAATTACCCTTAGCCCTGACTATAGTATATCATATTGTAAAACCTATATTAACTCATCCACTTCGAATTCTATATCCTCGATTGTGTTGTTAGAGCTGGCTCGGTCATAACTAACCCCATTTATTTTGGAAGGCCAAACACCCTTAACAACCCAGGAGTGGACTACGGTAATACCATCATTACCATACTGTTCTACCAATCCTACTTTCTTGTACAGGGATGGTGGAGCACCCCCACCTGTTACTGTATTCCGAATTTGCTTAACCCAAGTCCAGATATAAACGTCCAGGGCATCAGAAGGCTTTAGCTTGGTTAGATTAAGCTTACCAAACTTTATTAGACCAGCTGTCTTTACCAAGAAGCCTGCATCGCCATGCTCTGCTATATCAAAATCAGTATCGGGCAATTTTACTTTCTGAACTAAAGCGGGTATGAGTCCTGGGAGTATAAGCCCAAACTGAAACTCTTTAGCTGGATTTTCTAATTGTGCCATTTTATAAATGTTGACTTTTTAAGATTAGGATTATCCCAGTGACTCCTCAAAGCTTATTGCTGAGCCAATGATGTCTATGTCAATGATTATCTCGCCCATAGAAGGTGTAGGTGTTATACCCAACCTAACCTTGTACTTACGGTTAAGTACATCGGTTTTATTGTTTATAACCAATTGGTCTAAGTTCTTAGCGAATTGGTCACCTTCCCATCTCCAACCTGGGTAGCTCTCGGATAAAGGTATAATGTCCTGAGAAGTTTTAAGCCCCTCAAAGAAAGGAGTTACTTCTAGGTATAGCTTTTTCCAAGTAGCTGGTAAGTTGGGTTCTTCTATGTACCTCTCCAGTATAGGGGTGAGGGATTTCTTTACGTGTATTACTAATCTCCTGCAGTTCAGGAAGCTTAGTAGGGAGTTGGCTATCTGAGCAGTAAAGTTACCGCTTATCTGTAGCTTATTATCCCTAGATACCACCACGTTAATCTGGTGGTTAGCTAGAGAGTTCATACCTGTGTAATTACCCTTAGCTCCGAAGTTATTTACAACCCCCAGTGCATTCTGGATAATACCCCTGTTTGGACCAGCAAATGATTTACCCGCTCCGAATTGTACTTCGCTACTTGCTGCAATAGCTAATACATCACCCAGCTCAGATATATTAGTTATCAGGCCCGTTCTTGGGTCTGTAACCTTTAAGCCCCCTGCAAAGAAGGCAGTGTAGCTACTGTCAATATTAGTAGCTTGCCTTGTTGTTATTAGGGCATTCTCTGTAGTGAGGCTGTTTGATAAGTGAGCAAAGTATACCAGGTCTTTACGGTTATTAGCATAAGTAGTACCTGCTATATGTACTGTAGTAGCCTCTACATTAGGAGCAGCCAATTGAGAGATATCATCCACTTGGTCGAAAGCATACCAGCCTGTCTTAGCAGCGCTATCTCCTATATAGTCGTTAGCAACTATTGCACCACCATCGCTGCCATTCTCAAATGTACGGCTACCATAGTAAGGTACCAATGCTACTGCAGGTGAAGCAGATGCTTGAGATGAAAGATCCTCATAAGCTATGTCCACTAGGAAAGAAGAGGCCTGTACTCCAGATAGCCAAGTTTGGTTATTAGCATCCAGAGGGCCGTCTACTTTCAGGTTTTCGTAGATCTCTCTATTATTAACCTTACCGTCTATCTCCAGGTAAATCTCCATATTAAAGTAATTGGAGTTACCGTTTGAGCCCGGCAATATATTTACCACCAGTTTATTATACTCAGCCCCGGGGCCTTTTGGTGTAAGAGTAAATATAGCAGTAGTAGCGGTATTTGTAAAGTCTTCCAAATTCAATACAGATACACCAGATACACCAGTACCCGATAAGCTCAATCCGCTTAGTGAATAGCCATAAGCTGGTGCTATAGTGAATTTGGGTGCAGAAGCTGTACCGTATACCTGGGTTGCACCCACTTTACCAGGGTTCTGGACTTTAAATTCAGCTATCAAATCCTTTATAGTTTGAAAAGCTGTAGTATTAAAGGCTACTGTAGCATTGTTATAGCCTGTGGCTGACAGGGTATAATTATGACCAGTAGTTATTGTACCCGATTGACTTACGTGAACACCCCCTGTAGTAGCATTGATAGTAGCCTTTACTGCAGTGAGAGTGTCTGTATCTGTAATGTCGGTATAGTGGCGAACATTGTTAATCCTTAGTTGAGTACCCCCTTCCAGCATCCTCTTAGCTATAAGGGCATCATCCCTGTCGGGAGTTAGTCCCCCATACCATCTTTGGCATTCCTGCCAATTTCGTATGAGGATGTCAGTTCGGCCTACAGGGCCCATCTTCATATTTAGGGATACACCAGTAATCCCCGCAGGAATGGATCCTGGGGAGAAGCTCTGGTCGTTCTCTGTAAAAGTTACACTAGATGTATTTGCCATTACTTAATGATATTATGAGTATATAAAAAACAAGTTTAGTATTGTAGGGTTAATTCTCAGAAGCCTGACCTTCTGAGTTAGATTTGTTAGCTTTTATAAGGGGGTTATTTTTTAATTGGAAAGTTAGTAATTGATATAGGGGCTTTATAATATATTTACTTATTGGGCTTTTCTTATCCACCTCATGAATATTCTCCAATACACTAACTATCTCAATGTATATTATAAATATAACTGACCCATCAACCAACCAATCTGTTATACCCGCTAATTGCTTTAGGTCCCTTTGGTGAGCTAAACCCGATAATATAATACCCACCAATATACAACCCCCATATTGTAGGAACTTAGTAATGGTCCTACTAAATCCCCTACTAGTGATTTTTTCCTTAATCACAACTGCTTTTAATACTCCCGTCAAAAAATCTACTACTATAAGAAAGCCCATGATAACCAAAAGTAGGGTATCTGGGAATATGAAATGCTTAGCTAATGCTGCTAACGTAGCTCCTAAAATAGTTGAAGTTTTCATAAATTATTTTCTGTAAAGTTTTTATTTTATATGGGGCTCTATAAGTATTGAATATGGGAAAGATCTATCACTATACTACCATCATTCTCTACCTTAACCCCGGGGCTATAAACTATCTGTATCTCAGCGGTAATCTCCGCAATGGTTGGTACATTTGCCATTACTACTTCTGGGGGAGTTATATATAGGTCATCTACTTGATATGAGTATACCTTCTCTTCTACACCCACTGAAGGGTCGGGAAGGTCATAGTAGTTATACTGTTTTAGGAAAAAGTTTTTAGTACTATCGTCATAGAATGGTATGAACCTTCTACTACCTAAAGCCTCATACATGATAGCATTAAGCGTCCTATCCTGTGAAGCTGTAGAACTTACTAAGTGGATATCTAAATGAAACTCTACAGTTTGTTGGGGTAGTATTACTTGGTCAAACTGAGTTATATCTGTTTCACTCTGTACAACCACTGGATTAACTGGATTACCTATATCACCAGGAGTAAATCTACGTGGTATGATAACTATACGTGGAGTTCTACGTTCCCCCTTATCTTGAGAGGATCCATGCCCAAAGGGTTCTACTGCAAAAGCTTTAGCTTGAACTATATTTCTTATAGCAGTGTCCCAAAGAGTTTTGTTATTGCTATAATCTACAGCAGACTCATCTGGCCATAAGCCCTCTCTTACCAGTATCAACCTAATGCGTTCATAGATACTGCGCTCTATCCTTTGTTGTATATTATTTAGTGCCATCTTATTTTACCTATTGCTGATATGGGTATCCTCCTTTTACGGAGCTCTTTATGTAGGTGTTTAGTATATAGTTCCTTTAGTCCCGTGACTCCCCCCATCTCTCGTATAGTGGGGTTCCATAAAGGCCTACGTCTTTTGCTGTTTGAAGAGAACTCATGTATTACAGCAATCTTAGCTAATTCCAGCCTATTGCGCTTTCCTGAAGGAGTCCTACCATATATACCTTTACGTACCCCTACATATACTAAGTGCTGGTTGCCCTTTTTAAATACCTCTATGTTGTCATAGTAAGTATGGGTTGCTAAGAGTATTCTCCTATCCCACCCATAAGCCGCTTTAGCTGCTCTGTATTCTGGGCTAAGGGGGCGCCAATTAAGGTCCTGGTTCCTAAGGTGAGCTTTAACTCTTCTAGCAATTTCCCTACATACTAACATCTGAGCAGCGACTGAAGCCTGTTTTATTGTAGGCCCCAATCGCTGTATAGTTTTTATAGTTTCATCCCACCGGCCATAGGTTTTGAATTGCAAACCTATACCGGGCTGAGCATAAAAATTACGTGCCATCTCTTAGTATTTTCCCCCAATCTGGAGTCCCCAGTTTAGTGAATGATGGGGATTGTAAATTAGCATTACCAGAAGTGTTACGAGTATGTAACATAGCTATCATCTTATCGTGGTATGGGTGGGGTAGTACTTTACCATAATGTGAAGCACAGAAGGTTTCACCCTCTCCGACCATTTTATTGGGAAAGTTGTGCTCCCTCCACATAGAATGATAGTAAGTCATACTAGCCTCTATAACATATTGGTTGCTCCCAGAATAATCATGGTGGTATTTATATAAGTCCATTGGGGCTTGAAAAAATAAACAGGTATTCAAACCCGTTATGTACTTCATTTGCTCCGAGGCTTTTTGTAGGAACTCTATGGATAACTTTAACCAATCTGGATGGTACCAATCATCGGTGTCCATGTGGGATAATATTGGGCAATCGGATAGCTCTGCTGCAGCTTTATTCCTTTTATAGCCTATAGTTTCGGGCTCATTACCATCCAGTATTATTACTCTTACCTCCTGCCCTTTATACTTTGAAGGATCCAGTATCTCATGGGGGTAGTGATTTCTTACTTCGCTATCCAGTACTATACATAAAACCTTATCTTGATAGGTTTGGTCTACAAACCTGGATATGGCTGACTCCAGCATATCCAGGTATTTTACAGGCATTATTACTCCTACCTTCATATCCTCTTGGGTTTTTGGTCATGCCAATCCATACGGGTGTAATCAATGTACCTATTCTGTATATCAGAATACCCAGATGTTTGTACACATAAGGGGGGATTTATGCAATAGGAATTACCTGCAGGAAGTATGTGTATATTTATGAGAATATCCGTTGGTTGGGATATATTACTAGCATCCTCATAATGAGCTATGAGCTTTAGTAGTACGTCCCAGCTATATACCATTGCATGGTTTGCTACTGCTTTATCCACCTTTACTAAGTTCTCTGTAAAAGGTTGGTATGGCCCCCAAATATTAGCCCCCAGGAATAGAAGGTCAAAATCTTCTGGTAATTCCTCTTGCATTACTTTAGCAAGGAATTCACCAGCTTTTTCCTTGTTGAAGGTAATGTCATCCTCGAATACAATTAATGGGACTTTACCTACTTCTATGGGATACCTAAACAAGTGAGCCTTGAATATTTCAACCATGCTTAGTTTTACCCCGTTCATTCCCACGGGATGGTCTATTGCTGAGAACCTTTGGAAGTCTATACCCGCTTTAACTAACTGCTGGGTGGATGCTTCTAGGCGGTCCGTACGCCTATCTAAGTTTAATAAAATCGGAGTACTCGGGAGTTTCTTAGTCATGACAAACTTAGTATTGCTTTTTTGAGTGATTGATATGTGTAGTATTTTTTATAAATATGCCTACTAATATCATGTAGATTATTTATATAGTTTCTACTTAGCATGGGGAGCTTATGTAGGAATTCGTCCATAGAACTTACGATTATACCGTAGTTTAGAAAATCCCAGTTATATGGTATAATGGGTTTATCATCCGTTATGTATATAGGTATACTGCCCATCCTTAGAGCCTCGGCTATCCTGAAGGAAGTTCTACCATAACCTCGAGGGCACATTGTAAATACTGAATTACCCAATACTGACATATATTCGGTATACTCATGGGGGTTAGTAGATACATAAGCTGAGCCTGCCCCATAGTAGGGTGTATTGATTATAGCTTCTCTTACTGGATGAGTTACCCGGCCTATAAAGTTATAGGTATGTTCTCTTATAGTAAGTGGCCTTATCATCTCTTCGTTTATGGGGGGCATATCCCATATCAGTGGTATTGGGTAATCTATCCTTCCACCACCCATACCGTATACCATAATGTCTAGGTTACCAAAATTAACCAATGGGCCATCGTCATATTGGCATATAGTAAAGTACTGTTTATTTCTGGGTAGTTTATCAATAAACTCCTGTAATTCTGCTATAGCCTGTTTGTTGCCCCCATAATTATTTAATACATGGTAGGCAGTCCAGAATATGGGTAGATATACCCGAGAAGTCCCCCTTAAATCAGCTATGGTAGTATTCTCATGGAACCACCTTTCAAATTCTACCTTGTTACCCTTGGGGTATTCAAAAGGGTGATTGGGCCTAAACTTTAAGGGTACATTTACCTCGGGCCTACTACGTATGTATAAAGCATCCCCCCAACCCTGCTGTGTCCAACTGACCTCTGCCCTGTAAAAATCCTGGTCATATAGTATACGGTCTATGTCCTCAATCATTGCACAACCCTCGTATAGCTCTTCCTTGTTTACTTCCAAGTAGATGTAATCGATATTCTTAAGGCTATTGTGAGCACCCAATAGTACCTCTTTCTCAAAGCCCTGGACATCACAGTTAAGGAAGTTATACTTCTCCCTATTTAGGGATAGGTTATCCATCCTCTTAACTTCCACCATAAGATTATCCCCATTGTCGAATTGGATATCGGGATAATACTCCAGGTGCTTTTTGGGTTTTAGCAAGGAGTTACTTTGGCCCTGATTATGAGTTTCAGTAAACATACTTAATTGGCACTCCTGAGAACCCAGTGCATAAGGTAGAACTCGGATCCTTCTACCTGATGGGTCCAGTTGTTCTACTAAATTTTTAAGTATAGCTAAACTCCGGGGTTCTGGCTCTATTAAGACTATATCCTCTATACCCATGCTATGGTATATGGGTAGCTCTTCTCCATAGTGAGCCCCAACATGAATTACCCCTGTTATGTTCATGTTGTATTTCTGCTTAAGGTCCTTTAAATCAATTAGCATGATTACTATTTTTTATAGATGAAAACAATTTTCTCATCATAGACTTTTACACTAGCTATTAGAGAATTAAATACTTCTGCCTCACCTGGGGAGAAAATCCTTGAAACCCCTATGGGTTCCCCCTGTTCAAACAAGGTGAGTATATGGAGGGGTGTCTCTTCTATACCCTTTATTTGAGTACCCCAATAATGCTTATCCTTACAACAATGTAAATCCTCTATTATGTATAACCCACCAGGTGCTAGGTTGTTTATGAATAGGTGCTTAAAAGAGAACCACATATCATAGGAATTGTGGCTGCCATCATCTATGATTACATCAAATGTATCTTTTATTTGGGATAAGAAATTCATGTCGCTTTGGCTACCCATGTGGGGTACAAAATTATGGTTCCTGCACCATCTTGGGTTGACATGCTTAGGATGTAAGAATAGGTCTAATAGGTGAAGATCTAGCTTGTCGGAACCGTAGAACTCATCCCATAGTAATGCTGATTTACCCTCAGCTACCCCAATTTCTAATAGGGACTTACATTCTTCTGGAAGATGCTTAGCGTAATGCTCCATATACCCATGGTCCAATTTATCAGTACCATACTTTGAAGCTAATTGTTCGAGTTGTTTTTGCCTAGTCATTATTAGTGTATTTAAGTTGTATAAATTCCTCTGGTATCATGTCTGCTGTGAATAGGTGACTGTTAGCTTTACCAAACCACTGTGTATAGTGAGGGCTTATAACGGTCTTAATACCCCTTTGGGAAAGTATTGCTGCAAATAGGGAAAAAGAGCTATTAGCAATTATCAGCCCATCGCAAGAATATAGTTCATATAAATCAGCCATCTCATCTGTATTGTTTGAGAATGAGAAATGACAATCTTTAAATTCCTGTTTAGTACTAGTGAAGAATTCTTTACACCAAGCTATATCATCCGAGAATACCCTAAAAACCCTCGCTAGCTTTTGGGTTTTAAAATAGGTTATAGCTTCTATATAGTAGCTCTCTGGTAATACTGGATGTTTATCCTGTAGATTTAAGTAATCCCCCCTCCTTACGTGTATACCTACCACCCCAGTGCTATACCTAAAATTTACAGAGAAGCCCAATAGGTTAGCTACTAGGTCCTTACAATGCTCAAAGTATTTGTAGGATTGGTAATACCCATCCATACAAGCGGTTATCTTGGGGTCTTTTGCAGCCACTACAAGAGCCGGGGGGATATTATACCCATGGGTATTTTCTGGGAAGCATTTTATAGTTGGGTCTAAAGGGTTATAAACGTTATTACCAGATATATAACCATCAACTGAGCTTATATTAGGGAAGCTCTTGTGGGGGAAAGCTTGTTCGTTAATGGTATTCCAGGGTATAGCCCATGGTAACTCATATTTAATAGCTATGCCTATTACAGCAGCTATTTGGAATAATTGGTTGGCCCTACGACCATAAAGCTTACATGTTAACATACCCTATTTAGATTTTGCTATAATTTGTGATTTTACTTTTTTAGCATCCTCAAAGTTTTGAGCTGCGTCTTTTAGGAAGCCGGAGTCCTTATGTACTGTATGGGTATATACCATACCAGGTACTATGTAAAAGAATTTATTAGCGAATAACCAATCCCGGTTAAAATTTATGGTATCTGTACCCAATACATGGGGGTAATCATTCCAGGTCTCAATATACTCATTTCGTGGTACTACATAGTTACAGGTATTGAGTAAGCACTCAAATATACTGTCCCCTTTATCTAAAAGGTGGGAAGCTGTATCTAGGCCTATGACCATATTGGAATAGGCTCGGTAGTCAAAATTTGGAAAGGCAAATTCCGGGCAAAGTATTAGATTTACCTTGGATAATTTACTGGAGTCTTTTAGGGGAGCAGAATTAGCAACAGCATCAATATAGCGGGTGTCTAGTATGTTATCAGAGTCAAATACTATGCACCATTCCCGATTAGCTAAACTCACTGACTTCAGCTTATTACGGGACATCCCAAGATTTGAGCTATTCCTGTATAGCCTTACCTTGGGATGTTCAATTAAGGGGTCGTTTAATAATTTATCATAAATATCCTCATCGCTATAGTCATCTACTATGACTACTTCGGATATCCTTTCGTCCTCAATAACCGAGCTAAAAGCTCGGATGGTTTCTTCGTACCTGTTGTAAGTGGTTATACATAAACTTAGCATTATACATCTCCAGTGTTCTTTTCTTCTGGTCGTATAATAATAGTAAACACTAAATCATCCTCGTAAGCTTGAGAGGCTGGGGTATCTCCTTGGGCTTTGTAGATTATATCCCCTATTTTAAATCGGTCAAAATCTGGCCTATAATCGAACCTGCCCTCTGTAACATAACCCAGTTCTACTAATTTGGGTTTACTAAACCATAGTTGTATAGACTGTTTATCCGTTTCTCCTACTTCGGTATTTTGAGTTATTGGCCAAGTCCTTAATACGTTATAATTCTTTAAACAAGGTAAAGTTATCTCTTCCTCATTTCTGGGTAAATCCTCCCCCCAACGGTCCCTAAGATTACCCCGTTGCTTCAGCCAAATTATACTATGGGTATGGAAAGTAGTATGAGCTAACTTTTGGCTATTAATATACTTATCCCACGCCTGGAGGCTTATTAGTCCCATTGAGAAGATTGTTTAAGTATGAATTAGTTTTGTTGGGCTCAAAAGTTACTACTTGAAAAGGCATATCGATAGATACATATTTAGGGCACATAGGCAAATGTAAATTTAGCCTTTTAGCTAAATGACATAGCTCTTTAGTTATATTCTCAAATATGCCCCCGGCACCCGAGTTTGGGTCTGTTCCAGGCAAGCTCTTAAACATACTACTCCAAAAACTAGAGTTATCGTACCACTCAGTTTTTGATGGGCCGCTCTCTATATACTTTATGGTACCCATATTTACAGCACCATTATCTGAAGCTACTACCTCATTAATTAAAGGTACTACTCTAGCATTGGTTAATGTAAAGTTACCGTTATAGCCAGTAGAGGTAGAAGGTGGGCCACCTGAATTGTAGGTTACGTTTAAAGTACTTAGTAGGCTACTTGTACCCAATACTTTAAGGTCGGTACCATCAAAATAGAAGTGGCCTATTCCAAAAGCATTGAACCAGTCTAATATAGCTGTATTAGAAACCAAAGAAGTTGAAGGGCCCTTCTCTATACCGTCCACTACAAAAGAGTTAATCAGTAAAGAGTTAGTAGTAAGTAAACCCCCTGGCATAGTATAAGTAAAATCAGCTACCTGTTGTGTACCCTGTTGGGTATTACCCCCCGCCTTTATTTGGTCATAGGCTATCTTAAATGCCACCATGGCGGATTTAGATGCAGATAGGATGATTTCATAAATAATTAGCTTACTTATCAAAACATTTGCTAATGGCGGCCATTTAACCTCATTAAATACATCCGCATCTGATATCTCCAAAAGAGGTTGTAGGTATAGCTGCCATTTCATAATACCCTGCTTGAAAGCTATTGTGTCTACCGCTAGCCCTGCAGGTGTATCAGCTACTACCATATCAGCTATAGTGATATTTAATATAGGTTGGGTATTAGATACTAGTAAGTCATAGGAGTATGGCTGACTTACGCCATCTGAATTAGAAGTAACTAATGTTACTCTATATACTCCATCTGTTGGAAAATCTATCACCCCGGGGTTTTGGGAAGTAGAGGTCTTTGTAGCTAATGGACTACCTTCCGAAAAGCCAAAGTTCCAGCTCCAACTAGTTGGAACACCAGAAGAGCTATCAGTGAAGTTTACTGATAGCCCCTGTGCTTGAAAGGAAAAGTTCGATATGGGTTTAGACATACCTTATTTTTTTATGGGTGCCGTAACTGGGGGTTTTTTGTTCTTATCCCCCTTGTCATCATCTTCATCCTCGTCTTCGTCATCATCTTCGTCGTCATCATCTTCGTCTTCGTCATCATCCTCGTCTTCGTCATCATCCTCGTCGTCATCTTCAAAGTCTTTGTCTTTCTTTACTTTACGAGGATCAACTGTGGGTTTAACCTCAGGAGCTTTATCATAAATCCGGAATTTGGTTCCACCCGCTTTCTGAGCAGCTTCAAATTCTTTCTCGGTTGCATCATCTACATGGCCCCCCTGAAGAGCAGCTTTCAACTGATAGGATTTTTTTAGCAGAGATTTATGGACCTTAATTACTTGGCCATTCACTATCTTTATTTGGGTAGTACCATCAAAAAATACTGACCTATTGGGCCCAAGTTTAAAATACCTGTAATTTGATTTCGACATAATGTAATAATTTTGTGTTATAGCTAATAGTACTATACCCGTATATTCTATGGTAGTAATCTTGTATGCTTACTGGTAATAAGGTAGCCAAGCATCTACTCCAGCTAAACTTATTTTAACCCAACCAACATTTGCACTTGTATCTGTAGGAGTACCACTAGTACCATCCCAACGATAGGTATTATTAGTTGTACCTAGTACGGATATAGACCCAGTCATTTGAAGTTTACCCGTACTCCTATTTGTCATAGAGCCTACCATTACATCCCCACCAAATATGTTCAGAGCTAGATCTTTGTAGACTCCAGTACTGGGGTTATAAGGTCTTAATTCTGATAAATCCCCAGAATTACCCATATATAGGAATGTAGCATTTAAAGTACTACCCGAAGTTACTGTACTACCACTCACAGCAAAACCCCCCTGAGTATGAAATGGGGCATTTATGTAGCTAAGGCTCCTTTCTAGTATTAAGCCTTTATCTATGCTATTACCAAACCTTAATTGTATATCAGCACCAGATGCATGTAAAGCATCTATATACATACGCCCAGCAGTCCTAACCCCACTAGATGAAGCTATGTGAACTATACCACTTGTATAAGTATCCCCACTAACATATAGCCTGTAACTCGCATTGGGGGTAGTACCCATGCCTACCAAATCTGGTATGTATATACCATTAAAAGAAGTTATAGTCATTAGCCTACTACCATTGGTCCTGATGTAGTCAGACCCAAAATAAAGGAATTTATCTGCTGATAATGTAAGGTTATCGGTTATTTTACCCTTACCTGTAACTTGTAGTTTGTTAGTACCATCATCTGATGAGCTACCTATAGCAACATTACCCCCGTTAAAATAAGTTAGGCCATTGCCATTCAGCTGCATTACTACTGAGTTACTACCATTGTAGATATCAAACCTAGCTGAATAATCCCCATTAGCTACCATTCTATAAATGGTATTCCCATTACTAACTCTTTTTTGGTTAAAGTAGCCTCCTGACTCAGTTTCTATATATACATCGGAACCCGCTGCTTTTACTCTCCCGCCTATATTCAGTAAGTAGCTCCCTGTAGTAGTACCTATAGTTACATAAGTTCCGTCATCTGAGATTTGGCTATTGCCTATAGCGGTACTTCCAGTAAATTTAGCTATTTTGTTAGTTGTACCAGAACCACTTACCCCACCAAGAGATGCAAGGGTATACAGGGGTAAAGCTAATAAACTAGTAGCTATTTCGGATATATCAACGTCCAGGTTACCTGAGTCAAACCTAAGGTGATTTGCTAGTGTTATTAAGCCTATATCTGCAGTGGCATTAGTTGGGTTACCCAATAGCTTTTCTGCAGCAACCTGTTGTAACTGGTCTAATTGTATTCCCCCATTAGCTGCCATGATTAAACACTTTTAATATAGTTAGCTCTTAACTCACTCCCTACTGGTGGGGGGTCTAAGAATGTAATGGTTTTACCAGAAATGCTATAATGTTGAGCAGACCCGTCCTTATTCTGAAGTACTCCATTCCTATAAATACTTTGGGTATTTATAAATATATCTTCTGGTAATAAAAAGGTATCATTAACCCCGTCCACTGTTCCTGTTAATGCTACATTATACTTAAATAAGGTAGGTACCCTTTCAACTCCGCTGCTTCCTGAAACTACCCTACCATAAATATCTACAGTTACTACATCATAAGTTCCTGGTATTACCCCAGATGGCGTTAAGGTCCCAGACCCACTTCCTGTAGGTATGGTTATTATGCTGTTGTTATCAGGAGTAAATCTACCTTGTGAACTTAAGTTAGAGTAGATTATAATTGCAGATTGTAGAGAGCTCAAGTTTGAGCGCCTTTTAGAAAGTATGAAGTTATCATACTCCGACTTGTTTGAATAGACTAGCTGCTGTGTAGTTAATGCAGTTAATACCCTTGGAGTTAGCATGTTCTGATTAGTCATTGCTACCTCATTTAACCCTATGCTAAGGTTAATAGATTTATCCAAAAAGTTGTTATTCGGTGGACCAAGCTTTAAGTAAATTTCCATATACAGAAATTTTGTAGAATGAAAAAAGCCCCAGCATAAACTGGGGCTTTTGATATAGAGGACATCTAGCAGGGTTATTTTTTGAATACCGATTGCTCTTGGTTTGAAGGATCCATCCAAGTTGGGAACCCATTATCTGCAAAGGCAATAGATTTATCTAAGATAATCCTAGCATCCCGGTAAGCAATACCAAAGCCGGTGATAAGAGATGCGTAAGTAGCTTCTGTTTGGTTAGAAACTATCTTCTCTGCTTCCACCAGCAAAGCTTGAGCATTGTACTCAATCATTGCAAGGCCGGGGTCAACCATTAGCAATTGGTCTTCTGGTACTCCAGAGTGGATATAAAGATCCGAACTTTGGGGTATGGGTGTTTTGATGTTGAGGCCTTTAGCTGGCGTACCTGACTCCCTTTTTGAATATTCATCCAGGTCAAGCATGTCAATAGCGAAATCTTCTCCCGATACCTGAGTAGTAAAGTTTCTACCCAGTCTGCTACCCCTTGCATAAGGTTTCAATATATCCTTGTATACCAGGGTATTAGCAGTAGCAACCCCAATTACTGCAGCGCTTTCTGAGCCATCTACCTGATCACCATTAATCAGGGTATGGAGTGCCAGCATATCTTTTTGGTGGCCCAGTTTAATACCGAAGTCCTGCAGGAATAGGCCCACTACGTTCATTGCTACGAAGTTATTAACTTCATAGGGTACTGCTATACCCCTTGCAACTTTACGCAGTTTTACGCTTTTCTGCCCAAAAGATACATTACCCAAGCGGATGCTTTCTGCAATGCCAGTGTAGAGGGCTTCTGCATCTGACATATTGAAATGTGGTTGAGTAATCTCCAAGCCCTGTACATTCTGGGTAGCAGCAATCAGGTTAGGATATATTGGAGACCTACGATAACCGAGCCTTAGGGCATCGCGGTATATTTCGGGAATTAGCCATCTAGCTGATTTATCAGGGAGGTTCACCAAATTAGATATGGTGTCTACTGAAGGATTGATGCCCAAGTCTTGGTAGAACTCCTCCATTGATACCCCCCATCTAGCCCGTACATATTGGGCCAGGGTTATATCTTGGGGATTAGTGCTATCCATACGCAAGCTTTGGCACTCCAGTACTGCTTCCTGTAGAGAGGCTGAATACTGAGATTTTAAGAATTGGTTTTTATCTGCCATGATAAATGTTTATTAAGCTTTGTGAGATGTTATTTACTAAATAAAATGTTAAGGCTTGTATTTACGATTAGTCAAAGATAACTACTCGAATCAGGGCATCTGCATCATCTGCAGCATCCAATATCCAAGCCATCGCTGTTTCGTTGTTATCCCCGGTTCCAATGTATGGAGAAGAGTCCCCAGTTATTGAGGCATTATCGTACTTAGAGTACTTAGCATTGTCCCCTGTACCCATGCCCTCATAAGCAGCAGGGCCTGGTACGCAAGCAGCATTTGACAAAGCATTAATAATACACATACCGCGCATTAATACTGTACAGTATTCCCCTTCAGCAGCATCAAATCGGGCCATGCCTATTAGTGATGACCTACCATGAGCTTTTATCCAAGGGGTAATTTTACCATACATATCCAGCTCTACTGGTTGGCCTTCCTTTATAGCAGTAGCTGCTACAAACTCCGAACTAAGTTTGTGCATCTCATGCTGTAGAAATATAGTGGTAGTAGTGCTACCCAAAGATGTTGCCATAATAGTGTGAGATTAAAGATTATTGTATAATTATTGTTTTAGTTGAGCTTGTTATTTCTCGGTGTCTTCGGCCCCGTGTAATTTATTAGCTCCATTGCTCAATTTTGCTAGAGCTTTACGAGTTTCTTCTACAGAGAGGGATTTTTTCTCCTTGTTATCTCCACCACCTGAATTACCCTCGGGATTACCAGCAGTTGCTGAAGCCCTGCTGACTTCATGGCCACCGCAAGATTTACAGGTAAGTGGAAGATCCTTTTCTAGTTGGGCAGTGTAAGTAGCTTTCAAAGTAACCAGAGCTGAGAAATTAGCTTCGCCAATACTATCAGCAATGGTTTGAGGTATTTTGTTGTTATAGCAAAGGTTTGCTACAGCTAATACCTCGTCCCTTAAAGCAGTAGTTTGAGAAGTCTGGAATGCCTCTAGTTGAGTTAAATTTCCCTCCTTAGCCTTTAGAGTAGTTAGCTCAGAGGTAAGGTTACTTGCCTTTAACTTCTCCTCCGCCAGTTCAGTTGCCTGGGAAGTTACCTTGTTGGTCAATGCAGTCATTAGTTGAGTGCATTGTTCCTGTGAAGGCTCCGCATCTTCTGTTAGTTTTATATCTAAAGCAGCTAATGCGCAAAGTTGGATAAAGAGTGTTTTAAACATCGTTCGAGATTTTTGATTATTAGTATTATGATTATTTAGTTTACGAAGTATCGCATTGTATGAGTTAGTGATAACATCCTCATAGTCTTCTAGGCCTATTTGCTTAAAGTCCATAAAGAAATATTGAGCCCCTACCTTAGCCTCTTCAGCTGAATTGTAGGTTATACCCGCATATATGGGGTTATTAATTTTACCATCCGCCCCAATCTTCTGAGCAAATGGGTCAGCCCCATGGCTTACTAAGGATACCTCATTATACCTTATTACCTTAGTTACTATACGCCTTATCATCTGGCCCTCTTCATCAAAGGTACCCAGTTTGGAGAAAAATTCTGAACGGTCCATTTTTGGGTGGGAAGGTTCCCAAGCGAACTCTACTGTTACGGAGGTAGAGTGTATTGATGGGGGATCCTGTTGTATACCCCTTGCAATACGTGGATTGGATTTACCATCTATCTTGAGTTTAGTATTTATACCTGCAGGAATTGTAATACCCCCCACTTTGTATTCATCTTGCCATTCTACATCTGCTATAGCTCCTATAGCATTACCCAAAGCTGTTTCGTGGTCAATATTAACTGTTTGGCCCTTAAGAAGGTTCATGCTGGGCCTGAGTATGTTGTTTTTACTAAAATCTATGGGGTTATGGTTTTTATGAACTATAACCTCGGATAAAGCTCTGAATACTGGGTTTATAAAATCTGACTCCTTAGGCATTAGATCCTCTGGGGTTACATCGGGGTAATAAGTAGAGTAGTTAGGGGTGCTTGCCTCAAATAAGCCGAATGACTGTACTTCTGCGCTTGACTCACCCAGAAGCATTTTGTTGAGGGTACCCAACTGAACTGCTTCTGGAAGATTTGATAATACTAAGGAGTGGCCTACTCCCAACCTAACTACATCTATGTTTAAATTCTTTGACATGAGGTTATTGTTTTTTACTTCCCTGTGGTTTGTTTTTATCCCTGCCCTTTTTAGAGGATTTATTCTTTTGGTCTTTCCTTTCTTTTTTCTTCTGGGCTTGTTCCGAATTGTTGGGGCTGGAACCCGCAATTAACTCATCGGGTACCCTTGGCTGTTCTTTATCAACATTCTCATAGCCGAGTTCTAGAGCCCCCTGTTTAGTGCTTATTATACCCAGTAAATACTTATCCTTGATATTGCGTATTTTAATCTCCTCTGCTTGTTGGTATTTGAGGTCATCCTGTATGGTACTCCTATCAAATTCAACAGTTAGATATTCAAACTTAAAGCCCGCCAACCTTAATTCCATAGAATACCCATATTCTAGGTTAGACTTTATGATGTTCTGAATATTCTTTAACTGGGACAGCATCTTCATGAAGATAACTGTTATTTGGGACTCAGAAGTATTATAGTCCCTACCCATTAAAGACATATCCATTTTAAGGCCAGAACCAATCTGTAATTCATTATTACGGTATAGCTCTATTACTTTATCAAAATCATGAGCTATCGAGTTGAATTTAAAAGTGTGTAAGTCTTTTACACCCACCATTACCCCCTCTTTTAGGCCCCCGGCTAAAATATCCTTAGCAGACTTCAAATAATTTTGTACGTGAGCCATATAAGCAGCATCGCCTTCGTCCCCCTTTTGGTCCCTTACAGCTACTAATACCTCCATAAAACCAAGTAAGCCGAGTAGCTCGGTTACGTGGTCTATATTAGCATTCATCCTGCCTTGGGCCTCTATACGGTCAAGGGCTGCCATATATGGGGGGAAGCCATAGGGGGTTTCTCCGTCCCCATTAAGGGCATAGTATTTATAAGTAAGGGGGTTAAGTTTCTTTACCTTGTTATTACCCACCATTACACTACCCACAGAAGTTTGGGTTAATTGATAAAAATCGTACCCCGTCTTACGGCTGTTCAATGCAGCTAATATAGTTTCTGGGGGTACCATTATACAAGCTTCTATACCCTTAAGGTCTATGGAGGGTACCCACTCATTAGATAATGCTCCAGCTATTAGCACCTGGGTAAACATCTTGTTTACCAAGCCATCAGCCCCAGCACAACCTGGAGCCCAGTCCTTATGACGGTTTATAATATGAGTACGCATCCTGTTAGCATACTCATCTGGTACATTACGGTCAAAGTGAATTTTGTGGCCGGTATTACCTAGAGTAACGTAGTTATCTAATGCCTGGGAAATATCGGGGTTTACCATTACCAATTTACGTATTAATGGTATTACCTCCCTGCTAAATTGGGGGTTTACTGGTTTTATGGTTTTATTTAAGTCGGTTATGACTTGTTGGTAGTTTACCTCTGCTGGTGGGGAACTCTGGCGAGTACGGGGTATATCGTCGTAATTTACTACTATGGGGCTCTTGGGAGGTGTGGGAGTTTTAAAAGACCCCGTAGTCCTTAGATTGGTTAATAAACCCCACAGCCTTTCCCCTATGCTTTTTGGTCCTTTACTCATAATGGTAATATTTCTATTTGGCCTGGACGTTGTTTACGTACATGATTTGTGATTGCTGTAGCAAATATAGCATCGTCAGAGTATACTGTATCATCTGCTACATCCGCATCTGAGTTATTCTTATGCTTATTCATTGCTACTGGCCTATTCCGCTCATCATAAATGAAGGTATAGGCTTCATCGCAAAAATAACTGTTTTTTATAGTTACTGCATTATTACGGACATCCTCTTCTAGTTCAGCTATAATAATGGGGCGGTTCTGTTTAGTAGTATACCACCCAGGTATTTTATCTGTCTGCTTTTTCATGGAGCCCTTTTCTCGGAGCATCTTACGAGAATAATATAAGTTGGGATAACCATTATCCTGTAACCATTCTGCTGCAGCTAAACCTACGTCGTTAGACTCGGGAGCTACTGTTGCGTTATTATAGTGTTTACCGTATTTGCCGAATAGTTTAGCAGCCTGAGTTACTGATATTTTACCCTTGAAAGCTGCCTTCTCATCGCCCTTACGGTCCATTATACTAAAGGTGGTATAATCTTGTGACCTACCAGTGGAAATATCAGCTCCAAGTGTATACTGCTCGCCTACTTTAGGTTCTTCAAATACCTTTAGTTGACCATTCATTTCAGTCCTTACTATGGGTACGCTCTCCTCTATATAATCCTCAATATCTCGGATATCAGCTAAATCAAAAACAGTGTTACCTGATGTTAGGAAGTCACCATCTATCTCTTGAGCTGTTTTACGGGGGCCCAGTATCTCCCTTTGTTTATTGTACCAATCCATATCCCTCTCGGGGTGCATCTGCCAATAAAGCCTAATGGGGTTAAAGGTATTACCCCCAGCAAGAGCATTAGTAAATAAACTGTGAAAGAAGTTACCCACACCATAAGCAGTAGAGTTTACTATAGCCCTACCACCAGTAGACAGTGTAGGCCAAGCTGCTGCCCAAATCCTTTCGGCCCACCTTACTATAGCAGCCTCGTCTATTACGAGCAATGATACTGCTTCAGAACGGCCAGCATCTTCAGTAGTGGGAATGGAAGATATTATAGAGCCATTAATAAACTCAATCTCCGTTGCAGTACCCAGGTCATCTCCCCGCCCATTGACTATGCTTATTTTAAGGAAATCGGGTAAGTTCTTATACATGAACTTAATTTTCCTTAAAACCTTTTTAGCTACCCTATCCTTAATTGAGATAATAACTATGTTCTTAAATGGGTGGAACATAGCTAACCACAGGCAATACATGGAGATAAGCTCAGTTACCCCAGCTTGCCTGAATTTGAGGATTACATTAAACGGGTTTTTTATAAATTGTAATAGGGTAGCTTTTTGGAATGGGTATAAATCAAATGTGACTTTACCACGAGTGGGGTGTATAAGGCAGATAAACTTAGCAAATTCAAAGGGGTCTTGGGCACATTTTATAAATATCTTTAGCTCCTCTTCGGTTATATTAGTTATTGTATTTATTTTCTTTGCCATTACTTAATCCTAAGTTTAAGTCCCAATTCTGTAGAAATCCCCATCTGTTGAAGTACTGGGCTGTAATTAGTACTCGCCCTTGTGTATATGCCTATTTTTTTGAAATTCCCAGAAGCATCTATAGCAATTATGGGAACCTTACTAAAAATCTCATACCCGAGGTATACATTGGAGTTAAAGGAAAAATTGCTTGGTTTAGAGCCTACCCCTTTTATAGTGTTCCTTTTGGATTTAGCGTAAGTAACTGATTGTCCGTTGTAACCATAATCGTATAAAGAATAGTCAGTTTGGTACTTTAGAGTTCTTATAGTTCCTGAAGTATCTAAAAGGTCCAATGAAAACCCCTGGCCTGTAAATTTACCCGCCAGTAGTTTAGGAGCCCCAGGCTGATAGGTTATATAACCCATATTTATACCCAATTCCTTATCTTTATAAACTAACACTATTCTGGAAGTATCAATCCATACAGTATCGGGTTTAGTATACTTTGGGGGATCCTCATATTCTACTACTTCTTTTGGTGGGATGGGCACCCCCTTTTTTAGGGTATCAGGCTTATAAGTTGGTTTCCTAATAGTATCAGGCTTAAATCCGGGCTTTTCGAAATATTGGGGTTTTGGTGGGGGGCTATTGCATACCCATTTACCTATACTAAATCCTATTAGCATTAGGAATAATGGGATAAGGATCTGGGATGAAGGATATCTACTCATATATGGGATTTTTAAAGCTCTCGTACGCGTGTTTTTTGCCTAAATGGTATATACTAAATTAGCTATAATAAAATATACGTAGTATATATTTTATTTTATAAGCATGATTTTTAGATATATTACCTAATTTATGGCTGCATATCTTCTCTTGCCTTTCGGATTAGTAATTAAAGTTATCAAATTGTAGCTCACCTGATAGGAAATAGTGTACTTCTGACCTTCTCCTACGTTTAAGGCCTCTAAGTACCTGACCTTGAGATTTGATTACTGAGTCTTTCCAGTAATCCCTTAGCTGAGTACCTGATATAAGGCCCCCTTTGTATTTATTTACCATATCCCATATAGCATAGGGTTTTCTAACACCCAGTGAGTTTTTGTAATGGGTTCCACAATTGTAGCTAAAAGCTAACAAAGCTCCAAATTCATGGGGCTTTAAATTACCCGGCTGAGCTACTGGGGACTTAAGGGAATTGAGCTGATTATTGAGTATGGGTATATACTCTGACTTAAGGTCAATTTCTAGCATGAGGTCTGCCTCTTGTTCAGTCAATGAGGGGAATAATTCATAGGCTAATTTTCTATCAGCTTCGCCTTTTAGGAATTTACCCGTTTTTGGGTTCCTTAAAGCTCTACCCCAGGCAACGGTCCATATACCCACTGGGTCCATTTTCGGTTGAAGGCCTATTTTAGTCAAGTCCCCATCATGAAGGCTTTCAAAATGTTTTATTAGAGCTAAGGTGGGATTTTCTAGCCCCTTAACAGAAATTACTGATGTAGCCATATATGTTCTGATTTAATTAGTTGACGTTTAAACCACTTACTTACTTCGTATACCATGCCTTTAGTTACACATGTTCTACCCTTATTAATCCAGTAGCCTGGTCTAGCAGTATCGAAATGTAACTTGAATTTATCTGGAACACCCATTACTCTAGCTAACTGCCTGGGGGATAGCATTAACCCCAAATGGTCAAATTGCCTATTAGCTTTACGAGCAGTTGCTGGATAAGCAGTTGCTGGGTTTTTATATACCCCAGGTGCAGTTGTAAATTTATAGCCGGGGTAAAATAAGTGCCATCTACTTTTACCCCTTAAAGCCCCATTCCAAGTATCTGTGATTTCTGCTATACTCATCCTTTTACCAGCATGAATGGAGATAACGTCCGATTGGGGCTCCCTTACATGACATAATTCAATATTGGGCTCTATACCCAAATCTCCATATATACTTTGGCAATCCTTTATACGGTTGCTATAGTCGGGTAATTTAAAATATTTTAACAATTTTTTAGGGAGGTCCCTCCTAATACCCACTATAACTAATCTTTTACGATTAACCTGAGAATTACCGAAATGCTTTACAGAGGCAGTATGTTTAATTAATCGGTAATCCCCTAATAGGGTATCAAAGTCTTTTTCTGGTAGGGATTTAAAAAGGGCCTCTAAATTTTCAAACAGGAATATTTTGGGTTTATAAAAATCTACCGCCTCAAAAAACATTAACAAGGAGTGGTTTTCTTTATGATTACCATATTGCTTAGCTCTTGACAACCTTAGTATACTACCACTACCACAATCTGGGGATGAGATAAGTATATCGATTTTTTTAATTAAATCCTTGTTTAGGTGCAATCTCTCATATAGGGGTATACCCCGAAAATTAGCTTCCCACTGCTCGCTGTTTTTAGTATGGAATACTCCTCTGTTCTCGATGTTAAGGAGTAGGTTATTTTTAAATGGGAATAATGCTACGCCTAGCCCAGCATTTACTCCTATTACTTTTACCTCTGTACTTAGTTTACCCATAGTATAATTGTACTATTTGGTATTGCTACAAATATCTAATCAATGGCATATCGTAATAAACGGAAATTATCTTCGGAAGAGATTAAAATGATTTCTGACCTTGCAAATACTATACCACCCCACTATAAGGTGGACCGTAGTGGGGAATTAACTCTACGTACTGTCCCACATAGAGGCACTTATGCTGAGTATTTAAAGCAGGGTGGGCCACCCATGCCGGGTTACTCAAGCGATAGCAGGGTAAAGTGGTACAGTAATGAACCCATTGAGCAGGATTATTTCCCTATACTTTTAGATGTATATTGCAAAAAAGGGCCAGAAGCTTTAACTGAGGCCTATAAAAAAGCTCTGGAGGAGTACAAAAAAATATCAGAACAAGCCTTAGCTAAGTATAACCAACAAAATAATATTAAAGATGGCACAGACAAAGAGGTACACAATGACAGTACAGATACAGAACATGCAACTGTCGGAAGAGCAGATAGCTAGTATAGAGGCGGGATTATCAGAAATGACCCCGCCCTTGATAAGCTTCTCAGACTTAACTACCAAGTTTGATTTCAGTAAAGTAAAATTCCAGGTAGTTGCCCATAGTTCTACTGTTACTTCACAACCGGGTAATTCCAGCTTCCAAGGTACAGTAAACATTATGGGTGCTATGCCAGAAGCCACTACTTAATTTAACAGCCCCTTTAATTCTACAAAAGCCCAGTATAATCTACTGGGTATTTTTGTGGGTCTAAAGGTTGCTATTTACTAATACTGTTGTATTAATTATTTTTTTAAAAGTGAAACTGAGCCTAGATATATTGGGTTTTTACCCTACATAAATAGGCTCTAATTTTTAAAGCTAAAACCAATCTATATATGCGTATTAAAAAAATCCAACCCTTTAATGATAGGGTACTACTTAAACCAGATGAAAAAAAGGAAGAAACCACTAGGTCTGGGCTAATTATACCTCCTGGCCCAAACCACGAAGAGGCTCCTCTTACGGGTACTATACTAGCAGTAGGGCCTGGGAGTAAGGACGATGAGATGCTAGTAGCAGAGGGGGACCATGTAATGTATGGTAAATTTGCGGGATCCAAAATTGAGCTATTTAACGATGATGGGTTACCCTATGAAGTTTTAATATTGAGACAGGGGGATATAGTGGGTAAGATTACTGAATTAGTAGACATTAAATAACTAACAATAACAATAGACAAAAAGCATGCTTCTGGGCATGCTTTTTTAGTATCTAGTGGGAGTATAAGTTAATAAATGAAAACTATGTGACTAATAGAGTTTATATACTAGAAACTATTATAAATTAAATACCACAGAATGAAAATACTTTGCTTTGATTTAGAGACCACAGGTACCAATGCCTTATTACATGGGGTACACCAAATCGGGGGTATCATAATAGAATTAACCGAGAGTAGGGGAATTGTAATAAAGAGTAAGTTCCAGATGAATGTACATCCCCATAAGGATGTAGAGATTGATCCAGAAGCCTTAAAAGTATCTGGACTTACACCCCGGGGATTGAAAGGGTACCCCAGCCCAACCAGGGTATTCCAAAAATTCCATGATATATTGGTAAAACACATGGATGACCCAAGGGATAAATACACCCTAATGGGCTACTATAATTTACACTTGGATAATGATTTTCTAAGGAACTGGTGGGACCAATCAAAACCTCGGTCTAATACCAGCCTATTTGGGTTTAACCAATTTTTCTACACGGGTTCCATAGATGTATCGGCATTAGCTGCTAATTACCTATTAGACAAGAGAGCAGAAATGCCTAACTTTAAATTAGCTACAGTTGCTAAAACATTGGGTATAGAAATACCACAGGGTAAATTACATGAAGCTTTAACAGATGCTTTGCTTACTTTACAAATATACCAAAAGGTAAGATAGATGGTTAAGGATAAATTAGTACATGGGGATTATAGAAGGCTAATGAAAACCCTAAGGCATACAGTAAAGGAGTCTCTACCCATTTTTTATAACCATCTATCCCAGCATATAGTGGATAACTATGATACCATGGGAAATCCCAAGGAAATCTTAGTCCCATTCCAACCTGAGAATACAATGGATATGACTTGCCACTTTTTGGATAGGCTGGATTTATTTGGTATATACTGCACCCTTACACCCTATGCAGTATATAGTGTAGCTAAAAATTCCTTTACAAAAATATGCTTTGAGTATAAGGATACTCTTTATACAATGGAAGTGGATTTATAGGTAAACACAGGCCCGGATAGTTTCTACTATCTGGGCATTTTTGTAGGTATTGGTAATACTATTTTATAATATATGATAAAATGGATAGATCCCAAAGTTAGGTTACCCAAGGAAAGGGAGTGGCCCATTGGTAGTTGGCAAGCAAATACCAGGTCCTCAAAATTGGTAGCTGTAGCTGTAGAAGATAATGAGTCATGGTTAATAAGGGGTTTTAAACCTAAAATCCGAGTAACTGAAGGTTTCTACAGCTATGAACTCAAACAATGGCAACTTCAAGGGTATTCGGGAAATTTCGACGATAGAGTAATGGGATGGACACCCATAAATAAGCCTAAGTATTTAAAACCTAAAGGTAAATAATATGAAAGTAATAATTAACAACGTAGTCTACGATGGAGAAAAGGACAACATAGTTCTGGCATGGGAAGACGATTCGGATAGGTATACCCACCTAAGCAACCTGAATAACATGGCTGACTCCGAAGGCCCAAGAGCTTATGCTATAGTACCCGATGCAACCAAAAGATCCCAACCTGTTATTGATATTATAAAGCAGGCCTTAGTATTATGTGGGTATTTAGAAACCACTACCATAAAAGTAAGGGTAACCGAAGAGGCAGTTAAATATATGTTTCCCGAAGTATTCGTGGCCGCACTTAAAGGGTATGTACCCGCAGGCTTTGAATATGTATCTCATGGAGAAGTATGTGAAACATCAGCAGGATGGTTTGAGGTTGAAATAACTGTTAAAAAGGCCCAGGAATGAAATTGAAAATCCAACCACCCGGTAGTGAGCTATGTGGACCATATTGTGTAGCAATGATAGTGGGGGATAACCCAAAGGAGGTTATAAAGGAATTCAGGCATCCCTATGCTACTAATTACGTAGAACTCATATTCGTACTAAGGCAATATGGGTATGAGTGCCCAGATAATAAAATGGAGCCTTTCAATAGCAAAACTATTATACCCAAAAGGTGCATAATGAATATAAGGTGGAAGGATGCTAAAATGGGCCATTGGGTAGTATGTTACCAAGGAGTAGTATATGACCCTGTAGGAATTAAATGTAACCTAGAGGACTATATAAAGGTTATTAAAAGTAAGGGTAGGATAGCTTCCTTATTAAGGATTAAAAAATCAACTATATGAAATGGTTAATTAGGTATTTTAAACGCAGGGGTAGGATAGAATATATCTGAATGGTTAGAAATAATGCGCAATATTACAGGATTAGAGTATCGGAGGGATTATTTGGTTCCTTTACCTATCTGGGTAGTTATGAGATGGGTAGTTATGAGAGGGTATTTGCCCTAAGTCATGATGGTGCTTTGATTAGGTATTTAAAGAAACAAGGAGTAAAATCCCAGACAGTCCATACCTGCATAGAGAAATGGGCCAAATACCAGGTATCAGAAGAAAGTAAAAAGGGTTGTAGAAGGCATTATCAATATTATGTATGATACACACAGAAATTCCATATAAGAGATATTGGGTATTTGGGTTTAGTGAATACTACCCAAGTGGGGGAATGCAGGATTTTGTGGGTTCATTTGATACTGTAGAGGAAGCTAGAGAATACGTAAAGGATCCTAAAACCTATGCAGAACTAATGGGGTTAACTGATAGGCATTATTCACAGGAATACTATGATATAGTGGATAGCACTACGGGGGAAAGCATGGGGTGTGAATAAGGGATTGCATATGGTTAAAGGCCTCTGGGGTTTCTACCTTGGGGGCCTGTTAGTGTGGGGGCTTACCGTATGTGTATGGGTTTTCCCGGGAAATTTGTAATGGGGGATTGGTGGATTAAGGATTGGTGGGCTTAGAATGCGTAGGGTATTCTGGTAGTGGTAAAGGGGAACGGTTCCCTATTAATAAAACAAAAAAATAAGATTTTTAGGGGACAATCTAAAAATCTTATTTTTAATGTAAACTTGCAATTATCTTTGATACGCTAAATAATTTTTGTATCTCAAAATTGCATCACTGTTATTTTCTTTTTCTTTGTGTTCTTTTTTGAATTTTAATAACAGTAATTGAAATATTTTGTTTTGTCTTTTTTGTTCTATATGTTCAGACAATTCTAAAGACATTTTTTTGTGTGCAATTATTGGATTATCCAAGTTAGCTTTCATAAAACAATTTTTTAAAAGTGAAAAAAGAAATGTGTTTTTTATTTTTTGTTTTATGTGTTATTTTATTTGTGTTTTTACAGATTGGATAATCTGCAACATCAATTCTATATTTTCGTTTTTCGCTTCATTGTTTGAAGAAGATATTGATTTCAATGTATAATCATTCACCCGATAACATTGTTTATAATGTGCATCAAATTCTTTTATCTCATCAATCAATTTTTCAGATTGTTTTGATTTTGCATAAACACAAATGTTATTTGCAAATTTTTGAATTTTCGTTCTTAATGAATTTCTAAACTTTTTTCCTTTTTCAGAATTAATATCTGTTTTAGAAAATCCATCAGGATAAATATAAAGTGTTACTTTATCCTTTTTTTCTTTTACTTCAATACTTTCTAATTTTTTTGCAAATTGTGTTAATTGTA
>ERZ869929.29-NODE-29-length-81358-cov-30.293974_pt1 | contig 81358 bp, 136 predicted proteins | sample MGYA00579312_ERZ869929 | MGnify/ENA primary metagenome ERZ869929 (study PRJEB32216, sample SAMN09231818) | wastewater metagenome | place: USA: Maryland | collected 2016-08-09 | study: EMG produced TPA metagenomics assembly of the PRJNA472060 data set (Reclaimed... | reverse complement strand
AAAATGTTACTCTTACATTGATATTCTTCACGAAGAAAGCGAGGAAGATTTTCTGCGATTCTCGAACATTCTGAAATACAGAGCAATTGAAAAAAGAGGGAAAGAAAAATCTTGGATCAAGTATTATAATTTTCTTAGAAAATTTGCTAATATTAGTTATAGTTACTGTATAACCTGTCATAAGGCACAAGGAAGCACATATAATACAACATTCGTCCTTGAAGATGACATTTATATGAATTATGATGTTGTTGAAAGGAACCGAATAAAATATACGGCTTACACCAGATCTAGTAGAAAACTATATGTTCTCAAAAGATTCTAATAAAATTCTCTAATCCTAATAAATTTACACCCGAGAAATTCCTCTATCTTTCTCTGTCTATTTTTATCTTTTTCCCGTAATTCGCCGTTTATATAGTGTCTCTTTTCGTCCCACTCATAAACGACATTGTTCCTTTCGTCATATCCGTCTACCCAATATCCAAGTTCCTTTATATAAAATTCTCCCCCGTTTTCTGCGTGTTGAATTTCGATTCCTGTTTCTTCCATTAATTTATTAAAGTACTCACATCCTCTTTTGCTATAAGGCGGATGAAAACTCTTACCTATATTTTTTAATTTTTCGACGAATGCTAATCTTATTTTATGGACAATTTCTTCGTCGTTAGAATTCCATCTTGTATTTTTAACTCCTTTTTTCCAATTTTCTTTATATTTTTCACTCATGGGTTTCCCCTTGTTCCATGGTTTATAGCCATTCTTACGAGTATGAGCCCAACCAACAGCATTTGGCTGGAATTTTTTACTACAATTTTTACTACAGTGTTCTCTGTATCCCTTAGCTATATTATAAAAAGAAGCTTCTTTTTCGCATTGCTTGCATTTTTTCTTTTTCCCTTCAAGAATATATAAGTCGTAATAATCCTTTGTAGTAATTTTGTGTTTTTGTTTTATGTGACTTCCGAATCCGTTGTTTGATTTGGTTTCTAATCCGCATATCATACATTTATTTATATTTTCCATGACAGTTCATAAATTTTAAAGTATGTATCGTTTTTTATTTTTATTTTTGAGTAGCACTTACGAGGTTAGCTTTGTTCTGGAAGATGATATAGACATTAATTTCGATGTCGTCGAGAGAAACAGGATCAAATACACTTCATATACAAGATCAAGCAAAAAACTTTATGTCCTTAAAAGATTTTAATCCTATGAAAAAAAATTCTCCGAAAATTATTACAGAACTAAAAGAAAACCAAATCTTTGTTTTTGGCTCAAATCTATCCGGTGTTCATGGTGCAGGAGCAGCAAAACAAGCTATGAGCTGGGGCGCAAGATGGGGACAATCAGTTGGAAGACAGGGACAAACATATGCTATTCCAACAAAAGACAAAACCGTTTATAGATCTTTGACCCATCACGAATTAATTCCGTTCGTCTTAGATTTTGTTGATTACGCTAGAAATAATCCGGACCTAGAATTCTTGGTAACTGAAATTGGTTGTGGACTGGCCGGAAACACACCAGAACAAATTGCACCACTTTTCAAGGACACAATATTTTTAGATAATGTACTCCTCCCTGAAAGATTCTCTCGAGTTCTCCAAAAAGAATCCGGTGGCTCTTCTCTAGAAAAATGAAATGAGAAATTTTTTGGAGTTCGTAAACAAAAACACAGAGGAGGGTGAGGAAAAAACTTTCTTTTTTAAAATCTCCAAAAAGACAGGAGATGAAAAAATTTCTTTCGGGCGTCTGGACAATTAGAGGAATCTATTTTTAAGTGTTTCCGAATTTTCTTACATTTGTGTTAGTACAATAAGCGATGAAGAAAATTCTTTCTATAGGAGATGTTCACGGAAGGGACACCTGGATGTGGGACACACACGGGAGTTCATATGATTTTAACAGTTGGAAAATAGCTGTTGAAAATGGCGCACCAGGAGATGATCCTTTTTGGAACGAGTTGCCTTTCAGAGAGTATGATAAAATAATTTTTATCGGGGACTATGTTGACAGCTTTGACCTCCCCGATGATACTATTTTGAGAAATCTCCAGAATATAATCTTTTTCAAAAAAGCTGCTCCTGAACGTGTTGTACTCTTACTTGGAAATCACGACATTCAGTATTTTATAAAGGGACAAATTTGCAGCGGTCACAGACAGAGTATGCACCCAATCCTCACTCACATTTTTGCCGATAAAGAATGTGATTTTAAGTTGGCTCATTTCGAGGAAGGAGAAAAGGGAGACAAGTGGCTTTGGACCCACGCAGGGGTAACCGAGGGCTGGTATAAAGAACTTAGATCTAAGGTTTTCGATCCGAATCATAGACTTTACGAGGTCTACAGAGATTATACCGAAGAACAAATAGCGGAATTGCTCAACATCTCTTTTGAAGCAAGGGAAAGTGATATCTTTAATGTTGATCTTTATAGCGGAGGGATGGACACTTGGGCAGGACCTTTGTGGGTTAGACCAAAAATGCTCAATTCTTCTCCGCTGGTTGGGATAAACCAGATTGTCGGACATACCGTTATGAAAAAAATCAGAGTGGAAATTTTCGAGGGCGGATTTGCTAACCATTTCATAGATTGTCCATTTGAAGACACTCTCGAGGATCCTTTAATTATTGAAATTTAATTTAAGAACAGATGCCAGAATTACCAGAAGTTGCCAGGACCGCCCTCTCACTTAATGAGGGACTAAAGGAAAAGAAAATCACCCAGATTCATGTACATTCCGGCAGATATAAGAGGCACGGAGATCCCGAAGGACTAGATAAATTTAGAGAACATCTACCTGTTAAAATCGCGGAGGTTTCTTTTCGTGGAAAATTTATTCTACTTGGGTGTGTTGGAAGAAACGGAGATGCCCTTTGGATCTGGAACACCCTAGGTATGGGCGGAAATTGGTTGAGAGAAAAAACCAAACACGGGCACATAGAATTTCAACTGGAAGAGGGTGGATCTTATTTCTTCACTGACATCAGAAACTTTGGAACCCTCAAGTTTGTTGATTCCACTGAAAAAACACTGGAAAAACTAAATTCTATAGGCCCAGATCATCTGAACACCATAATATCTGACGATCTGTTCAAACAGAGACTTATGAGGTTTCCTAAAAAAACCCTTCCCGAGGTATTAATGGACCAAAGTCTGATTGGTGGGATTGGAAATTACATTAAAGCAGAGGTTTTATATAGATCTAAATTATCTCCGCACAGAACTGTTGAAAGTCTGACAGACCAAGATTTTTCCAATCTGAATAAGTACACACACGAGGTTGCCCTTGGTTCATTTTTAAAAGGTGGTGCAACACTTTACACCTTTAAAAATTTAGAGGGCGAGAGCGGTGAATACACTTTTGAACTTAAGGTCTACGGAAAATCCATTTGTGAAATGGGATTTCCGATCGTCAGAGAAACTACAAAAGATAAAAGAACCACACATTGGGTTCCACAAATTCAAAAATAATAATTATGAGATGTCCTTGTTGTCTTAAAGATTTGATAATCACTCACAGAGAAAGGTATCAGGACCTTTCTGAGCACGTAAGTAATCCTAACGGACTGCCTAGTATGAAGGATGGATACCAGTGTACAGACGAGTACTGTGTAGCTAATAATCTAAACTGTACTTGGATAGAAGACGGTGGAATCTATATAGATCCACCAGAAGGTGTCAAATGGACGGTTGCGCACAGGATTATAGAAAAATCTTCAACTACAGGAATGTATTACGCTTTAGATAGTTGGGAACACTATTATAATCTTGGAAAGAAGAAAATAGAAAAAAGGACACTCCTTCTGAATTTTCATTTCTTCAAAGTTAAAATTTTTCCCAAAGACAAAGGTTGGGATTATCCAATGGAAACCAGGCATAATCCAAGTCTATTCAGATACAAAGTGGAATACTGGAAAAGGGATAAGGCCAATGGACATTATATTATGGTGATTCCAATTTCAAGAATGGTGGTTTTTTGTATAAAAAATTTCAACAGGAATTTCTCCAGATGGAAAGAAACGGGGGACCTGAATTCTTCCAAGGACGCATTGAACGAAGCTTTGTGTATATCCTCATGGGGAGCAAAAGACGAAAGACTTTATGCAAAAATATCGTCTTTTATAATACAACTAATTTATCCTAGAAAAGTTAAAGAATTGATTCAAATAACTGAAGAAAAAAAGTGAAAGGGGTTGCATTGTCATGAGTAATGGAGAGGGAATAATCGATATTATGAATACTTACACGAGGTACTTTCACTGAGAAGGTTAGTCACCCGATTTGACCACGGGGTAAAGCGGCTACCAAGGTATGGCCGTAAAAAAATCTCCCTCGTGTATTATTCATATCTTTTTGAGTAAATTCTTCATAAAGCTAAGGTCCCGATTCAGAAACATTTTTTACTTGAATATATAGCTTTATGAATTACATCAAGCTTTTTGAGGCGTTTGTACAGAGCCTTAATGAAATCGGTTTCTCCGGCCACTGGATAGAAAGAACAGATTTAAGAAACGAGCCTCTTTCTAGAGTGGTTCCATATTCAAGAAATCAAGTGTGGGGATGGACATTAGTAGAGTTCTTGGATGAAAGGGGAAACCCGATTAGTAAGAATGCTGTTATGTCCGGATTGAACATAAACGAATCACAATTAAATGGTCTTGTCTCTAAAGCTCTTTATCAGCTTACAAGAAGCCAGAGACTAAGAGATTGGTTCCCTGAAAACACAGATAAAAAATACCAGATGATGGATCTGGGAAGAATAGCAATATGGGACGGAAAGGATTATTTTTATTTGGTTCTCCGGGCAGAGAATCCGAAGGGGGAAATTTACCCCGCGGGAGATAATGTCTGGGGGTATACAAAAGATGATCTAGTGGGATCCACTATTAAATATTATCCTTCTGATGAACACGGAAAAACCCTTATGTACGATGCTTCGATGAAAGATTCTAAACTTTCTGCAGCTGCATTTCACAAACTTTCCGAGATTTCCTATCCATACGCGAAAAACTTTAGATTAGTTATTGATCTCACAGATCCTAATTTAGACAGAGTTCAAAGAAAATTAGTTGCCCAAGTCGAAGGAAGGGAGTGGTCTTTGGGACCAGGGGAAGAAAGAGAAGGCATTAATTACGAAAAGCCAAAAAAAATCAGAAAGACATTATCTAAAGGGATGAATATCGGACTTATTGTACCTTTTATAAATCCTAAGGAATTTACACTCGGAAAAATAACGGAAATAAGAAATCTTCAACAGATTAAAGACCTTAGAAAATTTGATAGTCTGTCGGATTTGGAAGTGTTAGAAATTGGTTTCATACCAAACGATGTGAATTTAAGAAAGTTTAGATCTGATGGAACGCCTTTGGAATTTACTATCAAATTAAAGCCCGAATCAACACTTTCTATAGACGGTACAGCCTATCGCATCCCTAAAGAAAAACCGATGGTTACTTCCGAGCCTTCTATTATCAACCAGGGTAATGTCCAGATCTGGGCAGAATAATTTAGGGAAGAATTTTTTATTTACGATAGAGTTTTCTATTTTTGTCCTGTTTAAAATTAAAAAAATGGGAACAAGAAATTCCACTTTAATTCAAATTGATGGCGAATATAAAGTCGCACAGTATTGTCAATGGGACGGATATCCAGATGGTGTAGGATCCGCTTTACTGTCTTTGTTAAAAGCGATCGATCTGGGTCTGCTAAAGCAAAAAATCAAAAATCTTTCCAGTCTTAGTCAAGAAGATCTCGACGAAAAATGGAAAGAGTGTGGATCAGATGGAAGTGGATGGGTTTCTTTAGAAGTTTCCGATAAATTCAAAAAGAAATATCCACATCTACACCGCGACTGTAGCGGAGCAGAGCTTCTTTCTCTCGTATCACAAGATGTGGTCAAAGAAGTCAGCTTAAATGTAGATTTCCCCAAGGATTCCCTGTTTTGTGAATGGTGTTACGTTATCGATTTTGACAAAGGGACTTTCGAGATTTATAAGGGGTTTAATAAAGAAAAATTGAGCGAGGAAGAAAGGTTTTATTCGGAACCGGACCCAGAAGCTTCTTACCAACCGGTCAAGCTCCTTAGAGAATGGAAACTTGAGGATCTACCGGGGACGGAAGAATTTCTTTCTGAAATAGAAGCCGAGGTGGAAAAGATCATCCAAAAGGAGGAGGAAGAACTAAATTCTTTCGATCCAGAGCTTTAGTTACCACTAACGGCTGCGTATATGATGGGTACGCCACCGACAAACTTAAATAAATGTAAAACCGCTTATTGGCGTATCCATTATATACGTTGTTAGGCACAGTACTTTTAAAATATGAAATTAACAGAAAAACAAAAAGATGCTTTACAAACTCTGAAAGAAGAGAAATCAATTTCAAAAGATGGTTGTAAAATACACAACAATATAATGAACGCACTTTATTTTAAAGGATTAGTGGGATTGCCAAGATATGCAAATGGTGAATTTTGGGAAATAACTGATGCTGGATTAGATGCACTTTCTTAGTATTGTGCCTAACGATAGGGTGGTTGGCTCAGTGCGTATTATTAACTAGAAAACTTAAATAAAATGAATGAATCAGTGATTATACAAAAATTGATACAAGTAGGGCAAATGCTTGAACGTGGTGAACTTGAATATAGTGGTGCAGAGATTGACACTAAACATTATTTAGAGCAGTATGTAGCATTGCTCCAACCGCCTGTTATAGGTTCGGTTTGCACTTGCTTGGCTTTTCATAAAAGTGATGAGTGTTACAAATTGGGTTGTAAAAAACATAGGAATGATTCTGTGCAAACTGACCTATAACGTCCGATGATAAACAATCGTTTTAATGTTGTTTATCATTTGTTATAGTTAGTTTTATTTTTTATTTTACAAATTATAAATTTTAGATATGACAGAAGAACAAATTAAAGAATATGTAGTAAATGGTGGAAAACTTTTTACTATCAAAACAATTGACACTATCAGAGATGGTGGAACAGGTGTATTAGATACAACTAATGGTAAATTTTACATTCATAAGGATAGTAAAAAGTTTCATTCTGGATATTCACCGAGTGATGAAAATTTAATAACAGATTTTTTGTTAATAGAATACTTGATGGAAAGAATTGAGACATACATTAAAAGATGTGAAGAAGATGTTGAACGAAACAAAAATCTGTTAATAGAAATTCAAAATAAAAAATAATATTAACTATAACGGTTCGCAAGTATGGGCAGTTTGCTCATCAAAATTAGTAAAAACTTAATTTTAAAAACAAAAGATATGAACACAGAAAACGTAAAATTAGAAAACAGCAAATTGCCTATACTTGATGTTAGGCAAGCGTTAATTGATTTCCTTCAACATATGTGGGAAACAGATTTTGATAGAAAAGGTTTAGCATTTGATGATTATGTAGATGAATATCTAAAATCAATTAATGTTGCCTAACGGCTGCAAATATAAGCAGTTATTAACAAGGACTTAAATTGAAAAAAGAACTTAATTATTAACAGACAACATTTATTTGAAAGTAATGAAATAATTGCTTATATTTGTTGTTATAAAACGTTTGACATAAAATGAGAAAAACTTTAACTGATTTATATAATGAATACTCACAGAGATATAACGAGAAACCTAAACATAGTTTTTCTCATTTTATTAGAGTTATGAGTATGGTAGAAAATCATAGAACACTAATAAGACCTAAGATAGAATGGTGGTCAAATGTTTTATAACGATACCCGGATATATTTAGGTTTTCTTTTTTATATATACCTTAAACTAAAATACGAAGATGAAAGATAAACACATAAAAAGTTTCAACGAATATCAAGAAAACTTGAATATATCTGATGTTAGAAGTAGTAAATCAAACGGTAAGGTTACAGAAATCGGACAAAAATTTACCGTAAAATTACCTACTCAAATAATGAGGGATAGTAAATTTTGGAAGGAAGGAAAGGTTTACACTTGTACGAATATTGTTGAATTTGACGGACTTGATAGTGAAATATATGTTGATGATAATTGGATTTCTGATAGTTTCACTACTGTAGTTTGATTTATTACTTCTAACGTTTCTCAGATATATGTAGTTTTTTCTTAAATTGAAACACAAAACTTGAATAATATGGAGAAAGTAAATAAGAACACGGAACTTGATAACACAGATAAAAAAATTACATATATCTGATGTTATGTGTAGTGTTTTGAGTTTAGATAACATAGAAATGTTTAGAAAAGAATATAACGATAGAATGAAAGTTATCTTTGGTGTTGATAATTGGATTCAACATTATGAAAATGAGCATAAATGTAAATTAGAAGATTTTATTGGTAAAACTTGTGAAGAAACCAAAGATATACTTTCATATATGGATAGAGATTGGGAAGAGTAAAAAACATTACACATAACGTCCGACAGCTTGTCGCAGTGGCTTCGGTTGCGGGTTGGTTTGTGCGGGCCATTGAGACAAGGTGGTGTTACCGCCAGTACGCTTTATTAAACGAAAAATTAACTTAAAACAGAAATAAAAATGCCAAAGAAAACTTTAAAAGGATGGGAAAAGTCAGACTTAGATTTGGACGAGTACCTAACAGAACCATGTGAAATAGACGAGGATTTAAGCTTATACATCGGTGAATGTGTACCACCGCAATATTTGGGAGGAGGGCTAACACAAGGCGGCGATTGTATAAGAAACGAAGAATCAGAGGATGGAGAAAAGATTGGATTTTATATGACTACTTCAATCGTGAATGGTAGGCATTTTTATCTTGGTATCCTTCCAGAGTTCCGTCAGTAGTATTGGCGGTAACGTGCCGCACATTGGCGGTCGTTTTAATGCCGCCAATGTGCTGTTAGTGGCTGTGGCGGATTAATTAAGTAGAATCTTATGACAAAGAAAGATAGACAAATTGTTTTTGATAAATACAACGGTAAATGTGCTTACTGTGGTTGCGAACTTGTAAAAGGATGGCACGCTGACCATATAAAGCCTATTATAAGAGATAGCAAATGGAATAGAGATAAAGGAAGATTTGAACAAACAGGGACTTGTAGAAAGCCTGAAAATGAAACCTTAGAAAACTATAATCCTGCTTGTGCAAGTTGCAACATTCAAAAGAACTCATTTACGGTTGAACAATTTAGAAGCAACATAAAACAATTTGTCAACTCATTGAACCAATACAATACACAGTACAAATTTGCAAAGCGTTACGGCTTGGTAACTGAAACCGATATAGAAGTAAAGTTCTATTTTGAAACGGTCAGTAGCCATTGCCACTAACGGTTGGGTATATACGCAGTGCAACAATAAACTTAATTTGAAACACAAAACTTGAAATTATGATAAAAAGATTGATTGAAAAACTAAAAGCATTGCGTATATACGCTGTTAGCGGTTCGTTACCAACCACTTCGGAGATAGAACAAAAGTGCGACTTTTTTGCTATGAAAGATGGTTATGATATAACAGGTGGCGGAACTGTAGCAGATTTTAGTGATGGATTTATGAAAGGCGCACTTTGGATGAAGAAGATTGTTGAAAGTGGTGGTAATGACCGCTAACGTTTTGCGTGTATATGTCAGGTGGCGATTAGAAGCACTAAAATTGACTATACCACAAAAGTAAATTAGAAAACAAATGTTGAATAAACCACTATGCCGCCACTTGCATATACACGCTGTTATATGCAGTGCGGTTTAACAACAAAAAATATGGAAAGAAAAAGAATTTTAAGTCAGGTAAACATTAATACAGATATGTTTATGACTTCTTTTGAGAAAGCTGCAAAACTTCTTTTAGAACAAAAAGATAAGTTAGAAAAAGAGGGGTGGACTTCTGTTCATCTAAAAATGGATTATTATCACGATGGTGCAGAGCTAATTGTGATGGGTATGAGGTTGGAAAATGATACAGAATACTACAAAAGAATTGCGGATGAACAAAAGAAGTTGATTGCTGCTGAAAAGAAAGCCGAGCGAGAACGAAAAAAATACGAAGAACTTAAATTGAAGTACGAATCGTAGCATTGTATATAACGTGCCGCAGCTAAACGCTGTTGGCGATTTGGAACACAAATGTTTAAACTTAAAAATAAAGCAAATATGGAACACGGAAATTTGAATTACTCTGAAAACGCCAATAGCGATTTAGGTGCTGTTATGCGTAGTGTTGTTTGGAAACCATCTCCTTTAGTTAGATGGAAAAGAGTTGAGATTGATAAACTACGATATGAAAAGGTGCTACAACAACTTTGGCAAGGAGATATGGGTGAACAAGAATGGCGTGATGTACCCGAAGAGGATTAACATTACGCATAACGTCCGATGATAAATAATCGTTTTAATGTTGTTTATCATTTGTTAGGTTTTGTCATTAATTTGTTTTACCTTTGTAAAAAATAAGAATATGAAAAAAGAAGATTATCTAAAATGTATTGTTTCTGTTATGAACTTTTTGGTTTTATCAGATGATGAAGTAAATGAACAGAAACGTTTTGACACCGAGAGTAATAATATGATGATGAAAACTCTTGGGAAGCATGGACATGATATGATTTCTTTCACGGAACATTTATCAGAAGATAAGTTGTGGGAACAATCACCAAAAGAGTTTTTTAGGGATGATGAAAAGTGTTTATCTTTTTTCATATCTAAATTAAATGAATACTCAAAACAAATTAATGATTGAACCTAACGTTCCTCGTGTATGCGTAGGGCGGATTATTAACGATAAATTTAAAATAAAATGTACAAATTTGACGAACAAGCCTTGAGAAAAGGCATAAACATGGGCTTAGGCTCACAAGGTATTTGGACACCTGAATTAGAGGATGTAATGTTTAATGAAATAACTAACGAAGCCTTACGCATACACGATGTTGTAGGGCGAAGCGAACAGTTTAAATGCGATTGTGGATGCACTAACCATTACAAGAATGAAATGTATGATAGTGTTAAGTGTGCAGATTGCGGAACTGTTTATGCTCGCATTTAAATTGCCTACAACGGTTGGGTGTATATGTAGTGTGAGATTTGAAACACTAAACTTGACTTAACAGATGAACTTGATTAGAACTAAAAATGTTGATTATACACTGAACCCCACATTACATATACACCTTGTTATATACAGTAAAAATGTGGGTGGGGTAAAAAATTAAAATTATACTTTTTTTATTTTCGAATATTATATATAAAAGAAAATTATGAGTAAAGAAATGAGAAAACTAATTGACGACTTTAATACATTTAATAATAAGAAATTAAATGAAGGTTTTTTTGATGATATGGTATCTGGTGCAAAATCATCTTGGGAAAGAAATGTGACTGGGACATATAAAGAACCTGTTTTTATTTGGATTTTTAATAAAAATGGTAAAACAACAATTCAAAATAATGAACTTTCAAGTAAAGTGAATATTAAAATAATGGATATTTTGAATGATAAATTCAATCTAAATTTAGATAAAGATAAAAATGGTTATTACACTCGTAATGTTTTCGATTTTGATTATTCTAAAATTGATGAAGTTTCTGATTTCTTAATAGAGATAGGACTTGAAAGAAAAGATTTCGATGACAAGGGATTAGTTTTCAAAGGTAAATTGTCAATGAGAGATTTGAAATAATTTTAATTTTTTAAGAAGGGTGAGTAATTTTTATTTTACTTGCTTATAACGGATGAGTGTATGAGCAGTAGCCGAACACTGAACTTGATTATAAGTAGAAACTTAATTATTAACAACTGCAATAGTTTGAAACGTCTAACGGCTATTGCTTATACCCTTTGTTAGGCAACGTTTTATTATGAAAAAATATAGTTTTAAAGCAATAATTGATGGTGAGGAATTTTTCCCTAAAGGATTTTATTAACAAGGTAAGTTTATAATATTGGTGGGTTGTGAAAAATCAAACCACACAATTAGAAGAAAGGAAAAAATTACTGATGTTGAAATAGTGGTAACTGAAAATGTTGCCTAACGGTTGTAAATATGAGAAGTAAATTTTTCCTATAAAAATTAGATAATTCAAAATTTATTTCTTATATTTGTTGTTATATTTAGTATCAAAAAATTTATACCTTTTAAAAAAATAAAATTATGGAAGATTTAAAACAAGGAACAAGAGTTGAATTTGATGTTCAATCTTTTAAGGGAAAAGGAACTATTGTTGGAGTAGCAACAAATGGACAACCTATTATTGGTAAAAGTTATATTATTGAACCTGATGAAAAACTACAAAGTGAGGTATATGAATATACGCATTTTGTTGCATGGGAATGTCAATTTAAAGTAATATCATAAATTTTTTGATATTGAATATAACGGCTGTAGATAAATACAGTTGCGTTGTTAAAATTAGTAATAACTTAAATAAAAAGCAATATGGAAAATTTAATAAAGAAACATAATGAAAGGATGAAGCAATTGGATTTATCTATTGTTAGCGGTAGTTTATCGGATGATGATGCTGCTTTGATAATTGAAAATGTGCTTGACGCTCTTGTAGAAGTCGGAAATGGAATAACTGATGAAGAATTACACAAAGCAGCAGACTACTTGTTTGCATTAAGAGATAAATGGTTCAATAAACGGATTATGTAAATTACCGCTAACGGTTGGGTATATACGAAGTACCCTAATCACAAATTTTGAAATTTAGTAGAAACCTTAATAGGGTATTTCGTATATACCTTGTTATAAACAGTTACGGATTATGGAACGAACTTATATTAGAAATGAAGAATGTCAAAATTTTTTAAACGATTTAGAATTATTGACGAAAGAAGAAATCATTGAAGCTGTATCAATGTTTTTTGACCAAACAGATATGGAAGCGACTGGTAATATGAATGAACCAGAAGATAAATATATGGTGAATGAATTTGGTAGAATTAAACGAACACTACTAAATCGTTTAAAAATTATGGTAAATCGTCAAGTGAGACACAAACAGTAGTAATTGTTTATAACGTTTGCAAATATGAGAAATAAATTTTTCCTATAAAAATTAGACAAATCAAAATTTATTTCTTATATTTGTTGTTATAAATAGTAAAATTTAACATTATGAAAAACATACTTGAAATTATAAAATCTGAGTTGATTGGTAAGAAAATCAAAAGCTACGAAAGGAATGGTGGTTATAGTGACACAATATTGGAATTAACAATAGATAAAATTATGGAATTAAGAGGTGGATATATCTATTGTGAAGTTACAATTCATGATAATGATGTTGATAAACCTCAAATGTATTCAGCTTTTGATTTAAGTAATTGGGAGTATGAGTTCTGTTAAATTTTATTGTTTATAACGGTTGGGTGTATATGTAGTGTGAGATTTGAAACACTAAATTTCACTTAACCGCTGATGTTGATTAGAATGATGAACTACGACATATCACCGAACCTCACATTACATATACACCTTGTTATGTGTAGTAATTTTGTGGGTGGGATTTCTTGATAATTTTTATTTTTGAATATTTATATATAAAAGAAAATAATATGAAAAACGAAATGAGAAAACACATTGATACGTTTAATAACTTTCTTAAAGAGGATGTTGTTAATAAGAATAGTAAAACATCAACAAGATTAGTTCAGGTTGATTATAATGGTAAAAAGACGAACGCTGTTGCTATTGGATATGCTTCTGGTCCTTATTTTAAGGAAGTTTATTATTTACTTGATGAAATTCAATATGAAAATAGTGATTTTGACGATGTTAAGGAAATTGATGGTTCAGATTTAATTGTGGGTGGGTAAAAAATTATTACACATAACGGTTCGCAGGTATATTTAGTTGCGGACTTAAACACACAAAACTTTAAATTTAGACAAAATGAAAATAGAAGAACAAAACTCGGATAACCCACAGAACCCGCAATTGAATATACCTGCTGTTAGCAGCAGTGCTTCAAACGGATTTAGACCAAATGCGTATATTTCTGATGATTTGGAAGATTTGAAAAGGAGATATACACCTGAACAATTACAGAAAATGTGGGAAGATGCGTATCCAAAATCATCAAAAATAAGTGGTAAGGTTATTATTACAGGAACACCTAAATAGCATTGCTGCTAACGGTTACAGATAAACATAGTTGCGAATTTAATAAACAAAAATTATGATAACAGAAGAAGATTACAAAAAAGCACAAACAACAATAGATGAATACAACAAGCAATTGTGTTTATCTGGTGTTAGCGATATGTTGCTACAAAAAGAAGCAATAGATTTCGTTATGTGGTGTAAAAACAATGGCGAATTTGTGTATCAGTATGAATGTAACAGGCATTATAACGAAATCTTATATGCAAAGTTCAAAAGCAATTATCGCTAACGGTTGCAAATATATTGTCGTTTTAATGCAATATATTTGTTGTTATGGTTTAGTTAAAAAATTGTTTTACAAATAAAAATATTGATTTATGAATAAAGAACAAAAAGTAAATTACGTGAAATGTTGGTTACAGAAATTTGGTAATCGAGATAATGAAACATTTAACATAGAAGTAGTAGTGGGTGAAACCACTTGGGAAATATCACTTCAATATAACTTTGATGATGAAGGAGAACAACTTGACCCATATGATTGGTGTAAAAGAGGTTTCAATCATCTACGCAATAACCAAATTTCTGATAGAACAGATGAAGAATTGGACGAGATAATAAATCAATTAAAATCAAAACAATTTTTTTATTAACCATAACGGCTGAGTGTATATGTAGTGTGAGATTTGAAATACTAAACTTCACTTAACAGATAAGTTTAATTAGAAAGATAAACTTTGATATACCACTGAACCTCACATTACATATACACCTTGTTATAAGTATGTAAATTAAATTTTATACAATTAAAAATAAACAAATTATGGAATACTCAATTACAATACAAGAATTAATTAAAAGACCTATCATTAGAAGCGATTTTGATGAAGAGTGGATGAATAAAATGACAGATGAAGAACTATCTCAATTTGATGAAGAATCTTATAAGATGTGTATTGATGATGGAACGCCAGAAAAATATCCAGACATAAATGCTGCACAATTGTCTAAACACATTGATAGAGGGATTTTGTATAATTTGTTTAAACTACAATAAAATTTAATTTATTACTTATAACTAACGGTTGCAAATATGAGAAGTAAATCTTTTCATTAAAAACAGACAAAGTAAGATTTATTTCTTATATTTGTTGTTATATTTAGTTAAATTAAAAAATTATACATATGTTTTATCAAAAAGAAATTTTTCCAGACCACATTAAGTTTGTTAAAGATACAAACGAACATAGAAAATTGTTAGAAAGCAAATTAGGGAAACCAAAATTTATTTTTGATAATTATTCTTATATTGAAATTAATTTACAAGAAAATAGTTGGAGAACTTGTTTAGATTATGAATGGTTATATAGAGATAAACCACCTTTAATTTCAATAGAAGAATTAGAAACTAATAATTTTTAATTTAATTGAATATAACGTCTGATGATAAACAATCGTTTTAATGTTGTTTATCATTTGTTATATTTAGGTTTTTAAAAATTAAAATAAATTATATGGAAAACGAAAAAGAAAAAACAACAATCATTTGTGGTGTATATCACGAAATGAGTGAGGAGGAGAAAAACAACTTCATTAATATGATGTCCGAAAATGGAAAGTATGATATTGTTTTTGATGATGGTAATACTATACCTAAATTGGTAGAAATGTCCTTACCATTTTTAAAAACTTGAATATAACGGCTGCGTGTATGAAACGTTGCCAACACAAAACTTAATAGAATGAACAAACTTAAATATTTAGTATAAACTTAAAAAGACCACGAAAGGCAATGTTTTATACACGTTGTTATGTGGCGTTAATTATTATGGTAAGACAAACAGTAATTGATGTGTTAAACATATTAGAAGAAAAACAAGATAGTTATATTGATCCAGCAGAACATATATACGATGCTTGTAAGACAATTAAAAGACATTTGGATGATGAAGATTTAATTATGTATGTTGGTGACTTCATTTGGGGATTAAGTTCTGATGCAAATGGTGATTTCGATGGAACTTTATCCAAATGTGTTGAAATGCTACGTGCGTTGGTTTAATGCCACATAACGTTTCTCAGATATATTTAGGTTTTCTTTTTTATATATACACTAAAATAAAATACGAAGATGAAAGATAATAAACGCATACAAAGTTTCAAGGAACATCAAGAAAACTTGAATATGTCTGATGTTAGAAGTAGTAAATCAAACGGTAAGGTTACAGAAATCGGACAAAAATTTACCGTAAAATTACCTACTCAAATAATGAGGGATAGTAAATTTTGGAAGGAAGGAAAGGTTTACACTTGTACGAATATTGTTGAATTTGACGGACTTGATAGTGAAATATATGTTGATGATAATTGGATTTCTGATAGTTTCACTACTGTAGTTTGATTTATTACTTCTAACGGTTGCAAATATAAGCAGTTATTAACAAAAACTTAGATTGGAAAACAAAAATAATATTAACCAACAACATTTATTTGGAATTGTGAAAATAATTGCTTATATTTGTTGTTATAAGTAGTTAAGAAAGTGGTGTAGCTCAGATGGGAGAGTACGATTTGCTGTAACCAATCAGGAATTTTGGAGGACGTTGGTTCGAGTCCAACCACCACTTTCAATTACTTATAATGGTTGGGTGTATGAGAAGGTTTGCTTAGATGAGCTTTCAAAATATCACCGAACTTTATAGCAAACTTTCTTATACACCTTGTTAGCACCAGTACGGTTTATTTAGAGGGGTTTTAATTTTTGAATATTTATATATAAAGAAAAAGCAAATGGAATTGAGAAAATTTATAAAAACAACCATCAAAGAATACTTAACCGAACAAGTAAAAAATGATGGGTATATCTATCATGGAACTGGTAAAGGACAAGCAATGAATATACAGAACGATGGATATATGAAACCAAATAGAACTGGTGAAGAACTACCATCAATTAGTTTCACAAACGATTTAGATTATGCTAAATACTACGCTAAATCAAAAGGTGGGATTAGTAAAATGTGTATTTTGAGAACAAAATTGACTGATGATTATCAACTATCACCACGAATAGTAAATAATAAAGGTGATGAATATATTACATTCAAAAATGTACCTTCATCAGACTTAGAAGTAATGACTATGGATGGTGGTTGGCAACCATTAGATAGTTGGAATGTAATCTTTGATGAACCACTAAATGTTTAATTGAAGCACTTTCGTAGTATTGGTGCTAACGGTTGCAAATATAAGCCGTTGAACACGAACCTGAATAGAAAGTAAAAAAATAAATATTAACCAACAACACTTATAAAAAGCACTGAAACAATGGCTTATATTTGTTGTTATAAAACGTTTGACATAAAATGAGAAAAACTTTAACTGATTTATATAATGAATACTCACAGAGATATAACGAGAAACCTAAACATAGTTTTTCTCATTTTATTAGAGTTATGAGTATGGTAGAAAATCATAGAACACTAATAAGACCTAAGATAGAATGGTGGTCAAATGTTTTATAACGGTCGAGTGCTTGGCGAAGAAGCGGATAAACAAGCCTAAAACTTCGATTAAGCCTAAGTTATAAAGACACAAAACAGACTTTAAATTAATAACCGAACCCGCTTTTTTGCCAAACACTTGTTATAAGAAGTAGCGGTTCATAAAACAAAAACGTAATTATGGAAACGAATGAAAAAAAATGCTTTAACGAATTTTGTAAAAGTAAAAATTGCCCTGAATATATTGAATGGTCTTTTGATATGGGTGCAAATTGTGTGAGTTGTAAATTAGTAGGTCAATCTTACAATATTGATGAATACCCAACTGGTTGCATTTTTTTAGAGGAAATAGTCGCTTATGAAAACGAATCGTAGCTATTTCTTATAACGTTTTGCGTATATGTGCAGTACGCACACGATGAATTTAATTATTAATAACAAATGCTTATTAGTGTATTGCACATATACGCTGTTAAGCACAGTTAATTTTACGAAAATGGTTTTTAAAAAGTACAAATCAAAAAACAAAAAGTGGAACTCTAAAATGTTTTTCCACACGAATTACAAAACAGGTAAAAAGAAATTTGAAGCGATGTTTGTTGAATGCTTTGGCTACACTTTTTGGTTTTGGCGAACTAAGGAAATATATCATGATTGGCCGAATGCTGCTTAATTAATTGTGCCTAACGTTCCGATTATTTGCGTTCGGTGGTGCGTTACACCTCCAAAGTTGATTTGAAACCCTAAATTTTAATAATATGCAGAAAGATAATTTGAAACACGACACCCCCACTGACGCAAATAATGTGTTAGCGGATAGTTATTATTGGCATTGTAGATTTACTTTTCCAAATGATAAACTTGAATGTTACTTAACAGAACGGAATAATTGCAAAACCTTCAAAGAACTTCGCAGATGGTGGAGAAAAGAAAAACCAGCGTTGAAATTAGCGTCGGCTGTTCGCCAATAATAATTTCCGCTAACTGTCGCAAATATACAACGTTTTTTTGTAGAAAGTTTCAAATTATTTTTTGTTTGATAAAAATGTTGTATATTTGTTGTTATAAATAGTTTAGTTGTGTGACAAATCGTTCCTAGCAATAAAATGCGATGTTTAAGGTTTGTTAATGCTAACATTGAGGAAAGAACAGCACAGCTAAATTGTTTATAACGGTTGAGTGTATGAGAAGGTTTGCTTGTAACAAATTTTCAAATTAACCACTAAACTTAATAGCAAACTTTCTTATACACCTTGTTATGTGTTAGTAAAAATTTTAAATTAGAACGATATGATAGAAAATCCAAATCCAAGAAATTTCTATTCACCACAAGAAATGGTTGATAGACAGAATTATATACCAAAAATGAAGTCTGATTTGTTAGATAAACTTAATGACTTAAAGAATAAAATTGAAACAGAAGAACCATTTCCACATAGCAATATGGATTTGGATTTTCTTTGCGAAGTTTCTGATAAGATAGAGGAAGTTTTGAATAACTGGTACTATTAAAATTTTTATTACACATAACGGTTCTCGGCTTGGCGAGGTTGGGGACTTAAAAGCACAATCGCTCAAATTAGTAACAAACTTTAATAAATATAACAAATGAAAAATTCAGAACAAAACCCCCAATCTTGCCAAACCGATGTTAGTGGCAGTCGTTTTCAATCGGCTTATGCTGAATATTGGGACAAGGTAAAAGACATCATTGATGAAGAAGGTTGGGTTTACACCAAAGAAGCACCACATATGTTAGATGCTTACTTTGAAGGCAACACAGGCAAGCCAATTGAATTTCAAAAGTCATTCGGCAAGTCGGGAGATAATCCACATTGGCTAACAAGAGGAAGCCGTTGGAGACCTTCGGAGCTGTCTTAACGATTACTACTAACGGACACAGATATGGATAGTTTTTTCACAGATATAATTAATATATAGGATATGGATTTAAGAGAAGAATTTAAAAAAGAAACAGGATTAAGGACTATTGTTGAAGATGGTATGGGTAATTCATTTTATACTGAAGACTATGTAGAATGGTTGGAAGATAGAGTGAAAAAATTATCTATATCTGATGTTAGAAGTAGTAAATCTTCTTCAAAAAGTGGATTGAAAGATAAAAACATCACACCTTATTCTGAATGGGCTAAGAAGTTGAGAGATTTATAAGATTTATTACTTATAACGGACACAGATATGGATAGTTTTTTCACAGATATAATTAATATATAGGATATGGATTTAAGAGAAGAATTTAAAAAAGAAACAGGATTAAGGACTATTGTTGAAGATGGTATGGGTAATTCATTTTATACTGAAGACTATGTAGAATGGTTGGAAGATAGAGTGAAAAAATTATCTATATCTGATGTTAGAAGTAGTAAATCTTCTTCAAAAAGTGGATTGAAAGATAAAAACATCACACCTTATTCTGAATGGGCTAAGAAGTTGAGAGATTTATAAGATTTATTACTTATAACTAGTATATATAAACAACTCTAATTAAACTATTCATTATCAATACTTTAGTAGATGAAAAAGACTGATTATTACAAAATTTGTGAACAAAAACTGAAATACTTAAACTACTCAAAAAGAACAGCTGGATGTTATCTTTATCACATAAAGCAGTTTTTGGGTTCAACAGAAATTCCACCGACTCGTTTAAGTTCACAGGATTTTCAGTCTTATTTAGACAGTTATCAGTTTAGCTCGATTTCACAACAGAATCAGGTTATCAATGCAATTCGTTTTCTATACAAATATGGTCTTAATAAAAAATATGATAAAGTTTCTTTCAAACGGCCTAAATCCGAAAAGAAACTACCGAGGGTAATAGATGGTGACCTAATTAAAGACAAACTATCTAAAATTGAGAATCTTAAGCACAAAACAATTCTTACATTAACCTACTCAGTTGGCCTCAGAGTTTCGGAAATAATTAATTTAAAGATCGAAGACGTTGACTCAAAAAGAATGTTGATTTATATTAAAAATGCAAAAGGGAGAAAAGATCGAGTCGTTCCCTTATCTGAGACAGTTTTACATTTATTGCGTGAATATTGGAAAACTTACAAACCCCAAGAATATCTCTTTAATGGTCAGGCGTCTAAACAATATTCTATAGGAAGCTGTCAGGCAATTTATAAAAAGTATATTGATCCAAACAGTTCAATCCACACTTTAAGACATTCTTCATTCACCAGTTTACTTGAAAACGGGACAGATCTAAGAATAATACAAAAGATCGCAGGGCACAGCTCATCTAAGACTACTGAAATTTACACTCATGTTTCTAAACAAATAATTTCCAAGGTTAAAACTCCGATTTAAAAATACCAATTTTTAAAAATATAGAATTTCTAACAAAACTACCACCTTTTAATCATAAGCTCTAATTTTCCCGTACCCTTTATTAATCTGTGCCATTCACCTTTGGTGATTTTTATTTCTCCTTGTATCGGCTGTGGGAGTTTGTTATCAAATTGGAAGAGCCAGTCAGTCTCACCAGTTGACTCTATTATCCTGTCTTCCTCGTCAAAATGCCATTTAAGTTCTTCTTCATTTAACGATCCGTCAAAAATTCTGATGGAACATCTTTCGTTTTCCCATATTTCTTCGAAGGGTGGATTCATGTCCTATATATTATCATATTTTATCAGGGTATCATTTTTTATTTCGATCAGAAATTTCTATATTAGCGAAACAATTTAAAAAGTTCAATCTAAAATTTAGAAAAAATGACAAAGAAGTTAATTGTTACACTTTCGGTTATAGCAATTCTTGCTATTCTCGTATTGAGTCTGATCGGTTCTTTCGTTTCTTTCTCTAATCAAGAAATAGATCTTAGAAATCGATTCACTCAAAAAATGGAAGAAAGAACCGCATTTTATGATAAGATGTGGAAAACACTCTCCCAAAAATCACAAATCGCTCTAAAGAACGATTCCTCCTTCGCCAGAAACGTTGACGCGATTATGTCAGGGAGGAAAGATTCCGAAGGTGTGTTTATGAAATGGATTCAAGAGTCCAATCCGAACTCCAACTACGACCAAGTTTCGGTTCTTTATCAGGACCTAAGTCGGAGCGTAGAAGGGGAAAGAGATGGCTTTTTCATCCAAGAAAAAATGATCCAGGGAATCGTGCTAGAGCACAGTAATCTAATTGGTAAGTTTCCCGGAAGTTTATGGAATTCATTTTTAGACAGAGAAAAACTTGTCTATAAACCAATCACCTCAGACCGGACTGACGAGGTCATCAAAACAGGAAAGGACAACAACGTTGATCTTTTCTAAAACCCCTTTCCTATGCTAATTTGGATTTCCCTCCTGATACCAATTTTGTCGGCTATAATCATGTTGATTTGGTTCAGGAAGTATTTGGCCTGGTGGGAAGTTATTATCCCGATAGGAGTTTGCTTTGTCTTCACACTCATTTTCAAATTCACTGTTGAGAAGGTGCAAACAACGGATACTGAATATTGGTCATCCTTGGGTCAAAAAGCAGAGTATTATGAATATTGGTCTACGTGGGTAGATAAGACCTGTAGTAGAACGGTTTGTACTGGTTCTGGATCCAATAGAACCTGTACCACTTACTATTATGACTGTTCGTACTGCGACGAAAACGGTCCCCGTTACTATTTGATAAATGATATAGGGGAGAAGTTTTCCATTTCAAAAAACAAGTACGAAGAACTCGTTGGTAGGTGGGGAGCCAAACCGAAGTTTATAGAATTGAACAGGGATATTGAAACCCATCTAGGCTGCGGTGAAGACGGGGACAAATATGAGATCTCTTGGAATGGAAATCCACTGACTTCGGAGCCTACAGTGTCTGGGCACTATTACGAAAATAGAATTCAGGCCGCCCACAGTTCTTTTGACTTTATTGAAGTGACGGAACAGGATGTCAAGGACTATTCCCTTTTTGGATATCCTAGAATAGACAATTACACTCAGGAAACAGTTCTCGGCGACGAAAAAATAGAATGGCTTTCTACAAATGAGAGATTTTACGGAGAAAAATTAATGAGCTATTGTTCTGGATACTGGGGACCAAAAGTTCACGGAAAAATCTTCGTTCTTCTTTTTAAAGATCAGCCTCAGACGGCGGCATTAATGCAAGAATCTTTTTGGGATGGAGGTAACGATAACGATCTGGTTATTTGTGTGGGTCTGGAATCGTCCTCTAGAAAAATGAAATGGACCAAAGTGTTTTCGTGGACCCCGAAAAGAACCCTCCTAGTCAGTCTCCGTGAGGATATCATGAGTCAAGATTATTTTTCTTTTGATGTGATAAAGAATGCACTAGACAAAAACATGAATGACTTCGAAAGAAAAGATTTTGAAGAATTTAGTTATATCACTGTTGATCCTCCTGATTGGGCAGTCTGGGTAACCTTCATTATCACAATTTTGATTTCTTTTGGACTTTGTTATTGGGCAGTGGTTAATGATTTTGTAACAGAAGACCACGACGTAACGGATTTTTGGAGAGAGTTTACCGCTCCGTATCTGGAATTTTTAAAAGATTCAAAACAAAAAACAGTCCAAATTTTCAATAAAATAAACCCCTTTAAATAAACAAAAATCATGAGCGAAAAACAAGCAAAAAGCAAAAAACTAGACCAAACTGAAATTGTAGTTGTACTAGACAGATCGGGATCTATGGGATCCATCAAAGAAGCCACAGTAAACGGCTTCAACACTTTCCTGGATGAGCAAAAGAACGCAGAGGGTGAAGCGTTTATTACACTAGTCCAATTTGACGACAGATATGAAATGAACTACCAAAGCATTCCGGTAGCAGAAGCTCAGCCTTTGGTTGCAGGAGAAACCTTCGTCCCTAGAGGAACCACTGCTCTCTATGATGCAATTGGAAAAACTATCAACGATTTAAAAACGGATAGGGATGTTATTTTTGTCATTATTACTGATGGACACGAAAACGCTAGTAAGGAGTTTAAAGTAGAAGCAGTCAAGAAAATGATTCAATCTTTGACTGAAGAAGATGGATGGAAATTTATCTTCCTTGCAGCAAATCAAGACGCCATTCTTTCTGGAAATTCTATTGGAATCTCTGGAGCTAATTCTATGACCTATGCTGCAAATGCTGAATCAACTTCTGCTGCATTCTTCAGTGTTTCCTCTAATATGGCAAGTTACCGGTCTTCTAAATTCAAAAGCCTCTCTGATGATGCAATAGAGGATTTGATGTCTCTTTCAAAGGATTTAGAATTTAAAGACCAGCAAAGAAAAGATTCTGACAAATAAAATTCTAATATTTTTTAATATGGCAATAGGTCCAAACCAACTTAATGAAACCTTCATGGCGGAGGTGGATTCTTTTGAAGCCAGAATTGACAGGGAGCTTTCTGTTTTAAAGGTCGCTCCTAATTCTTCTGTTAACATAGATGTTCCGTCGGGTATGTCTTTTTCACATTTTCAGATCCTGAGGAAAAGATACTTGAAGGCAGGATGGGGATGGGTAAAATGGAATTCCGATCAGAGCGAAGGAGAATGGCTAACCTTTGATACTAAAAAACCGGCTTGGAAATAAATTTTGAATGAAATGAAAGACGCACTCGGCGACAGAATGAAGGACTTCTATGAAGACCGAACCCGTACCAAGTTGGCACGTCGCACCAACACCATCATCCACATTGACGGAAAATAAATTTATCTAAATTGATGGAAAAGCATTAATGATTTGAATATATAAAATAAAAACTATGGATTCAAAATCACTAATACGATCTATCATAGAAGAAAAAGGAAGTTTGCATTTTTCTAAAGGATGTAAAAAAATGTATAAAGAGCTATACGATGAGATTTGCGAAAATACCAAATTCTTAGATGAGACAAATCCAAGAATAATTGATCGTGCATATCACTATATAAATGGAATAGCTGAAGTAAATAAATGTATTGAATGTGACCAACCGATATCTAGAATCAGTGCTACTTTTTGCTCAAAGAAATGTATGGATTCAAGCGAATTCTTAAAAAGGAAGAAAGAGGAAACAAGCTTAAAGAAATACGGAGTTACAAACGTTTCTAAGACTAACTATTTTAAGGAAAGATACAGAAATACGATGAACGAAAAATACGGCGTAGATCATTATTCAAAAACTGAAGAATACAAAGAAAAATTTAAAAATACTATGATCGATAGATTCGGAGTAGAAAATCCGATGTATTCTGAGGAAATAAAGAAAAAAATGATAGAAAACTCTTTAGAAAAAAATGGAGTGGAGCGGCATTTATCATTACCTGAAGTTCAGTATAAAATAAAGAAAACCTGGGAGTCTAGAGGATTTAAAAGAAATTCGTCTACGAAAGAATGGTCAACATCCTATATTAAGACATCTAATGATAAATATGGAACTGATCACCCTATGCAAAATGAGGAGTATTTTGAAAAGTGTATGAAAAATTCTCACCGTTTTAAAGAGTATGTTCTGCCTAGCGGAAGGATAGTTAAAATCCAAGGATATGAAAATTTAGCTTTAGATAAACTATTAGAAACTTGCAAAGAAGAAGATTTAGTTGTAGGAACAAAGGAGATAAAAAATATAATTGGAAGAATTGATTACTTTTTTGAAGGGAAGAAAAAAATATATCATCCCGATATTTACATCATATCAGAAAATAAAGTTATTGAAGTTAAGTCAACTTACACAATTAAAGTTGATGTAGAAAAAAACGAAGCTAAGAGAAAAGCTGTTTTAGACAAAGGAATGAATTTTGAATTTATGATTTTTTGATTTTACAAATATGAAAGACCCAATCGGAGATCGCATGAAATCGTTCTATGAAAATAGAACGAGATTCAAATTAACAAGAAGGACGAATACTATAATTCGTGTCGATGGTAAAGCTTTTAGTAATTACACAAAAGACTTAACTAGACCATTTGACCAAGGACTAATGGAAGACATGGACAAGACAACAGAGTACTTGTGTCAAAACATCCAAGGTGCTAAGTTTGGATACGTTCAATCCGATGAGATCTCCATCCTTCTCACCGACTACGATGACATCACTACCGATGCCTGGTTCGACGGCAACCTCCAGAAGATGGCAAGCATCGCAGCTTCATTGGCAACTGCAAAATTCAATCAATTAAGATTGGCAAGATTCTGTAGGAACGAAGGCATTGAGCCAAAGTACAGGGAAGAGTCTTTCATTCACACAAAAGAAATAGAATTATTCAAACTTGCTATGTTCGACGCTCGTGTCTTCCAGATTCCCTACCAAGAAGAAGTCATCAACTACTTCATCTGGAGACAACAAGATGCTTCAAGAAACTCGGTTTCTTCTGTTGCACAAAGCCTCTACTCTCCCAAGGAGCTGCACGGTAAGAAGACCAACGAGATGCAAGAGATGATCTTCCAGAAGGGCATCAACTGGAATGACTACACACCCCGTGAAAAACGTGGCTCTGTGATTAGAAAAGTTCAAGTTGAACTCAAGAGCGGGGACGTAACATACACTCGAGGAAAGTGGAAAGCCGATGCGGAGACCCCTATCTTCTCTCAAGAGAAGGGATACCTGCGCTTCTTGATGCCACAAGCACCCGATGACAAATCCGCAATGCTGTAAACCGCATCACAAAAATTGTTAATAACTTCCCGGGCAATTATTTGCTCGGGATTGTTATTTTGGTTATTTTTAACTATCAAAATTATTCGATATGGGTTTACTTGAAAAATGGATTCTTAAACGAGCTGCAGACATAACAGCCAAAAATGAAAAGGCAAGGCAAGCGGATCATGCTGCACAAGTAAAGCGCTGGGAAACACAACAAGCGCTCAATTCCAGAGTACGTGATATTCTAAGGTCTTATATAGAGCCTAAGATTGCTACAATGGAAAATCAGGATTGCCATATTTTCGAAGGCGATACAGCGGTTCTAAACGTATATGAATTGGTTCACAAGTGCAATAACGGATGGGACGGCGGACCTCGCTCTTATCTGAATCATTGCGGCGAAGATGACAAATCCAAGCCCGTACTTTGCAGAATTGAAAAAATCTACGTTGACACATCTTTCTTTGATGATTTGGTTGACAAATTCCTGGAAAATACAAGCGTTCCACTGGACGCCGACGATATGCGTGTTCTTAATCTTTTCCATGATTTTTTGCGCAGAAGACCTACGCTATCTAACATCTTTAGCAAATATGGTCTATACCGAACCGCTAAGTTTTCTCCGTTAAGTTCAGGGTTTAAGCCATCTTGGGGTTTAAACGTCGGGTCTTTCTTAAACGTCAATACTCCTGAAGGAAAAGAAACCATAAATGTATGGGAAAGGGAAGCTGCCTTAGAAACCGCCCGAGTTGACTTGAATAAAGCACTTAAGGAGATTGAGATAGAAAAACGCGAGATCTCAGCTAAGTACAGAAACATAATCTATTGTTAATAACTTGGTGAAAAAAGTTGCTCAAAAATTTGCTCAGTTCAATCCATTTGGTTATTTTTAACTATCAATAAAATTCAATATGCCACAATTATTCAAAGTAGGAGGGTGCGTAAGGGACGAACTGTTAGGGCTCACGTCTAAGGACATTGACTTTACGTTCGTGCTTGATGATCTGACTCAATCCGTGGAGGACGGATTCAAATCCATGGAAAGATGGATGACAGAGCAAGGATTCCAAATCTTCTTAAGCACGCCGGACATGTTCACAATCAGAGCTAAGTTCCCCAAGGACGATCCTAATGAAGGTCTCGTTGCAGATTTTGTTATGGCTAGAAAAGAAATTGGATACAAACCCGATTCTAGGAAACCGATCTTATCCCTTGGATCTATAGAAGACGATTTAATAAGAAGAGATTTCACACTCAATGCTATGGCAGTTGATGAGGATGGAGATCTAATAGATCTCTTTGGTGGTAGACAGGATCTTGAAAGAGGGATCCTAAGAACTCCATTGCCTGCTGAGCAAACCATGATGGATGATCCGTTAAGGTTTCTCCGGGCGCTAAGATTTTCTATCACAAAAGGATTTGATGTGCATCCCGACATCATGATTGCAATGACGCAACCTGAAATCATGGAGAAATTAGAAAGAGTGGTTTCTGCCGAAAGAATTAGAGAAGAAGTCTTCAAGATGATGAAACACGACACAGTGAAAACACTGGAGACGTTTAGAAAAACTGAGGATCTTCTGCCTGGTTTTACCTCGTTGGTATTTGGCAGAGGTCTCTGGTTAAAACCCACCTTCGAATTATAACCAAAAACTTCCGTATATGATTTATATTCAATCAGACGATGAAAGATCTTTGCCTCATCATTTTGATGCAGCCTGTGCTATGTATGGAGCTATTTCGAGGGGTTTAGACTATAGGCTCACTTCTTATGATGAAGTGGCTTTTGGTAAATTTGACAAATTAATCACAACCAGATTGTTTGTGGGATCGGTAGAATTTCTTTCAGAGATTTTTGCGAGAGCGGGTAAGAAAGATCCTAGGGTCCCTATGAATTCCGACAGGGAATCTCAAACAATGTCTCTAGGTGAATTTAGAAATTTGATCCAATCTGGCCAAAAGCTTTTTGTGAAGCCAAAGCAGATCAAATTATTTACAGGATGTGTAATTGATAAAATGTTTTTATCGTCTCTTTCCTCGTATCCAGAGGACACAGAGGTTCTAGTGTATGAGCCCTTTAAATCTCCAATTTTAAGCGAATGGAGACTCTATATTCATTACGGAAAAATAGTCGATGGAAAAAACTATTCAGGGGACTTTAAAATATCACCGGACTGGAAATTAGCACAAGAAAAAATCTCATCTTTTAAAAATTTCCCAGTTTCTTATACTTGTGACGTTGCAATTCTTTCAGAGCCAAGCGGAAAAGAAACAACAGAAATTGTTGAACTAAACGATATGTGGGCAATAGGAAATTACGGAATCCCAAACGATCTTTACCTCCGATTATTAAGGGAAAGGTATTTCGAAATCATGAGGGGATAACACGAGTTCCGTGATTTTTAATTCGGTGTATTATTATCTCGTATTAAATTTTTCAGCCTCTTGATTTCTTCTATCACGTCATCTCCTAATTCAATTTTAGACATCACCACTAAATCAGCGATTTGGGTTTCATACAGGTCAATTAGTTCCTGCTGTAGTTGGATTTTTGCTTCGTTATTCATAAATTTCTATTGTTTCGTTGTTATATGTTATTGTGATTAGTTTGGTTGGAACATTATGTTCATCACATAATTTATTACAATAATCAAACTCCGTCATATTAGGTGTCAAATCTGCTAGTTCCCATCTTTCCATCATGTCTAACTCTCTTTCCTCAATCTTCAATCCCCATTTTTCGGAGAACTCCGGATTGGTTTTGATTTTGTTGATGAATCCTTCTTTTGGTATCATTCTGTTTGGATTGTCGATTGGAAACATTGCATCCTTATTCAAATCGTCTATAAGCTTATTGTATAAATTTTCAGGTAAATCAACGTCTTTACTTTTTAAACAATAATTCTTATACGCCTCATTAATAATCTGATTCATTTTTTCTTTGTCCATGACTTATCTTGGTAATTTATTGTACTGTCTTATGAACCATTTTATTTTTGTTATCCGATACAAATAGTATAGAATTATTTTCTTTTTATTTTTTGTCCACACTTTTCTACTTCCGTTCATGTCAGATATGATCATATACGGAGTTTCAATTAAAATATACGGACAATAGATCATTCCGCCTTTTATTTCTTTAGTTTCCAACTTTAGATCTATTGTTGGCGTGCTTTCTTTTTCTTCTTTTGATGATTTATTTTCCATGTGTTCCATTGGTTAAAGAAATTCCGCGTCTGAGGCCTGTGATAAAATCTTCAATTTCTTCTTCTGACATATTTTCGTAGGCATGACCGACGATAACTCCAATCTCATTTCCTAGATCCGAAACGTCTCCGATATATTCCAGCTGCATTAAGCATCACCAAGATATTTGAAAACTTTTGAAATCTTTCCTCAAGAGTGCTGTTTTCTGGCAGTCTTTCTGATACTGCATCGTAATTATTCTGCTCCATTTAATTTAGATTTGATTTTCTGTAAACGTTCATCAATGTATTTTATGATTTCCTCGTCCGTGCTTCTCGCATAATATCCATGCTGATCCGGTTCTCCTCGAGGGATATGTTCGTATGTCTGTAGATAGTGGTATGGACCACACTTTCCATCTATGAATATATTCCCGACTATGATAGTCTCGTTGTTTATTGTAATCGATATATGATTGGATGGTACAAATTCTTTTCTGTCTTTTTCTGGGAGGCTGCACCATTCTTCAAATTTATTTTTTTCTCCATTCCATCCTTCAGGATAAACCCAATGACCAAATACTTGATAGTGTCCGTTGGATTTTTTCTCAGCAGACGACTTTTCTTTCGAAAAAAGATTGGCGTCTAAGTATTCTTTAACTTTTATCATACACCGTATTCTCCTTTTACGATTCTGCCTCGATTGATGTCGAGTTGAATCTCGTTAGTGATAAAGTCGATCTCTTTTTGGATCTCGGCTTCAACATCCATACCTTCTCGGAGTCGAAGCATTTCTGGGAAGAAGAGAAATCCCTTCATAATCTTGTCGTTGACTGCTAGTCGTTCTCCTCGGCTCATTTCTACTCGGTAGCCTGGAAATCTCTCCTGCAGGCCTTTGAGGATCCGCCAGAATGGACGACATTTCTCGGCCAGGGCATCGTACTGCTCTGGATCCTGTGATGCAAACACCATTTCTCCAGATTCGTTAACGATGAAGTAACCTTGTCCAAAAGAGTGTCCGTAAGATCCGTAGAGGCGAACCGATTCGTAGGAGTGAACAGTCCTACTTCCGCTTTCGTGCTCAGTAACATGGTTTCCCATGTGATCTCGGTACTGACGTTTGATAGGGGGAGATTCCATAGAAGGCTGAAAGCCTTGAATTTGATCTGCGATGGTGGCAGCAGCTACTTGTTTGACTACTGGGAATTTTAAGTTTTCAAATGACATACTAATAGGTTTTGAAATGATCAAATACTTGCTGATAAATTGTTCCAAATTGAAAGGTGAATCGTCCCACGAGGAGATCATCAGATCCGTAAGAGGCTGACAATGACATGAAAGACGGGTTGGCGATTGTCTCTAACTCGGTTCGGATAAGAACCTTTCCAACTTTGTTGTGATGTAAGATCCTGATGCTCTCTGTGGAAAAGAGCGATAGCTCACTCAGAGTTTCCTCGTTGAGCTTGACTGTGAAAGTCACTCGTTTGTTCACTACGTCCAGATCATAAGTGGTGATGTTTTCCAGGAAAGACTCTGGTAGGCTTGCTTGGACTTCAAATAGACTTTCCCAGATGGGACTCAGTGGTGAAGTGGGTATGTTTTTGGAATGGGGTAATGGCATGTTTTGTTGTTTTTAGTCTTGAGCGTCTTTTATAAATTCTTCCAGAAGATTATCAGGACAGGGAATGATTACCAGACGGTGAGCAATCTCTGTGAGTCCAAATTCCTCATCTTCTTCCAATTCCTTTCTCAGATAGTCTGCGTCTCGTTGTGTCGGTTCGTTCCAATATCCGCAAAAATGGAGAACATCCTTCATTTCCCCTTCTTGTTCGGGATCCAAGACAATAAGACCGTATTTTATATCCTTTATTTTTAAATTGTCCATAAGGTGGTTTTTAAAGTGTCTACTCGCCTAAAGCAATCAAGTGAATGTATTCCATCAAAGAATAATCATTGTCTTTGTACGTGACATAAAAATTCGTTTTACCTGAATCTACATCATTCAAAGAAGTCAGATCTTTTACAGGGATTCCACAAAGGGCAGTACTCAACCTGTGACAAATTTCCTTTCTTGTATTCTCTGTGTTCCATTCCCACTCATAAAGAGCCATGATGTTTTGGATTCTTTCCCTTAAGATCAAAGACTTTTGCTCGGGACCAAGGAGATCAAACAGCAGGTTTTGCGGGAAAAGGTGTTGTGAAAGGGGATCGGACAATGTCATCTCCAACATCACTACTACCCCGAATGTCTCAGAATCTATCCAATTATCTAAGGAATAAGATTCGATTTTGTCTTGGTGTTGTGAGAGATACTGCTCAATCTTTTCTAGACAGCTTTCGGGTGAATCCTTTAATTCAGTCACAGAAAATCTAAAAAATTTACGAAGAGTTGGTTCTTTTAAATGAAGATTGTAAATTTTTTCTTTAAGAGTCTCCCTTAAAAGATTTACAGGCTTAGAATTGTCCTCCATAACGGTTTCTTTTTAAATTTTAATTCAGAAGTGTGGTAAATGGCAGAAGCATCGCCAGCTTCAACCCAAGCCAATCTTTGTTTAAGAGTGATTCTTTTGGCCTCCAAATTTACTGTGTCTTCAATAATTTCGTGGTCTTTTTCCGCAAGATAAACTCCAGTTTCGTTTGCTTGTGTTTTTCTTCCCAAAACCAATGTGTTGTCGTTCCACGACAGAAAAGGATTAACAAAAACCTTGATCCTATTATCCGCGATAGTTCCTATAGGATAAATTGTCCCTGGATTAGATTTAATGGAAGAATTTGACTCAAGGTAAATAAAAGAAGGGTGATCCTGGATTATGCTTCCTATTTTTGAATTACAGATCACAAAATCTGCGGGGCCTCTTCTTGATCTGGCTGCAATCATATTAGAAAGAAGCATAATATGATTTGTTATTCTTCCTGGGAGTTCTGATTCTTTTGATTCACTTCCCACAAAAATGTAGAATTTGAGACTTTTAAAAATTCCTCTTATAAATTTCTGCCAGGCCGACAAGGTTTTTGTTTGGGAGCGATCACCTAGCTCTTTAAATCTTTCGTATGTTTTCTTGTCTTTTAGAATCACAGCTTCGTTTTCCAAAACCCCCATAAAAAGTGATTCCCCACTTATCCCGTGGGAAAACTCCAGATCTTTTGAAGTTTCGTAGGGGATGTTAGTGGAAACCAGATATGATTCTAAATTGAATGTTTTAGTAAAGGGGCGAAGACTTAATATTTTATAGCCATCTTGCGTTTTGCCCCCTTCTTCTAGGTCGAGATACGAGATTGTTCCTGTTCCATGGTGAGATTTTATAACCGGGAGAACGTGATTAATAAATTCTGAATTTTTCATTTTTGTAGATCGTAATTATTTAATTGTGAATTGATTGCTGTCCTTAAAGCTCCTTTTGCTTCTTCTAAAGTGTTGTATGTTTTAACACCATATCTGAAACAAGTTATGTCAACATTCCCTTTCCTCCAAAATCCCTCTGGACAGCAGACTATCATTTTCCCCGGATCGCCGGAAGCAAACAGACCCAGTTCTAGGAGACTGATAGGGGACTGGGTGCCGGGAGAAAAATACAGAAAAATAATGTCACAAGATTCCAGCATCGTCAATTCCCAGTTGACCTGATAATTGAATTGATGGTTTTGCTGTGATTGTTCCCAAGAGGAATCCCACGAATCTCTTCTTGGATTTAGAAAGATTAAATCTCCATAATCTTCAAAATCCTTGGTTATGGCGTCCTGCCAATTTTCTGCTGCTCCCATTTCAATAGAGCCTGCAAGAAAAACTTTTAATCCGTAGTGCGGAATTTCACTAAAGGGTGTTTCTGGTTTAATAGTTATCATTTGTAATTAAGTTTAACTATATTTTTACTCAATTTAGACATAGATATTTCAAAGAAATGCTCGTTAAACCCATCTTTATTTCTCGGAGAAGGCAGGACATGAACGAAATGGTTTCTTTGTCTGTATAGCATATCACTGTCGTCGTCAATGATAATATAATTTTCCACTCCAGATTTTTCCATGACCGCTAATTGTTCTTCCTCAGACCAATTGATGTGGTAAAATCCAATCTCCCTTAGAAAATAATCTATTTCGCATCCCCTCGGAACTGTATATTCCCGTGTTCTTAGATTTGGAGTGATTCCAATTATTTCCCCTTCCATCTCTTCTACCTCCCATATTCTTTTCATGGCATCTATCCCTGACATTCTCCACGTGGAGCTTATGACCACTTTAGCTCCTGTCATTTTTATGAGAGTGTTTAGAAGCATTTTACTCTTCTTAGCAAAAGCTTGGTGGTGGTCCTTTTCGCCTTTTAAAGGACCTTCTAAGTGTTCCCATTCCACATATTGACACTCCCCATTTCTGTAAGCAGATTCTGAATTCAGAACACCGTCTATGTCCAAGAATATAATTTTCATAAATCAAATTCCTCCCAAAATTTAGGAACAGCGGATAAAACCCCAATTTCAAAGATAACCACAATAACCCTTCCCAGCCACTCTTTAAAGATCCACCAAGTAGAAGGGTCAAAACTAAATGCAACAAAACTGCCAATCAAATAAAACATCCCATTGGCAATCACTAATGGGATGAGGATCATGGAAGTGATCTTGGCTATTGCCTTAATCTTATAAAAAGCTTTCATAATTGGGCTTTAATTCTTTCTCTGATTTCAGTCAGAGTTGTTATTTTTACAAATTCTCCGTCTTTGTAAATAGTCTCTAGAAGGTTGTCTTTCGAATTTTCCTCTTCCCAAGTTTGTTTATCTAACAATTTAGGAGATCCGCTCTCTTCGTTCCAAATCACCCGAAGAAGACCTGTAGCTGATTTTTTAGTTCCGTCATCAGTTATTGGGGATTTAAAAATTTCTCTTCCGACAGAAATTTTAATTGGTATTCCTGTGTTATCTACAGAGATTTCTTCTTCAACCTCGACATAAGTGGCTTTCATAGCAAAACCGAAGGTGTCTCTAGTGTTGAATTGATAGGTGAAGGAACCAACACCAAGCACTATATTTGTTGAAGCAAAACCTTTTGATTCTAATCTTCTGCAAATTTCTTCTGCTCTGTCTAACGTAATAGAATCGCCGTAAATGGCTCCAATGTGTGGATCAAGGACTTTGTATCCCTGTTCATTAACTGTTCCTCCAAACACGTCCCAAAGAAGCTCTATGACACCTTTGAAAGCCGGCTCGGATGGATTTGTTATAATTCCTTTTTCGTGAAGATCGTAATCTCCCAAAGTATTGTATCCACAGACGATGTCACATGGGTCTCCTGAGTCCGGTCGGATAACCAGTTTTCCATCACGTGCTAGAATTTCTTCTTTTAATTCGACAACGTGGCTGGTGCAAACCTTCCACAAATCCCAGGTGTCAGAAACCACGCTTAAGATTCCTGTGGGATACGTTTCTAAAAGACGTCTAAATGTACCCACTTCGTCATCTTTTGTTCCTGCACACATAACAGAGTGCTCTGTGGCGTTGACAGAACCACAAACAAATCCTGTTTCTCCGTAATATTTTCTTGCACCGTAAATGGTGGGAAGAGAATCGGAGCCGGAGAAAGAAGTTAAGTGACCTAGGCCGGAAGCAACCACTGCTTCTGCAGAATCCATACCTCTCATGGAGAAGTCGTGCCCCTGCCAATCAATAAACCAAGCCCTTTCCTTGTCAGTTTTTTCCTGCCATTTAGTCAAGATCTTTCTATACTCGTGTGCAATTGTTGCAGAGGTCATTGGCTTCCACATAAGATTTGAAATGATTGTTTCCAAATAATTTGTGATCCAGTAAAAATCCGGGTGGGTGTTGTAGATAACAAGAACCGGAACTTTCATAGGAACCAAAGTGCCTTCAGGTAAAGCCTTGATGTGCACTGGAAGATATCCAAGATCGTGAAGAGCTTCGAAGTGGGAAACATCGTAGTCCGTATTGAGATAAAGAGAAAGTTCTCTTCTCATCTCTCCGCAAACCTCGTGTTTGGGTTGTTGGAAAAATCCGAACTCAAAAGCTTCGTGAATCTGTTTAGTGACTAGTTGTGATCCAAAGGAAACGATTTTCTCACATCCCCTAGGAGCATACTTGTTGCTCCTAGGGGTAAAGTTTGAATAGACTAAAGTTGTTCCTTCTGGATATTGTTGATGGTGTCCTGTTTTGTAACCATCAGTTAGAAGAAGTGGATTAATGAACATTTCTGATAGATTTTTTAATTGGGTATAATTATTTGCTTTCTTCTGTGCGGTCTTCTTGACTTTCTGCAGAAGGACTAATTCCAAGCATCTTTGGAAGTTCTTTACCTGTCATTTTGTAAAGATCATCGTATCCAGGAAGAACTCCTAGAAGACCTTGAACGAAATTAGAAGTGGAACTTCCGCCGTTCGATCCTCCGTTTTCCCAAACCGTGATCTTGTCAATTTTCAGGTTCTGGATAGCGGCTGCTTGAATTCTCATGAGTTCTGGAAGTTTTTCCGCGATCATCAATTGAACTGCCTTATCAGGATCTCCTCCCGCTGCTTCAACGATAGTTTTGAAACCTTCTGCCTGTTTGCTTAAGATCTCTTGGATACCTTTAGCTTCCGCCTCCTTTTTCAAGAAGATAGCGTCTGCGTTACCCTTGGCGATCTGTCTGATTCTTTCGGCTTCTGCCTCTGCTTCGATTGTAACTTTACTTTTTTCGATTTCTGCAGGTACGACTTCATTTGCATAGAGGGATGCTTTGTCCTTCTGGGCACGTACCTCTTCTGCTTTTTTCTCTGCTTCGTATGAATCCTGTAAGGCTTTAGCCATAGAAACCTTTTTGGCTGTAATTGCCTTTCTCTCTGCTTCTGCCTCTGCAACTTGTCTTGCTGATGTTGTGTTTGCAACGTGAATAGCTGCTTGGTTCTCCCCTTCTACCGCTTTAGAGTTTAATTCTGCAACTTTAGATCTTTGGCGTGCAAGTGCATCGTTCTGACCGATTTCTGCATTAGCACGTGCTTCTGCTTCTCCGACCTCTGCAGAAGATCTTAGTTCGGAAGTTTTAATTCTTTGCTCCTTCTCTGCCTCTCCTGAACCAATTGCACCGTCTCTGTTTTTCTGTGCAACTGAAATTTTAGCGTCATTCAAAGCCTTTGCTGCAGCTTCTTGGCCTAGTGCTTTAATGTATCCGGATTCGTCCTGGATATCTGTAATATTCACGTTGATGAGTCGGAGACCAACTTTATCTAATTCCGTTTCCAGATTGGCCTGGATAGCGGTCAAGAATTTATCACGGTCTGAGTTGATCTCTTCAATATCCATTGTCGCGATGACCAAACGGAGCTGACCCAAAATGATGTCTTTTGCTAAACCAGAGATTTCTTGTTTTTGCATTCCAAGAAGTCTTTCCGCTGCGTTGATCATTGTTCCTGGTTCAGTAGAGATTGCAATAGTGAAGGTGGAGGGAACGTCGATTCGAATATTCTGTTTCGAAAGTGCTCCTCTTAAATCAACATCAATTGCCATTGGTTTTAAATCTAGGAAAGCGTAATCCTGGATTACCGGCCAGATAAATGCTCCACCGCCGTGATAGACAGCAGCTGTGGAATTTCTACCGTCTGCCGATTTTCCCGTTCTTCCGTAGACGACCAGGAGTTTGTCTGAAGGACATCTCTTATAGCGGGAGATGAGTGCCGCGATCATTGCAAATACCCCTAGAGATACTGTGCCGATAAGAATTAAAGTGTACATCATGTTTATTTAAAATTAAAAGTTTACGAAATGAATGAAAATTAAGAATCGAGTTTTTTTACAAGAAGAGTTGAGCCGTTAATCACATCTACCACGGAGATCTGAGATCCAGTTGGAAGAGGCGAGTTATCAGATGTCACGGCATCTAATGTTTTATTTGTGCCGTTGATAGTTAAAGAAACCTTTCCTCTGCCCCCGTTAGAAGCTGGGATGGCTAGATAAACTGTTCCTGATTTTCCTATGGCATCTTGTAGGGACGGAATTTGTTTTCTTTCTAGTTTAACAAAGAACGCAAAAATTAAGATCTGAAGAAAAACGATCAGAAGACCTAAACCAATTCCCAAAAGTATTGAAAGGATATTACTGAGCCCCGCTTCCTTCAGACCTATCAAAGTTCCCCAAGAGAGACCTAAGAGAAATGCAATAGCATTTTTAATTGTAAACAGTTGAATGCTTGAACTGTCGCTGTGATCTAAGTCTCCGTTAAAATCTGCAGAAATCCCGTCGTGGGAATCTATCCCCACGAAGGTTGCAATAGCTTGAGCTATATAGACAAGAGTTACTGGGATAGCTATTCCCCAAAGGATTTGTTCCATTTTTTGATTTTTGTTTAATTTATATTTAGCACTTTTTTAATTTCCTTAGCTTTGATTTTCTCGCCCATCCGGATCAGAGAAAATCTTAATTCTTCGATATTGATTTCCTTTCCGTCTTCCCGGTAAAGAATCAGACACTGATTTGTGTTTCCAAATTCTTCTGGCCAATCTAGTGATTTGATTCTAGCCCAGTTTTTACCCTCCACTTCCCATTGATTGTAATCTACAACTAAACCGAAGAGAGCAACCAGATCTTGCATTTCCTGGTTGGTTAGCACAGGCTTTTCCATTATTCGAATAAAGATTTTTGTTTAACAAAAGAGAGATGTTCCGGAGTTTTTCCTATTGAATCTGTTGTAAAAATTCCCGAAAAATATTTTTCCAACTCTTCAAATCCTGCACTAAAAATTCCGTGAGAAACTATAAGGTAAACTTTAGAACCAGCTTTGATATCACTCAGAACCTTTGCTATTTCGATGAAAGTTCTTCCGCCGTCGCAGATGTCGTCTATAATTATGAAATCCTTTTTAGAATGCTGATCTACGCCATTAACGTCGGTGTGGGTGATCTTTCCTGTTTTTAGATCGCGATGCTTTGAGGCTATAATTATATTATCGGTGTAACCTATGGATTCTGCAACGTGGTAAACCTTTTTGAGTGCTCCTGCATCCGGAGAAAGTAGACAGAATTTAGATTGGTCGTTCCATGATTCTCCATAAAGATTCTTCAGAGCAAATTTAACTAGACCTACGTTGTCTTCTTTTTGGAATCCGTTTAGACATGCTTCTAAAACATCAGAGTGCGGATCTAAGCAAGTGATTGATTCATATCCTTGCATATTTAAAATTGGAGCAACGATGTTTTTGACATAGTTGAAAGATCCTTGGATAAATTTTCGATCTGACCTTGCCCCGAGGATATACGGAACAAAAAGATGTATTTCTTTAACTCCAAGTTCTCTTAAAGCTTGTGTGGCGCAAATGATTAATTCTAGATCTACAAAAGAATTAAACCTGGAAAGAATTCGAACTCCTTCGTTTCTTCTTTTCAATTCAACAAGATCTCCTAGAAAAATCCCGGTGATTGTGATTGAATGTTGGCCGTCAGGGAAACTAGATACATTGTATTTAATTTCGGATTTCTCTGGGTTTGCCAGATTAAGATTGAACATTTCCTTCCTCCTTGTTTTTAAGTTGTTTTTCGATATAGTCGGCGATGATAATGACCGCCTCGTCTTGAATCCACCAGTGTGCTTCGTTGCCGTTGACAGTTATCGAGAAGTCCCCGTCGCTTGGGTCTAATACCACCTCGTTGAACTCTCTGATTGGATTGTGCTTTTCCTTGTCTCTTTCATCGATTCTCACCATCATCTTGTCCCATATCTTGGAATGTGATTTGCTCCCGGGGACGTATGGCACATAGTTGAAATACTCCGTCACCTTCCCTGTTGGACCATGTTTGATCTTGACGTCCAGGCCGCTCCAGTCAGTAACTTTCTGCCAGTTCTTTAGGATGTAAGATTTGGCCATGTTAGCAATGTGCTCCATCGCTACCATGTGCTTTCGATATTCTTCCATGTAATCCCCCTCGACATAAAAGACCGAATTTTTGTAGGCTTTTTCGTATTCTTCCTCTGTCATAAAACATGGACTAAATAACTGTCCTGGAATTTGATCTTTTTTGCTCATATACTAATTGTATAGGTTTTACGTCGGAAGTGTTTCTTTCTTGTGTTATTTTTTCCTTGTTCCTCTGGCTACACTCATAGCATCTAAGTGGTAACAGACGGCTTCGTAATTTGTGTTTTCATAAATAGGGCTCATTTCATTTTCCCTTCTTTCCAAAATAATATAAGTCTTTCCCCCTTCTTCCTTGTGTTCTGCTATGAGAACAACGATTTCTTCCAGCCCGCATTTTTTATGAGCCCAGTCTGTTGCAGATCTAGTCCAAGAATTAGCAAACCATTTAGCTTTGTCGTTTTCGAAAACAAGTTCTTCGTTGTTTTCTTTTTGCAAAGCTTCAATCATTGCATTTGCCATTTCCTCTTGTTCTTGCGGTGTCATTTAGTTCTTTTTGTGAATCTGGTGCAAATATAGATTTTTCTCCACCACATAAAAAAATTTTTAACCGTTAAAGTTTTGTTTTGTTCTGTTGGATAAATAGAGGATATGAAACTTCCAAAGAAATATTTGACCAAAAATCCTCGTGTGATGCGAAGAGAAATTGAAAAACACGCGCACAAAAAAGATGATGATTCGAGCGCGTATGGCCCATGGGACGCAGATTACAAATCAAGAAAGGCGGGAAAAGGTAAAAAGGTAGAAACCAAACCGAGCAAGTACACCAAAAAATACAAAGAGATGTTTGGCGAAAGTGAATCCGCTGAAGAATTTGGAAGTAATATTCTGACATACGAACAATATCAAGAGCAATTAGAGGTGGCCTTCCTTGAGGCATTCCAGGAGGTCTCTGAATTAGGGGAGGAAGCTTTAAACGAGGGGGTCGATGACATTTCTAGCCCAGTTAATAAGGCCCTTAAGAAAAAATCAGATCAGACAAGATTTCCTCTGGGTATTCTTAAACAGGTTTGGAAAAGAGGGTACGCCGCTTGGAAAACCGGACATGTCCCCGGAACAACCCCGCAACAATGGGCTATGGCGCGAGTGAATTCCTTTGTGACTGGAGGTAAAACAACTAAGATGCACGACAAGGCTCTTTATAAAAGGGCTAAGGCAAACCTAAAACAAAAGAAAAAATAATATAGGGTTTTAATTTTTTAATTACTCCAGAAATTTCTATCTTTGTGTCAAATCACATTGAGATGGAAATTATTAAAAATCAAGAATTGGATTTTCTAACAAAAGAAGAACTTTTGTTTGTAAATAAAATTTCGGAGTATGGAATCGAATGTCACTCCTCCACTAACCACACTTACGATGGCCGGCCATATTCAATTCATTTGAATATGGTGTTTCATTTTGCCTCGAAGTTCTCCAGCCTTATTCCAAGAGAAAAGATCCCGGTTGCTTTGGCTTCCGCATGGGTACACGATACAATTGAAGACACGAGACAAACGTATAATGATGTAAAAAAAGTCTGCGGCGAAGAAGTTGCAGAAATCGTTTATGCACTGACTAACGAAAAAGGGAAAAATCGCAAGGAGAGGGCAAGTAAAAAATACTACCAAGAAATGAGGGAGAATAAAATTGCAGTTTTTGTCAAACTCTGTGACAGACTAGCAAACATGGAATATTCTTCACAGTCTGGGAGTAGAATGATCGATCTTTACCGAAAGGAAAATGAAAACTTCATCTCTGAGCTTTATTTTCCTGAGTTTGAGTCTATGTACGAAGCAATGAAAAAATATTAAGATGGAAAGTTTATATTCTTATATCCTCTGGGAAAAACTTGGATTGGGTGCAGAGACCTATAAAATCCACGAGAAAGACTATCCCGAAATTCTTAAGGAATTTCAAAGGCACCTGAAAAATGTCGGGACCAAACAGTTTTTAAAAGACGTGGCTTACCTCTCCCCATTTGACTCAGTGGAAGAGGACGAAGAACTTTATTATGACGGACCTTTTTACCATTTGCAATCTTCTATCCACAAAGACTTTATCACACAGGATCCTGACGATCCAAACCGAATGATAGTAAAGACACACTTCCACATCACTTCTGTGGATCCTATGACTCTTTTTCTTCTATTAAGTTTCGCGGATCCGGACAGAGCCAAATTTTTTGCTGATATTATTAAATTGTTTAGAGACCAACAAAAAGAAGAAAATGAATAAAATACTAGAATCCATAACTCCTTTTTGCAAAGTTCGTAATCCAGGAACTGCTTTAAAGAACATGGAGGTGCCTACTCCAAGAGTTCAGTTTATTTTGAACTTGCTTCAAGAGTGCGGTATAGAGCATCGAGTGGATAAATTTTACAGCGGAGAAACACCCCTTTATAATATTGTCATGAAAGGGAGCGGCAACCGAATGGTTATTGCTCATCATGATATAGTGAATCCCCTTTCGGAAAACGCCAACGATAATTCCGCATCAGTTATAAATGCAATCTATCTGAAATTCTTGATTCCAGATTTACATGTGGTCTTGACTGACGGAGAAGAGGTGGGATTTCTTGGGGCTGACCATCTAGGAAAGCAAATCGTGGATGGAGAATTTGGAGAAATAGATTGGGTTCTAAACTTGGAACTCAGTGGTAAAGGAGGCAGACATTTTATGATAGGATCTCACCAAGGCAAATTAACAGAGCACATTCTTGGCCTTTTTGATGTTCCTTTAGTTGTCACTCCAGGAAGCGATTGTTATGCTTTGAGAAGACACGGAATAGACACTAATGTGATTAATCCGCTGTCTTTACTTTTAGAGGGTGAATCTTCAATAGAATCTAAAGAAGGTTATTTGGACAACTCCTCTTGGTATTTGTGTCATTCTATGGAAGACACCCTTGATAAAATCTCCACCAAAGACATGTATGATTTTGTACATGAAGTTCTGGTACCAATAATTACAACAAGATAAACAACTTATGGAAAATAGGCTCACAAAAGAACAGCTCTTAAGTTATGCACAACACGGATATTGCACCGTCGGAGACTTAAAAAAATTCATAGAAGAAAATAACATCCCAGACGATGCTCTGGTTTTAATCCAAAGGGTGGAAGACAAATATTATGAGGGAGTTGATATTTCGGGTATGTCTGGATGTGAAACTTCGCCAGACGGAAAATTTCCTCCTGGGTCCAGATCTGCTGGGTGGGGGGTTTATTTGAAAAAGGGGGAACAGTTTTATTGGGAGTCAGCTATGAATCAGAGTATGAAGGAGGAAATGGAAAGAATTAAAAACGGAGAAGAAAGAGAATGCCCTGAAATAGAAGATCCCTCTAAATTCATACAGGAAACAGACGAGGTATTTATGGAGCAGTACCATCCTGCCTGGTCTCCAGTCTTCTATAAAGACGATCCTGATTTTTTGTTTATTGACCTACACTATTAAGAAAATGACAGAACAATTCAAAGCCTTAATTTCCTCCAAGTGTCCTGGGGCTGAACCACTTCTGATAGTTATCAGAGGTTCACAGGCTTATGGTACAAATCTTCCAACCTCGGACACGGATTACTCTGGGATCTATATTCAGTCAATAGAGGATATCCTGGGATTTGGATACAAGGAGCAGATCAATGACGACAAAAACGACACAGTTTTCTATGAGATAAAAAGATTCTTAGAACTACTCAGTTCTAATAATCCCACTGTTTTAGAACTGCTGAACACGCCGGAGGACTGTATCCTTTTCAAACACCCTCTGATGGACAAAATCCTGCAGCATTCCGATAGATTCATAACTAAATCTTGTGGTAAATCTTTTGGTGGTTATGCAATCCAACAAATCAAAAAAGCCAGGGGACAGGACAAAAAACAAAACTGGGAAAAGGATAAAGTTACCAGGAAAGATGTTTTGGATTTCTGTTATGTCTTACTGGACGAACAAACAATCCCCTGGAAAGTTTGGAATTCTTCTAGAGGTTTCGAAGAAAAATTCTGTGGAGTCGTAAACGTTCCCAATGCAAGAGACGTTTATTCGGTTTACTTTGACGACGGATCACATCTTTGCTTTTCCGAGACCCTTCCTGAAAGTGTCAGGGAAATCAATAAAGGTAAACGAAGGGAAAATAATGAACCAATGGGATTAGGTTACAAAGGAATTGTAAAGTGCGACGAAGGAGAATCTGTTCCAGAGTCAAATTCGCTCCGCCTTTCTTCTGTTCCTAAGGGAGAAAAGCCGATTTGTAATATTGTTTACAATAAAGATGCGTACACTCAGCATTGTAAAGATTACAAATCATATCAAACGTGGCTTGAGCAAAGGAACGAACAAAGATGGATCGATGTGGAATCGCACGGACAAAAGATCGATGGGAAAAATATGATGCACTGTCGTAGACTCCTTGATATGGCAAAAGAAATCGCTCAGGGTAAAGGCATAATCGTAAGAAGAGAAAATGCACAAGAACTGATTGATATCAGAAAGGGAAAGGTTGATCTAGAATCCTTACTGAATAGGGCAGAGCAAGACATTAAAGAAATAGACGAGCTTTTTAAGAGTTCACAACTGCCGGATTTTGTCGATCGTGAATTTATTGACTCGTTGTTGATTTCAATCAGAAAAGAGTATTACGGATTTTTTGAAGACCTACAGGATTGATGTTCGATATATAGTGTCGTATGAGACACATATTTGAATACGAAAACTTCGAAGGAAAACAGATTTCGGAAGATCTCACTTATCACACAGAAAACGGAATCTCCCTTCTAGAAAGTGTTTTTAGGATAGAATCCGAATCTTGGCTATCTTTAGTTAATGAAGCTAGAGAAGCATTTCATTCTGGACAAATCAACCTTACTGATGATGAAATTTGGCTAATTGGAACTGATGCAGGACAAAAAGGAATTTATGAAGGTGTAGAGGTACTTTTAGACGTTCCTTTTGTTGAGGTTGACGAGATAAACGAAGCACAATATAGAGGAAAGAAAGTTAATCTTAATCGTCCTTTCAGAACTCCATCTGGCCCTAGAAAATTTGCAGTTTATACCAAAAATGAAAAGGGCAATATTGTAAAAGTTGGATTTGGTGAGCCAGGTATGAGAGTCAATAACGCAGATCCGAAAAAGGCTAGATCTTTCCGAAAAAGAATGAGATGCGAAACCCCAGGACCCAAATGGAAGCCTAGATATTGGGCCTGTAATGTGGGAAGATATGCTAAACTATTAGGCTTAAAATCAAATAATCCGTGGTAATGAAGCACTTAGAACTTTATGAAAGCTTTCATCAGAGAACGATGGTTTTAAAACATAAAAACCATGGAGAAATCAAGGTGGATCTAGAAGGATCTAGAATTAATAATATTGAAAACACAACACAAATAAATTTTCCTTTTAATATAGGATCTTCTTGGAACATGTCCATTTACACCTGGGCATGCAACAACAATTTCTTGGTAATAGACACACTAATCAACGGAAGGGCAGTTAAACAAGAAGACCCTTGTCCAGAGCAAAAAATATTTGGGGTCAGAACCAAAGACGTACCGCAAGGACACGAGTGGAGAACCCTTTTTCCTAATAAATTTCGTAGGTAATTAAGCTAAAGCAGCAGTACCCGTGTCGTCAATTTTGAAATTTTGAGCAACCTCTTCTGCCTTTTTGTGTGGTTGCAACGGGTGTGAATCTAGGTCTTTCCCCCATCCAGCATTTGCATGAGCCAACGCTTTAATGGCTGTTTTTTGGTCTTTAAATGCGTTAAGATCGTCCACGCCATATTTTTTCTTCATCTCTGGATTCTTTGAAGCTTCCAAGAAATAAAGTACTGCAACCTCTGCAGCCACGTCAATTTCGTTTAGCTGCTCTGGGTTGTTAACAATATTAACAGACCTCTTTAGCTTACCATTGGTTTCCAGAAGCTTTTGATATTTTTCATAAAGTTTCTTAAAAGTAATTCCATTAAAACCCCTTCCTGAATATTTTTTGCCGTCCCCTGGATTAGTGTTCCCCATTTTTTGTGAAGCACCTGTTGGATCATCGGGACCATAAACTCTGTCCCAGAATTTTGTTTCATCTTTTTTTAGAGCGTCTAATTCTGAATCGGATAAATCTTTAACTCTTTTTCCGAAGATTTTTCTGATTCTGGCATTTGGCGTATTTGAGTATGGGGTTTCTGTCTTGGGAATAAAACCGCTCTCTTTTCCAACCACACCTAAGATAGCAATTTGAGTTATTGGGTTTGTTATCCCGTGTGCTTTCATGGCATCTATTAATGCTTGTATGTTTTTACCTTTGTCCCCGGAGATATTAAATTTCACGTCCCCCGTTACTGCAGCCTTACCAACTTCAAGATCTTCGCTTCCTTTTCCTCCTCCAAGAAGGCTCATAAAATAATTGTATGCCCCGTTGCTTTCTTTTATTTTAGAAAATTCTGAAAATTTTTCTAGATGTTTCATTTTTGTTGTATATTTGTACAGTATGTATCCGAACTTTTTTTCTCAATCAAAGTGTAAACACCATGGAAGTAAATTTTTCAAACCGTTTTTTTGAAAGCCTAAAGACAATAAGAAGGCACGAAACTTGGTATTATAAAACCTGGGAAAACGTAACCGTAAAATTCCCTTATTTTCTTAAAAACATTTGGAGATTTCGAAGGGCCCTTTGGGACCACAGATGGTGGGATTGGAGATTCCATTTTGATTTTCTTCACACCTCCCTTTCTATCATGGAAAAAGGTATGCACGGAGGTTTGGAAATAGAGGAAAGCAGAAATAAAAAAATAGAAAAAATGAAAAGAGCACTGTATTTAATGGAGTGCTTTAGGGAGGATAACTTCATCGAAATAGCAGAGGGGGAGCTTGGTGAAATCATAGACAACGGAATGGAATTTGAAGAGTGTGAAGAATCTGGAAATTTTACACTAAAAGACAATCTCACGGAGGAAGAAAATGCTCACAATTCTAGAGTTTTTAAAAGAGCCAGAGAAATAGAAGAAGAGTATTGGTCGGAACTTTGGAAAATATTCCAGGGCCAAGACTATTCAAAATTTAACAAGAAAAAAGATTTTTACAAACAGTTTGATGGCACAGGAATGAGAGGCTGGTGGGATTAACCAGCCTAAGTTCTCTAGTTTAAAACTGGATTTTATTCATAAAAAAACCGAAGTTCCTAGCCGTGTACTTCATAATTTTTTGTGATTTTCTTATGTTTACCCTAACCCATTCTTCGCTTTTTTCAAAATAATCTCCGATCTGAGATATAGTCATTTCACTCTCGTATTCACCTAACCCATATCTCATTTCAATAATTTTTCTTTGAGTTGGCGTCAGCCTCCTCGTTAAGATGTCTAATTCTTTCCCTTTGTCTGACTTTAGAAGTAAATCGTCGGTTTCTTCCCCAGAATTTACCCAGTTTATAGGTCCAAATTCTGAATCGTCTTTTTGTTCGGACCCAGCAGATTCTAAGGGGACTGTTTCTGTTAAATTTTTAATATGCTCTTTAAAACTTTCAGTAAATCCCGTTCCCTTCTCGTCCATTTTTTCCATCAGACTAAAAATTTCTTCGTGGGTTGGGTTTCTCCCGAAAGACGTAATAAAATTTTCTTCAAGTTTTTTGTATTTGTTTAATTCCTGCAGAACATTTCCGGGGATTCTAATTTGTCTTGAATGTTTTGAAATGTAATAGAACATATTTTTTCTGATGTGCCAAACTGCATAGCTGATAAATTTAAAGCCATTTTCTGGCTCAAATTTTTCAATCGCTTCTATTAACCCCTTATTTCCTTCTGATATTAAATCTTCCAGAGGGACTGATGGTGAATTATAAGCTTTGGCTACCGAAACCACAAACCTTAAATTTGCTTTAATTATTTTATCTTTCGCTTTCTGGTCGCCTTTTTTTGCTCTATAAGCTAGCTCAGCTTCCTCTTCCGCCGACAAGAGCTTTTCTTTCTGTATTTCGGAAAGATATCTAGATAAGTTCTTGTTTGGCGTGTGTATTCTCTGTGTAATCTTAAAATCTCTCATCTGTAATAGGATTCGTGTTTGAATCTTTTATTTGTTGTAATCAAGATTGTTACAAGATAAAATGCGAAATTCGACAAGAGAAATTAAAACACGAAAAGAAACAACAGAAAAATTTCACAAATGCGAGTTTACCCACCCTGGTCCCCGTTAGTATTTTCTTCTTTTCTTTGCTTCCATAAATTATATCCGGCTCCGAGCATGTCGAATATTTCATTTGATGGCTGGCTAGAGATTCTTTGTTCCCTTTGGATTTGTTTATTAAGCTCCGGATCAAAACCAGAAGCTTTGTTCATCTGGTCCAATTTTCTTTTGATCTCCTCGATGTATCTACTATAATTTTGGTCCATAACTTATTATATACCCGATTGTTAATAATTAAATTTTTTTATCAGAAAAGAAAATTCTAACATAGCGAAAACTTTTGATCTTATGCTTCCTAAAAGTGACTATAAATGGAAATTTAAAGACAATATCCTTTTTATACAAGATCTGAATCTTGGAAGGATGTCGGTTACGAATAACATAGAAAATGTTTTATCCGAGATTAAAGATGAAATGGGAGAAAAAATCACTGAGGCCAAAATCATATACAAAGATTCCCAAGGAGTCTGGGACGGAGTTATCCCTGAATGGACTACCGAGGGATGCTCAAGTGTGAGATTTTATTATATCGGAGAAACCTCTTTAGTAAAAGCGATTAAAAAAATAAAATGAGAAAATTAGCAAGCGTACAAATTATTAGAGATCTGCAGCCCATTGAAGGTGCAGACAGAATTGAAATTGCAGTGATCAACAACTGGAAAGTTGTTGTTGGAAAAGACGTAGGACACAAGATAGGAGATCCCGTTGTTTATTGCGAGATCGACTCATTTCTTCCTATAGAACCCGAATTTGAATTCCTCCGTAAGACATCTTATAAAAAAATGGGGGACGAAGAGGGATTTCGTCTTAAGACCATTAAACTTCGTGGACAGGTATCACAAGGATTAATTATTCCTTTGAAAGATGCCTACCAGATTTACCAAAGAAAGACACCAAATCTTTCTATGGGATGGTTTGAAGGTCTGGATGTGTCCGATATGTTGGGTGTCGTGAAATATGAACCTCCTATTCCTGCTCAGCTTGCTGGACAGGTTAAAGGTCTTTTCCCCTCGTTTATCTCTAAGACGGACGAGGAAAGGGTTCAAAATCTAACAGACGAATACACAGGATACACTCTGAGATCGGACCACCAATTTTTTGCCACTGAAAAATTAGACGGAAGTTCTTCAACTTTCTTTTTCAATAACGGAGAATTTGGGGTTTGTTCTCGGAATCTAGAATTGAAAGAAACAGACGACAACACATTTTGGAAACTTGCCAGATCTTTGAAACTTGAAGAAAAATTAAGAGACCTTGGAAGAAATCTTGCCTTACAGGGAGAATTGATTGGCGAGGGGATACAAGGCAATCCCTATAGAATTAAAGGCCAAACCGTGAAATTTTTCAATGTATTTGATATAGAAAAATACGAAAAGCTTTCTTTTCAAGAGTTCCAGGAGATTATCGAAAAACTTGGTTTAGAATCCGTCCCTGTAGTTTCTAGCCCATTTCTTTTACCAAATTCGGTAGAAGAAATGATCAAAGAGGCGGACGGAAAATCAATACTTAATCCTTCCGTTTCTAGAGAAGGGCTTGTTATAAGATCCATGGACATGTCGATCAGTTTCAAAGCTATCAGTAATAATTGGTTATTAAACGAAGAAAAATAATATGGGAAATTCAAGAAGACAAAAAATGGTAGAAAATAGGATCAACATCCTTTTGGATGAGGCAGAATTCACACAAGACCCTGTGATGGGTCTTCCAGATTCTAAAGAATCTTCTCACCCAACCCAATGGTCAGTCCTACCAAACGACCAATTTTCACCTTCGTTTGTTTCATCTCCTCAGCTTCCGCCGGGTCTATATGAAATTCTTTGGAATTCTAATAGACAAGAATTAGTGATGCAGAAACAGGAATTGAAGCTTGACGAGCTCTATGAACTACCCTCGCCGGAGATTCAAAGTATTTTAGAAGACATCCAAACTTTCTGGGAGAGAAGAGACGTGTATAAAAAATACAACTTTGTTCATAAAAGGGGGATTCTATTGTGGGGCGATCCAGGATGTGGAAAGTCCGGGATCATTCAGCTCTGTGTGAAAAAGCTGATTGAAAAGGAAAAGGGAATAGTAATTAATATTAAGGAAGAAGAAGATTTTAAATACTTCGCAGATTTTATTGGGGTTTTAAGAAAAATTGAGCCAGAAAGACCGATTATAGTTATTCTGGAGGATTTAGATTCTCTTGCTTCAGAAGATCGCTATTCCACTACAAAACTACTTAATATCCTAGACGGAGTTAAGCAAATAGAAAACGTCGTCTACATAGCGACCACAAACTACCCAGAAAAACTTCAGGAAAGAATCACTAACAGACCTTCCAGATTTGACAGAAGGTATAAAGTCGATATGCCTTCTCCTGAAATTAGAGAATCATACATCAGGCACAAACTGACAGAAAAAGATCTGGCGGCTATCGACCTTCCCGAATGGGTAAAGGTTTCAGAGGGTATGTCACTTTCTCATCTAAAGGAACTGGTGATTTCTGTTATAGTTATGGGTAAGTCCTTTGAAGAAGCCTTAAGTAATCTTGTTGAGATGAAGGAAGCCCCTAAAATCAAGAAAAATTCTAAATTGGGATTTGGGTCTAGATAATTTCTATCTAGATATATAATCCTAAGATGAAAGACTTTTCAAGAAGATTTCCTGGTCTATCTGAGGAACAAATTCGGATTAGAAAAAAAATATGGGAGAGGGAGCAAGAGGGCCAAAAGAAACTCTTTGAAGCACAGAAAAAAAGTGGCTACAGACTTTGGGATGGAGATGACGACGAGGGATTCTATGCAGATCTTCAATATGATGTTATTTTCAGGGGAACGATTTCTGATGGACCCATCCAAAACTCTTCTATTTCTTTTCTCTTTGAAGACGGGAGAACTCATTCGGTAAGTTCAGACGGCGCGGGTAAATTTTGGATCCCTGGTGATTTTTTTCACGGCGACGTAAAAGCAGTTGGCGGAACCGACACAATCACGGGACACCAATTTATAGGAGAGTTTTCGATTGATGCAGAATTTTTCCAACATTTTACAGCAATAACTCCGATAACCCATGTTGCAAATTATGTCTGGTTAAACACACCAACTAAGACACCAACAGAGGCAATGGATCTTGTTATAGGTAATATTCATAAGGTTACTGGTGTTTCTTTACCCTATATAGAAACCTATAAAATTTTCAATGACGATCACGTCAAATTGACTTACATCGAAGAACCGGGAGCAAGGGAGCTACAAATTATAAATACAATTTTTGAAACTTATGCTGATATATTAGGTCACTCTTACGCTTTAGATAGATCTGAAATTTTTTGGAGGAAAAAAGAAGTTTACAATTTAATATCCCAAAAAATTATGAATGCAATCTACGGAAATTCAGATTTTAATTTGTTGGATTTTCATCCCGGTCCTCTGTCAAACGAACACCAAGAATGCTCTTGCCGGTTAGTGGAACACACACTTAATAATATTAGATCCTCTTCACACAAGAAGGGTGAAGAAATTTGCAAGGACCTACAATCACTAAACTCTTTAATTAAGTCGGAATGGTCAAAGTTTGTCTTAGAAATGACAAACCATAAAGACACATCGGTACAAAAAATGTGGGATTCTCTTCAGAAAAAAGCTATAGATCAGATTTCTGTTGATCTCACTTTTTCTATGAGATAAAGTTAATCGCCCGAATGGTGATCTAAATCAGTAGGATAGGAATTTAATTTTTTCATTATTCGAGCTAAATCTTCCAACGACCAAACGGAAAAATTGTTTGTGTCTACCCCCACGTCCATTGTTCTTCTCCTTTCATTAGGTTTACGTTTGGTCCACCACTCGTCCGGTTTTAAATTGTTGTGGCAGTGTCCGTGGAGATGCCACCAACCCTTATGCGACCCGTTCCAAATTTTCATCGGCCAATGGCTAAGAACTATTTGGTGACCTCCTGCAGAAATTTCCAAATAACTCGAAACGCTAGAAAAATTAGATTGACACCCTTCTCTGTTGCTTGCAATGTGCACGTCGTGATTTCCGAGTATCAAGTGTAGATTCTGACACACAATACGGCTTCTAAATTTTCCTATGTTTTCAAATCCACCAAAGCTCCAATCCCCAAGGTGATATAAAACATCGTCTGGACCTACAACAGAATTTATAGAGCGGATTAAAAAATCATCATGTTCTTCTAAACTTTTAAAGTTCCTGCATCTAGATTTATTGGACCAACTGCTAGACCCTTTTACCAGATTCTTGTGGCCAAAATGAGTGTCTGAAGTGAAATATATCATAATATTTTTATCTCTTTTCTGAATTTCTGTTTCGGAACTTTTTAAATTTGCTTCCTAAAATTATTAATACATTTAAGATGAAGTACAAAAGATTCAAAGAAGTTATTGAAAAATTGGTTAACCTACAAAAATCACAGTCGGAGATTTATAAAATAGGAATAGATCTGATGGGAAGGGAAGAGCCCTTCCACGAAATTATTTCTATGCTCTGGGACGAGATTTTAACCAAAGAGGGTAAAGATTGGTTAGAATGGTTTTTGTACGAAAAGGGTGCAATAAACGGGAAACCTAAGAAGGATCTGAAAGCATGGGACAAAGACGGTAAGGAGATATGTAAAGATCTTAAAGGCCTTCATGAATATTTATCAGAAAACAATTGTTTTCTAAGGTAGATTTTTCTTACATTAGCGAGACTAACAATAAAAAAGATGGCCGAGAAATTATTTACTATCAGTTTTAAAGACACCAACCCAGACACGGGAGAAATAACAAAGGTGAAAAAAATTGCAACCGTGCTTTGCGAACCAAAAGTCCTGGATTATATCTTACATTCCCTTTCTATAGAAGACGATCCTAACAGGGATTACGAGGCAGAAGAAGTTGTCAATGAATTTATTAAAATATAATTACTATGAAACTAAAAATCAAAAGAACCAGGTTTTGTAATCCTCTGCTTTCTTTGCATATGTTTACTATTCCAGTTTTAATTTACGGCTTCGGAAAAATGATGGGTGTGGAATATAATCAATACGAATTCGTTTGGTGGATCCTGATTCCGGCTATGGCAATTTTTTGGTTCTTTTTCAATTTTAAAATAGTTAAATCTAGTAACGAAAGTGAAATAAAATACCCGGACGACTATTTTACACAGATTAATTACGCAAGAAATCTAGAAATAGAGTTCCAAAAGCCGGCTAACACACAAGATATTACCCCTGAGTCCCTATCTCTTTTAGGATGGATAGAGTGGGACAATCCTTATACAGGTAAAAAAGTTTGGGCTAAACATCAGAACGATCAAGGGGTTTTCCCAGAACTTCCTGGTTTTATTTTTGAGTACGATCTCGAGAACGAACAATTCTTTTACAACGGCGGGGAATTTAGCTCAATAAGACTCCGAATAACAACAACCAAAGATTTAAAAGAAATTGTTAGACTTCTTCTCCTAAAGCAATGAAAAAAGAAATAACATATTCGGTTTTCTGTTACATCCCTGGGTGTTCAACACAATGTAAAATTTCATGTAGAGAGATGTTAATCAGAGACGGGGCTTACACTTTTTGGAGGGGTGAGTACGGCGAAACAAATAAACTGATAGCTTGCTATCCAGTTATGTACACGATAATTGAATTAGTTGAAACTGAAGATGATATAGAAAAGGCATGAGCGGAGGACATTTTGATTACAACCAACACAAAATCAGAGATATTGCTGATAAAGTAGAAAACCTTATAGAAAAGAATGGTAAAAAGATCAGCGAGGAACAAATCAAAGAACAGGAAAGATGGTACGGGCAGGACTGGTTTAAAAAATACCCTCAAGATTTATATCACAACAAATATTCCGATGAAGTGATTGAAAAATTCAAAGAGGGTTTAAAGATACTAAGACAAGCCGAAGTTTATGCCCATAGGATAGATTGGTTAATTTCGGGAGATGACGGTGAAGACAACTTTCTAGAAAGACTCAAACAAGACCTTAAAAAATTAGAATCCAATGAATAAAAGAGAGGCGCTCAAAAAAGATTTTTACGAATCTCTTGGACCATTAATAGGGGACAAAGAAGCTCAAGATGATAAAGAGATCCTGGATTTTTATATGGAGGTTTGCTGTACTATAGCAGAGGATTACGCTAAAGAAAAATTCAAAGAACTTTTTCAACTCGAATCGGAACTGACTCGGATGTTCGACTCGGATGTTCGCGTTTCCCTTGCACTTTTAGAGGAAATCAGAAAGTTGAAGTCCCAAAATTCTTCGGGAAAATTGGGACGTAAAGAAAGATATTTACAGATTCTAGACGAGATCTGGAAGAAGTACGAGGATAGCCATTGGACCAGACCAGAAGACGAAAACAGCCATCTGATATCAAAACAAATTTGGTCTCTCAGACCTATGGAACATTCCAAAGAAAGCTTTATAGAAAAAATTAGAACAGATAAGGAGTTTTCTAAAAAATGGAATCTTATCGTCACGGAAAGAAAATTATATGAAGAGGAAAGGTATGACATTTGGTTTTTGAACAACTACGAAACAGGGATTGAAAAACACTTCGGCGAAAACTCTCTCCCTGATTTTGATCATCCTTATTATGAAGCAACACCAACCAAAGTGGTTTATGTGACATATGGCTTAGAGACTTTTAAATTCCATGAATAATATGAAGCTATCCAAACAATTAATCCTGAACACTCAGGTAACAAAGAACAATAGAAGGTATAACACGGAAGTGTTAGAGTCCATAAAAAATCAAATAAACGATGCGGGGAGATTGAATTACGGAACTATGGGTTATCCAGAAGGATTAAATGTTTCTCTTTCTGCTGTGGGTTTCACATTTTCCAATGCTGTGATCGAAGAAGAGGCGTTATATTGTGATATCACTCTACTAGAAACTCCAGCGGGAGAAAGTATTAAATCTCTCCTCGAAGACCTTGTTTTTCGTCCAGCTGGTCAGGCCACTATTAAGGGAGAAATGCCAGTAGAGACACTGAATCTTCTCAAGGTTCCTAATGTGGTCAGCGAGGATTATCACCTGATCTGTATTTCAGCTATACCCAAATCAGAAGATGCTGTAAACATTAAGGCATTAGAAAATTTATAATTATGAAAGAAACACATTCTAATACTGTAGAACTTTTAGGATTTTATGGATCAGATCTGGTTCATGCACAGTCTGCGTGGACCTCGACGTCTAGAGATTTGACAGAAGAAAAAAAATCTAGAGTCGGTAAGCTTCTCAAGATGCTTGCTTCCGAGGGACATCACACACCCTTTGAAAAGTCTTCTCTGCATTTTCTCGTAACGGTGGACCAAGCCACTCATATACACCTTCTGAAACATCGAATAGGAGTTAGTATAAACGGAGAATCTGCAAGATACAAAGAACTCAAAGAGGACAGATTTTATTTGCCAGATGATTGGAAGGGATCTCAAGAAACACACAATGAAAGCACACTTCAATATTGGTATTATAAAATCAAAGAAGCTTCGGAGGAATCTAACATGAAATATCACAGATGTCTTGAAGAGCTAACCCCTATTCTCGGGAGAAAGAGAGCAAAAGAAAGTGCAAGGTTCTTTAAAACTTTTAATTCTCAGATCACTATGGACATTATGTTCAACTGGAGAAGCTTTTACCATTTCCAGAATCTGCGAAATTCTGAGCATGCACAGAAGGAGGTTAGAGAACTAGCACAACAAATGCTAGATCTAGTCAAAAATATACCGGATTCACCATTTCAACAAACAATAGAAGCATTCGAATTATGAAAAAAATAAAAATAAGATTCATAAAGAGAAGAGGGGATTATTTAATCCAGAAACGAACATTTTTTGGAAGATGGAAATATATTGGTTACACAATAAACACGGGATATGGCAGCGGCTATAATTTATATTGTCAAAAAACAAAAAGCGAACTCCTCGAAGAGGTTCTAGAAAAACATTACAAGATGGATAAAAGATTTGTACAAGTTATAGAATACCCAAAAATTAAAATGTATTAAAGATGAGGATTGACAAGAAAAGCAAGTTTTATAAGCCGACCCCTATGAAAGAAAGAATGTCCGATTTTTTCAAGAGCTTACTTTTTTGGAGAGGAAGAAAAAAGGGAATAATACACACGATGAACATAAAATTGGATCATATCCGTGCGGTTTTTTTTCCTAAGAATTTCTCTGAGAAATACAGATATCTAGGAACATATATGCCTTCTAAGGAAGAAAGCTCCTATTTTAAAGCACTTTATCCCTTAGTGCTTGCTATGGATTATGAAGCAAAGCCTAGATGGTGTCCAAGGTGGTTTCTGAGGTTTCTACACCTTTTCGGGTCTGACAACTCTATCGTCAGAGTCAGAAATCGGACTCTTCACAACTTAGAAAAAAAGCTCACAAAAGGAATTCTTTTTATTGATTGGAAAACAAAATGGAGTGATTACGATCTTAGGATCAGTATCCATGCACCTGAGCATTTACAAAATTTGGCCTATGCTATAGAGCACAAATTCTATCAAGAGGGAAGAAGAAAAGAATTGATTGAAAAAATTAAAGCACTCGACCCAGAGACAAAGATTTTTGACACTACAATTTCAAGTCTAGAAAGAAAACTAGAGTCTCTAGAAGAAAAGGAGAAAAAATAAAACCCTTAGCGAAATTTCTCTCTAAAAAAAGGCTATAAATGAAAAACAAAAAGATCGAAAAAAAGAGAGAAAATAAGCTGCAAAAACCGATTACTATTTTTGATGCGGTAGCATCTCCAAAAGAGCTGGTTACCGAATCTTTGATTAATTTTTTCTGGGGATTCTTTGGAAATTCTATAGTTCTGTTTATGGCTAAAGAAATAGATCTTGCAGTTTTCATTAACTTTTTAATTTATTACGGGATAATTTCTTACATTGTCAACAGAGCAAAATATGAGAGCAAATTTGGAAAATTTATCATTCTACCAGGATCAGCAGCAGCCGGTGCTTTTGCCGGATATAAAGCAGCACAATACATTTCCACACTGATATGAAAATACTAGGACTAAGAAAGATCAAAGAAAAAAATTACACGATCTACAAGAATAATTGGCTTGAATTCTGTACAGGATTTCACAAGTTGAATTTTAAGGTGGCTCCCGCAGGATACTTTGACAATAGAGCACAAATAGATTTTAGCTTAGGGTGGGGACAGTTTTTTATTTCCCTGCCTTTTATTAGGAGCAAATACGACGAGTGTGATCCACCACGGTATGGATTTTATTTTTACTCGGAAGATTCTTGGTATCCAACTTCTTTTGTTTGGTGTTGGGGAAGAAAAGTTAAATTTTTCCATATGCCATGGGATTATGATTGGGTTAGAACCTCAGTACTAAGAAAAGATGGAGAATGGGAACACGAGACCACGCAGGAAAAATTAGGAGGGGAAAGAAATAAAAGATTCTGGGACAAAGAACTATGGAAAGGGGTCTTCTGGGAAGAAACGCATCCCTACACTTATGTTCTCAAGAATGGAACCGTACAGGAAAGGACAGCAACGATAAAAGTTGAGGAAAGAGAATGGAGACCAAGGTGGTTTAAATGGACTTCTCTTTTTAAATTTGTAAGAAAGACCATAAGCGTGGAATTCGACGATGAAGTGGGTGAAAGGACAGGATCTTGGAAAGGGGGAACACTTGGATGTGGATATGACCTTTTGCCGGGAGAAACCCCCCTGGAATGTTTAAGAAGAATGGAAAAAGAAAGAAGTTTTTAAGATGGAAAAATATTACATTAATATAAAGGTGGAAGGAGGTAAGGAGGAGATATCAGAATTTCTCTCCCTTTGTGCTAAAATCAGACACCTAGGAAGAGTTGGTGCTAACCGTGATATTCTATTGCAAGTTGATGGAGATGGGTCCGGGCAGCTTGAATTCAAAACTACGGATTTTCCAGAAAACCTTATAGATAAGATTTCATTAGAGGAATTTAAAAAAAGTATAGATGACGGAACAGTTGAAAAGCATTACATCGGAGAGTAGTATTGTACTCCCTGCTATTTTCATTTTACAGATTGTTTTTAACATACTAAAGGTGTATGAAATACAATACAGTTACGAGAGAAAATTAATGCCTTTATTGGTCAATTCTGTGTTCTATAACCTGGTGACCATTTTAGGAACTTATCTTTCTATAGATTCTCTATTTAAAGGAGATTGGTTCGCGATTGTGGTCTTTGTTGCTGGTTCTTTAGTCGGAAAATATCTAGCAATAAAAATGACGGATTTTGGAAGGATCTACAAGATCAAGATCTATAAGATAAAGAAAAAATATTCGAACAAGAGATGAAGAAAAGAAAAGAAAAGATAGAGCTTTTAAATAGCGAAGGTCCTATTTTGGTCGCAACGAAGCTTGCCGATGGCGGATTTTTGATGGAATTTCTACAAGATGATTTTTCTTGTATATTTGGTAAAAATCACCTACACTCTTTCATAGCGGGAACCCTTCCCTTTGTGGTTCCAAACGGTAATGAATATCGATTTACCGAATTCAGCAACGATATGAAGCCTTCTTACGAGGACATAGTTGCTTTTATGAAAGAAGAACACATTGAACCTATAATCTATCTTGCTTGCCCCTACACACATGAAGATAAATCTATAGAGGAAAAAAGGTTCTACCAGATTTCAAAAATTGCGGCAGATCTTAACGCAAAAGGTAAAGTTGCTTTCTCCCCAATCACCTATGGACACACTCTTTTGGGTTACAGCAGCATGCCAACCAATTGGGTTTTTTGGCAGACCTTCTGTTTGTCGTTCCTAGAACACTCTAAGGAAATTTGGGTGTACAAAATGGAGGGATGGGAAAAATCTAGAGGGGTGCAGGAGGAAATAGAATTTGCAAAAAAGAAGGGGATCAAAATTAAATACATTGATTTTGCAGAATGATTCAAGAGATCGAAGATAAAAAGAAAATAGCAAAGCTATCTTATTGTTGGTGTTTAATGAATCTGAAAAGATCTAAATATCACGAATCTGTTCCTAAAATCATAATAAAATATAAGAAGAGCGAGAGATTTAGAGGGTATTTCAACAACCAAAAAAATATTATTTGTATTTTTCTAGGGAATCACAAAAATTTTGATGATATTTGTCAGACAGTTATTCACGAGTGGAAACACTATCAACAGAACCTCAAAATGTATGACAGATACATAACTTTATACGGAAGAAATTTCAAAAACCACCCTTACGAAAAAGTTGCAGAAAATTTTGCAATTAAAAATTTCGAAAAATGTGGTGAATGGGTTAATTCCAAAATGCACCTTTCAACTAAAGAAATAACAAATCTATGTATAAAATCTATTTAGACGACATTAGAACCCCAATAGACGATTCATGGATCGTTGTCAGAAACTATGACGAATTTGTGGAAAAAGTTTCACAGATCGGTATACAAAACATTGAGACCGTTTCTTTGGACCATGATTTAGGAGACACCGCTATGAAAGAATACTTTAATAATGTGTCCCCAAATTTCATTCTGGACTATAATAACATCCACGAAAAAACAGGATATGATTGTGCAAAATGGCTGGTGAACCAATGTATGGACCACAAATTAAATATGCCTACAGTTTATGTTCATTCTGCAAATCCAATTGGGTCTGCTAACATTATGGGCTACATCAATAACTACTTGATGAACGTAAGAAAACCACAAACTTGTATCAGATTACAAATCCCTTATAAAGCTTAATAGAACATGAGCAAATGGAGTATCCAATATAAATGGAGTTCCCTGGAGGAAAGAGAGAAACTTTCGATGCAAGTACCTTCCGATGTTTCTCCTGTTACTTGGGTAGATTATAAAAAGGGATTTTCCTCTGAATTTTCTGCTAAATCCTGGATGAAAAACTCTCTTTCGGATTTCTTCCGAAAGGAAATGAAAAAGGGGAGAGAATGGATAGTAACTGACGGAATGGCCTGCAATTACATAGATTTGGAAAAGCTTTAACTATTTCCTTGGTTTTGTTGCGGCTTTAACGCTTTGCCAAAGAATTTCTATTGGCTTATCAGTGTTTCCACCGTTGTTGTGAACTGACAAGATAAATTTAAGCCATAGTTTAAATTCTCTTTCGTCCTTAACGTTTAAGAGTTGCCCAGGTCTGATTGAATTTTCCATGGTTTTAATTTTAAGTTAAACCTTAACAATAACACAAATATATTAACACACAATTGTAAATAAAAAAAGTTTCTACTTTTTTTTATTTTTTTCGTGAATTGTATAGGTTTAGGACTTGTTGAGCTTTTTCTGCTTCTTCGTAAAGCTCTTCTCTTACAAAGAAGTTAATGGATTTTTCAACAACCTCAGGAATATCTGAAAATCTAACTGATAATTTAGCATAGGGTTTTCCTGCCCACTCAAAAGATAAAAAAGGTTCTTCGGAGTTGTCATTAAGGAGCAAATCTAAACACGATTGTATTGTCGACTTATATACAATTTCCTTGTTTTGAATTAGCCAATTTTCTAATTCTGCTGGATCAATATTTCGAGTTACCAATTTCGTTAGGATATTTATTATTATACGTTTCTTTGTTGTTTTGTTCCGAAACAAAGAGGAAAGTCTTTTATAAAAAACATATATGAGAATAATTTTTCTATCTGACACACACAATAAACATCTTTCTTGTGAAATTCCGGAGGGGGATATTATTATTCATTGTGGGGATGTCTCATCTAGGGGAAGAGAATACGAAATCGCAGAATTTGCTGAATGGTATGGTTCTCTTGATTTTAAACACAAAATTCTAATTCCAGGTAACCACGATTTTCTGTTTGAGAAAAACGAAGAACTAGCAAGATCTATATGTGAGGAGATGGGAATTGTAATTTTAATAGACCAGCTTTGTGAACCTGAGGGGATAAAAATCTGGGGAAGTCCAATACAACCTTGGTTTTGGAATTGGGCATTTAATAGGAGGAGAGGGGAAGAAATTCTAGAACATTGGAAAAAAATCCCAGGAGATGTTGATATCTTAGTGACCCATGGACCCCCTTCTTCTATTGGTTCCCTGTCGATGGCAGCAGGAGACGAAGAGGTTGGATGTAAAGACCTTTTCAATGAAATAACCCAGAGGATCAAACCAAAAATAAATGCTTTTGGACACATCCACGAGGGATACGGATCTCTAGAAAAAGATGGGATCCTTTTTCTTAATTGTAGTTTTTTAAATAGAAGTTATGTTCCAAGTAACAAACCATTTGTTGTCAGATACGAAGAATCAAAATTCTCTCTCGATTTCTAAAATCCAGGAAGGATCTGATAGGATTTCACATTTTAAAAACACTTTAGTCGGAAGAGGATTTCAAAAGTTTGATGCTTCTGGGCTTAATAAAAGTTATTGCTATGATGCTTACAGTAAAGAATTTTTAGAAGGAGATCGACTCAAGTACATCATCATCTGTTACTTTTACAACCTCAAAGGCGTTTACGAATTTCCGGAGGCTTTTGAATTTTCTTTTGAAACTCAAATAGAAACAGATATGGGAATAATTAGTATTGAATCGACCCAATGGGTTTTAACGACAAAAGAAAAATCAGATGCTTTAATTGGATATTTCCAAGATAAAGCAGAATCAATGTGGAAACTATCTGGTGAAAATTTTATATGGTAATATTATGAACTTCAATTTAAAACACTGTATCCCGTTCGAGGGAAAAATCCAGGATCTTGCCACAGCAAAAGTGAAAAAAGGAGCAGCCGATCCTAGCTGGAATAAACATCTTCCTGTTCCTCTTAAAAACGAAGAAACAGTCTATGTTCATCCAGATCAATCCGACGTTTCCCCTGGATATATTAAAATTGTGCAAGTGGGAGAAGAATATCAGATATCCGCAACCTTTAACAGAGGTATGTTTAGCCTTGATTAAATTCCCAAAGCTTTTTGATTCTCCTAAGACCGGATCTTAGAGACTCTTTTAGTGAGGTCATAGAAACTCCAAAATCTTCTGAGAATTTTTTAGGAGCTTCTTTGTATGATTCTTGTGTTTCGTCCAAAGTGTCCTGTGTGAATTGCCAGTAGAAAGAAAGTTCATTAGGAACTTTGAATCCATAAAACTCATAAACCGCTTTCTGTGTTTCCAGAACGTTCTCTGCGTTCCAGTTTTGGCCTAAAATAACGCATCCTGCTTCAATATCGGCGACCACGTTATCTTCCATTAAGGTTGTGTGACGATTTTCAATCCAATTCAATCTTTCGATTAGTTTTTGGTAGAAAGCATTTGCTTGCCCCCACCTGACACTTATAAAAAATATCACTGCTTCGGACTCAAACAGTTCTTTGGAAACCTTCCAGAGTTCATCCTCTTTATTATTAATAGAAGCCCAACATCTGTGATATCCCGAAGGATCCTTTTCCTCGTCTTTAAGAAGAGAATCTTTCACACCGCAATTGTTTCCCTTAACTCCTGAAACGTTACCCTCGCATGGAAAAATTTTCAGTTTAGGAATTTCTAGAATTACCACTTCAGTAGTGTCGGAAAGATCCTCTGCAATTTTTTTAGCAAGAGCGGTTGATTTTGGAATTTCTTCGCTTCCTTCCCATCTGTTTGATGTGGTTAGAAAGAGTACTTTTTTCTTTTCCTTGATTTTTTCTAAGAATCTATCTAAAGTTTCCTCCATAATTTTTGATATGTTTTATATATCTCTTTGAATTAAAAGTGTCATTTTGAAATACAAATATATAAGAGAATAAAATTCTGTAAAATTGATCGGAAAGGTTGTAACGGGGAGAACTTATGATCCCAAAACTTATGAGATTTCTCTAGAACAAGTCACAGCAAAAGTGATTGACGTAGGGATGGCCACGTGCAGATTTTGGCCAAATGGTTCTCCGGATCCTTTAACCTTTCCTATTGACGTGCTTTTTTGTGCACCCTTTGATGGACTAACTTTCGACACATCGCGGGTCGTAAGAATTCCTTTTTATCTACTCACAAAGATACAAGGTGCAAGTGTAGATGTTTCTTTAGCGGATTTAGTTGTTGGACCCCCTACCAAATTTACCACAGACGATTCAGAGGACTTTACAGAGGATTATGCTACTACCGGTGGTATAGTGACCAGGGCAAAATGTCCAGTTATTTTTTGGGAGAATTCTTTTAATCCAAGGGTGGTTGGGTTTTCTGACTATCTCGTTTGCTATCCACTGGTTTCACAGGATCCTTTAATATTCGATTCTGATAATCTTCTTTTTATCGAAGAGGTAAAGGCAGAATTCGTTAATCCAACATTTGTTGGTCCTACAGGAGGATCTGGCGGAACTGGGGCTACGGGAGCAACGGGCGGAACTGGGGCTACGGGAGCAACGGGCGGAACTGGGACTATTGGACCAACCGGGGAAACTGGTGCTACTGGATATTCCGAATTCTATTACCAACCTAACGTTCCTTCTCCAGACCCAAGTAACGTTGGAGCAAGGTGGATTGATAGTGATAACGGAATTGAATATGTCTGGGTTTTTGATGGAACTAGTTATGTTTGGATGCAGCCCACACAGCTAGGAAGCATCCAATATCAAACAACTTTTATTAATACGGCAACATATTCTGCCACATTTTCTTACGAATATTATGGAGTGACTTATACTGGCGGTATTTGCACTGTTACTCTCCCCCTTGGTGTAGTGCCAGACGACGAGGGTAGATTTATAAACATCGCCGATGAGGTTGGTGGCATTAGCTGGGGCAATCGAGGTATTCTTGTCCAGGGCCAAGGCGGGCAACTCATCAATGGTCAGACTTCAATTCTTATGAAAATCGAAAGAATGAGTCTCGATTTTTTGTTCAGAAATAACTCTTGGAAAACAATCTAAACCATATGTCGTATACTTACACAGATAAGATTAAGTTTGCTTATACAAACAATTTTGACGCATTCGGACGTCTTCGCGTGTCAGAGCCCTTCACACTCTTTGATTCCAGTCATCGTTACGCTGACAACGGTCTTTGGGCAACACAAATAGCCACAGGAGGTGCTTCAACTTTTAATGCTAACGAGGGCTTAATTGATCTCTCGGTCACTGCTGCATCTGGAAGTACCGTAAGGCGTGAAACCTACAAAGTATTTTCATATCAGCCAGGAAAGAGCCTTTTGGCCTTAAATACTTTCGTTATGAACCCAGCAAAAACCGGTCTAACCCAAAGAGTAGGCTACTACGGGGCGGCCAACGGTTTATACTTACAGTTGGAAGGATCGACGCTTGCTTTGGTAGAAAGAAGCTCAGTCACAGGTGTTCTGGTAGATACACGAATTAGCCAATTTGGAGGAGTCTATGGTGCAGGTGATACTGGGTGGAACGTCGACCCAATGGACGGCAGCGGTCCTTCAGGAATCACCTTGGATATCACAAAAGCTCAGATTCTTTTTATGGACATTGAATGGCTGGGTGTAGGTAGTGTTCGCTGTGGGTTTGTTGTCAACAATGAGTTTTACACCTGTCACAGATTTGACCACGCAAACGTCATTGCATCCACCTACATTACTACTGCATCTCTACCATTACGATACGAGATTTTCAACACTGCTCTGACTGCATCACCCAGTACTCTGAAGCAGATCTGTTCTACTGTATTGTCCGAAGGGGGTTACGAGCTACGAGGGTTTCAACAAGCCGTAGTGACGCCTATCACAACTCCTTACGCTCTTACTACCGCAGGCACATATTATCCAGTCATCAGTCTTAGACTAAAAGCAACAAGGCTTGATGCGGTTGTTGTAATGTCGGCTCTCTCGATCATGGGGGTAGGTACCGGCTTGTACAATTGGCAGGTACGAGAAAGCTGCACTACCACCGGTGGTGCATGGGTTTCTGCTGGAGCAGATTCAGCAGTAGAGTACAACATCACAGGGGCATCCACATCAGGTGGTAGAATTTTGGCAACAGGATATCTTACATCTACTGCTCAGGCGGCTGCCACAACTACGGTACTTAAAGAGGCACTTTTTGCATTTCAGCTCGAGAGAGACTACTTTGCATCCGATCCACACGAGCTTTCTGTGGTGATCTCAGCCAGTACAAATACAGAATTAGTCTATGGAGCCATAGACTGGGAAGAAATAAGTAGATAATAAATGCCAATAAGTTTTCCTATATCACCGTCTATCGGTCAAATTTATATCCTTCCTACAGGGGAGACTTGGGAATGGAACGGGTACGCTTGGCAATCCCTAGGTACTCCCGATGCTACTGGTCCAGCAGGACCCGCTGGACCAACTGGAGGAACTGGAGCAACAGGAGCTACTGGAACAGCAGGCGGAACTGGGCCTACGGGGCCTACAGGAGCAACTGGAGCGGGGATTACCGGAGCCACCGGAGCAACGGGTACAACTGGAGCTACTGGAGCAGGAGTTACCGGAGAAACTGGTCCAACCGGCGCAACTGGAGCTACTGGACCAACTGGAGCTACTGGACCAACCGGTGCTACTGGAACAGGTGCTACTGGACCTACTGGACCTACTGGACCTACTGGTGCTACTGGACCTACTGGTGCTACTGGACCTACTGGTGCTGGTGGTGCTACAGGACCTTTTGGAGTTGCTAGTTCAACAGGAAGTTACATATATTATTCCACTTTTCAATCAGCTATAACTGCTGCTTCTTCCGGACAAACGGTAGAAGTTTTTGCAGACGTTGTTGAATCTGGGGCAGTAACAGTTAATCTAAAAGATGGTGTTAATATAGATGGTAATGGTCATACATATACTTTATCTACAACTTCCAATATTTCCGCATTAAGAGATAATGGAGTTAATATAGATATAATAATAAATAATTTAACCGTAAGGAGAATAAATGGACCTGATACTCAAAGTTCGTTAGCTTTATTATTAACTGCTGCTTCAAACGTAAATCTAACTGGTTGTAGATTTTATAATACTAGTGGTTCTGCAATATTTGCATCAGGAACATCAAGTAGAATATATAATGCTTGGGCACAAGGTTCATCTAGCGGAATATGGGCCTATGGTTTTATATATAATTCAACAGGTATTACTACTTCCACTTCTGCAGGTGTCTATGGTATAAGACAAGATACCTCAGGTACAATAGTTAACTGTATAGGAATAGCAACATCAGCAGGAACAGGAATATACACGGTAAACAGTGTTGGCGCTTTTAACTGTGTTGGCACATCTGTCAGCGGAGATGGGTTATCCGGTGGGGGATCCACTTTTAGTAATTGTGTAGGAAGGTCTATAAGCGGAGCAGGAATTGCAGGAACCAGTAATCTACATAACTGTACAGGTATTTCAGTGAGTGGTAGAGGTATTGTTAGTGTTTCTGTAGTAGCTACAAACTGTGTTGGAATATCATCTAGTAATTATGGTTTCTATGAATTCTTTGCCAGAACAGCTGAAAAAATTAATTGTTATTTTGAATCCACTACTAATATGGCAGTTTACTTGGATAATGGTCTAGCTGTATTTAAAAATAGTGTAATACGAAGTCTTTGGAATAATGCCGGGGGTCATGCTATTAGATTAAATATTAATACTGCAGGTTCTGTTATTACCAATTGTTCTTTAAGAGTAGCTAATGCTTCTGCAAACTGTATAAGCGCTAATCAAGCGGGTACTAACATTAAATATGCTGGAAATAAATTCGAAGGTTCAACAACAGCAGTTAATGCAAACGTTGTTCAGGCTATAACTAACTTAGAAGATAGCCAAGGAAATATACTTATATAATTATGAATGCGGAAAAAATAGACATCATAGAAAAATTAAACGTAGCAATTTACGGCGAAGACCAATCACTGATAAAAGTGGTACCTCTGCAAGAGATAAATGCTGGTCTTTTTATCGACACGTTTTCGGATGATGAAGACTTGCTAACAGTTAATATCAACAATCCTTTTAAAAGAATCGTCAAGTTCTATAACATAAATGAGTCTGTTCCTATGAATTTTATAGAAATAGACTATTCTTCAATGAGCAGCGAAGAAAAAATTATATTTGACAATTTTGTCTATAAAATCGACACTTTAATATCATGATGTGGGAGTAAAAACTTTATTGTTTAGGATTTTGTTTATGAAATGTGAACAGACAAACAGTTAAATCCCGTCTTTTTGAAATTTTATAGGTTTTTCTGTGTAAAAATTAAAACATTTACATTTAAAAATGACAAGGGAAACACAACAAAAAAAGATAAATAATAAAAACAAAAAATGAAAACAAAAAAAATCTTAGCAGTTCTTGCTTTTCTATTCTTAATATCGTTTTCGTGTAAAGATCCGAATATCGGAGATCACGGAGACGGTGAGGTAAGAGGTTGTACCAATCCGGCAGCTGCCAACTACGATCCTTCTGCTACACTGGAAGACGGTTCGTGTATCGTCGTTAGTCCTACACAAAACTCAGTTTTTGTCAAGTTCACTGCTACGTGGTGTGGCCCTTGTGGAAGCTACGGTGCTCCAACCTTTGAAAATAAAATTTCTGTACACAAAGGCAAAATCCTTGCAATTTCTTTGCAATACAACGACGCACTCACAACCAGTGATAATTCAGGATTGGTAGACGCATTCTTGTCTCACATGCCCCCACCTGGAGGAAGCCTTTCCACCCCTTCGTTCGGCGTAAACAATCAATACTACGCACAAACTTTAGGCGCAGCTGATGCAGAAGTGAACAGCAAATATGCGGCACAGCCCAACATAGGACTAGGCATCAAATACACCATTGGTGCTGGACCAAATGCAGGTAAATTGAACATCACTGCCATTGGTAAATTCTTCAAGCAAGTCAATGGGGAATACAAAATTTCTATCCTTGCCATTGCTAAGAAGTTGGTTGCTCCACAAAAAGTGGATGACACCTACAACGACAATTTCGAGCACAAGCAGATCTTGTTGGGCGCCATTACCACCGGAGGTCTTTATGGCGAACCTTTCCACACTGGGCCAGCACAACCGGGTACACTAGCCAAATGGGCTAAAGCTGTAGCGATTAATCCTAATTGGGATTTGGCCAATCTCGAGATGGGTGTGATTGTTTGGCGTAAAAATGGAAACGCTTGGACTTTTGAAAATTGTACTACCACCAAATAAATTTTAAAGATGAAAAAAATATTTTCACTTTTTTTTATCTTTTCCAGTTTTATTTATTCTCAGCAGCCAATAAATAATTGCCCCAATTTAGATCTTTCCTTTGGAAATTTTACCAATTGGGTGGGGAGAACTGGAACGTGTTGTCCAATAAACCTGCCAACAACAGGAATAGTAAACGGAAGACACACGATAATGACCACAGGAAACGATCCTATAATTCCAGCTTTATCTTTAACGCCTCCTGGATACAGTAGATCTGCTAGATTAGGTAATTCTGGTACAGGAGCACAGGCAGAAGGTCTGAGATACACATACAATGTTCAAAATATCTCTTCCCTTTTTGAATACGTTTTTGCTGTTGTCTTACAAGATCCAGGACACTCTCCTGCACAGCAGCCAAGATTTGAACTTCAAGTTTTAAATCAAAACAACCAGCCAATTCCCTGTACATTTTATCAGGTTACTGCAGCGGGAAACGTTCCAGGGTTTCAGACCTCTGGTGGGGTAAGATGGAGGAACTGGACCAAAGTTGGTGTAGATCTTCTTCCTTACGTGGGACAAAATGTTACAATCGAAGCAAGAACTGGAGATTGCTCCTTAAGCGGACACTACGGATACGGGTACATTGTTGGGTCGTGTCAGCCACTAGTTATTACTGTTGCATATTGTATAGGAGATTCTGTTGCAACTCTTTTTGCACCCTCTGGGTTTTCTAGCTACCAGTGGAGAATACAGGGGCAGACACAAGTTTTATCCACCCAACAGAGCCATGTTATTAATAACCCTTCTAATGGTATAACATACACATGTACAGTCACCTCTGTTATGGGATGCACCGCCACTCTATCGGCTGTAATTAATCCCGTTATTTCCAATTCCAACTTCGCTTACACAACAGCATGTAACAATTTGGTAAATTTTACTGATGCAACAACAGTTATAAACGGCATACCTTCCCTTTGGAACTGGGATTTCGGCGACGGAACATTTTCAACACAGCAAAATCCTCAACACGCATATTCACAACCGGGAATCTACCAGGTTACCCTTATTTCCGGTGCTCTTTCTAATTGTCCAGATACAATCACTCAGCAAGTTATAGTTTCTTCTGACCCGGTTGCAGATTTTAAACTCCCCACTAATTGTGGAAATACAGTGTCTTTTATAGATTCTTCGTGGACCGTTATGAACATGGGACAGATTGTTTCGTGGTCGTGGAATTTTGGAAACGGACAAACATCTTTACAGCAAAACCCGCAGGTCGTTTTTAATAATAGTGGTCCATTTAACGTGACTTTACAAGTGACCTCGGCTAACAATTGCACAAGCTCTGTCACCAAACAATTTTCCCCCCGTCCTTATCCTAATGCAGATTTTTCATCTACGACAGAGTGTTTTGGTGATTCGACGTCTTTCACAAACCTTTCACAGTCTCAGATTTCCCAAAACGTTTGGATTTTTTCTGACGGGACCTCGTTACAATTATCGGACCCCAAAAAAGTTTTTCCAAACCCAGGAAATTTTAGTGTTACACTTATAACAGAAAATGTTTTTGGATGCACAGACACAATCTCAAAACAAGTGATTGTTAATCCCAATCCGGTTGCTGATTTCCAGTACATTAGTGCTTGTGAAGGACTCCCAATAAATTTCATCAACAACTCGTCCGGGCATAATTCTATTTCTTGGAGCTTTGGTGGTAATCAGGACACAACGCAATTTGTTTTTAATGGATCTGGAAATTTTCCGGTTGTTCTTTCCGCACTAGACATAAACGGATGTAGGGATTCTGTACAAAAGTCTGTAGAAATATACCCTTTACCCATCGTGGATTTTAGTGTTTCTGATACGGCAGTGTGCTTTCCTATGGGATTTCTTTTCTCAGAAAATATGGAGATTTCTTCCGGAAGAATTGTTAATTGGACGTGGAATCTTGGAAATATTATCGTTGAAAATGAATTTAATGTTTCTTCCTCTTATCCCAACCAATTTTCGACATATACTATTTCATTGACTGCTGTTTCGGATAAAGGGTGCACTTCTACGATGGTAAAAAATAACTGGATTACCGTTTTTCCTAAACCCGATGCAGAGTTTTCTTATAATCCTTCGAATCCAAATGTTAATAACACCAGAATACAATTTATTAACCAATCAATCTTGGCAGATTCCTATATTTGGGATGTAGGAGATGGTAACACATATTTCATAGAAAATCCCATACACGTGTACCCAGAAGATACGGGAACTTATCGTGTTTTTTTATCGGTTAATAATCAATATGGATGTAAGGACACAGTTTCACATCCCATTAAGATTATACCAATTTACAGCATTTTTATTCCTAATACATTCACACCTAATGGAGACTCTTTAAATGATAATTTTAAGGTTTATGGTTCAGGAATAGTAGAGTGCACAATGCTAATATTTAATAGATGGGGGGATCTAATATTCGAACAAGAAAACCTAAAACCATTAAAGGTTGGGTGGGACGGAAGATTCGACAGAGGAAATTGTCCACAGGACATTTATGTTTATAAAATACATGTGAGAGACATTTTTGGCGAATCTCACGACTACACAGGAAATGTTAATCTAATTAGATAATCTTATTCCTCTTCTGTTTTTATGAAGATACAATAAGAACACCCGTTGAATCTCTCATAGAGTGCGCAATTTACGGCCCTAGTTAAGACATTTTTTCTTACGACTTCCCCTTCCTTTAGTGTCACTACAACCCAGTAAAAATCCTTAGTCGCGTCCTTGTGAACCGTGTCTATCTCCCCTATAATCTCCCCTTTGTGATAAAGAGGGAATTTTACTTTTTCGTTTTGACCAAAACTCTGGCAAAATAAAAAACTAGAATTTAAAAGAAAAGCAGATAAGATTACGATCTTTTTCATTTCTGTTTATTTAAAATTTTTTAAATTTATAAAAAACATCAAACAAAAAGAAACAATTAAGAAAAACACATCTAAAAAAAATAAAAAATGAAACACAAAAACATCTTATCAGGGGTTTTCTTTTTCTTTTTCTCTTTAAAAATTTTAGCAGGCGGATTTTATTACCCAGCAAAATTAAAAGAAAAAGAAAACCCGGCTTTTAAATCTAAAAAAGTCACAATCCACATCAAAACACATTCTATAGACTGCCCTAGTGCCATGTCAGCAAGAATACTCAGCGAAGATTCTGATATCTCTCCCTTTTTTAATTTTAATATAGTCGTAAAAGAAAAAGACAAATCTGGTGGACAAATAAAATCTTTTATTTCTTACGACGGAACTTTTCTGGGAACTATCTACGGAGCTCCGACTAAGCAATTTTTGCTTTCGCTTCAACCAATTTTTGAGCAAATGATAAAAGATCAAAGAATAATTTTTAGGGGCGAAAGAATCTCTTCGATTATTCAGCAATAATTTATTTCCTCGGAATATATAAGCAATGAAGCATCTAAAAATATTCGAGGAATACGATACGGAACAGAGAAAGAATTTTACTGACTCTGAAATTTCTAGATATGAAAGGATATGGTTATCCCTTCCGTATAAATACACGGAAAATAGTTTTTTTTCTAGCGTATGGAAAACTATGAAAAATAAAAAATCCTTGTCTAAAAAACAATGGACAGAGCTTGAGTTTCTTTTTAAATACGGAAAAAGTAGATACGAAGCTGGACAACTTTCATCCAAACACTAAGTAACCGAAACACACCAACTTTTTCCAGTATAATAAGTATGGAAAGAAGGTATCGTTTTTTCTTTCATTATCGAAAACAAACAGGGGGCATGACAGTGCATTTTCGCGGAGCTTGTATTCCAGTCACAGATGTTGAGTGTCGTGTGAAATGCGAGACGAAAAGAAACAAAACTCAGCCCCTTTTAGTTTTGCAAGGGTTTTGCAAAAATGTCGAAGTCCAAGGGGACAAAGCAATAATTTATTAAACAGTATGGTGCGAAAGAGAAACTGGGGTCGATCAAACAAATTCTCCGAAGGTCACAGGACACATCTTCCCGGTAATTTTTGTCTCTGGGACATAGATGGAATATTCCTAGGTGAAGAAAATCAAATTCAAGGTATTTACGAGGGAAAATATAAAATGGAATCTAAGGATAGAGGTGATTTTATAAAAACATTTCACTCAGACAAAAACCTACAGGCTAATTTTCTCAAAGAGATTTCTAAAATAGTTCCGGTTTGGATAAACGAAGAGTCTACTTACAAATGGTGGTATTTAGAAAATGGGGATTTAAAAGAAACTAAGAACCCCTGTATGGATATCATGAACACACAGGATAGAATATACGTAGAGGATATTATTACTTACCCTAGAGAATCTCATAAATTTTCGGGTGTTTTCTATAGAACTGAGGGTGAAAAATCTTCCATACAAGAATTATTTTCAGAATCGCTATCTTCTCTATTAAACTGTCCTTTAGTTCTCGTTAACGATGTGTTTAAGGACGAATCTATATTCATTAAACATCAAAATGATGTCGTTGAAATACATTTAAAAGAATCTGAAAGTTGGGTCGAATCTTGGAGAGATCTGAGTTTGGTTTAATCCTCCTCTCTGTGTTCTTTTTCTGCAGAGACAAAGTCTTCGAAATATTCATCGCTCTTTTCCCAAAATTGGTCTATTTGGTTCTGAACATCAGATAAAGCACTTTCTAAATCTTGGGCATCTTTTAGTAAGTTTTTTAGATATGCTAAACAATCTGTTGATTCTTTTTTCATTTCTTGGAATTCCTCGTGTCCATTTTCTAGCATTCCCAGCCTTTTGAACAACTCTATTTTTCCTTTTTTTTCTAATTGGATAAAACCCTCTATGTCTTCTTTTGTTAAATCTGTAGAATCTGTAAGAGAATTTAACTCATTCACGCCCTCTTGGATTTTTTCTTCGTGATCTTCGACAAGATATTTTGTGTGCCTGTCAGGTTTAAGAAGGAGCCATCCTCCGCTTCTTCCTGTTTGTCCCCAGCCCTCAAACATATCATATTTTTCAAGAAAATCTGAAGCATACATTTCCAGATTGTCCGAAAGGAAAAAATCCCACATTTGACCGACCTCTTCTTCTGTAAATCCATATTGACGAGCAAGCTCTTCACTATCTGGCCAATTTCTGGTCTTAATATCGAACTTAAATCCTACAGGACTGTGTCTGCCATGTCTTCCGTATTTAAAATCGTCTTTAATGTAAGTGATTTTTTCCTCTATCTTATCTATAAGATTTGAAATTTCTTCGAACCAGGGAAATCTAGGATCTAGCCCATATTGTTTCTGCGAATCTACTGATTCGTTTATAAACTGAGAGAATCTTTTTATCCTATTCATATGAAACTATATATCTAGCACTTAGATATAATAGAGCAAAAAGACATGCCTAAGAGTTCTAACAAAAGAAAAAATGGAAAGGTTAAAAAATACGTTCCGAAGCCTAAAGGGATTTCCAAAACTAAGATGAAAAAAATCATGGACTTAATCCAGCAGCAGAGGGATTTACAAAAAGAAGTTCCTGAAATAAAAGAGGAAGGAACAGTCCATATTTCTGAAGATTTTACAAAAAAACTTAACATTGAGTCCTCTGAAAAAATTTCAGAAAACGAGGTCAAATTAAGTGAAGATTTCAGACCAGATGATACCATGGAAGAAAATATATAAGAAAAAAGATTTATGCAACAGATTTTAAACGACACAGAATTACAAAGCTTTTTACTAGAGAATGGTAAAAAACTAGTTCTTTTTTCTGCAGATTGGTGCGGACCCTGTAAAATTCTTAAACCAAATCTGGAAAAAGTTTCCGAAGAGGTCTCTGATGTGATAATAGTTAAAGCAGACGTTTCAGAAACAGAAGAACACACCAAAAGATTTGGAATTAGAAACATCCCCACGTGTATTCTCTTGGAAAATAACGAGGAGATAGGAAGATTCATCGGGGTAAAAACACCAGACCAAATAAAAAATTTCATTCAGGAGCATCAAAATTGAAATTTTTATTTATATTTGCGATAGAAATATCAAACACGTTCTTTAAAATATTTTCTTTTTCTTGAAGCGGTTTAGGGAGTTACTTCATAATTACGAACGCCAAGGGGTCTGAACTTCGGTTCTTTCTCCAACACAAAAGAACTTCGGTTCTTTTAAAAAAGTTGTTTTGTGAATTTTCTCTTAAAGAAAAGTCATAGTTCGGGAGTTGACTTATTGACCCAAACCTCCTTAAAGATTTCTCAAGAACAAAGAAAACTTATTGATTCGAAGCGGTACTAAGGGTTACTTCAAATATGACAAATTGCAAAACCACCCTTGGTTAATATTCTCGGATTATTTTTAAAATGCTAGATTTCTAGTCAAAAATTTCCGGGGTCTCGTCGATAATCGACTTGATCCTTTTTTGTTGAACTTTTTAATTTCTGTAATATGTCAAGACTTTCAAAGTATTCTTCTAAAGACACAGCAACTCTCAGAAAACACGAAGACGAGGGGGTGGTTAATTTTATGGGCGGAACATCTTACACTCTAACTCCGCTAAACACATTAAAAATGGTGGCGGCTTCTTCTATATTTGGAGAGCCTCAGTATTATCGTGATGGACTAGAGTCACCTTCCAATCTTTCCACTTTAACTGAATATTCAATTTTTTCTGAAATGTTTGGTGGCAATAAAAGTGCTGTTCAGGTTTTTGAAGAATCGATAGATCGTGCATTAGATTTTGATTTCAAAGGCACGTTAGATCTAGCACTGGAATTAAGAAGGGATTTTTTAATGAGGTTAAATCCGTCTGTCATTTATATGAGAGCGTGCATGCACGAGAGCAGACAGAAATTCAACGAGGAAAATCCTGGTTATATGAAAAACATTGGAAAGGCTATTGCGGAAAGACCGGACGATCTGACCAATCAGTTCGATTACTGGATGCTAAAGAAGAAATCTAAGAATGGCCTTCCGTCAGTGGTTAAAAGAACCTGGTCAGAAAGACTTGCAGAATACAGCAGGTACCAACTAAACAAATATAAAGGTAAAAACCTGATCGATTTAGTTCGTATTTCCCACGCCTCGAGCGAAGACATTTCGGAGCTGGTTAAAACTGGAAAAATCTCTGTCAAGGAAACAGAGATGACCTGGGAGACATTAAAATCCTCTGGTAAAACTTGGAAGCAGATTCTAGAACAAATTAGAATGCCACACATGGCACTTCTTAGAAACCTTAAGGGGATATTTAGCGAGATTGAAGACACAGAAACAGCCAGAAAGGTTTGTGAGCTTCTTAAAGGAGGAGTTCTTACAGGAAAACAATTTCCATTTCGATATTGGTCTGCGTACAAGATAATCAAATCTTCTAGCCCAGACGGAATCAACCATCAACAAATTCTTCTGGATTGTCTGGAAGAGTGCATCGACATTTCAGTGGCAAATATGCCTAAATTAAGTGGTAAAACCATCTGTCTTTCTGATAACTCTGGTTCTGCCTGGGGTAGTTGTCCAAGTGAATACGGCACTGTCACGGTGGCCCAAATAGCTAATCTTTCCTCTTTAATTACTGCACTACAGAGTGACGAAGGGGAGATCGGGGTTTTTGGTGACAAGCTAGACATCCAACAGGTTTCAAAAAGAAACGGTCTTCTGCTCCAGTTGGAGGAAGCTTCTAAAAGAGGCATAATGCAAGGTGGCGGAACGGAAAATGGTATTTGGATATTCTTTCACGAGGCAATCAAGAATAAAACCCACTACGATAACATTTTCATCTATTCGGACATGCAAGCCGGTCATGGAGATTTATATGGGTTTAATAAAGTCACACACACTCATAAAAAAGGTGGAACCTATATAGACGTTTTAGCAATGGCTCAGGATTACAGAAAAAAAGTGAATCCTAAAGTGAATCTTTTCAGTGTACAGGTTGCAGGATATAACAACAGCGTTCTTCCGGAAAACCTTTACAGAGGAGCAATTTTACAGGGATGGACTGGAAAAGAACCAGTTTTTGCCAAAGCCCTTATTGATATCTGGGATTCAGTAGAATCTTAATTTTCTAAAAACTTTAACCAACCACCGATTTTATTGGTGGTTTTTTTGTGAAATTGGATAAATACAAAGATGAAAAAAATTAAAAGCTATTTTGATTTCTTGGACGAAAGCTTCGGGGAGCCACAAATAAAAAAATACGGGGAAAAATTTCCTTTGAAGTTTCTTTCTGTTGGAGATAAAATCACTTACGAGGGAATTCCTTGTGTGGTAGTAGAAGCCGATGAGTACGTGATTAGTGTTAAACCTATAGAGGGTAACAGCACAAAAACTTTTTTAATTAACCAAAACATGTTTGACCAAAAAGGATTTATTAACAAAAACAATAAGCCTCAAAAATTATGAAAAACCAAATCGAAGAACTGGTGGAATTTCTGCCAAAAGAAACAGCAGAAAAAATCAAATTGTTTGTCTATAATTCTTTCCTTTCCGAAGATAAAAAAAGGTTGGAAGAGTTCATGGAGATAATTAAGGAGCTTGGGACTCCTCAAATAAGCGACAACTAAAAAATGGCCAAGGTAAAAAAATCAGAGCTAACAAAAACTTTTCTAAGAAAGCCAAAAAAAGACAGAAAGGGGATTCACGCTAAAACCAAAACAAGCAGATCCAAAAACTCTCGCAGTTATAAAAAAGCTTACCAAGGACAGGGAAGATAAATACATAAAAATATAGAATGAAAAACTTAAAACATTTAAGAATCTTCGAAGATTACAAAACAGAGGAAGTCATGATGGATTATCCTGGGGTGGAAAAAGAAGTTTTCTTTACCACAGAAACAGATAACATTAAGCCCACAGATCCTTCAGTTTCAGAAGGTAATTACATCATTACGTTCACTAACGCAGAAGGACAAGACACCACACTAGAAATTGCAGGTGCAGCTTCTCCTAAGTACAAAGGTGACAAAATGGTTAGCCCGATTGAAGTGATCGGTGATTCTAGCTCAGACGGAAAAAATTACTCAGTGGTTGGGCACTATACAGAAGTTCCAGGAAGTATGGGTCAATACGAATTGGAGAAAGTGGTTGTTGAGGAAATTTAATTATGTCTATCAGGGTTTATTCTAGTTACGAAGAATTCAGCGAGGTTGAAAGGGAATCTTATCTCATTTTAAGTGTACCTGAATTTGAAGAGAATGAAGGCTATGATCTCTGGGAGACAGATTCCGACGACACCTATGATTACGAAGAGAATTACCCAAAACTTTCTAGTGCTATCAGAGAAGATGCTAGTTTTTATGTTATCTGTGATAATGATGATCTAGATCTTGCAGAAGAAATAGCCAGCAGTTTGGGTAAATACTCAAAAATAAATTTAGATGAAATTCACAAAACATTTTTTTCTATCGTATAAATGTCTTATATTTGTGAAACAAAATCAAAAACAGGATATATAACAAGCATATGAAAAAGAATTTGTCCATATTAATCTCTTCACCAAGACCATCGTTAAGATGCGGCGAGAAGGTCCTGTGACAAATCTTTTTTTAAAAAGATCAAACCGGGACCTTTAAAAAGTCCCGGTTTTTTTATGCTCTTTGATGTGGTGAATTATTAAATTGGAGAGGTGGCAGAGTTGGTTTATTGCACCGGTCTTGAAAACCGGCGTTCCGAAAGGAACCGGGGGTTCGAATCCCTCCCTCTCCGCCATTTGCCTCTGTAGTTCAACGGATAGAACATGTGACTTCTAATCTCAAAATGTGGGTTCGATTCCCGCCGGAGGTACTAAAAAATAAAGCGGTCTATCGATATATAATTTATGGAATATAGAAAAGAAGATTTAGAAAAATATTTATTCTTGAATAAACTCAACTATAGAGAGATCGGAAATATTTATGGGGTTTCTGGGGTTTGGATAAGAAAAAAATGCTTACAAATGGGAATAGAGATATTGGATAAAAAAAGACCAATATTTAATTGCTTAAATTGTAAGAAAGAAATCCATAGGATGGCAGGAATTCCTAAATATTGTAATAACAAGTGTCAGAATGAATATCAAAGAAATTTGAAAACTAAATATTGGTTAGAAAATCAACACGAATTTTCAAATGTTTTGATAAGTAAACCTGATACTTTTATTAAACCATATTTGTACAGTAAACAGGATTTTAAATGTAAAATATGTGGGGTAAAAAACGAATGGAACGGTAAGCCAATGATATTTATACTAGATCATATCGACGGCAATGCTTCAGATAATAGAGAAGAAAATTTAAGACTAATATGTCATAATTGCGATTCTCAGCTTATTACTTACAAAAGTAAAAACAAGAAGTCTGCTAGGGTAAATAGATATAAATAAAATATTTCGAGATGTTGGGGAGTCAGGTTACCCCGCCACATTTGGGATGTGGAGAACTCGTAGGTTCGAATCCTACCATCTCGACTTTTTAGGGCTCTTAGCTCAGATGGTTAGAGCAACTGACTCATAATCAGTAGGTCGCAGGTTCAAGCCCTGCAGGGCCCACCACTTATTTTGCCCGGGTGTTGTAAAGGTAGCCAAGAGGGACTTAAAATCCCTTGGACATTTGTCCGTGTGGGTTCGAGTCCCACTCCGGGTACCACAATGATTTTGGATATATAAACAATACACGGCTTAGGACCGTGATGTTACGCAAGTCACATCGAAGGCTCAGGTAAAATCGCAACCACCTGAGCCTTCATTTTTGGTACGATTTTTACTCTAAATTGTTCTAGTTATCCTATAAAGAGAAGCCAAAAGATCTAAAAATTCCGAAAACGCCTCACATTTACATAATAAATGATACCAAATTTGAAAAATAATGAGAAAAATTTTTTTTGTTTGAAACTTTTCTGTAATTTTGGAGTATCAAATTAAAATAAACAAACTTTCAGTGCAACGTCTGTTAAATATCGAACTAAATTTGGAACTCGTTGAGAGACCAGATTTTCTAGTGGAAGATCTAGACAGACCGCCAGGTTTTTGATCTAATTTTTTTAGATTGAAACCTCGGCAAAACACCGAGGTTTTTTTGTTTTATAGGTTCTTTGACGTATTAAATGCTACTTAAATGGCCCTTTCGTCTATCGGTTAGGACATTAGATTTTCATTCTAAAAAGACGGGTTCGATTCCCGTAGGGGTCACTTTAAAAAGGTCCATTCGTTTAACGGCTAGGATGCCGCCCTGTCACGGCGGTGGCGGGGGTTCGACTCCCCCATGGACCGCAAAAAATCAAGTAGCAAAGTTGAGAGTTACTTCAATTTTTTTCTGAAACAAAAAAGGCCTGGGTTCGAATCCCAGTGCGAGTGGAGACACTCGTATAGTTTAGCGGCAGAACTAGATAACACTCTCGATATTATTCTCTTGATTTATCTTATATTGCGGAGTGGAGCAGTTGGTCAAGCTCTGCGGGCTCATAACCCGAAGGCCCTTAAAAGGTATACACTGGTTCGAATCCAGTCTCCGCTACAACCACCATCCAGTACTTGTATTGGATGGTGAAAAACTAAAATCGGTAGCAATAAAAAAGTTACTTCGAAATCCATTATAAGGAAGAGGTCGGTGGTTCGAATCCATCCCGCGGTACTAAAAAAAGACACATACCGCGGTGGAGCAGTGGTAGCTCGCTTAAAAGAAAAAACGCTTTTTTAACTTTCTCCGATTTATTTTTGAAACATTTTTCAATTCAATTAATAACAAACAAACCTTGTACTAATGTCAAAGTTCAGAAACCAAAATCTCAGAGCTTCTCTTGCTGGAATGCAACCAAGAGCTGAGTTGGTGGAGGCGGTAGCAATACCGAAACCTGACACCACAAATCGTCAAGGTCACGAAGCTTACTCGCTGGACAAGTGGCTAAGACTTCTGACTATGTTAAACACTCTAAAACTAGAGAACCAATTCTATCGTTCAGAAAACGAAACGATGAGGGAATTAAAGAGCCTAGTTGATGCGTGTGCCACAGAAGACACATATTTGACTGCACAATGTATTGTGTATTCTCGTTGTGTTGGAGAAGGTATGCGTTCTGTCAACCACCTTGCGGCTTCTTATCTTGCTCCTCATTGTTCAGGACAAGAGTGGGCTAAAAGGTTTTACGGTCTTTGGAACAAAAAAACCAAGTCAGGAGGAACCCTTTTCCGTCCAGACGACATGTCGGAAATTCTTGCGTGTTTCTCCGCGATGAACAAGACACCTTTGACCAACCCAATGAAGAAAGGATTCCGTAGTGCTTTAGAAAGCATGGACTCTTATTCTTTACTGAAATATAAAAGTTCACTTGTTGACGTTATCAATCTGGTTCACCCTAGCCCGAAAAAATCCGGAGCCACTGTCGAATTGAACGGAGAAAGAATCTCTGTTATTGATGCGATCATGAAAGGACTTTCGGTTTCAGCTGACACTTGGGAGGTTGCACAATCTGATGCAGGTCAGGAAGTTGCAAAAGCCGTTAAGGAGGGAAAGATCGACAAGGGAGAAGCTGAAAAGATCCTGAAAGAAGCCAAGGCAGAAAACTGGGGAGCTCTTCTATCAGAAGGAAAGCTAGGAATCATGGCTGCTCTTCGTAACATCAGAAACATCCTTAAGACTGAAGCTAAGTCAAAAACTGTCGATGCTCTTTGTGATCTACTTTCTGACGCAGATGCTATCAGAAAAGGCAAGATCATGCCCTATCAAATGGATTTAGCACACGAGGTGACAATTTCAGAATTTAGCAATGCTGATTCTCGTAAAGTAGCACAGGCTTTGTTAAAAGGATTTGAGTCAGCGGTTCCTAACCTTGCAGAGATTCTTCCAGGAAGAACTTTGGTTATGGTCGACTTTTCCGGATCTATGAGCACTCCGATGACAGATGGCTCAAGATCAGGAAAGAGATACAGAAGCACCTGTATGGATAAAGCAGCACTCATTGCTGCAACAATAGCCAAAGGTACAAATGCTGATGTTATCAGATTCGGTTCTTCAGCAGAATATGTGAACTGGAATGCTAATGCAGACGTTTTCACAATTGCACAGGATATGAAGAAAAACATGGGGGGAACTTCACTTTCAGAAGCTTGGAGAACCGCTCAGACTTCAGGTCGTAAATACGATCGTGTCTTCATTCTTTCTGACAATGAATGCAACAGAGGATCTAGCTACAGCTCTTATATGAGTTACGTGAAATCCGTCGGAAGTCCTTACGTCTACTCAGTAGACTTGGCTGCTTACGGTACCACACAACTCGCAGGAGATAAAGTTAGGTACTACTACGGTTACGGTTACAGTATGTTCGATGACATCGCAAAAAGCGAATTCAACCCGAACTACCACCTCGAAAAGGTGAAACAAATCGTAATTTAAAGGTAAAAAGACAGAAGAGATTAATCCTCTCTTCTGTCAACTTATCACAGGTTCTTTGAAATTAAAATATTATCGGGTAGCAACGTAAGAGTTACTTCTTAGCTCATTTGGTAGAGCATTTGTCAGCAAAACAAAGGGTAGTGGGTTCAACTCCCACAGAGACGCGAAAGCGTTACACTCTTACAATTTTCTCCTGATAAACTTATTAAAGCAATAGCAATCTAAATCGTTACTTCGGCTGTTAACCGAGAGGTCATGGGTTCGAGTCCCATATCCAGCTCCATAGCAGAAACTCCGGTTTCTGTGCTGGATTAGCTCAGTTGGTAGAGCGCTTTTTACGATTGGAAAATTTCTTTGCTTTACTTTATTAGAACGTAGCAAGATTAGAGTTACTTCGCATACATAGGTTCGAATCCTATATTGATTGCAAAATCAATTAGACAAGTGGATAAGTCAATCGTCTCATAAACGATCATACAATGATTACACTCTATTCAACATTCTCGTTCTTTTTTGCCCAAGTGTCGTAATGGTAGCCGAGCCAGACTTAGGATCTGGTGCCGA
>ERZ869929.28-NODE-28-length-81491-cov-59.929712_pt1 | contig 81491 bp, 71 predicted proteins | sample MGYA00579312_ERZ869929 | MGnify/ENA primary metagenome ERZ869929 (study PRJEB32216, sample SAMN09231818) | wastewater metagenome | place: USA: Maryland | collected 2016-08-09 | study: EMG produced TPA metagenomics assembly of the PRJNA472060 data set (Reclaimed... | reverse complement strand
GCCGTTTTTTGGGGCTGGAGGTATGTTTTTTAATAAACGTAAAGCCAAATATAATATTGTGAATGATTATGATAACGATGTATTTAATCTGTTTAATGTGGTAATGCACAAAAAGGAAGATTTTATTGAAGCATTTATTAAAATGCCTGTTCACGAAGGACTTTTAAAGCATTGGAAACAGAATAAAGAAACAGATGAAATATTAAAGGCTTTGCGGTTTATATTCCTTTCAAACTTCACATATTTAGGAAAAGGAACAACGATGTGCTTTGGAACGGAAAACCCGAAAAGCATAATATTAAAAAACATTGATGCAACACAAAAATATCTTGAGAATGTGCAGTTTTCAAACAGGGATTTTAAAGGCTTTTTTGAGCAGTTAAGAGAACGAAACTCAGATGATACTTTCATTTACTGCGACCCACCATATTTAGGAACGGATGACAATTACGAAACTTCATTTAAAGAACAGGACAGCGAAGACTTATTTAATTTGCTTATGCAGTCAAAATGTAAGTTTGCAGTAAGTGAGTTCAACCATCCGTTTATACTTGAACAGGCTCAAAAAAACGGACTTAATACGATAATAATTGGAGAACGTCAAAACCTAAAAAACAGAAGAACAGAAATACTAATAACGAATTATGAACAACAACCAACTTTGTTTTCCTGAGTGCGGTGGGAAAAAAATTAAAATAAAACTTGCACATAATGTAGTGGCGGCTATCGGTTCGGGCGTGATATACACTAAAATTAATTCGTAAAACAAAATTATATGGCAACCACAAAGAGACACATGAGCGTAAACATTGAGGGCTTGTTACGCAACTATCAAAGAAAGAAGATAACCTTCATGGAAGATGATGACGGTAATAGAATGAGTGACAAACAAGCCCGTATAGAAATAGCAAAACTTCAAAAGTTGGGACACAAGTTATTACCAACTGCAAACTGTGAAGGGTTTGACCCATTTGGAGGTGGTTGCCCTGGTCATCCACTGTCCAACGAGGACGAAACTAAGCCTGACCGATAGCCGCATGTTATAGCGCCATCGGGTCGGCATGTGTGCAAGCGGGTACGTTTGGCGGGAGCGCAGGCGTGGCAAACTGAGCGTTGGAATGTGCGGAACTCCGTGAGGGGTTTGACACCTCAACGCAGCCAAATGCGCTATAATGAGTTGCTATCGGACACTCTAAACGATTAAAACGGTTATTTCCATAATATCTTACAAAGAATAGCCCCAACAATGAGGGCTAAAATAGACCACTGGACAACGGTTAAAACGCCTAATCCGGTTTTAATTTCTTTGTTCACGGTCACAGGAACGGTTATTTTGACCGTGTCCGCCTCACAGTTCCCTGATATGAATACTGAATCACCTGGTAAACGCACATATTTGATTTTTAAGCGTTCCTTTTCCAGATAGACAGTATCACCAACCCTACTTGTAAAGATTGAATCATACTTAACTGATTCAATAAAAACAGGAATAGTTTTAAATATAGTATCTGCCGTAACTTTTGCCCCTAATTGTTCAGCCTGAGCGATCAACCGTTCAGCCCGTTTTAGCTTCCTGTTTGCTTTGTTGGAAGCGCATCCTGTAAAGAAAATGATTAAAAGTATATATGATAAGTATCTCATAGATATTTAATTTCCACAACGCACCCCTTTGGAATCTTTGTAATATCTCCCAACAGATCGCGGCCACTAAAGTACGAATTTAAAAGGCAAATTTGTCTTTCGTCCTCCTCGTATAAAAAGCCAACCTGAAATACAAGATTCTCTTTTTCGTCCATTACAAAGGTATCAATTTCTTCCTGTTCCTTCCAACCCGCAGAAGTGCTAATGTCGTACCATTTAACGAGAACGGGTTTGTAGGTCATTTTATTTTACCGTTTATGATCTTGTGATTAAAAACTTCGAAATCTTCTCCGTCAACTTCAACCCATGCGAAACCATGATGCCAGTCATTTATAGGCGCGTAATCAGGATGCATATCACACATACACCCAACTGACCAAGCGCCTGAAATCTTACCATTAATATCCTTGTAAGTTACTTCTGATGATTGGTGTAGATGCCCTCCTATTACGTTAGCCTTTGCCTTTAAAGCAAATGCTCTTGCTGGACTAACAGGGCTACTTACTTTTATCTCATGACCATGAATTATGTTTAGTTTACCAGATTTTATAATACGCTTATTTTTTACCAAGTGAATACCCCTTGATACATTATTAGCTACCTTTCCTTTTTCACAATTAGGGCATTCAACGCCATTTAATGCCCCTGTTCCATTGCAATGGGCACATGATTCAAACCTTAAGTTTAGAAGGTGTTTCCATGTCATTACGTGCATCCCTACAAATTCAGGGCTTTTGGCATAGATAAATTTCTCATACCTTTCATCGTGGTTTCCAAGTTTGTAAACTATTTCAACCTTTGGGAACATCTTAATAAGGTCATCTAAAAAAATGGTAAGCAATTCCATCTCATAAGCGTGGTTCCTTTTGTTCGGGTCTTTTTCCCACCGGCTAAGATTGTAGCAGTCGATTATATCCCCGTTCAAAACAATGGTATCAATTTTCACCATCTTAAACTCATTTAAAGCCACATTTAAGGCATCCAAATCATGGTAAGGGATATGAACGTCTGATATTATCCCGATGCGTTTACCCTTCAAAATAAAAGGCGAAAAATCGTTTTTCTCGCCTTCTGGTAAAACGCCCTGATATTTGTCGGATTGCTTTGCAAGTCTGCCTTTATTAGCCCCTGTTACAGTTCTTACCGCACTCCTTGCATCCTCTTTATTTTTAAAATCTAATGGATTTTCTTTAACAAGTAGTTCTGCTAATTTATGCTTTGAAAGATTAGGAAACTTTTCGATCAGCTTACGGGCCTTCTCTGATTTGCTCATATCTGTGGCTTATGTTCCAAAATATCTACCTGACCGTTATTGTCTGAATCGTTAAAAAAGTTTGTAATTATAACAGCCAAAGCAGTGCATCCTACTGCAAACACTTTCCACCCTGGGGACGAGTCGGCTACAAAAAGGGTTACTTCAGAACTTACCCCTAAGCTAATCAGGGTTAATCTTATCTTGTTCCAAAATGTTACGGTTCTCCACCATGTACGGACTTTCTTTGTCATTTCTTTGTTATGGTTAATGTGAACTTATCCGGTAATTCTTTAACTAATTTTTCTAAAGCCAGAGTACTTCCTGCCATATCTAAAACTCCGTCTTTGTTTAAGTCTTTAAATTCCATTCCAACTCCAATACACCCCTGTAAATCTTTAACGTACGTTATTCGATGTATGAGTATTCCTGATCTGTTTGGTACGTCATGGATTCTAAAGTGCCAGTATGGTCGTTCCTTCCTTCCTTGTGGGTCGTTCGCGGGGATTGGTGGTTCTTTTGTTGTAAGATATTCACCTTCAGGAATACAAGAAATTCCTTTACGGTTTCCTTGCCACTTTAATTCCATAGTTTTGCACAATAGAACCCCGTCTTTATATAGACTTCCTAAAGTGTGTGTATCTAAATAAACTCGTTTTACTTCGATCATGCTATCCTTCTTCTAACACTACCGGCAACAGCGTAGAAGTCCGTACCATCGTAAACAACTGAAGCCACTTCCTCTACTACTTCGGTAGTGCAAAAGCTACGCATCCAATCGTAAATACCTGTTTCCACTTTTATATAGTTCTCCCAAACAAAATGGCCTCCACCGGCTGACCTTGTATAATCGGACTGATATTGAACAGGAATACCGGCCCAAAAAGAATCAGAATTTGAAACGCCAGCTCCTGCGGTTGAATCATTAACAGCGTGAGCAAGTTTCATAGGTGCGGTTACGTTCGTTCCTGCGGTTGAATATCCACCCATCGAACAGGCTACACCAAATTTAAAGTTATGAGTTTTAACAGCCTGATTCATATACCTCGCTACTCCTCCGCCTCCTAAACTCCACCCCATTAAACCCTTTGACTGAGTTATACCTAAACCGTTCATGAAGTTATCAATGTAGGCAGTTGACCATTCCGATTGACTGGTAGGAAGTAAAGGGCAAACAATCCTAAACCCCTGATTGAAGAATAAAGGATACGCCCAAACGTTTCCAGCTGTGGTGTACTTCTTACGAATGGGTGACTGGTTTAGAATTTTATAAGGGTCTGTTCCTCGTTCACCGATTCCATGAAGCCACACGATACAAGGGTCTGAATCATTTCCCCACAAAAGATATTTAACCCCGTTTGAAACAGAGTCATTAATGGTAATTCCGTCTATTGTTACGCTCATATTTTATCCTTTAAGCCATGCAGTTATAGCCAATCCAATCAAAGCACCAATAGCAGAACCGATCACACTTGCCGCCTTCCAGTGTCCGCGACTTTCGGCCCTCCATTGTTTTAACTCGTTTATTGCATCTTCATTTTTAGTCGTCCTACCGTTTGCAATAGTTTGAAGCCTGATTATTTGATCCATCTTATCAGTAAGATTTGCGAATCTTGCTTCTAATAGTTGTTCAAAATATTCTTGCTCATTGTCAGTCATAACAAATCAGTATTATAATATCCGTAAATCATACCTACTGATAAAACAAGTAAAAACCATACCCTCGCCTGAAATGGAAGAACGGCCAAAATTTTATCAGTAAATCCTTTACCAAGATAGTGAGGTCTTACGCCTCGCATTAGGTTTAATAAAATCGGAAATATTAAAAGATGAGTGAATAACGCACCTAAAGTGAACATCCAAAACTCTGCATTGTGTTTGATTCCTAATGTCCACCATAGAATAAAGTAAACTATAAACCTTGCCGATGCTACAAGTACATGGCTGAATGATTTACGGTGATCCGGAGTCAAGTCAAACTGAATCATCTCAATGATAAACCAGTGAGTAGCACATTCTAAAACGATGAATAATATCCAAAATATAAAAATCATGAGAATGCACTAATTACGATTGCCCTATCATTTGTATTCCATCCGTGAGTTGTATAAGAAGGATTAGTTTCCAAAGTCAGGTTAAAGCCTGCCCCTAAGTTTGCCGCATAAGAAGTCATGTAATCCTTCCACAGATTAAACGTAAACTTATTATGACAGCATCCATCTGCCGCATGGTGTGAAAATTCATTAACCCTTCCACCACTACCCGCCATTATGAATAAATCAAAAGCAGTACATGTATTAAAGTAGAAACTCTCAACCCTTGACCCTGATGCGGTATTACCAGCATATTGTTCGTAATCTCTTGCCGTTGATAGTGTTTCGTCAGTCGGAGATGATAAAACACCCCTTATTATACTTTCATAAAAACCGGAGTAAAAGTAAAATGGTTTAAACCCTCTAACGTGTACGCCTCTTGTAAACCTTTCATCCATTGCCATTAACATAACAGTAGTCCAACCTCCACCACTGCACCCAGTTACATAGTATTCATCGTAGGAGTAATTAGTGTCTAAGTAATTGGCTGAACAAATCTTATCATAGAAAAATAACTCCATAGGAGAATATCCAACCCGATCAAGTCCGCCAGTTTTCATAGCATTATGAGCAGCCGTTCCTGTACCAGTTACAGTCGGGTTTGCTTCTATATTGTCTGTTAAAGTCACAGGCATACCTGAATACATTACAGCATAACCAGCCGCTAATAATTCATTTATCATAGTGGCTGCGTACAATTCAGAACCATGACCACGACAAACGAATACACATTTAGTAGCGCCTGTTAATCTGAAATGATATGTCGTTTGAGTCCAGTTGTAAGCATCGACATCAGGCCAAACCCAAGTCTGTTTATCAATAGAAGTATATCCAGTAAAGGTAGCTAAAGCCTCTCCGAATATAAGACCTGAAGAAAAATCCGCATCAGTAGTGGGCGTGTCATCTGTTGGTAATCCAGCCCCATTGAAAATATAGGAGATCATCGAAGCTCTTTTTGTTGCAATGTCTCCTACGGCTGTTATCTTAAAATACTTTAACCAATTCCACCCGCTTACAAATTGCTGATCTAATCCTGCATCGCAAATATTAAGATTAAATCTCTTCGTATTTGAATACCCCCCTCCGCTTGCTATAAAGCTAACAGTCTCAATTTTTTTACCCTCAACAACACCATCAGCAGTTGCACTTATAGTCACCGATTGAGGTGTTGCATAATTTCCACTTGTGAAAGTTAAATCGCTTGAAAATGTTACATATCCATTTAAGGCAGAAAAAGTAACTGTTACATCACTACTCGGAGCTTCATCAAGTCTTAACCCGTAAACCCTGGAACTTCCTTTAGTAACTGGGTTAGTAGCGGGGTCAAATAATATTGAAATCTTTTTCATTTAGCCTTATCAATTTCTTTTTGAACAACCTCTTTACACATTTCAAATACTGCATTCTTACAGACGCTATCTGTTCCAAACTTCTCATGAAGTTCTTTTATCTTATTCAATATTCTTTCGAGTACTTCCATCAGTAATTTAAAAATGAAGCCGCTAAAATCAAATACTCATCATCCGTTAATAAGTCTGTTACAGATGTTTTTAAAACGTGTTTCACGTTATCAGCGTCATTTGTAAAAGCACTGTCCCAATGTCCACCAATGCCAATCCCTTTTGAGCATACCCAGTTAGCCGGATTCCATGTTGAAATTGCATTACCTGAGTTTAAAGTGAATGATACCGGAACGCCATTTACCATACCGCTTATAACATCAGTTCCAAAATCACAAATCAATCGTATAAGACAAACACCAGTAAGTCCGTTAGGTAGTGCATTTCCTGAACTTATAAGATTAGAACCACCAGCTCCTGCTGCTGCGTAATCCAATGTTAAATTCCCACTTGTATTGAGACCTATTCTAAAAGTCTGCGTTCCACCGTTAGCCACACCAAAAAGATAAGTAGTAGAGGATGGCCTTCCGTCAAAAATGTTTATAAGTAAATGAACCTCTACTGAGTTTTTAAGTAGGTTAGTAGAAGCCCCTGTACCAACTAAACCATATTCATAAGTTGAAGGAGTATAAGCGTTTAAAACGTTAACTTCTCTTAATCCTTCCTGCATCTTTCCGATAATAGGAAATGCAGCCCCTGAGAAGTTACTTAGCGTCCATCCATTTCCTCGTAAGTCAGAAACGTTACCAGTAGCATCCCCTTCATTACCAGATAGCTGTGTGGTAAAATTCCAGTAAGCCCTTGTCTTTGCGTTTGAGGTTAAAAATGTATCACCCAAAGCAATATTAGGGTCTGTTGCATCACCTCCAAACCACCATATAAATTTACTTATACTCATGCCTGTTCACGAACGCCTATAACGTCCCATTTAGTGTCTGTTGAATTATAAATACAAGCTATGTACATAGTCTTGCTTATTACCGTTGTTGTTGGAAGGGTTACGCCTATTACCCGAAAGATGGAGTTCCATGTCAAAGCCCTTGCTGTTCCGTTGTCTAAAATTCTGATTAATAAATCCTGCCCATTAAAAGGTGTTCCTGTTGGGGCTTCAATACTCAACGCAGCCGCTAACGCTGTTAGACTGTATTGATAGGTTATATCTGAATCAATCGTTAGGCTTGAAGTACTTGCTGCGCTTACAGTTCCGCGTCTTACTAAATATCCCGAAGCAAATACATTACTTAGAATGCTTTTAACATTCCTTACTCTTACTTTTGTTATCAGTTCGTTATCTACCATGATATTCTAAAAGTCTCTCCAGCGTTCGCTGCACTTGTATTTAGATTACCCTTTTTAGCTGTGATAATTACCTTAGTTCCTGCGGTAGTATATGAAGCAGAACTATTAGTAGATGGTTGATCGACTGCAAACTTATGTGTACCTGAAACGATTTCAATCATTAAAGGATCATCACCAGGTCCATTCTCTCCGCAATCAATAATTACTTCATGATTGGAAGTATTGACAGAAGTTAACATTTGCGGGTTTACTGTTACTGTGTACATATTAAACTATTTTTAATTTCCCATATCTTAAAGGAATTTCATAACCTGAACGATTATACCCTAATTCATAGTAATAATTTCCATTATCTTCAAACGTCATATCATCAACGCTTGCATTCATAACTATTACATTTGAATTTCTTGTTAATTGCGATGTGTATGATTTCAAAAGCTGCTCACTTCTTTCATCATAGACGTATAGGTAAGCCGAAACATATCCTACAAAATCAAAAATAGTCTCATCCTCATCATCATAAAGGAAAGTAAAGGCTAAATCTATAATGGCCTTACCGTTATAGAAAGATAATCCTTGTTCCTGCGCTATGAATCCTTTAGAAATATCCATTACGGTTCTTGATTAACTATTTGATTGTCAATTTTATAATTTACTGTGTCAATTTTACTAACTGCACTTATTCCAAAGCCTGATCCAGTCGTTTTCGTACCCGTTAAAGTGTAAAGTGGGTATTTTGATGAGTCATTTTTCTGTGCTGTTCTCAAAAAATTTATCATTTCTTCCTTATAGAACTGAGTTTGACGTTTAGCAAGCGCGATCTGTTCGCCCATGATCTTATCGGATGCCGGATCGCTGTTTTCTTCCCTAAATACCCTCACTCCTATACGAGTTTCAAACGTATTTGCCTTGATTATGTAAAATTCGTATGCCTGCCACGCTAAATACTGCTCAACATAAGGACTATAAAACGCTAAATTGTCAGCACTTAATGTTTTTGGAGTAGTTGCATTCTGAGAAACTAATTCATCATAAAAAGCAGGACAAATCAACGCCCTTAAACGATCCTGAGCGTTTTTAATAGGGTTGTCTAACTTGGTATTTTCTACCGAGTCAGATATATCTGTTTCTTTTTTTAAATAGGCGTATGTAATTAGCTTACTCATTGATAGAATCTATTTTAGATTTAGCCCAACTTAACATCTCTTTACCTCCCCATGCATGAAATAAAACAGCCTCACAAGAATCTGTAAAAATGTAGTTTTGGAATGACTCTGTTTTGTTCAGGTAATTGTAAATCCTTCTGATGCTCTTATAACTTAACGGTTTCCCGTCTATAATATCTTGGCACATCATCCAACCGTTTTTACCTCCGCACTTAGATTCCATTTGGGTTTTAAAATTCAAAGCTCTCTTTGCGTTATCTTTCGCTTTCTGTGGATAATCAGCATAAAAAACGTTCGAAAAATTAGAAGGCGCTGCTGGTTGTGGTGCTACTACTTCAGGAATTTCAAATTCAGTGTTCTTTTTAATCCAAGCTAACTTAGTTTCCTGTGGCAATGCTTCCCAAATAAGTGGATCGAGCTGATCTTTTTCAGGGTATGGGTTGTAATTGATAATATCAACCTCCGCAAAAGAAGCTCCTTTAAAATGGCTTAGTAATTCTGTGTAAACTCTTTCAAAAAGCGCCTGAGTTTTTGCAACTCTTTGCTGCATTAGTTTAACCGATGCCCGAATATTATTGCCATCACCGCCTAAACTTGCCCCTGATTGAATATTAGCAAGTACTGAAGGAACCATCGTAGCCCTTGAGATTTGCTCTGTGGCTAAGTCCTGAAGTGTTCTGAATAGTTCTGAATTAGTAGTGGATGGGAAAGCCTGGATTTCCGGAACTTCGTCTTTATTACCCCAAAGCGTTAGGACGTTTCCGGCCTTATTCCAGCCTGAAAAGTTCTGCATTTCGATGTTAAATCGATAAGCGTTAGTCTTAGTGGGGTCTGGCTCGTACTGATTTGTGTCAGCGTTCCATTTCATGTCCGAAGGGTGTGTACTTGGTGCATTAGGATCGCCTATAACCCTAAGTAAAACACTTTGAAAGAATCCATTTTCAATATTATGTTTATGGAATCCTCCTATTGCCTCGTCAACTACCATCCAATTTTCTGCGGAGTAGTAATTTGGTAACGGATAGAACCTACTTAAAGGACTTGTACTTGCAACGTATAGAATCTGGCCTCTGTATTTCCCTTTGTCCCTTGCTTGTTGCGCTAAAACTACCTTAACATCAGGGTTATAAACGTCATATTCTTTCGTATATTTCTTTTGTTCTTCTTTTGTTCCGAAATATGGGTTTACTTTTATCTTTGAAATGTTCCCTTTGTCATCAGGTTTACATAGTCTGCAATATTCAAAAGGAACGTTGTAAATTTCTGTTATTAACCCCTCTGCGGAGTACTTTACATTCAATGCAAAGCCTTCAAAAATTCCAAAGGATTCAGAATTAAATGCGTGAATGTCGCCAAATCTCTGTCCTTGACCGTTTACTTTAAAAGATGATAAATTTTCGTTTGAAAAGCCAGCCCCTTCAATGAATCCTATCTTTGTATCAATGCATGATGAAGCAGTAGGGCTGTTTTTTACAAGTCTTGCAAGCCTTAACGGGAAATTATCATCTTGCCCGTATCTAATTGTATATTCACCCCATTCTATTTGGGTGGTTGTGGATGGTTGACGGGTTAAGTTCTGAACTGATAGTCTCATCTACAATACGTGGTAAATTGAAAAGGTTTTCGCAAGACTCGATCTTGGCTCTGTAAAATTCGCAATAATACCCAGCTTTTGAGTTCACATAATCCAGAACTATGGTTGACTTCTCAATGTTTTGACGTGCTGTTGAGTTTCTTATTTTCTTTCGTACGTCCGAACGTACCCAGCTCATATGATGCATGGTAATTTCAGACCATTCAACTCCTGAAGTAATGTTTAACTGCCTGGTAGGATCTATTCTTATTTCCCTACGTGGCCCTTCAAAGGCGAAAGGGTATTTAATGTTCCACGTGAAATGTAAATCGGGTGTTATCTTGTGGATAAAAGGTACTAATGTAACGTCATAGCCTACGGTCAAGGTAGATTCACGAAAGTAAACCTTTGTACGGCAAACAAGTCCAAGTAAATCAGGGTTTTTAAATCTTTCCTTTTCTTTTAAAAATTCGTTATGTTCGTAAAACTCATCGGCATCCATCATTAAAAAATGGGTGTAGCCTAATTCTTTAGCCTTTTGAAGCCCGTAATTACGTTTTTTTCGTTCGTTTTCTGATGGTTGTAGTTTTAAATCAGGCTCTAATTGATATATTTCAATAAATCCATTCTGTAAATCATTACCATATTCAATTTGATGATCTTCACCAAAATTAGATTTAACAGAGGCTATAATTATTATTACATCAACTAATGGACTTATGTTTTTAACTGATAATCTTAACAAATCCCAATCTGACCAAGCGTTGTAAATAGCTGCTAATTTCATTACCATTTATTTAAAGGGCATTCTTCTGTTTCTTCTTCAACCTTTGCCACAAGTACGCACCCACACTCACCGCAAAAGTAACCCTTCCTACTTGGGCAAATTTTACAATTAATTAACCTATACTTACCCAATTCAGAAGGTTTAAAAAACAGGTACTTAAACCACCCCCTTAGAATGTTCCGCAATTTCACAAGTACGACAAAGAATTTTTGAATTATCATTTTTTAATCCCTCCTGAATTTCTTTATAAACTTCGCTTTCAAATAGGCTTTCGTAGTCCATTTCTAACAGATTGCCGATAACGTGCCGGTTACCGTAATCCATGCAGCAGATCAAAACATCTCCATTAGGAAGTAAAACATTATGATCCATCTTATCAGGCATGGAAGAACACACTAAATTCCCTTTCTTTGGCGTTATGGCAAGAGTTTTAATATTTCCGGCTCTACTTATAAGGCTCCGGCTTGAGTCCTCTACAAAGCCTGTAATGCGTTCTACATCTGGGTGAATTTTACCTATGCAGGTAAACGTAACATTGTGCATTTTTAAACAGGCTCTTAATACTTCTAAGTATTCTTTAGTAACCTCTATTTTCATGATCCCATCAGCATCCGGCAAATGCAGGCAAAAATAAATAAACGGTATTTCTTTCATCAAATACACATCTGAAAGACTCATCCCGTAACAGGTAGTATAAACCTGAATTTTGTGACCTTGTTCATGTGCCATTAGAACCATATCAGTAGCATTCTCATTTAGCCACGGTTCAGCCATACCCGCAAAGTGAATATCAACGTTAGTAGGTACTTTAGCAAGGCATTGAGCGTAATCACTCAAAGTCATAACCGTGTGCTTTGTCTTTTCAGTGTAGGTTTTTATATGAAGTTTCTGAGGGCAGTAATCACACTTCATCCGACAACCGACAATAGTACTTATTTCGAGATTAGGCATACCGATTCGGCTATTTTAAAATGATCACTAAAGTGAGTATAAGAAAAGAATGTTTCGTGAGCTGTTAAAATGTCTAATCCATATTTATGAATAAGAAATGACATAACCGTCTGATCGTGTCGATGGTCAGTCCATGATCCAGGATAAAGAGTATCTGATAATTGTACATAGTCTCGTAATGCATTTTCAAGAGGGGTATTAAATTCTCCATAATCAATTCTAAAACCCATGCATGAAGCCATGATCTGTTTCATCTGCATAGCGTCATCCCTTGTTAATTTAAAATGATCTAAACATTTTTGAGTAGTCCACTTACCTAATGGATGGCCTATGTTGTTAAAAAATACATACCCGTTTTTTTCAATGTACTCAAAAACTGGTGTAATGTCTTTAACGGCTACAATAGGACTATCTACCCAAAGAATAGAATCGTAACCCATTTCGATAGCTTTCCAGATTGAGTATGGTTTGAATTGGTAAGGTATTTCATTATGTGGTTTGCATCCTACCTGTTTATATTCAGTGAAGGTAACTATATCAGCATCCGTCATTCCTTTCATTGATTCCTTCATACGTTCCAACTTTGGAAGATATGAACCGTTGGCAAAAGATACTACCGCTCTTTTCATGCTAATGATTTAGTTAATCTCCTATACTCATGTAAAATAGCTTCAGTCTTTGACTGAGTTCTAAGTTTAGGCCAAACTTGTGCAAGGAATCCAGTATCCTCGTCTAAGTTAGCATCAGGAAATTTACACTCTTTTAAAATTGATCTTCTGAATCCGCATACATGATACGGCCTGCGGTGGATAATTCCTGGTTGTACCTGTTCATCTATAATAAAATCTAAGTTCATCTGAACCACGCACCAAAATCCTTCAAACCTTGACAAGTTATTAAAAACTAAAACGTCTGCATCATTAATAGCAAGCCTTAAAATAGTTTCAACGTAGTCCGGACTTATCCAATCGTCATCATCTAACCAGCAAACGTATTTTCCTTCTGATCTGTTTAATCCTAACTGCCTCTTGACTCCAATCGAAAACCCTCCTTTATCCAATCGCTCCCCATCTACCTTTACGATTTGAACCTTTCCTAAAGTTGGATGAACCTTTTGACAATATGTTATTTGCCTGTTAAGTTCTAAAACAAGTTTATTGAAATCTTTCCTGCGGTCAGGAACGGTTATCATTACGATTGATAAAACATATTCATCTTGCATAGATCAGATTTTCAGGGCTTGTATATATTACATTAAATCCAATCATTAGCTTATCAAATTCGGATTTTACTTCCGGCTTTGAGTTCCACTCTAAACAAACACACGAAGTAGTGCGCAAGTCCATCTGTTTAAGTAAAGATACCTCCATCCCTTCAATATCCATAGAGATAAAATCAAAATCCTTAATTGAAAGTCTGTTAAGAAATGTTTTCCAACGGAAGCACTTGACCTCGATCTCATTGAACTGTTCTTTTGTCCATCTTCTTTTTTCTTCTTCTATCATCGTAGAAAGTAAACCATGATCACCTTTGTTTAAGTGAGTTCCTGAGTCGTAAAACTTTACATTCCCGTTTGTATTACCGAGTGCAAAGTTATAAAAATAGAAGCCTTTTTTGTCTTTGTAATTATCACGTAAAAGGCTAAATGCATTTGGGGATGGTTCCACTAAAACCCCTTTCCATCCTGAGTTTGCAAGCGCCCAAGTATTACTAAGAGTTACACCATCATTAGCACCGATATCTATAAACGTTCCGGTCTTTGTGCCAAAGTATTTTAAAATTACTTCCTGTTCGTTGTTTTGTGAGTAGTTCATTTTTTCCAATATGTTACACCGTTATCTAAAAGTAAAGTAGGTCGGTAATGTTTACCAAACCGTCTTTCAAAGAAATCATCAAATGCCATTTTACACCCTGTCAACTGATAATCATCTACTATCAATATCCCACCCTCAGAAAGTAAATCCCAAAGGTTATCTAAACACTCCATTGTACTGGAATATAAATCCCCGTCTAATCTTAAAACCGCAATAGGTAATTTGAACGCTGGAGTAGTATGCACAAACCAACCTTTAATCAAACTGTAATTATCTAATCCCCATCTTTCAAAGTTCTTTTGTACGTCATCCATTGCATGAACTGTAACCCCTGAACTTTCTAAAAGTCCTTCTTTGCTTTTGTCCTTCTTCCCTATTCCAGGTTGTTCAGTGTCTTTCGGACCAGCCCAAGGAATCCCCTCAAAAGAATCAAACCCGTATCCATGCCTACCTGCTAAACACATGGCCGCAAGATTATTTCCGCAAGCTATCCCACACTCAACAAATACGCCTTCAATGTTTTTATCTATTACATATTTAGCAGCCTGATAAGTTAATTCAATTGTTTGCCATGTTGAGTAATTTGGCTCAATACGTTGAGATATATTTTTACTTGACGGAATGGTAAACATAATGGTATAGCTGTTTTGGTATGTGTACTTCTGTTTTACATAATCCTTTATCGTGAATCTCTTTTGCCCATGCGTAATCTTCCCCCTGCCAAACATTAGGAAATTTTACCCGTGTGGCTATGCTTCGCTTCATGGCTACTAAATGATTAGGGAATCTGTAATAGTGAACTATCCCCCTTGCGTCTTTCCTTGCCTCGTATCTTTCCCCTAATTTAATAGTCCAATCGACTCTATTTCTTCCGTTCTCTGTCATCCATCCCTGAAATGTTATAACATCAGGATTTTGTTTAGCTGCTTCTAATATACTTGAAACATAATCAGGTGCTATCCAGTCATCGCAGTCTATTGAAGAAACGTAAATACCTTTAGCCTGTTGAAACATTGCATTTCGTTTCGTTCCTGTTGGTACGCTTCGCGGCCTTGCGTCCGTTACTATTTCAACTTCATCGGTAATCTGTGGGTCAAGTAAAGACATTAAATTATTTAGATGCTGTTGGCTCTTGTATTCTGGAAGGGTAGGTATGCAGATTGAAAGTATCATATAAACCCCTGCGCCCTCCTTTGTGCAAATAGTTTCTTACCATGATCCCAATTCTTTGAACTCCTTATATATGTTTCATCGTTTGGTGCTAATCCTTTAGCTGGATGAATATGGGGAAACTTTAAATGCTCTGAATATTTCAAAGCTCCCATCTTTCGGGTAGTCCAAAATAGATCTTCATCACAAAACATACTTAAATACTCAGGATACCAGAAGTAACCTAACTTTTCGTATAGTTTCCTGTTCATGATAGGGATGGTTAATACCATAGTTCCCAACGGCTGAAGGCAGTCGTCAACCTTTATTAACATTGGTCTATCTTCAAACTCTTTTAAAACAAGTTCTCCCCATAGTTCAGGACAATCGAAGTCGTCTGACAGGTAAACAAGTATATCACCTTTTGATAACTTTGCGGCCCTGTTAGTAGCCTCAACGACTGACTTGTTATCATTGCAAATAACGTGCTGCCACTTGTAATTAAGGTATTCAAACTTTTGCGGGTCGTTCATGTCGATTGAAAGGATATGTTCAACCTCTACCCCTGCGCGTTCGATCCACTTGTTAGCTGTTTCGTATGCCTTCGCTGCCCGTCCTCGTGACGGATGAATCAAACTTATCATGATAATAATATTAAAATGATTAATAAAATAATAATACAAACTATACCAGCAATAGCACCACTTTTACCATGAAACATCATAAATATGTTACTTTTAAATCTTTCATTTGTATCCAAAGACTAAAGCACCTTTCCAATATAAAAGGATGCATCGGATAATAGTCAATGCCTAAATATTTCTTAATCCTTGCAAAATCTACCGGCTTATTAAGCGTGGTAACCGTATAGCCTGAGTTTTTGTAACATTCTCCCTTAATTTCTTTGTCAAATTCCATTACATACATGGCCGGAACTAAGAAATTTACCACATAATCAAGATAAACCTCATTCGTAGCACAAAAAGCGTTCTGATAAATCGGAAATCTTGTTTTTTTAGGCATTTGATAGCCTAATTCGTTCCAAATACGGCTTAAAAGCGTGACAGAACCAGGGTGCCAGCCGTCTAAAGCCCCTAACATATCGTGCGAAGGTGCATTTTTGGTGAAACTCATCACGTCAAAGTCCTCTTGTAATACTTCTTCAGTCAGTTCGCGCCTCGGTGGGATGCGTGCGGTCATCTTTTGCTTCAAAGCCCATGAAGTAACGGCTATTTTATCGGCCTGTGACTGCAATACAAGGTTTGAGATGATACTATTCTCAAAGAACGGAGTAAGTGTGTCGTTAAAATAATGTTTTGTCCAATCGAACATATATGGCTTCTGATCGTCCCTGAAATAAATCTGATAAAAATCTATTTCCTGAGCCATGCGCCTACTTTTCTAAAACAAGAACCGCAACCTGTGGAAACTTCGTAATCTTTTGTTTCTAACTTGTAAAGTTCAAAAGCCTGAACCCAGAAAGGGTTATGTTTATCGGGCCTGTGGATATCCCCCGATTGTAGCATTTTATCTCGTAGCTCTGTGCGAGTCATCGAGTGCAAATATAATATTTTTAAATTTAAAACAAAGAAGGCGGCCCATGAAAAGCCGCCTTCCGAGAAAAAAATCACCTAAACTCCGCTATGCTGCCGTCATGGCATTCAAGTAGGCTAAAGTAGTATTTACATCTGTTCTTTGCAAGCGTTTATAAATACTTTGTTCGTTGCCGGTCAAAGTAATAGAACTTGCACTTGAATCTCCCGACTTTTGGCCTGAGGTCAATTTGGCCTCGGTTGAAGTCAGTCCGTTGGTTGCGCCTAAGATCAAAAACTCATTGTTGTTCGTTTGAACAATAGCCCCAAATTCACCTACCGTCAAATCCTCAAGGATTGCGTCATCAGTTGGTGTAGTGTTTGGAACCTTAATCATAAGTTTATGCTCCCATTGCACATTCCCCTCATCGCTGCGCTGCTCGTTAATTTCAAACGAGTGAGCGAACTTTGTACCCTCTATCTTATAAAGGGTACGGTAAGTAGTCAGCGGGATGTTCGTAACGTACCCGTCAGTCGTTGCGACTATCGGGGTAGCTAAATCTGAATTGTTAAAAAGCCAAATACGCTTATTCAGACCGCCAACACGTTTTAACGCATCGCACGTAACTACTAAGTTACTGGTTATAGTGCAAGGCATATTAATCGTGGAAAGCTATAAGATCGCAATTAATAAACTGAACACCCAAACGGAAGTCAGCTTGCATATACTGAGTTCTCAATCTCTGATCGTAGAACACGTCCAACTTATTAAGGTCAGAAGCATTCTCAGTACCTAACACAAGGTTAGAGAACTTAGAAGATGCTTTTGGCATATAAATAATGAAGTGACGTAAGTTATTATACCAGGGGTTGGTAGAATCCTCAAGTAAAGTATCGAAATAAGGAACTGCCACAACTTCAATACCTCTGTAATAAAGTTTAGTAGTACCATCTTGCAAAATTCTGAATTGAGTCTCAGAACCAGAGGTAAGAGATTCGTAAGAAGCAAGGATGTTCTCGTAAACTGACTGGGTTACCAAGAATTGCTTTTGGCTGTTCTCGATTGCCTTAAGTCTGTTGTTTGCTCCTACGTGAACTGCTTTGATAGCATCCAATCCCTGACCTGAAGTCAATACGCTGTTAAACTGGTTGCCCATTGAGTTACCTACACGCTTAACGCAATAAGACGAGTTTGCATCGTACATCTTAACGAAAAGACCTTCCATTCCGTTACCTTTCCAGAAGTTTCCGCTTGCCACTGTATCGTTAGCAAAGAATGAAAGAGCAAATATGTCGCGTCTTGCAGCGTCCAAAGTTGCATCAATCAAGAAGCGCTGAAGTTTGGCGCCAAGCTGATAACCATCATTTCCATCACCTACCCAAGTAGGATCATTTGAAAGCTGGTTAGCTACGGCAGTCCAATCGTCCTTACACCACTCACGATAAATACCCAATTTAGAAACCGAAATCTTACGATCGGATAGGGTGTTAGAAGCGGTATAAGTAGGCTGACAGCCTGAGTTAGCTACAACAATCTTAGATTGTTCGGTAGCCAAAATAAGATACTCGTCTGTGCGAATACCTTGACGGATGCTAAAAATATCAGATAGCGCAGGCGTTGATTCGCTTGGCTTCATGAAAATCTCAGTAGGGAGATTGCCCGGGAATGTAAATGACGGTGAATAAGTATAATCAGCCGCGTTTCTAAAGTTGCTCATTTGTTTAATTTAGTTTTAAATATTCCTGCCACATCGTTCATGAAAGAAGGGATACCATATTCAGGTGTTTTATCCTCCTTGTCTTTAAAACTTGGGTCGGTGTCGGGCGGGGTTGAATCACCGAAAGTCTTTGATCTCAAAGTTTCTAATTCGTTCTTAAGGTTTGTAAATTCAGCCTTTAGCGAAGCTGTAATAGCCTCTTTCTCCTTTACGGCTTCAGTTGCTTTTGCTTTAGCCTCAGTTGCTGCGTTTTCCTTTTCGGCTAATTGAGCCTGAAGGGATGCAATCTGCTTTTTAAGTTCTTCCGTAGGGTCAGGCTGTACATCTTCCATTTTAGGCTCATAAGCGGTTACAACTCCACCGGCTACGGTAATAACCTGTCCGTCTGCTGTTTCGTACTGTCCATCGGGAGCAGGTGTACCATCGGGCATCGTGATCGTTGACCCCATTATTTCTTCCGGTGTTGCTGCGGTGGACTGTACTAATGTGCCATCAGCCAAAGCCAACTCCACATTTTTAACCTTAGTCATTTTATTAAAGAAACTATCAATTTTCTCACCCAAAGACTTAAATAGTCCTTCGGCTTCTTGTTTCGTCATGCTCATATCTATAATTGGTTTAAATTTTGCAACGGCTTTCATTTTCTCTTGCACACCATCAATGAAGCCCATTGCTAAAGCCTCACTTGGCGACATGGATGTTTCTTTCTCAATCATGGCTGATAACTGTTCTTTGGTGACACCTTTTCTTGCTACTTTAGGGGCATAACGGTCAATCAGTTCAGACTTGATGCGGTCGAGTTGCTCGGCACCTCTCCGTAAGTCCTCGGCTGTTCCGTTGATCGTTCCCGTAGGCAAGTGTATCATGAAGTCCCCGTGAGGGTTCATAATCACCTCGTCACATGAAAGCGCAGCGTATGTTGCAATAGAAGCACACATCGAACCGATATGCGCAAAAGTTGGCTTACCAAGATTTTTAATAATGGAGCCGATCTGATAACCTTCGTACACGTCACCCCCTGGGGAGTTGATGTGTATTGTCCATTCTTCAGCTTGTGGATAATTGGCAATATCAGCACGAACGGTTTTTGCCGTTACCTCTGTTCCAATTTCACCTTCGATAAAAATGTGTCCTGTCATCGGATACAAATTTCCGAAACATAACTAATGTTTTAGTTCGTAAAGTAGTGAACTACTGAAAGCGGTGTATTATGTTGTAAAGTTGACCTTTTGAGATGTTAAATTCGTCACAAGTCTTTTGATAGGATTGTGTTTTCTTATAGAACACGTAGATAGTTTCGTACTGTGGGGCGCTGCACGAAATCCATCCGTCTTTTATCATGTTCTTATAATCCTTTTCGCTTAGATTGTACTTGCTGCAAATCTCACTCATCTTGATACTATGTTTTCTTTGTAATCAATACGACCTGTAAAATCTGAGAACTCCCTATATGTTAGAACTGGGGATGGCATCATTCGTAGTGCCTTAATGATTCCTATTTGTTCGTTAGTGGATTGAACTGATGTATTAGTAACATATCCGCCATCGGCATAACCTGGAAGGTAACGGGCTGCGAAATAGTCAGGGCCATAAGCCCGAACAGTTTCTTGAGGGACGACAAATTCACCGGCATGGACCACCCCTGCCACTTGGTACTTACCGCCTTCACCTGTGAATCCACCTTTAGCGAATCCTTTAACTCCGCTAATTTGTGCAACAGCGGCAAGTCCTGAAGCGATAATAACAACGGCCTGAGCAATACCGGCAAAACCACCTTTTGCAAGTGCAACGGTAGCACCTAAATAAGTATTTATAGTTGCCTGTGCTATTGATACAGATTTTTGTACTGCTGATTCTTTTTTAAGGATTGCAGAAAGTTGTCCTAATGTTTGACCGTAAATCTGTAATTGTTGGTTTTGTAATACTTGTTGTTCAAAAGATGCTTTTTTTACTTTCTCATGTTCTTTTTCACTTGATACTGCTAATCTATTAGCGGCATTTACATCTAACTTACCCTTAATTAAGGCAGGAACATTTGAAGTTATTTGCTTTTCTTCCTGAACCGCTAACCTTGCGTTTACTTGCTCTAAATCAAGTTTTTGCTGATTCTCAATAGCCCTAAGTTCGGCAAGTTCTTTCTGCTGCTTTATTTCTTCATCCCGTAGCTTTTCAACTTCCTTTTGAAATTTAATAGTAGCCTGAGCGCCTGCTGATCTTTGGTTGATTACATCCGCCTCAAGTTGTGAAAGTTCTTTTAATTGATCGCCTGTAAGTTTACCGGATTCAATCCTTGCCTTGTTCTCAAGTTTAAAAGCGTCTAATTTACTTTGCGCAAGGGCTGTTTCTTCAACTGCCAATTCCTTTTCCAACCGGATAGCTTCTTCAATCGTGGCACGTTTTAAAGCCCCTTCCTGAGTAATAGCCTGTTCCCTTAAAAGTTGGACTTGTTCGTTTACTTGTGCCCGTCTAACTAATGCAGCGTTTTCCCTATTTTCTATATCATCCTGAAGATTAGCTAATTCCTCACCGGCCTTTCTTGCGGCCTCAATCGCTGCCCCTGCTGCTGGATTTAAGAACCCGATTACCTTTTCAACCCCACCGGCTATAAATTCAATAGTATCGAAAATAAACCCGCCTACGTCTTCAACGATTATTTTAAGTTTCTCAAATACGAATCCAAGTGCAGCCGTAGTTTTAGCGAACCGATCCCCAGCCTCATCGCTTCCGTTTATGTACTGAGTAAGCGCACCAATGGCTAAACCTATTGCCCCAATAGCGGCCCCGATAGGGGTAGCAAGGAAAGCTAAAGAACTCTTAGCCATTCCAGCAATACCCTGAGCAGAACTAACGGCCCCACTTGTGAACTTGTCAAGAAATGGAACAGCGTCCTTTATTGAATTGGTATAGTTACCAACGTTTAACCGTTGTTTCTCAAGGCTTGAGCTGTTTTGCTTTATTAACTTGTCGTTACGGTCTAATGAAGCGTTTATAGCATCAATCCGCTTACGTCCGTCATCTGTGGTAATATCCAGTAACTTCCGTTCCTCCCTTAGTTTGCGGTTTGCGTCCGTTAAACTCTTAATAGAAATAGCGGCCTGTTCGGTTGGGCCGGTGTCTATCTCTATCTTAATGATCTTTGTTTCGTCTGCCATATCAATTCACGTTATATAAATTAACCTCAACTAAACTATTGCCATCCTTGTAATTTAGGATTGACTCTACTAAAAAGTACCCGTTTATAAATCCGGTATCTAAATAGATAAATTTATCAAAATTAAACGACTGGAATACAGATTCAGGCAAACGCATTTTAGTTCTTATCGTTGGATTTTTTAAAGCCTTACTTACATTTTTTAAATACATTTCAGAAAGTGAAAAGTCTGATTTCCCCTCTATCGTTCCATAGCTTAACCCTTTCTTATAGTTATCCAATGAATAACCTGTGGTTTCTTTAAAGTAGTAAGCCGTTGCTAATGTTGAGTAAGTTCCTGTTGACCGTTTAAAACTTGACTTATTGGTAAACCCACTTGCGCTTATTCTCGGAATGTAACTCAATATCCTTGCGCCTGGATTGTTCTTTGTGATCTTCTGAATCCAAACCGAGCCAGTACCTGTTGCTGAATAATCAGCCCATAGTTCAAATGATGGTGAGACAGTTGTCAACTTAACAGTATGGTAACCGTTTATATTATGCCCGAATGCCGTTTCAGTTCTTACTATAAAGTCTTTTTCACCTCCTACAAATGTAACTCCTGATACCGTTGATAGTACTGCATTACTTCCACCTAACCCATCACCGTTAGAAACTATTGAACTGTAAGTAACCTGATCCTGATCCTCTAATAAGTAATAAGGAATATAAGGAACGGCTATATCAGCACCCTCACCCCAAATACAATCCTGTGCCGGTGCAAATGGAGATGTATAAACGTCTGTTTTGCTTTCATCATCCTTATCACTTTCTATATTTAGTTCCCCGTACTTTACTAAGTATCTTATAGAATTATAAGAATAAATACTATCATTAGACTTATCATTCAAATCGGTTTGTCCCCAGTAAGGGAAATCACTTTCAGATGGTTCTTTTACTTTTATGTAGTTGTTTTGTGTTACCGATCCGTAAAGAATATTAAACTCTTTTAAATATTCAGTCCAATCGTCAGCCTCTTCTTTTTGGAATTTATCAATTATGTTTAATTCCAACTTATTTGAATAACTATCAAAAACTGGTATGCAACCGAAAGAAATACAACACCACTTTATAAAATCAATAGCCTGCATATTTGGAGCAAGCATACCAACTGTAATAGATGAATTTCCGTCTAATATTGCGTAATCAATTGAAATCCGGGTTGTAGGCTCAACAAGATCAGGACTTTCAGGGGTAATTATAAGAGATTTAAAGAAAGCATCTGTTAATAAAGTACCTTCAATCTTAACGCCTGAAATCTTAGCAATTTCACTTAAAAGAGTGTGGACGTAAAGAGCTGGAAATATATCACAAGCATCCTGTGGAGTAGATGAAGTTATATTGCTAATGTCGTTAAAGCTTCTTCCAAATGTTTTAAATGTATTCCTTTGGCCTTTAAAAATTACATCTATCAAAGGGAACACAATACCGTAATCCCTTGGATCAGAAACAATCGAACCGGCTGACAATCCCCATGAAGTTTCAATTGCTGTGAAGTTATTTAAAACAGTAAGGGAATCATTTCTTATATCCTTACAGTTAAATTCAAAGGCCCTGAACCAATTGGCATTTCCTGAAATAAAATAACATTCTAATTCAGGGCCATTATCCCTGTCAATAACTATATATCCCCTTGTTACTACATTACCACCCCTGACAAGATTAAAGGTTAATCTTGAGAAAGCCGGATTATTTATTTGATTTAAACCATAATATCCTAATGCATTTCGGTTATCGCTTGTATTTGCTATGCTGAAATTTATTGAGAAGTCGCCCTTTATTTTAAACCCTTTAAACGTGGCTACCTGTTTAGTCAGTGTTACGTCCTCACTTACTATTATTTCTTCACCATTATCGTTTATAAAACTCGTCATGCTATCTTTTCAATTACTAAAGTAAATCCACTTAAACAAGTTGTTACAGCTGTGGTTTCGCTTCTAAACCTCATCTGGGCTGTTCCTGAGTTTGCCCCTGTTATTAAAATCCCTTCTACTGTTACTGGATAAGTAGAAGTACCTGGCATGCCCGAACTAACGCCTACTGAAGCGTCATCCGCAATAGAATGTCCTCCGCTTAACGTTCCTGTACTTGCTAACTGATGGTAAAATTGAACCGAGATAGAAGTAACAGCACTTGAAAGGTCAAACTGAAACCCGCACCCGGTAGTCGCTGCCGTTGGCTGAACTCTACCCATAGCCCAAATCCTATACTTGGAATTGGCTGCATAAGAGAATACAAGCCCAGTTAAAGTTACAGGAGTAGTGTTTGCGCCTGTTGCCTGATTGCCTGAAAGTGTTGCTACTAAATGGTAACCGCTTGAAATAGTTATATTACCATTTCCTACAAGACTTTCGTCATTTATAGTTTTTAATAATAATGATAATTCATTCCTTGTCATAGACTCTGGCTCGGTATGTCATCGGTGTACCTTAAATCAAAACTAATCGTTCTAAGGTCATCCTGATCCTTTCTTATCCGGTAGGTAGTAGGGTCAATTATAACCGTCCTGCGATCACTTTTAGACGTAACCTGTTGAACTAATGGAGAACTAAGGATTTGCTTAATAGCCTCCTCCTGTTGAACGGTAAGGAACTGACTTGAAACCCTTATAACCTCGTTTGACGTTCTACTTGTTTGCTGTTTAATGGTGTCAGCGAAAGCCCCGTATGATTTAGGCCAATTCGTGTAAATGTTCTTTTCTGAAATTGAATTACCCGTTACATCTACTGAATAAGTCTTACGGGCTGTAAAGTTCCAATAGTCAAAGCCTCCTAAATTGTTTAACCACGTAAGGTAGAAGTTTTGGCTTGCGCAATCATCGTTTATGTTGATTGTTTTAGTTTCTGATAGTGTTATTGATGTACTTGCTGAAACTGAATTTATATCTACCGTTACGCTGGATAACAGATCAATAACATCAAAATAGAAAGCGATATAAGAACCGTTTCCGTTAGGTGTTATTGTAATTGTTGCATTATAATTACCTGTTGATGAAAGACTATCTGCAATTTGATAATTACCCAAAGGACTAAAAGAACTGTCTAAAATATACACATCTAATGTGTTTAGATTGGCGATAGTACCGGCTATGTCTAAATTGTAATTTATACTATACGTTATTCCATTTATAGTATTATACGTTCCGCATAGTAATTTACTAACTGCAAATGCTGAACTTAAACTTAATGAAGGATTTGCCCCTAAAGTCCAACTTGTTCCAGTGCTTTGATTTGTCCATGAAGCCAACGCCTGTAATGTAGGGCGTGAAACTAGGGTTAAATCTATTCTGTCCTCGCTACCGTGTTGAACTACAGGAACCCGATAAACACCATCACCATAAGCAGTAATAGCCTGATAACTTGTTGAACTTAAAACACTATCTAAATAATTTTCCCTTTTTAATTCTGCCGTTACGTTATTAAAGTCATTCAGGAAACCAATATCATAGTAATAGCCGTTGAATAAAGTAGGTTCATCAAAAGCTGTAAGGAATAGACGTGTTACTAAGTAATCACTTAAATACCCTGAATCCTGTGATTTAAAATGAAGGATAGCATTAACAGCGTAACCCTCAAAGTTTGATGAATCATCTGTATAAGAACTTGTGTACTCGCTAACGGTGTACATATTTGAATCATCATAAGATTCAGCGTATGTAATATAAAAGTTACACCATGCATCAATATTGTTTGGGAGTGTGTCTAATATTGTGTTATTATTTAGTACGCTGATTTTGCTCTTTAGTATTTCTTCTATGCTTACCGTTATAATTCCACTTGAATCCGGAACGGCTTTGATCTCTGCTAATAGTTCATAAGGCTTTTGTGCCTGCCATGTATGGCCCGATTTAATACCTCCGTAAACCCTAACCTTAGCATGATAGTTGTAATAGTAATATTCTACCGTACCACTTAAAAGAACATTAGCGGCTGAGTATGCTAAATCAATTACAAAGTTAGTATCTGAAAACCAGTTAATGATTTGATAAACTCCATCTACCGAAGTGCCTGAAAGTATTACTTGTTCAAGTGCTGAAGCTGTTCCTGTTGTCTTAATATCTCCGCTTGCAACTATATATGTATAACCGTTGTAATTTGAGAAGGTAGTAATAGTTTGGGCTGTGTCTAAACCGTTTGTAGGCCACGCATCAGACTGAAGTTTATAAACAATTGGAAGGTGAACACATGACCATCCATGAGTATAAATAGATTTATAATAGGTAACCGTAGTACTAACAACATAAGCCTGAACGGTTGCCGTTGCATATTGGTATATCCTAAATGTATTAGCATCAGCAATTGTAATATACCAGTACCCATTGTAAGAACTAACGTCTGAATCTATATAAATGTAATCACCGGTCGATAACCCATGAGATGTATTAGTAAACAAAGCACCTGAAGAACTCGTAACGGTTGCTGTTTCTGCCGTTGTGCTTAGTACATTACCCTGTGGCCTTTGTATTACTGTTATTGCCATTATTCAAAACTTACGGTTGCTTTTCTGAAATACTCACTTGCTATATTCTCCACTGCCTCAGTGAAAATCTTATCTGCAAAACCTTCCTTTAAATCGGTGTAAATGTCAGTCCTTCCGCCTTTCTTCCAAAGTTCTGTACCTTCTTTGTTGATCTTTGTAGCGATAGCCCAAACCATAGATTCCGGTTTGCCCCTTGCGTTTACCCATTCCTTGATATTCTCTATCATCGCCCGTGAAGGCTTTTTATCGGGTGTTGGTTTCCTTCCAGTTTCAACTACCGCAAAATAAGGCTTACCAAATACCGTAAGAACTATTTTGTTACCTTCTTCCGTGATTTCGTAACGCAAAGAATCTCTACTCTTTCCGGTTGCCGTTGTTCCTGTGTTGTCTAAGTTTCTTTTAACCTCACTAAGAAATGAGTTTGCCTCGTTGCTCAATATGGTCATTAACTCGCCTGTCATTCGTATAAAGAACAATAATCGAACGTATCAGGAACAGTAAAATTAAAACTTACCACCCATCCTGTAACACAATCAGCCGTAACCTTTATAATCGGCTCTTTACGAATGGATGTTATCTCAGTGTTTTGTGAGCTTACTTCATCGGTGGTATCCTCGTTAAATGCGAATAGATTGAGTTTATTGATGAATTTATCTGATAAAACATCCATTGCATCCAATTTCTTAGCGGTAGCCTCCTCAGCGCCTTGGATGTCGTCAAGAATGTAGAAAACGATTATAACCTGGTATTGCTTTGAAAGATTATAAGAACCCTCTGAATATTCAAGAGTCTGGCGGAGCGGGTCTAATCTTACCCTTTTATCGTCCTTAATTCCTATTGAATTAAAATCAGAAGCACGGGCATATGCAAATAGTACCGAGTCATCAACGGATTTAAGGGTATCAGAAATAAGCGTCCTTACGGCTAAATGACTCAATTCGTGTAATCGTTTAAACGGTTACGCAAAGATATAATTAATTTTTCTTATTATTCATAATTCTTTGATACTCCTTTTGGAAGTGTGCCCTCCAGCTAATCAGCTTTAATTTAAGATAGAAACGATTTACAGACCATTTCAGGACTTCTTCGTCATCTTTTCCCACATAACGCGCAACACTATCCAGAGTCGCGTAGAAGCCAAACGTTTCACCAAGTGTTCGGAAACCGGCTTGTTCTTCTTCAGTCGTATATTCTTGCGGAGGTAATTCATCGACAAGCCGCTTTGCATACTCAAGCACTTGGCTTGAAAAAAAGAACCTGCGGCCATGACCTCCGTACATGGCAAAGAGTAAAACGATTTGGAAAGATATTGCGCCTTTTCTGAATCGTACGGATTCTGACAATAGATAGCGGCATACGTGGCTAATGCTTCAGTTTGTGTCCTCAAGTCCTTATCCTGAACTTTGGAAATCTCCCTGCGGGTGTCCTCAAACTGTTCCACCGTTTCAAAGGCTATGTCTTTAGGGAATTGGAAAGAACCTAATTTAATAGGTTTGGGGTCTATTTCAGGTTGTTTGGTCATGAAGTTCAACCTTTGTATAATCAGGTCTAATCCTTGAATCTTTGCCCGTTTAAGTTCGTTTATATCTAACCCTAACATGACCGAAAGGATAGCGGCATAGTCCTGATCTGCTTCAATTAGCTTTAAGAATTGGTCAAAGGTTACTTCTTCCCACTTTTCAGGGATTTCGTGCGGCTGTCCGTTAATTTTAATCTTTATCATCGTCTTGAAATGTTTGGTATATGTGCCATAGGTGGTGAAGAAACAGGAGTTGTAGCCGCATAACGCCAGCCATCAATCAAGTGATCGAACCCGTCTATCCCTATCTGAAAGTTTCGCATTTCTTCTTTTAAATTATAGCTTTTACTGTGTACAAATAAAGCGTGATCCCTGATATAATTAATCCCGAATAGAATCGAATCCTTCCCTTTTATTGCTCCCCTTACCTTTAATCCAGCTCTTTGCATTTCGGTTATGGTCTTAGGCTCTGCAGAATCAGCCACAATCAAACATCCTTTAGGTAGGTTGTTTTTTATAAACTCTATTATCTCGCTGTTAATAAGTCCTTTTTTGTATAGCCATTCCCTTACATACATGGTCTTATTGTGCTTTTGCACCTCGATTATGGCGGTTGGATCGTTAGTAAATCCAAAGTCTATACCGAAAACCTGATTGTAATTAGGCATTTGGTCAATCTCTGCCCAAACCGGAAATACTAAATCTTCTTCTGAAATCCTTGGCTCTTGCTGATAAAGGCTGTTAAATGTTACGGGTGTATCCTGTTTGATTTTTAAAAGCCTTTCAAGGCTGTGCTTTTCAGGCCAAAGTGCATCCCCTTTATTTCTTGGGTCGTTTGGTAAATCCTTGTCTTTTATTGCCTGGTATGTGATTACATCCCAGTCTGAATCAGTTTGCAGTATCCGGCCAGCTAAATCGTCCTGATGCCATCTGGTCATAATTAAAAGCTGTTGGCTGTCATTGTGTAGGCGGGTGCTGAAAACGTCTGTATACCAATTATAAACCTTTTCCCGTATGGTTGTTGACATTGCTTCTTCCCTGTCCTTAAATGGATCGTCTATTATCCCTAAGTCTACCGGTGTACCTGTTAAAGAACCACCAACCCCCACAGTTTTAACGAATCCTTGGTGTCCTATTATCTCAAAAGTCTCTGAATTTCTTAAATAGGCGTTCTTTGATGGGTTAATTGCGCTGTTTTCATTCAGTGTGGTCATAGGGAACACCTCCGAATAGGGCCGGTCGTCTATAATCCTTTGAATATCCCTGTTAAATGTACTTGCAATCGTGGAAGAATAGGAACAAATGGCAATCTTTCGGTTTGGGTCTATGCCTAACACGTAGGAAGGGAATCTTCTGGTAGCCAATTCGCTCTTCCCGTGCTGTGGTGGCACGAATATCATGAGCTTTTTAATAAGCCCTTTACTGAATTGCTGAAGTTTATCGCAAATTGAATCGTGATGCCAGTTAAATTTATAATCTGGTTTGGTGTATTCTATAAAGTTCCTAAAATTACGCCTTGCCCTCTCTGCTCTTATGTTGTATTCTTTCAAGGAAGCTGAGTTCATCATCTGTTAATATTGACAAATCAATTCTTTCATCCTCAATAACGGTAGATTGCTCAATCTCCTGCTTTGGTTTACCTTCTGTTCTGTCGAATATTTCCTGGATTGCCTTTAAATCATTGTCATCAATAGCCTTTTTTAAAAGGGATGAAATTATCTTAGCCTTTGTATCTCCAAGTTCTAAAGCCTCTTTTAAAAGCGTTGAAAGGTGTTTGGTTCCCTTTGGTTTGCCCGAAAGATTGCCGCTTTGCCCCTTTTGCCATTTAAAAGACTCTATGTTTTCCGGATTTGGCATTCGCTGTTTTATCGCTGAATTACCACAAAACTAATCTTTTAGTTTAAGATTACCAAAATGCTTCCCTAACCCGTACCCTACAAAAGTTGATCCTGAATAGATTAAAGCCTCTCTTGGCGCAATTTTAAACCGTTCAAACTTCTTCTGTTCTCTTTGTGCCGTAGTTGGTGATAGGTTGTAAGAACAGGAATTAAGCAGGATTAGAAGGCATACCAAACGGGCCATAGCAAATCCTGATTTAGTCGGTGTTGCAATTTTATCTATTCTGTCTTTAACCGATTGCGGTGTATTTTCCCTGATCTGGTTTAACTTCAATAAAAGAGGGGCTTGGCTCTTAACCTCCTGCCCCTCTTTTTGAAAGCTTTCACTAACCGATTTTTTACCCTGTTCGGCTGGGAGTCTTTTGGGAGTACTATTCAAATCCATGCTTGCAAACATAACTAATAGTTTAGTTTTAAACAAATTATTTCTTTATTTTCTCAAGTAGTTGCTCATAGGCGCACACCTTACCATCCCAAAAACGGTAATCTCTTTTAAGCCCTTCGGCCCTGTTTTTAATGGCTTCTGCAAGTTCTTTCTCAATTAGCTTTTTCATAACTCGTCTTTTATTTTAACTCAACAAAATTATCCTTTGAATCTAACGCAAGTTCTTTACCACAATAAGGACATTTACCAGTAAAGAAATATCCATCAAAAGTTTGCGATTTTGGCCTACCATGAGAGCTTAAAAACCAGCAAAAAAATAGTCTAATTTTTTTCATAAACTATCTTTTAATTTAAGGATTAGTTCCTTGTCTGGGGATTCTTCATCAATGCGTTCCGCCACATGGTCAAGCAATCGCCTGCCGTATTCTTTCATGGCATATACAGCCGCTCTTTTCTCCCTGTCATGTAAATAATTAACATTTTGCTCAAATACTTCTTCAGCTTTTGGTATCATGGTTTATATGGGTTAGTTGGTTTGAAAGCACCTGCCTTTTGAAGTTGTTTCATAAGTATCTCTTTATTTCGTGATCTGTTTTAACTCCCAATAATCTCTTCCGGTGGATTAACATTGCCTCCTCGTTAAATTTATGGTTCCTGTGGCAATTATCGTGGCAATCGCGGCAAACTCCTATTAAGTTATCTATTAAGTTAACTTTTGCTTTAGACAAACTCTTAGGGATAAGATGGTGAACATCTACCATCCTTGCCCCACATATCTCACAAGGCATAAATTCAGTATCTGAATAACTAAAATAGTCCATGTAGGTTTTAATGTAGTTTTTCATAGTAGCAACCATTCCTCAAAACTCAAATCACTCCTTGACCGTACCCATTCGGCTTTTAATCGGGCTATTATACCACGTTCTTTTATTTGGTAGGTGCGAAGGGTCATGCTTTCCATATTGCTTTAAAATCAAGTACAATAAAAGATTCACCATCATCGTAGTCAACGCACCATTGACCGAAAGTTAAATGATGGTCACTGATACAAAGTGTTCCATAAATTTTTTGGTATTCATTATCTTTAACGTCATATCCAAAAACCCTGTCACCATCATGAAGTATATTACCGTCAGCGTCTTTTATCATATATCTAAATTTTAGTTTCTAACCATTTTTCAAAAGTTTCATGCTTTCTAGGTAGCGGCCTGCCGGTGAAATTCATAACCTCAATTCACCCCTTTTAGCCATTCCTTCAACTATCTTATTTGCCGCTTCCTGACTTTCAGCGTACACGTTTTCAACCGTTCCAATCAGTTTACCTTCTGCATCCTCAACCGGCACACTCCATGCCTTCCGGCCCCCGTTCATGTCAACAAAGCGCCTAATCTCTATCTCCCTGTCCGTAGCCAGCCTTTTTTCTTCTTCCTTTCGCTTCTGTTCAATCTTCGCCTTAAAAGCCTCATAATCTACCTGCTCCTGTTTCTCTTGCTCCTGAGACCGTTTAACGTTGTTTTCAAGGTAATTGCACTTTTCGTCAATGTGTTGACCCATCCAGCCCAAAACTACCGAAGTGTCAAATTGATGGTAAGTTGACCCATAGTAACCCATCGAACCACGTCTAAGGCAAAGGATAATATCTTCAAGGCTTTCAGCTGGGTAGTTGGTTAATATCGTTTCGGCAGTAAAGGAAACCTGGTGCGGCTTCATATTGTTGGCCACATTCAGCATAGAAACCACTTTAAGCAACTCAAACTCGATAGCCTTCTGAATATCCCTTAAATCTATTTCACGCTTTAAAACGCAAATAGGGGTTGAATCCATGATCGCGGCCACCGAGTTAGGAACCACCGAGGCCAGTTCTTGAAACCTATTGGCCTTTATCAGCCCAACGATCTTGGAAGGCTTTGATATTTGCAGCGAGGTTTGCGGTTTGTTTGTCTGTTCCATTGAATTTCTTTTTTGCATTTCTTAGTTGACTTTGAAAAGCGAGCCTTAACCCGCTTGTATCATGGTTACGGTAGTGGTCTGGTGAGCCTCTTACCTTTTCCTTAAAGCTGTTTACCTCAAAGTCGAAATCAATATGTTGCCATTTTGGCTTTTGCTGTTCTAAATAAATTTCATCTAAGGCTCTATTAATTGTATTATCAATTTCATTTTCATTTATAGTTTCAGTTTCCATATGTTTAACATATGTTTTAGATATGTTATTGATATGTTTACCTTTCCTATTGTTTGACCTTGATTTTGAATAGTTTTTACGCCTTTCAGTTTCATCGCTCAATCGCTTATTCAAAAAGCCACCATCAACCTTATCAAATTTGTCAAATATATCTTTGTCGTATGTTCTACATATGATTAACATATCTTTTTCTGAAAGTATTCCTTTTTGGTGTTGGGCGCAAAGAAGTCTAATATACTTACCTACCTGTTCATCGCTCATGAACATTGTTCCGGTAAGAAAATCAGAACTATAAAAAAGGAATGCAGGATCTTTAGCCACAAAAAAATACCCCTACGCAGACAATGGCGATACCGTCAGGCTGTAAGCCTTTTAGGACATTGAATGTTTCGGGGATTTCTTTTAAAGTTTTCATAACAGTATCGCGATTGCAAAGATATAACTTCTAAGGATATTTCAAAGAAGGTTTAAATATTTTTACTGGCTCCATTTTGTGATGTGTATGGTAAAACCTTTTTCTATTCCTGTCTCCTACTGATCCGTTAGGATGATTGACTTGACATGAAGTCAATATGAGTATGATGATAAGGTATTTCATTAAAATAGGGTTTGTTGTGCCTTATGGTTGTTAAATCGCTTTACTGCTGATTCGTAGTAATCTTTATCCAATTCACAGCCTACTAAGTCAAATTTGTAATCATGGCACGCTATTGCGATTGAGCCGCTTCCTAAATGAGTATCAAAAATTTTATCTCCTTCCTTTGCGTATCTGTTTAAAATCCACCCGTATAAATCAACGGGCTTTTGGGTTGGGTGTATTTTATCCCTTTCAGTTAATACGCTATACCTCCAAATTTTTGCAGGTCTTTGGATGCTACTCCAAGCAAACTCACACATCGCCAGGCTAAAATCTTCCGGTTGCTTTTTATCCCAAATCAAAAAGCCCTGAGATGGTGGAAGCGGAAAGTAATTACCACCCCAAATGATTTGATTTTTGGAAACCCTAAAAAGTTCTTTAAAGTAATCATCATTTGGTATTGCGTTATCCCATTGCTTTTTATCGTGCATTTGACGAACAGGGTTTGAGCTTATGCCTATTCCATAAGGGGGGTCGACAATAGCAAGGTCAAAGAACTTGTCCTCAACGGTTGACATATACTCCATGCAATCAATGTTAAGGAGTTCTATCATAATCCTAAAATATGTTTAATTCCTTTGTATGTGTAAAATCCTGTTTTCCTTAAACTTAGCGCCTCTTCTATTTTAGGATGGTCGATAGGTATTCCTAAATTTAAAGCCACATTCCTTAGTTTTTCAAAATGATTAACTTTGTTGTTATAAGGTACTTTTAATATATCAATAGTGTCCTGGTCGAGATGGTAACGACCTTTAATCTTATTGATTCCCAATACCCTCAGTTTAACATAAACGTAACTTGAGTCTATGTTTAAAATATCAGCCGCCTGTTTTACGTTGTAGGTTACCATAGTTTAATTAATTTTACCACCCCATTGAAACGCAATAGCTTTTGCGATGCCATGGTATGTTTTTGATCTTAGTTTAGATCTGTCTTTTGATGGTGGAAGTTTATGTAATCTTTGTTCTCTACCTTCTACTATTTCAGTAGGTTTTAATGGTGGTAAGTTTTCCAACCAAAGGCAAGTAGCTTTTGTTTCACCATGCCCAAACATCCACGGTTGAATAATCTGGTCATATTTACGTCCGATAATTTCTAATGCATATTTGTGGGGTATTGGGTTTTCGATAGCCTTGTGTTTTATTGGGGCATTCATAAGTAGCTTAAAAAACTCAGCACCTTTTTTCATTTCATGCCAAAGATTTCTTTTTGCTAACCAACTTACCCCAGAGTTACAAAGTCTTGTGCATGGTGGGTGAGCAATCATTAAATCATACTTGCCTGAATAAGACTCGGTTATTGCATCTCCTTGTATATGCCATTCAGGATGACCACCGGAACAAGGGAGTATATCACAAGAGTACGCTTCGTGTCCTAATTCACGAAACGCCAAACAAACCGTCTGGCTTTCTTCACACGCTACAAGAACTACCATCCGTTAAAAGCCCCCATCTTAGCAGCGATTACAAGTAAAACCATAACGCAGAACGTTAGTAACGTAAACCATTTTAATTGATTGTAGGATTGTTTCATACACTCTTTTCAATTATTGTTATACTTACAACTCTACTCGCAGGATTTGATTTATCACTCCTTAGTATCTTAGATGTTTTCCACCCATCAGAACCGTACTTTTGCGCTCCCATTGTTACGTATGGATGCTGCATTCTGAAATCTCCTGATGAACATTTTCGTTTCATAAATCTAAGATTAATTTTACAATTCCAATACTACCGGCAAAGATTAAAATAGCTATTACAAACCCTGATAAAACCATTGTTGTAATATCATGGTAACCGATCACAAATAGCGACCTATATAGTCGTGCTTTCCAAAGTCTATTCATACAATATTGTAACTAACATCTTTGTAAGTGGTGAGGCTCTCCAGAGGCGTTTCATAGCGGTGATTTAACTATAAAATGCATAAACATAATTGAAAACTCAAAATGATCTTTAGATGCATAAATAGAAAAAAGTTCACCTTCAAAATCATCAATTTCAACAGCTATGAAGTCTAATACAAATCCATTCCAGAAGTTCCATTCAATTCCAATCAAAGTTAATTTTCTCATAAATGCCTAAGTATAGTTTCAATCCACCAAAACAAACCGATCATGACGGCTACGGCTACAATGCCGATTAATAAGTCTTTAATGTTCTCTTTCATTTTCTTTTACGGTTAAGTGAGTATTGTGCGTAATGGATAGGATGCTCATTGATTAGCTTTGTTTTAATGTCTAAACCCTCATCACGAAGGTCTAAAATTCTCGCACTAAGGCGATATATACCCATCTGGTTGAGTGCTTGTAAGGGCGAAATCGAGCGGCCCGACTTTAGCCACTTCTTTAACTGTTTGGTCTGTGATTCTGTTTTCATGCTTTTCCTTTAAAGAGTTTTAAAATTAGTTTCTCATTAGAATACATTTCTGCCTGACTGTCTATTACATACCCTGAGCAATCATTAACCCTGAATAGGTATATAGGATAGTCCACCTTTGCGCTTAACTCCGTAGCCTCCTGTACTGCGGTTACATAAGTTTTAATCTTAATGGGTAGTTCGTTCATGGTAGTTTAGATTTAAAATGGTTTATAATTTTGTCCATATTTACAATATAGTAATCGTGAAAATTTTCGTATCCCTGTGGATCTGTATGCCAATTCATATAAAGAACTCCTCTTAATCTTTGGCTATGACTTTTGCCATCCTCAGCCAATTCAGCTTTAGTATTTTCAATTAATCTCTTTTCCTCATTAGTAAAAGGATTTGGATTGATGCCCAAAAAACAAACAGCGTTTTGCATGGCACCAAGTTCTCCTATTTCTTTAGGCGTTAATTCCTGAGTGCCAAAGGTTAATTTCCAGCTACGGTCAGCCCGTGAACTTATCCCCTCTAATTGTGCGCTTAGTGTTATCATTTGTTACGTTCTTTAAAGTTTTCCAAATCAACGCGAAACCTAGTAGCCTCCACTTGTTGCTTAACATCCTGAGGGATTTCCTCAAGGCCCATAATTCGCTTATGAGGCATTATTTCAGCATATAGTGTTTCCAGTTCTTCTTGTGTTCCAAGTGCGTCCAGACGGGCTTTAAACTTAGTCCTTTGGCTTTCTGATAGGTTGTAGGATTGTATCATGTATTCCACAAGCCCCAAGAGTTGAAAAGAGGGGGGATTTACCCCCTCATCTTTGTGCGTTATCATCAGAAAGGAAGGTCATCGTTTGAAGTACCCGCAATCTGTTCGTATTGGTCAATCGGTGGTTTGCTTAATCTTTCCTTAAACTCAGGGGTTTTTGCAATCCTTTCCTTCATCCAATCGGGCAAAGTGTTATACTTTTTGTCAAAGTCAGGTGAATCGTAGCTAAAAATAAAAGAATCGTTTACCTGTGGTGGACAAAGAAATCCTTTAGGAATAGCGGTTACCCCTGAAATTGTAGCGTAAATATTGCCACTCTTTGAAGTCTTGTGAATCACATTCAACATGCAAGGCGCACCAACAAGTTTTGAAATATCAACTTTCTTTGCCTCCTCCTCGGTGTATTCCTTGCCCCTCCAAGATTGTAGATCTTTGCGTAGGTTGGCTTTCTCATGCATTGAAAGGGTATAATCCTTTCCTATTGAAAAAGGCTGTTCACCTTTAGCAGGATCGAAAATATCCTTTTCGTTAGGCAGTTCCCACACTACCCGAACGGTGTACTGTTTTTTCAATTCGCCCATGATGTCCTTTTCTTCTGTTCCTATCTCTATCATTTGATAGCATCGTGCAACGTGGTTTCCGGCTGGGACGAGTTTGAAATTTTTTGTTTGTTTGTTTTCTGCATTGATTGGCATAATTGTAATTGTTTAATTGTTTGTAGATGAATTCGTTCGTTTTCTAAGTAGTGCCTGTATTCCTGGTAATCTTCAAAATATCGTTTGGCAGCGCTCATAGGTTTATAATTAAGTAACTATTTGCTTTCATGATGTTTTTAAGGAGATTCTTTTTTCTTATGTTATGCTCCTTTCGGATTAACTTTTCTATGTTACGGTTGCAGATGATGAGGCGCTCGATGTAGGTCACATTCTTTTCCATTCATCCCAAGTCTTTACGTTAATTCTATCGGTTATAAATCTTTTAGCTTGCAACTTAATATCCTCACTCAATTCAGGTGGTGTTTTAATGGTTGTATCCCTTGTCATGTAAACATCCGTCACCTTCATATTTACTTTCTGACCATCTTTCAAAAGCCATTTCCTTAACGTGTTCACGCCACTCGTAAACTTTGTTATCAAGTTCTTTTTGATCGTAAAGACGGGCATCCTGTGGTAACCATTCTAAGAAGTCATCAACATCATCATCTTCGTAAAAGATAGGGCCAAAAGCCTGCATTGTTGTAGAACAGTATATTACCTTGTAACCGTCTGTTCCTTCTAAAATTCTTACACTCATACTCTTTCGTAGTTTTTAAATTCATTGTATAAAGTAGCCGTAACGTCATCAGGATGGCAAGCCGAAACTAAATTAGTGATATAAGTAGTTTGGCCTAACTTGTAGTATTCAACGTCTATTGTACCTGTGGCGATCTCGTTACCATCCTCATCGAAAATAGGACATTCTAAAGTAGTGTGTTCCGTTTTCTGGCTGGCCTGATAAACAGGGTTAAGGGTGTAAGGTTGGTCTAATCTCATGGCGTTTTTGTTTGTTGTTTTCATTAATTCTTCCGAAAGTAAAGAAATATTTTTGCAATTTGCAAATCATTAAATTACTTTTTATTTAAAAATATTCTTTGTACGTTTGTGGTGTACTTCAAAATACCTATAAAATGGCTAAAAAACAACTAAAATCGGGTAGAAAACGCCTTCCGGATGATGAAAAAAAAATCGGTGTAACCCTGTATATTAAGAGAAAAACGGTTAAAAAGTATGGCGGCAGGACTGGTATGGTAAACGAAATTAGTAACCGGATAGAGCCTTTATTGAATACTCCTACCGAGTGGGGATGCAAGCGTGAGCGATGGCAAGTGAGGCGCGGATTTTGAACTTTTTGTGGGTGATATCGTTTTTATAATTAGTTTTGAGTGTTCTTTACCCTTGGTAGGGAATCTACAGAGGTCTCAAACGCTGAACCAGAATCAGCGTTTTCTTTTTTTATATACCGAAGGGCGGGAAACTTTTTAAAAATATTTTCAGTCGTTTACTTGTATATATCGTATGTACGGTATATATTTACATCATAATTAAACACTAAAGCAAATGACAACTACTGAAAAACAAGCAATCGCAAAAAAAGTAAACGGCTTACTTGGTGATGGTTCTTTAAACTGGTTAGGAAATATTAACATGGAAACCAAAAAAGAGCAATTTAGTATCTTCTTTAATAAAGAAACACAAGCCAAAAAAGCATTAGCTCAATTAGTTGGAATGGATGCTAAAATTGTAAAGACTCCAAAATTTATAAATCAATATTTTAAATTCTCAGTAACCATTTCATTATGACACCAAAAGAAAAAGCACTTGATTTAGTGGGTGAATTTTTTATGAATGGCTCTCCCAAAAATTCACATTACACACTGTCTAAAGAGGTTAGTAAAAGTTGTGCTAAGGTTGCAGCAATCGAAATATTGAACCAATACACAACTTTAAACAGTGAACTTGTGAATGCGATTTACAAAACAGAAAAAGTTGTTTTTTGGCAACATGTAATTAACGAAATAGAAAATGTATGACAAACGATGAACTACCCGAACCTGACTTTGAAAGTGAATATTTAGATAATTACAACGGTCAGTTAGAGATTTGCCCTAATTGTTATCGTGAATACGATGATATAGATTTTGATTATCAGATTTGTAGTCACTGTAAATATGATTCAGAAAATAAAACATTTGTTAAATGAGAAAAATAATAGACCTAACTGAAGAACAATTTAAAGTACTTTCAAAATTGGCAATTGATAACAATACCAATTTAAAGAAATACATTGAAGCTACTCTACAAGTCTTAGTACTCCATGCGGGCGGGGGCTTTAAAGACAAAAAACCTTCCACTAAACGTAAATTAAAACACTGAATGTTCCGCCCATTTTTATTACACAAACCTGGTGTTATACTTCCAAACTGACGATATTCCTGTTTGCGAATCTAAAAAAGATTGCGTCCATACATATTACAGAATTGTAGTTGATGGCAAAATTATTAAAGAAGGTAGACACGCATTAAAGCAAACTCGTAATACTGAAAACAGGATTATTTATAAACGCAAATGGAATGAAAGTAAACGATGTTGGAAAGATTTTAATTGGGAACTCTAAACTGTGCGGTGGGTTTTTAATTTTTATTTTAAATACTTCCACTGAGCTACCTATAAAATGCAAAACTTCGAGCCGCTTTTATTACTCATACACGGTGTTATGTGCAGTGTGACGGGCGCGGTGGCAAAAGGTGTGCGCGTGGGATGTGCGTGCCTCCGTGCGGCAACCTTTTATTGTGGGAGGAACATTGCACATAACGGCTACATGTAAGAAACGTGGCGTAATTAAAACACTTAACTATCAAAATATGACAAAGATAAATAAAAGCACAGACCTTGAAAATACTACTAAACAGCCATGTTTTTTACATGATGTTATGGGTAGTGTTTATCATTGGATGATTAGTAATTTGCCTTATTGGATAATGTATAAACATTGTTGGATTGATTCACAACATAAAATGTGGCTACCAAGATGGGGATGGAGTAAAAGGCAAATTGCGGATGCAGAGAAACGAGCTAAAGAGTTATCAGAAAATATAAAGTGGGAATGATGTTTTTAACATTACTTACAATGTAACAAATGTATGAGCAGAAGCGGCCTTGATAATATTAATGAGCAACAGTGCCTTGCGCAGCTTGGCTCTGTTAGCGTTGAAACCGAAACTTTATAAATTGAAACTAATAGGTACTCACACTAACTAAAAACAAAAATATTTAATGATGGACCAAAACTATATTATCGTTTCAGAAGAAGAAGTAATTAAAACCGCAACTCTGCTTGTAAATCTATTTTGGTTTAACACTCAACTTTATGCAAAACATTGCGCAATTAACCATTGTAATCATATGATAATCGAGCTTAATCATCATTCTGATTTATATGGGTATTATCAAGATGACAAAGGCTATCAGTCCATAATTGATAGAATTGAGTTTTATAAAAGAGTTAAAAAAAATATTGAACAGAAATGGTAAACAAGAAAACTAAAGGCTACACTAAACATCAATGTGAGCCAACAACGATTAAATTCAGGACCGCAAACAATCTGAACACATGGATTATTATGAATAACCTTTACAGTTTTGGATTGGATATTCAGGCAGCTTTTATCAATTGGTCCGCAAGGGTCCAACCTGAAAATATTAACCCAAAAGACTTCTGTGATTATGTCATTTCGAAGGACCCAACGAATTTAAGATGCTACACATTTGGTACAGATAAATGGTAAATACACGGCACGGATGCAAGAGCTTTGGAAGCGCGAAGGTATGCGCGGCTTTTGCATTGGTGCCGCTTACGGGCCGCTTTTGCTCATACATAGTGTTCTAAGCAGTGTCCCGACCGAAGCGTGGGCAGACCCGCAGCGCGATGGAATGTGCGGAAGTCCTCTGAGGGGCGGGGCTGATTGTGGCGGGAGGGCATTGCTTAGAATGTACCTAGTGTATGCGTAGTAAAAGCGGCTAACGAGATGAACTAAGATTGAAAAACAGTATTTAAAATAAAAATTAAAAAAGCGATGGAAAATTTTGACCTAACACCAATTGAAACCCTAATGAGTGATTCAATTAACAAACTAAATAATATGAAAACAGACAATGAAACAATTCTTAGAAATGAAATTCTAAGTATTTTAAAATCAGCGGAAACTGACGCAAAAAAAGGATACGATGGAGATTATACGCCAATAGTCTGTGTAGATTCGCATGATTACTATATTGTAGTAAACAATCTATGTTCACTTATTCAAGCAATAACAGACCCCGAAAATCAACCAAATCAATACGGTGTAATATTGGAAGGGCAAAACAAGTCTACTTGTGATTGTTGTCATAATAAATTATGCCTGTTCACGAAGGACTTTTAAAGCATTGGAAACAGAATAAAGAAACAGATGAAATATTAAAGGCTTTGCGGTTTATATTCCTTTCAAACTTCACATATTTAGGAAAAGGAACAACGATGTGCTTTGGAACGGAAAACCCGAAAAGCATAATATTAAAAAACATTGATGCAACACAAAAATATCTTGAGAATGTGCAGTTTTCAAACAGGGATTTTAAAGGCTTTTTTGAGCAGTTAAGAGAACGAAACTCAGATGATACTTTCATTTACTGCGACCCACCATATTTAGGAACGGATGACAATTACGAAACTTCATTTAAAGAACAGGACAGCGAAGACTTATTTAATTTGCTTATGCAGTCAAAATGTAAGTTTGCAGTAAGTGAGTTCAACCATCCGTTTATACTTGAACAGGCTCAAAAAAACGGACTTAATACGATAATAATTGGAGAACGTCAAAACCTAAAAAACAGAAGAACAGAAATACTAATAACGAATTATGAACAACAACCAACTTTGTTTTCCTGAGTGCGGTGGGAAAAAAATTAAAATAAAACTTGCACATAATGTAGTGGCGGCTATCGGTTCGGGCGTGATATACACTAAAATTAATTCGTAAAACAAAATTATATGGCAACCACAAAGAGACACATGAGCGTAAACATTGAGGGCTTGTTACGCAACTATCAAAGAAAGAAGATAACCTTCATGGAAGATGATGACGGTAATAGAATGAGTGACAAACAAGCCCGTATAGAAATAGCAAAACTTCAAAAGTTGGGACACAAGTTATTACCAACTGCAAACTGTGAAGGGTTTGACCCATTTGGAGGTGGTTGCCCTGGTCATCCACTGTCCAACGAGGACGAAACTAAGCCTGACCGATAGCCGCATGTTATAGCGCCATCGGGTCGGCATGTGTGCAAGCGGGTACGTTTGGCGGGAGCGCAGGCGTGGCAAACTGAGCGTTGGAATGTGCGGAACTCCGTGAGGGGTTTGACACCTCAACGCAGCCAAATGCGCTATAATGAGTTGCTATCGGACACTCTAAACGATTAAAACGGTTATTTCCATAATATCTTACAAAGAATAGCCCCAACAATGAGGGCTAAAATAGACCACTGGACAACGGTTAAAACGCCTAATCCGGTTTTAATTTCTTTGTTCACGGTCACAGGAACGGTTATTTTGACCGTGTCCGCCTCACAGTTCCCTGATATGAATACTGAATCACCTGGTAAACGCACATATTTGATTTTTAAGCGTTCCTTTTCCAGATAGACAGTATCACCAACCCTACTTGTAAAGATTGAATCATACTTAACTGATTCAATAAAAACAGGAATAGTTTTAAATATAGTATCTGCCGTAACTTTTGCCCCTAATTGTTCAGCCTGAGCGATCAACCGTTCAGCCCGTTTTAGCTTCCTGTTTGCTTTGTTGGAAGCGCATCCTGTAAAGAAAATGATTAAAAGTATATATGATAAGTATCTCATAGATATTTAATTTCCACAACGCACCCCTTTGGAATCTTTGTAATATCTCCCAACAGATCGCGGCCACTAAAGTACGAATTTAAAAGGCAAATTTGTCTTTCGTCCTCCTCGTATAAAAAGCCAACCTGAAATACAAGATTCTCTTTTTCGTCCATTACAAAGGTATCAATTTCTTCCTGTTCCTTCCAACCCGCAGAAGTGCTAATGTCGTACCATTTAACGAGAACGGGTTTGTAGGTCATTTTATTTTACCGTTTATGATCTTGTGATTAAAAACTTCGAAATCTTCTCCGTCAACTTCAACCCATGCGAAACCATGATGCCAGTCATTTATAGGCGCGTAATCAGGATGCATATCACACATACACCCAACTGACCAAGCGCCTGAAATCTTACCATTAATATCCTTGTAAGTTACTTCTGATGATTGGTGTAGATGCCCTCCTATTACGTTAGCCTTTGCCTTTAAAGCAAATGCTCTTGCTGGACTAACAGGGCTACTTACTTTTATCTCATGACCATGAATTATGTTTAGTTTACCAGATTTTATAATACGCTTATTTTTTACCAAGTGAATACCCCTTGATACATTATTAGCTACCTTTCCTTTTTCACAATTAGGGCATTCAACGCCATTTAATGCCCCTGTTCCATTGCAATGGGCACATGATTCAAACCTTAAGTTTAGAAGGTGTTTCCATGTCATTACGTGCATCCCTACAAATTCAGGGCTTTTGGCATAGATAAATTTCTCATACCTTTCATCGTGGTTTCCAAGTTTGTAAACTATTTCAACCTTTGGGAACATCTTAATAAGGTCATCTAAAAAAATGGTAAGCAATTCCATCTCATAAGCGTGGTTCCTTTTGTTCGGGTCTTTTTCCCACCGGCTAAGATTGTAGCAGTCGATTATATCCCCGTTCAAAACAATGGTATCAATTTTCACCATCTTAAACTCATTTAAAGCCACATTTAAGGCATCCAAATCATGGTAAGGGATATGAACGTCTGATATTATCCCGATGCGTTTACCCTTCAAAATAAAAGGCGAAAAATCGTTTTTCTCGCCTTCTGGTAAAACGCCCTGATATTTGTCGGATTGCTTTGCAAGTCTGCCTTTATTAGCCCCTGTTACAGTTCTTACCGCACTCCTTGCATCCTCTTTATTTTTAAAATCTAATGGATTTTCTTTAACAAGTAGTTCTGCTAATTTATGCTTTGAAAGATTAGGAAACTTTTCGATCAGCTTACGGGCCTTCTCTGATTTGCTCATATCTGTGGCTTATGTTCCAAAATATCTACCTGACCGTTATTGTCTGAATCGTTAAAAAAGTTTGTAATTATAACAGCCAAAGCAGTGCATCCTACTGCAAACACTTTCCACCCTGGGGACGAGTCGGCTACAAAAAGGGTTACTTCAGAACTTACCCCTAAGCTAATCAGGGTTAATCTTATCTTGTTCCAAAATGTTACGGTTCTCCACCATGTACGGACTTTCTTTGTCATTTCTTTGTTATGGTTAATGTGAACTTATCCGGTAATTCTTTAACTAATTTTTCTAAAGCCAGAGTACTTCCTGCCATATCTAAAACTCCGTCTTTGTTTAAGTCTTTAAATTCCATTCCAACTCCAATACACCCCTGTAAATCTTTAACGTACGTTATTCGATGTATGAGTATTCCTGATCTGTTTGGTACGTCATGGATTCTAAAGTGCCAGTATGGTCGTTCCTTCCTTCCTTGTGGGTCGTTCGCGGGGATTGGTGGTTCTTTTGTTGTAAGATATTCACCTTCAGGAATACAAGAAATTCCTTTACGGTTTCCTTGCCACTTTAATTCCATAGTTTTGCACAATAGAACCCCGTCTTTATATAGACTTCCTAAAGTGTGTGTATCTAAATAAACTCGTTTTACTTCGATCATGCTATCCTTCTTCTAACACTACCGGCAACAGCGTAGAAGTCCGTACCATCGTAAACAACTGAAGCCACTTCCTCTACTACTTCGGTAGTGCAAAAGCTACGCATCCAATCGTAAATACCTGTTTCCACTTTTATATAGTTCTCCCAAACAAAATGGCCTCCACCGGCTGACCTTGTATAATCGGACTGATATTGAACAGGAATACCGGCCCAAAAAGAATCAGAATTTGAAACGCCAGCTCCTGCGGTTGAATCATTAACAGCGTGAGCAAGTTTCATAGGTGCGGTTACGTTCGTTCCTGCGGTTGAATATCCACCCATCGAACAGGCTACACCAAATTTAAAGTTATGAGTTTTAACAGCCTGATTCATATACCTCGCTACTCCTCCGCCTCCTAAACTCCACCCCATTAAACCCTTTGACTGAGTTATACCTAAACCGTTCATGAAGTTATCAATGTAGGCAGTTGACCATTCCGATTGACTGGTAGGAAGTAAAGGGCAAACAATCCTAAACCCCTGATTGAAGAATAAAGGATACGCCCAAACGTTTCCAGCTGTGGTGTACTTCTTACGAATGGGTGACTGGTTTAGAATTTTATAAGGGTCTGTTCCTCGTTCACCGATTCCATGAAGCCACACGATACAAGGGTCTGAATCATTTCCCCACAAAAGATATTTAACCCCGTTTGAAACAGAGTCATTAATGGTAATTCCGTCTATTGTTACGCTCATATTTTATCCTTTAAGCCATGCAGTTATAGCCAATCCAATCAAAGCACCAATAGCAGAACCGATCACACTTGCCGCCTTCCAGTGTCCGCGACTTTCGGCCCTCCATTGTTTTAACTCGTTTATTGCATCTTCATTTTTAGTCGTCCTACCGTTTGCAATAGTTTGAAGCCTGATTATTTGATCCATCTTATCAGTAAGATTTGCGAATCTTGCTTCTAATAGTTGTTCAAAATATTCTTGCTCATTGTCAGTCATAACAAATCAGTATTATAATATCCGTAAATCATACCTACTGATAAAACAAGTAAAAACCATACCCTCGCCTGAAATGGAAGAACGGCCAAAATTTTATCAGTAAATCCTTTACCAAGATAGTGAGGTCTTACGCCTCGCATTAGGTTTAATAAAATCGGAAATATTAAAAGATGAGTGAATAACGCACCTAAAGTGAACATCCAAAACTCTGCATTGTGTTTGATTCCTAATGTCCACCATAGAATAAAGTAAACTATAAACCTTGCCGATGCTACAAGTACATGGCTGAATGATTTACGGTGATCCGGAGTCAAGTCAAACTGAATCATCTCAATGATAAACCAGTGAGTAGCACATTCTAAAACGATGAATAATATCCAAAATATAAAAATCATGAGAATGCACTAATTACGATTGCCCTATCATTTGTATTCCATCCGTGAGTTGTATAAGAAGGATTAGTTTCCAAAGTCAGGTTAAAGCCTGCCCCTAAGTTTGCCGCATAAGAAGTCATGTAATCCTTCCACAGATTAAACGTAAACTTATTATGACAGCATCCATCTGCCGCATGGTGTGAAAATTCATTAACCCTTCCACCACTACCCGCCATTATGAATAAATCAAAAGCAGTACATGTATTAAAGTAGAAACTCTCAACCCTTGACCCTGATGCGGTATTACCAGCATATTGTTCGTAATCTCTTGCCGTTGATAGTGTTTCGTCAGTCGGAGATGATAAAACACCCCTTATTATACTTTCATAAAAACCGGAGTAAAAGTAAAATGGTTTAAACCCTCTAACGTGTACGCCTCTTGTAAACCTTTCATCCATTGCCATTAACATAACAGTAGTCCAACCTCCACCACTGCACCCAGTTACATAGTATTCATCGTAGGAGTAATTAGTGTCTAAGTAATTGGCTGAACAAATCTTATCATAGAAAAATAACTCCATAGGAGAATATCCAACCCGATCAAGTCCGCCAGTTTTCATAGCATTATGAGCAGCCGTTCCTGTACCAGTTACAGTCGGGTTTGCTTCTATATTGTCTGTTAAAGTCACAGGCATACCTGAATACATTACAGCATAACCAGCCGCTAATAATTCATTTATCATAGTGGCTGCGTACAATTCAGAACCATGACCACGACAAACGAATACACATTTAGTAGCGCCTGTTAATCTGAAATGATATGTCGTTTGAGTCCAGTTGTAAGCATCGACATCAGGCCAAACCCAAGTCTGTTTATCAATAGAAGTATATCCAGTAAAGGTAGCTAAAGCCTCTCCGAATATAAGACCTGAAGAAAAATCCGCATCAGTAGTGGGCGTGTCATCTGTTGGTAATCCAGCCCCATTGAAAATATAGGAGATCATCGAAGCTCTTTTTGTTGCAATGTCTCCTACGGCTGTTATCTTAAAATACTTTAACCAATTCCACCCGCTTACAAATTGCTGATCTAATCCTGCATCGCAAATATTAAGATTAAATCTCTTCGTATTTGAATACCCCCCTCCGCTTGCTATAAAGCTAACAGTCTCAATTTTTTTACCCTCAACAACACCATCAGCAGTTGCACTTATAGTCACCGATTGAGGTGTTGCATAATTTCCACTTGTGAAAGTTAAATCGCTTGAAAATGTTACATATCCATTTAAGGCAGAAAAAGTAACTGTTACATCACTACTCGGAGCTTCATCAAGTCTTAACCCGTAAACCCTGGAACTTCCTTTAGTAACTGGGTTAGTAGCGGGGTCAAATAATATTGAAATCTTTTTCATTTAGCCTTATCAATTTCTTTTTGAACAACCTCTTTACACATTTCAAATACTGCATTCTTACAGACGCTATCTGTTCCAAACTTCTCATGAAGTTCTTTTATCTTATTCAATATTCTTTCGAGTACTTCCATCAGTAATTTAAAAATGAAGCCGCTAAAATCAAATACTCATCATCCGTTAATAAGTCTGTTACAGATGTTTTTAAAACGTGTTTCACGTTATCAGCGTCATTTGTAAAAGCACTGTCCCAATGTCCACCAATGCCAATCCCTTTTGAGCATACCCAGTTAGCCGGATTCCATGTTGAAATTGCATTACCTGAGTTTAAAGTGAATGATACCGGAACGCCATTTACCATACCGCTTATAACATCAGTTCCAAAATCACAAATCAATCGTATAAGACAAACACCAGTAAGTCCGTTAGGTAGTGCATTTCCTGAACTTATAAGATTAGAACCACCAGCTCCTGCTGCTGCGTAATCCAATGTTAAATTCCCACTTGTATTGAGACCTATTCTAAAAGTCTGCGTTCCACCGTTAGCCACACCAAAAAGATAAGTAGTAGAGGATGGCCTTCCGTCAAAAATGTTTATAAGTAAATGAACCTCTACTGAGTTTTTAAGTAGGTTAGTAGAAGCCCCTGTACCAACTAAACCATATTCATAAGTTGAAGGAGTATAAGCGTTTAAAACGTTAACTTCTCTTAATCCTTCCTGCATCTTTCCGATAATAGGAAATGCAGCCCCTGAGAAGTTACTTAGCGTCCATCCATTTCCTCGTAAGTCAGAAACGTTACCAGTAGCATCCCCTTCATTACCAGATAGCTGTGTGGTAAAATTCCAGTAAGCCCTTGTCTTTGCGTTTGAGGTTAAAAATGTATCACCCAAAGCAATATTAGGGTCTGTTGCATCACCTCCAAACCACCATATAAATTTACTTATACTCATGCCTGTTCACGAACGCCTATAACGTCCCATTTAGTGTCTGTTGAATTATAAATACAAGCTATGTACATAGTCTTGCTTATTACCGTTGTTGTTGGAAGGGTTACGCCTATTACCCGAAAGATGGAGTTCCATGTCAAAGCCCTTGCTGTTCCGTTGTCTAAAATTCTGATTAATAAATCCTGCCCATTAAAAGGTGTTCCTGTTGGGGCTTCAATACTCAACGCAGCCGCTAACGCTGTTAGACTGTATTGATAGGTTATATCTGAATCAATCGTTAGGCTTGAAGTACTTGCTGCGCTTACAGTTCCGCGTCTTACTAAATATCCCGAAGCAAATACATTACTTAGAATGCTTTTAACATTCCTTACTCTTACTTTTGTTATCAGTTCGTTATCTACCATGATATTCTAAAAGTCTCTCCAGCGTTCGCTGCACTTGTATTTAGATTACCCTTTTTAGCTGTGATAATTACCTTAGTTCCTGCGGTAGTATATGAAGCAGAACTATTAGTAGATGGTTGATCGACTGCAAACTTATGTGTACCTGAAACGATTTCAATCATTAAAGGATCATCACCAGGTCCATTCTCTCCGCAATCAATAATTACTTCATGATTGGAAGTATTGACAGAAGTTAACATTTGCGGGTTTACTGTTACTGTGTACATATTAAACTATTTTTAATTTCCCATATCTTAAAGGAATTTCATAACCTGAACGATTATACCCTAATTCATAGTAATAATTTCCATTATCTTCAAACGTCATATCATCAACGCTTGCATTCATAACTATTACATTTGAATTTCTTGTTAATTGCGATGTGTATGATTTCAAAAGCTGCTCACTTCTTTCATCATAGACGTATAGGTAAGCCGAAACATATCCTACAAAATCAAAAATAGTCTCATCCTCATCATCATAAAGGAAAGTAAAGGCTAAATCTATAATGGCCTTACCGTTATAGAAAGATAATCCTTGTTCCTGCGCTATGAATCCTTTAGAAATATCCATTACGGTTCTTGATTAACTATTTGATTGTCAATTTTATAATTTACTGTGTCAATTTTACTAACTGCACTTATTCCAAAGCCTGATCCAGTCGTTTTCGTACCCGTTAAAGTGTAAAGTGGGTATTTTGATGAGTCATTTTTCTGTGCTGTTCTCAAAAAATTTATCATTTCTTCCTTATAGAACTGAGTTTGACGTTTAGCAAGCGCGATCTGTTCGCCCATGATCTTATCGGATGCCGGATCGCTGTTTTCTTCCCTAAATACCCTCACTCCTATACGAGTTTCAAACGTATTTGCCTTGATTATGTAAAATTCGTATGCCTGCCACGCTAAATACTGCTCAACATAAGGACTATAAAACGCTAAATTGTCAGCACTTAATGTTTTTGGAGTAGTTGCATTCTGAGAAACTAATTCATCATAAAAAGCAGGACAAATCAACGCCCTTAAACGATCCTGAGCGTTTTTAATAGGGTTGTCTAACTTGGTATTTTCTACCGAGTCAGATATATCTGTTTCTTTTTTTAAATAGGCGTATGTAATTAGCTTACTCATTGATAGAATCTATTTTAGATTTAGCCCAACTTAACATCTCTTTACCTCCCCATGCATGAAATAAAACAGCCTCACAAGAATCTGTAAAAATGTAGTTTTGGAATGACTCTGTTTTGTTCAGGTAATTGTAAATCCTTCTGATGCTCTTATAACTTAACGGTTTCCCGTCTATAATATCTTGGCACATCATCCAACCGTTTTTACCTCCGCACTTAGATTCCATTTGGGTTTTAAAATTCAAAGCTCTCTTTGCGTTATCTTTCGCTTTCTGTGGATAATCAGCATAAAAAACGTTCGAAAAATTAGAAGGCGCTGCTGGTTGTGGTGCTACTACTTCAGGAATTTCAAATTCAGTGTTCTTTTTAATCCAAGCTAACTTAGTTTCCTGTGGCAATGCTTCCCAAATAAGTGGATCGAGCTGATCTTTTTCAGGGTATGGGTTGTAATTGATAATATCAACCTCCGCAAAAGAAGCTCCTTTAAAATGGCTTAGTAATTCTGTGTAAACTCTTTCAAAAAGCGCCTGAGTTTTTGCAACTCTTTGCTGCATTAGTTTAACCGATGCCCGAATATTATTGCCATCACCGCCTAAACTTGCCCCTGATTGAATATTAGCAAGTACTGAAGGAACCATCGTAGCCCTTGAGATTTGCTCTGTGGCTAAGTCCTGAAGTGTTCTGAATAGTTCTGAATTAGTAGTGGATGGGAAAGCCTGGATTTCCGGAACTTCGTCTTTATTACCCCAAAGCGTTAGGACGTTTCCGGCCTTATTCCAGCCTGAAAAGTTCTGCATTTCGATGTTAAATCGATAAGCGTTAGTCTTAGTGGGGTCTGGCTCGTACTGATTTGTGTCAGCGTTCCATTTCATGTCCGAAGGGTGTGTACTTGGTGCATTAGGATCGCCTATAACCCTAAGTAAAACACTTTGAAAGAATCCATTTTCAATATTATGTTTATGGAATCCTCCTATTGCCTCGTCAACTACCATCCAATTTTCTGCGGAGTAGTAATTTGGTAACGGATAGAACCTACTTAAAGGACTTGTACTTGCAACGTATAGAATCTGGCCTCTGTATTTCCCTTTGTCCCTTGCTTGTTGCGCTAAAACTACCTTAACATCAGGGTTATAAACGTCATATTCTTTCGTATATTTCTTTTGTTCTTCTTTTGTTCCGAAATATGGGTTTACTTTTATCTTTGAAATGTTCCCTTTGTCATCAGGTTTACATAGTCTGCAATATTCAAAAGGAACGTTGTAAATTTCTGTTATTAACCCCTCTGCGGAGTACTTTACATTCAATGCAAAGCCTTCAAAAATTCCAAAGGATTCAGAATTAAATGCGTGAATGTCGCCAAATCTCTGTCCTTGACCGTTTACTTTAAAAGATGATAAATTTTCGTTTGAAAAGCCAGCCCCTTCAATGAATCCTATCTTTGTATCAATGCATGATGAAGCAGTAGGGCTGTTTTTTACAAGTCTTGCAAGCCTTAACGGGAAATTATCATCTTGCCCGTATCTAATTGTATATTCACCCCATTCTATTTGGGTGGTTGTGGATGGTTGACGGGTTAAGTTCTGAACTGATAGTCTCATCTACAATACGTGGTAAATTGAAAAGGTTTTCGCAAGACTCGATCTTGGCTCTGTAAAATTCGCAATAATACCCAGCTTTTGAGTTCACATAATCCAGAACTATGGTTGACTTCTCAATGTTTTGACGTGCTGTTGAGTTTCTTATTTTCTTTCGTACGTCCGAACGTACCCAGCTCATATGATGCATGGTAATTTCAGACCATTCAACTCCTGAAGTAATGTTTAACTGCCTGGTAGGATCTATTCTTATTTCCCTACGTGGCCCTTCAAAGGCGAAAGGGTATTTAATGTTCCACGTGAAATGTAAATCGGGTGTTATCTTGTGGATAAAAGGTACTAATGTAACGTCATAGCCTACGGTCAAGGTAGATTCACGAAAGTAAACCTTTGTACGGCAAACAAGTCCAAGTAAATCAGGGTTTTTAAATCTTTCCTTTTCTTTTAAAAATTCGTTATGTTCGTAAAACTCATCGGCATCCATCATTAAAAAATGGGTGTAGCCTAATTCTTTAGCCTTTTGAAGCCCGTAATTACGTTTTTTTCGTTCGTTTTCTGATGGTTGTAGTTTTAAATCAGGCTCTAATTGATATATTTCAATAAATCCATTCTGTAAATCATTACCATATTCAATTTGATGATCTTCACCAAAATTAGATTTAACAGAGGCTATAATTATTATTACATCAACTAATGGACTTATGTTTTTAACTGATAATCTTAACAAATCCCAATCTGACCAAGCGTTGTAAATAGCTGCTAATTTCATTACCATTTATTTAAAGGGCATTCTTCTGTTTCTTCTTCAACCTTTGCCACAAGTACGCACCCACACTCACCGCAAAAGTAACCCTTCCTACTTGGGCAAATTTTACAATTAATTAACCTATACTTACCCAATTCAGAAGGTTTAAAAAACAGGTACTTAAACCACCCCCTTAGAATGTTCCGCAATTTCACAAGTACGACAAAGAATTTTTGAATTATCATTTTTTAATCCCTCCTGAATTTCTTTATAAACTTCGCTTTCAAATAGGCTTTCGTAGTCCATTTCTAACAGATTGCCGATAACGTGCCGGTTACCGTAATCCATGCAGCAGATCAAAACATCTCCATTAGGAAGTAAAACATTATGATCCATCTTATCAGGCATGGAAGAACACACTAAATTCCCTTTCTTTGGCGTTATGGCAAGAGTTTTAATATTTCCGGCTCTACTTATAAGGCTCCGGCTTGAGTCCTCTACAAAGCCTGTAATGCGTTCTACATCTGGGTGAATTTTACCTATGCAGGTAAACGTAACATTGTGCATTTTTAAACAGGCTCTTAATACTTCTAAGTATTCTTTAGTAACCTCTATTTTCATGATCCCATCAGCATCCGGCAAATGCAGGCAAAAATAAATAAACGGTATTTCTTTCATCAAATACACATCTGAAAGACTCATCCCGTAACAGGTAGTATAAACCTGAATTTTGTGACCTTGTTCATGTGCCATTAGAACCATATCAGTAGCATTCTCATTTAGCCACGGTTCAGCCATACCCGCAAAGTGAATATCAACGTTAGTAGGTACTTTAGCAAGGCATTGAGCGTAATCACTCAAAGTCATAACCGTGTGCTTTGTCTTTTCAGTGTAGGTTTTTATATGAAGTTTCTGAGGGCAGTAATCACACTTCATCCGACAACCGACAATAGTACTTATTTCGAGATTAGGCATACCGATTCGGCTATTTTAAAATGATCACTAAAGTGAGTATAAGAAAAGAATGTTTCGTGAGCTGTTAAAATGTCTAATCCATATTTATGAATAAGAAATGACATAACCGTCTGATCGTGTCGATGGTCAGTCCATGATCCAGGATAAAGAGTATCTGATAATTGTACATAGTCTCGTAATGCATTTTCAAGAGGGGTATTAAATTCTCCATAATCAATTCTAAAACCCATGCATGAAGCCATGATCTGTTTCATCTGCATAGCGTCATCCCTTGTTAATTTAAAATGATCTAAACATTTTTGAGTAGTCCACTTACCTAATGGATGGCCTATGTTGTTAAAAAATACATACCCGTTTTTTTCAATGTACTCAAAAACTGGTGTAATGTCTTTAACGGCTACAATAGGACTATCTACCCAAAGAATAGAATCGTAACCCATTTCGATAGCTTTCCAGATTGAGTATGGTTTGAATTGGTAAGGTATTTCATTATGTGGTTTGCATCCTACCTGTTTATATTCAGTGAAGGTAACTATATCAGCATCCGTCATTCCTTTCATTGATTCCTTCATACGTTCCAACTTTGGAAGATATGAACCGTTGGCAAAAGATACTACCGCTCTTTTCATGCTAATGATTTAGTTAATCTCCTATACTCATGTAAAATAGCTTCAGTCTTTGACTGAGTTCTAAGTTTAGGCCAAACTTGTGCAAGGAATCCAGTATCCTCGTCTAAGTTAGCATCAGGAAATTTACACTCTTTTAAAATTGATCTTCTGAATCCGCATACATGATACGGCCTGCGGTGGATAATTCCTGGTTGTACCTGTTCATCTATAATAAAATCTAAGTTCATCTGAACCACGCACCAAAATCCTTCAAACCTTGACAAGTTATTAAAAACTAAAACGTCTGCATCATTAATAGCAAGCCTTAAAATAGTTTCAACGTAGTCCGGACTTATCCAATCGTCATCATCTAACCAGCAAACGTATTTTCCTTCTGATCTGTTTAATCCTAACTGCCTCTTGACTCCAATCGAAAACCCTCCTTTATCCAATCGCTCCCCATCTACCTTTACGATTTGAACCTTTCCTAAAGTTGGATGAACCTTTTGACAATATGTTATTTGCCTGTTAAGTTCTAAAACAAGTTTATTGAAATCTTTCCTGCGGTCAGGAACGGTTATCATTACGATTGATAAAACATATTCATCTTGCATAGATCAGATTTTCAGGGCTTGTATATATTACATTAAATCCAATCATTAGCTTATCAAATTCGGATTTTACTTCCGGCTTTGAGTTCCACTCTAAACAAACACACGAAGTAGTGCGCAAGTCCATCTGTTTAAGTAAAGATACCTCCATCCCTTCAATATCCATAGAGATAAAATCAAAATCCTTAATTGAAAGTCTGTTAAGAAATGTTTTCCAACGGAAGCACTTGACCTCGATCTCATTGAACTGTTCTTTTGTCCATCTTCTTTTTTCTTCTTCTATCATCGTAGAAAGTAAACCATGATCACCTTTGTTTAAGTGAGTTCCTGAGTCGTAAAACTTTACATTCCCGTTTGTATTACCGAGTGCAAAGTTATAAAAATAGAAGCCTTTTTTGTCTTTGTAATTATCACGTAAAAGGCTAAATGCATTTGGGGATGGTTCCACTAAAACCCCTTTCCATCCTGAGTTTGCAAGCGCCCAAGTATTACTAAGAGTTACACCATCATTAGCACCGATATCTATAAACGTTCCGGTCTTTGTGCCAAAGTATTTTAAAATTACTTCCTGTTCGTTGTTTTGTGAGTAGTTCATTTTTTCCAATATGTTACACCGTTATCTAAAAGTAAAGTAGGTCGGTAATGTTTACCAAACCGTCTTTCAAAGAAATCATCAAATGCCATTTTACACCCTGTCAACTGATAATCATCTACTATCAATATCCCACCCTCAGAAAGTAAATCCCAAAGGTTATCTAAACACTCCATTGTACTGGAATATAAATCCCCGTCTAATCTTAAAACCGCAATAGGTAATTTGAACGCTGGAGTAGTATGCACAAACCAACCTTTAATCAAACTGTAATTATCTAATCCCCATCTTTCAAAGTTCTTTTGTACGTCATCCATTGCATGAACTGTAACCCCTGAACTTTCTAAAAGTCCTTCTTTGCTTTTGTCCTTCTTCCCTATTCCAGGTTGTTCAGTGTCTTTCGGACCAGCCCAAGGAATCCCCTCAAAAGAATCAAACCCGTATCCATGCCTACCTGCTAAACACATGGCCGCAAGATTATTTCCGCAAGCTATCCCACACTCAACAAATACGCCTTCAATGTTTTTATCTATTACATATTTAGCAGCCTGATAAGTTAATTCAATTGTTTGCCATGTTGAGTAATTTGGCTCAATACGTTGAGATATATTTTTACTTGACGGAATGGTAAACATAATGGTATAGCTGTTTTGGTATGTGTACTTCTGTTTTACATAATCCTTTATCGTGAATCTCTTTTGCCCATGCGTAATCTTCCCCCTGCCAAACATTAGGAAATTTTACCCGTGTGGCTATGCTTCGCTTCATGGCTACTAAATGATTAGGGAATCTGTAATAGTGAACTATCCCCCTTGCGTCTTTCCTTGCCTCGTATCTTTCCCCTAATTTAATAGTCCAATCGACTCTATTTCTTCCGTTCTCTGTCATCCATCCCTGAAATGTTATAACATCAGGATTTTGTTTAGCTGCTTCTAATATACTTGAAACATAATCAGGTGCTATCCAGTCATCGCAGTCTATTGAAGAAACGTAAATACCTTTAGCCTGTTGAAACATTGCATTTCGTTTCGTTCCTGTTGGTACGCTTCGCGGCCTTGCGTCCGTTACTATTTCAACTTCATCGGTAATCTGTGGGTCAAGTAAAGACATTAAATTATTTAGATGCTGTTGGCTCTTGTATTCTGGAAGGGTAGGTATGCAGATTGAAAGTATCATATAAACCCCTGCGCCCTCCTTTGTGCAAATAGTTTCTTACCATGATCCCAATTCTTTGAACTCCTTATATATGTTTCATCGTTTGGTGCTAATCCTTTAGCTGGATGAATATGGGGAAACTTTAAATGCTCTGAATATTTCAAAGCTCCCATCTTTCGGGTAGTCCAAAATAGATCTTCATCACAAAACATACTTAAATACTCAGGATACCAGAAGTAACCTAACTTTTCGTATAGTTTCCTGTTCATGATAGGGATGGTTAATACCATAGTTCCCAACGGCTGAAGGCAGTCGTCAACCTTTATTAACATTGGTCTATCTTCAAACTCTTTTAAAACAAGTTCTCCCCATAGTTCAGGACAATCGAAGTCGTCTGACAGGTAAACAAGTATATCACCTTTTGATAACTTTGCGGCCCTGTTAGTAGCCTCAACGACTGACTTGTTATCATTGCAAATAACGTGCTGCCACTTGTAATTAAGGTATTCAAACTTTTGCGGGTCGTTCATGTCGATTGAAAGGATATGTTCAACCTCTACCCCTGCGCGTTCGATCCACTTGTTAGCTGTTTCGTATGCCTTCGCTGCCCGTCCTCGTGACGGATGAATCAAACTTATCATGATAATAATATTAAAATGATTAATAAAATAATAATACAAACTATACCAGCAATAGCACCACTTTTACCATGAAACATCATAAATATGTTACTTTTAAATCTTTCATTTGTATCCAAAGACTAAAGCACCTTTCCAATATAAAAGGATGCATCGGATAATAGTCAATGCCTAAATATTTCTTAATCCTTGCAAAATCTACCGGCTTATTAAGCGTGGTAACCGTATAGCCTGAGTTTTTGTAACATTCTCCCTTAATTTCTTTGTCAAATTCCATTACATACATGGCCGGAACTAAGAAATTTACCACATAATCAAGATAAACCTCATTCGTAGCACAAAAAGCGTTCTGATAAATCGGAAATCTTGTTTTTTTAGGCATTTGATAGCCTAATTCGTTCCAAATACGGCTTAAAAGCGTGACAGAACCAGGGTGCCAGCCGTCTAAAGCCCCTAACATATCGTGCGAAGGTGCATTTTTGGTGAAACTCATCACGTCAAAGTCCTCTTGTAATACTTCTTCAGTCAGTTCGCGCCTCGGTGGGATGCGTGCGGTCATCTTTTGCTTCAAAGCCCATGAAGTAACGGCTATTTTATCGGCCTGTGACTGCAATACAAGGTTTGAGATGATACTATTCTCAAAGAACGGAGTAAGTGTGTCGTTAAAATAATGTTTTGTCCAATCGAACATATATGGCTTCTGATCGTCCCTGAAATAAATCTGATAAAAATCTATTTCCTGAGCCATGCGCCTACTTTTCTAAAACAAGAACCGCAACCTGTGGAAACTTCGTAATCTTTTGTTTCTAACTTGTAAAGTTCAAAAGCCTGAACCCAGAAAGGGTTATGTTTATCGGGCCTGTGGATATCCCCCGATTGTAGCATTTTATCTCGTAGCTCTGTGCGAGTCATCGAGTGCAAATATAATATTTTTAAATTTAAAACAAAGAAGGCGGCCCATGAAAAGCCGCCTTCCGAGAAAAAAATCACCTAAACTCCGCTATGCTGCCGTCATGGCATTCAAGTAGGCTAAAGTAGTATTTACATCTGTTCTTTGCAAGCGTTTATAAATACTTTGTTCGTTGCCGGTCAAAGTAATAGAACTTGCACTTGAATCTCCCGACTTTTGGCCTGAGGTCAATTTGGCCTCGGTTGAAGTCAGTCCGTTGGTTGCGCCTAAGATCAAAAACTCATTGTTGTTCGTTTGAACAATAGCCCCAAATTCACCTACCGTCAAATCCTCAAGGATTGCGTCATCAGTTGGTGTAGTGTTTGGAACCTTAATCATAAGTTTATGCTCCCATTGCACATTCCCCTCATCGCTGCGCTGCTCGTTAATTTCAAACGAGTGAGCGAACTTTGTACCCTCTATCTTATAAAGGGTACGGTAAGTAGTCAGCGGGATGTTCGTAACGTACCCGTCAGTCGTTGCGACTATCGGGGTAGCTAAATCTGAATTGTTAAAAAGCCAAATACGCTTATTCAGACCGCCAACACGTTTTAACGCATCGCACGTAACTACTAAGTTACTGGTTATAGTGCAAGGCATATTAATCGTGGAAAGCTATAAGATCGCAATTAATAAACTGAACACCCAAACGGAAGTCAGCTTGCATATACTGAGTTCTCAATCTCTGATCGTAGAACACGTCCAACTTATTAAGGTCAGAAGCATTCTCAGTACCTAACACAAGGTTAGAGAACTTAGAAGATGCTTTTGGCATATAAATAATGAAGTGACGTAAGTTATTATACCAGGGGTTGGTAGAATCCTCAAGTAAAGTATCGAAATAAGGAACTGCCACAACTTCAATACCTCTGTAATAAAGTTTAGTAGTACCATCTTGCAAAATTCTGAATTGAGTCTCAGAACCAGAGGTAAGAGATTCGTAAGAAGCAAGGATGTTCTCGTAAACTGACTGGGTTACCAAGAATTGCTTTTGGCTGTTCTCGATTGCCTTAAGTCTGTTGTTTGCTCCTACGTGAACTGCTTTGATAGCATCCAATCCCTGACCTGAAGTCAATACGCTGTTAAACTGGTTGCCCATTGAGTTACCTACACGCTTAACGCAATAAGACGAGTTTGCATCGTACATCTTAACGAAAAGACCTTCCATTCCGTTACCTTTCCAGAAGTTTCCGCTTGCCACTGTATCGTTAGCAAAGAATGAAAGAGCAAATATGTCGCGTCTTGCAGCGTCCAAAGTTGCATCAATCAAGAAGCGCTGAAGTTTGGCGCCAAGCTGATAACCATCATTTCCATCACCTACCCAAGTAGGATCATTTGAAAGCTGGTTAGCTACGGCAGTCCAATCGTCCTTACACCACTCACGATAAATACCCAATTTAGAAACCGAAATCTTACGATCGGATAGGGTGTTAGAAGCGGTATAAGTAGGCTGACAGCCTGAGTTAGCTACAACAATCTTAGATTGTTCGGTAGCCAAAATAAGATACTCGTCTGTGCGAATACCTTGACGGATGCTAAAAATATCAGATAGCGCAGGCGTTGATTCGCTTGGCTTCATGAAAATCTCAGTAGGGAGATTGCCCGGGAATGTAAATGACGGTGAATAAGTATAATCAGCCGCGTTTCTAAAGTTGCTCATTTGTTTAATTTAGTTTTAAATATTCCTGCCACATCGTTCATGAAAGAAGGGATACCATATTCAGGTGTTTTATCCTCCTTGTCTTTAAAACTTGGGTCGGTGTCGGGCGGGGTTGAATCACCGAAAGTCTTTGATCTCAAAGTTTCTAATTCGTTCTTAAGGTTTGTAAATTCAGCCTTTAGCGAAGCTGTAATAGCCTCTTTCTCCTTTACGGCTTCAGTTGCTTTTGCTTTAGCCTCAGTTGCTGCGTTTTCCTTTTCGGCTAATTGAGCCTGAAGGGATGCAATCTGCTTTTTAAGTTCTTCCGTAGGGTCAGGCTGTACATCTTCCATTTTAGGCTCATAAGCGGTTACAACTCCACCGGCTACGGTAATAACCTGTCCGTCTGCTGTTTCGTACTGTCCATCGGGAGCAGGTGTACCATCGGGCATCGTGATCGTTGACCCCATTATTTCTTCCGGTGTTGCTGCGGTGGACTGTACTAATGTGCCATCAGCCAAAGCCAACTCCACATTTTTAACCTTAGTCATTTTATTAAAGAAACTATCAATTTTCTCACCCAAAGACTTAAATAGTCCTTCGGCTTCTTGTTTCGTCATGCTCATATCTATAATTGGTTTAAATTTTGCAACGGCTTTCATTTTCTCTTGCACACCATCAATGAAGCCCATTGCTAAAGCCTCACTTGGCGACATGGATGTTTCTTTCTCAATCATGGCTGATAACTGTTCTTTGGTGACACCTTTTCTTGCTACTTTAGGGGCATAACGGTCAATCAGTTCAGACTTGATGCGGTCGAGTTGCTCGGCACCTCTCCGTAAGTCCTCGGCTGTTCCGTTGATCGTTCCCGTAGGCAAGTGTATCATGAAGTCCCCGTGAGGGTTCATAATCACCTCGTCACATGAAAGCGCAGCGTATGTTGCAATAGAAGCACACATCGAACCGATATGCGCAAAAGTTGGCTTACCAAGATTTTTAATAATGGAGCCGATCTGATAACCTTCGTACACGTCACCCCCTGGGGAGTTGATGTGTATTGTCCATTCTTCAGCTTGTGGATAATTGGCAATATCAGCACGAACGGTTTTTGCCGTTACCTCTGTTCCAATTTCACCTTCGATAAAAATGTGTCCTGTCATCGGATACAAATTTCCGAAACATAACTAATGTTTTAGTTCGTAAAGTAGTGAACTACTGAAAGCGGTGTATTATGTTGTAAAGTTGACCTTTTGAGATGTTAAATTCGTCACAAGTCTTTTGATAGGATTGTGTTTTCTTATAGAACACGTAGATAGTTTCGTACTGTGGGGCGCTGCACGAAATCCATCCGTCTTTTATCATGTTCTTATAATCCTTTTCGCTTAGATTGTACTTGCTGCAAATCTCACTCATCTTGATACTATGTTTTCTTTGTAATCAATACGACCTGTAAAATCTGAGAACTCCCTATATGTTAGAACTGGGGATGGCATCATTCGTAGTGCCTTAATGATTCCTATTTGTTCGTTAGTGGATTGAACTGATGTATTAGTAACATATCCGCCATCGGCATAACCTGGAAGGTAACGGGCTGCGAAATAGTCAGGGCCATAAGCCCGAACAGTTTCTTGAGGGACGACAAATTCACCGGCATGGACCACCCCTGCCACTTGGTACTTACCGCCTTCACCTGTGAATCCACCTTTAGCGAATCCTTTAACTCCGCTAATTTGTGCAACAGCGGCAAGTCCTGAAGCGATAATAACAACGGCCTGAGCAATACCGGCAAAACCACCTTTTGCAAGTGCAACGGTAGCACCTAAATAAGTATTTATAGTTGCCTGTGCTATTGATACAGATTTTTGTACTGCTGATTCTTTTTTAAGGATTGCAGAAAGTTGTCCTAATGTTTGACCGTAAATCTGTAATTGTTGGTTTTGTAATACTTGTTGTTCAAAAGATGCTTTTTTTACTTTCTCATGTTCTTTTTCACTTGATACTGCTAATCTATTAGCGGCATTTACATCTAACTTACCCTTAATTAAGGCAGGAACATTTGAAGTTATTTGCTTTTCTTCCTGAACCGCTAACCTTGCGTTTACTTGCTCTAAATCAAGTTTTTGCTGATTCTCAATAGCCCTAAGTTCGGCAAGTTCTTTCTGCTGCTTTATTTCTTCATCCCGTAGCTTTTCAACTTCCTTTTGAAATTTAATAGTAGCCTGAGCGCCTGCTGATCTTTGGTTGATTACATCCGCCTCAAGTTGTGAAAGTTCTTTTAATTGATCGCCTGTAAGTTTACCGGATTCAATCCTTGCCTTGTTCTCAAGTTTAAAAGCGTCTAATTTACTTTGCGCAAGGGCTGTTTCTTCAACTGCCAATTCCTTTTCCAACCGGATAGCTTCTTCAATCGTGGCACGTTTTAAAGCCCCTTCCTGAGTAATAGCCTGTTCCCTTAAAAGTTGGACTTGTTCGTTTACTTGTGCCCGTCTAACTAATGCAGCGTTTTCCCTATTTTCTATATCATCCTGAAGATTAGCTAATTCCTCACCGGCCTTTCTTGCGGCCTCAATCGCTGCCCCTGCTGCTGGATTTAAGAACCCGATTACCTTTTCAACCCCACCGGCTATAAATTCAATAGTATCGAAAATAAACCCGCCTACGTCTTCAACGATTATTTTAAGTTTCTCAAATACGAATCCAAGTGCAGCCGTAGTTTTAGCGAACCGATCCCCAGCCTCATCGCTTCCGTTTATGTACTGAGTAAGCGCACCAATGGCTAAACCTATTGCCCCAATAGCGGCCCCGATAGGGGTAGCAAGGAAAGCTAAAGAACTCTTAGCCATTCCAGCAATACCCTGAGCAGAACTAACGGCCCCACTTGTGAACTTGTCAAGAAATGGAACAGCGTCCTTTATTGAATTGGTATAGTTACCAACGTTTAACCGTTGTTTCTCAAGGCTTGAGCTGTTTTGCTTTATTAACTTGTCGTTACGGTCTAATGAAGCGTTTATAGCATCAATCCGCTTACGTCCGTCATCTGTGGTAATATCCAGTAACTTCCGTTCCTCCCTTAGTTTGCGGTTTGCGTCCGTTAAACTCTTAATAGAAATAGCGGCCTGTTCGGTTGGGCCGGTGTCTATCTCTATCTTAATGATCTTTGTTTCGTCTGCCATATCAATTCACGTTATATAAATTAACCTCAACTAAACTATTGCCATCCTTGTAATTTAGGATTGACTCTACTAAAAAGTACCCGTTTATAAATCCGGTATCTAAATAGATAAATTTATCAAAATTAAACGACTGGAATACAGATTCAGGCAAACGCATTTTAGTTCTTATCGTTGGATTTTTTAAAGCCTTACTTACATTTTTTAAATACATTTCAGAAAGTGAAAAGTCTGATTTCCCCTCTATCGTTCCATAGCTTAACCCTTTCTTATAGTTATCCAATGAATAACCTGTGGTTTCTTTAAAGTAGTAAGCCGTTGCTAATGTTGAGTAAGTTCCTGTTGACCGTTTAAAACTTGACTTATTGGTAAACCCACTTGCGCTTATTCTCGGAATGTAACTCAATATCCTTGCGCCTGGATTGTTCTTTGTGATCTTCTGAATCCAAACCGAGCCAGTACCTGTTGCTGAATAATCAGCCCATAGTTCAAATGATGGTGAGACAGTTGTCAACTTAACAGTATGGTAACCGTTTATATTATGCCCGAATGCCGTTTCAGTTCTTACTATAAAGTCTTTTTCACCTCCTACAAATGTAACTCCTGATACCGTTGATAGTACTGCATTACTTCCACCTAACCCATCACCGTTAGAAACTATTGAACTGTAAGTAACCTGATCCTGATCCTCTAATAAGTAATAAGGAATATAAGGAACGGCTATATCAGCACCCTCACCCCAAATACAATCCTGTGCCGGTGCAAATGGAGATGTATAAACGTCTGTTTTGCTTTCATCATCCTTATCACTTTCTATATTTAGTTCCCCGTACTTTACTAAGTATCTTATAGAATTATAAGAATAAATACTATCATTAGACTTATCATTCAAATCGGTTTGTCCCCAGTAAGGGAAATCACTTTCAGATGGTTCTTTTACTTTTATGTAGTTGTTTTGTGTTACCGATCCGTAAAGAATATTAAACTCTTTTAAATATTCAGTCCAATCGTCAGCCTCTTCTTTTTGGAATTTATCAATTATGTTTAATTCCAACTTATTTGAATAACTATCAAAAACTGGTATGCAACCGAAAGAAATACAACACCACTTTATAAAATCAATAGCCTGCATATTTGGAGCAAGCATACCAACTGTAATAGATGAATTTCCGTCTAATATTGCGTAATCAATTGAAATCCGGGTTGTAGGCTCAACAAGATCAGGACTTTCAGGGGTAATTATAAGAGATTTAAAGAAAGCATCTGTTAATAAAGTACCTTCAATCTTAACGCCTGAAATCTTAGCAATTTCACTTAAAAGAGTGTGGACGTAAAGAGCTGGAAATATATCACAAGCATCCTGTGGAGTAGATGAAGTTATATTGCTAATGTCGTTAAAGCTTCTTCCAAATGTTTTAAATGTATTCCTTTGGCCTTTAAAAATTACATCTATCAAAGGGAACACAATACCGTAATCCCTTGGATCAGAAACAATCGAACCGGCTGACAATCCCCATGAAGTTTCAATTGCTGTGAAGTTATTTAAAACAGTAAGGGAATCATTTCTTATATCCTTACAGTTAAATTCAAAGGCCCTGAACCAATTGGCATTTCCTGAAATAAAATAACATTCTAATTCAGGGCCATTATCCCTGTCAATAACTATATATCCCCTTGTTACTACATTACCACCCCTGACAAGATTAAAGGTTAATCTTGAGAAAGCCGGATTATTTATTTGATTTAAACCATAATATCCTAATGCATTTCGGTTATCGCTTGTATTTGCTATGCTGAAATTTATTGAGAAGTCGCCCTTTATTTTAAACCCTTTAAACGTGGCTACCTGTTTAGTCAGTGTTACGTCCTCACTTACTATTATTTCTTCACCATTATCGTTTATAAAACTCGTCATGCTATCTTTTCAATTACTAAAGTAAATCCACTTAAACAAGTTGTTACAGCTGTGGTTTCGCTTCTAAACCTCATCTGGGCTGTTCCTGAGTTTGCCCCTGTTATTAAAATCCCTTCTACTGTTACTGGATAAGTAGAAGTACCTGGCATGCCCGAACTAACGCCTACTGAAGCGTCATCCGCAATAGAATGTCCTCCGCTTAACGTTCCTGTACTTGCTAACTGATGGTAAAATTGAACCGAGATAGAAGTAACAGCACTTGAAAGGTCAAACTGAAACCCGCACCCGGTAGTCGCTGCCGTTGGCTGAACTCTACCCATAGCCCAAATCCTATACTTGGAATTGGCTGCATAAGAGAATACAAGCCCAGTTAAAGTTACAGGAGTAGTGTTTGCGCCTGTTGCCTGATTGCCTGAAAGTGTTGCTACTAAATGGTAACCGCTTGAAATAGTTATATTACCATTTCCTACAAGACTTTCGTCATTTATAGTTTTTAATAATAATGATAATTCATTCCTTGTCATAGACTCTGGCTCGGTATGTCATCGGTGTACCTTAAATCAAAACTAATCGTTCTAAGGTCATCCTGATCCTTTCTTATCCGGTAGGTAGTAGGGTCAATTATAACCGTCCTGCGATCACTTTTAGACGTAACCTGTTGAACTAATGGAGAACTAAGGATTTGCTTAATAGCCTCCTCCTGTTGAACGGTAAGGAACTGACTTGAAACCCTTATAACCTCGTTTGACGTTCTACTTGTTTGCTGTTTAATGGTGTCAGCGAAAGCCCCGTATGATTTAGGCCAATTCGTGTAAATGTTCTTTTCTGAAATTGAATTACCCGTTACATCTACTGAATAAGTCTTACGGGCTGTAAAGTTCCAATAGTCAAAGCCTCCTAAATTGTTTAACCACGTAAGGTAGAAGTTTTGGCTTGCGCAATCATCGTTTATGTTGATTGTTTTAGTTTCTGATAGTGTTATTGATGTACTTGCTGAAACTGAATTTATATCTACCGTTACGCTGGATAACAGATCAATAACATCAAAATAGAAAGCGATATAAGAACCGTTTCCGTTAGGTGTTATTGTAATTGTTGCATTATAATTACCTGTTGATGAAAGACTATCTGCAATTTGATAATTACCCAAAGGACTAAAAGAACTGTCTAAAATATACACATCTAATGTGTTTAGATTGGCGATAGTACCGGCTATGTCTAAATTGTAATTTATACTATACGTTATTCCATTTATAGTATTATACGTTCCGCATAGTAATTTACTAACTGCAAATGCTGAACTTAAACTTAATGAAGGATTTGCCCCTAAAGTCCAACTTGTTCCAGTGCTTTGATTTGTCCATGAAGCCAACGCCTGTAATGTAGGGCGTGAAACTAGGGTTAAATCTATTCTGTCCTCGCTACCGTGTTGAACTACAGGAACCCGATAAACACCATCACCATAAGCAGTAATAGCCTGATAACTTGTTGAACTTAAAACACTATCTAAATAATTTTCCCTTTTTAATTCTGCCGTTACGTTATTAAAGTCATTCAGGAAACCAATATCATAGTAATAGCCGTTGAATAAAGTAGGTTCATCAAAAGCTGTAAGGAATAGACGTGTTACTAAGTAATCACTTAAATACCCTGAATCCTGTGATTTAAAATGAAGGATAGCATTAACAGCGTAACCCTCAAAGTTTGATGAATCATCTGTATAAGAACTTGTGTACTCGCTAACGGTGTACATATTTGAATCATCATAAGATTCAGCGTATGTAATATAAAAGTTACACCATGCATCAATATTGTTTGGGAGTGTGTCTAATATTGTGTTATTATTTAGTACGCTGATTTTGCTCTTTAGTATTTCTTCTATGCTTACCGTTATAATTCCACTTGAATCCGGAACGGCTTTGATCTCTGCTAATAGTTCATAAGGCTTTTGTGCCTGCCATGTATGGCCCGATTTAATACCTCCGTAAACCCTAACCTTAGCATGATAGTTGTAATAGTAATATTCTACCGTACCACTTAAAAGAACATTAGCGGCTGAGTATGCTAAATCAATTACAAAGTTAGTATCTGAAAACCAGTTAATGATTTGATAAACTCCATCTACCGAAGTGCCTGAAAGTATTACTTGTTCAAGTGCTGAAGCTGTTCCTGTTGTCTTAATATCTCCGCTTGCAACTATATATGTATAACCGTTGTAATTTGAGAAGGTAGTAATAGTTTGGGCTGTGTCTAAACCGTTTGTAGGCCACGCATCAGACTGAAGTTTATAAACAATTGGAAGGTGAACACATGACCATCCATGAGTATAAATAGATTTATAATAGGTAACCGTAGTACTAACAACATAAGCCTGAACGGTTGCCGTTGCATATTGGTATATCCTAAATGTATTAGCATCAGCAATTGTAATATACCAGTACCCATTGTAAGAACTAACGTCTGAATCTATATAAATGTAATCACCGGTCGATAACCCATGAGATGTATTAGTAAACAAAGCACCTGAAGAACTCGTAACGGTTGCTGTTTCTGCCGTTGTGCTTAGTACATTACCCTGTGGCCTTTGTATTACTGTTATTGCCATTATTCAAAACTTACGGTTGCTTTTCTGAAATACTCACTTGCTATATTCTCCACTGCCTCAGTGAAAATCTTATCTGCAAAACCTTCCTTTAAATCGGTGTAAATGTCAGTCCTTCCGCCTTTCTTCCAAAGTTCTGTACCTTCTTTGTTGATCTTTGTAGCGATAGCCCAAACCATAGATTCCGGTTTGCCCCTTGCGTTTACCCATTCCTTGATATTCTCTATCATCGCCCGTGAAGGCTTTTTATCGGGTGTTGGTTTCCTTCCAGTTTCAACTACCGCAAAATAAGGCTTACCAAATACCGTAAGAACTATTTTGTTACCTTCTTCCGTGATTTCGTAACGCAAAGAATCTCTACTCTTTCCGGTTGCCGTTGTTCCTGTGTTGTCTAAGTTTCTTTTAACCTCACTAAGAAATGAGTTTGCCTCGTTGCTCAATATGGTCATTAACTCGCCTGTCATTCGTATAAAGAACAATAATCGAACGTATCAGGAACAGTAAAATTAAAACTTACCACCCATCCTGTAACACAATCAGCCGTAACCTTTATAATCGGCTCTTTACGAATGGATGTTATCTCAGTGTTTTGTGAGCTTACTTCATCGGTGGTATCCTCGTTAAATGCGAATAGATTGAGTTTATTGATGAATTTATCTGATAAAACATCCATTGCATCCAATTTCTTAGCGGTAGCCTCCTCAGCGCCTTGGATGTCGTCAAGAATGTAGAAAACGATTATAACCTGGTATTGCTTTGAAAGATTATAAGAACCCTCTGAATATTCAAGAGTCTGGCGGAGCGGGTCTAATCTTACCCTTTTATCGTCCTTAATTCCTATTGAATTAAAATCAGAAGCACGGGCATATGCAAATAGTACCGAGTCATCAACGGATTTAAGGGTATCAGAAATAAGCGTCCTTACGGCTAAATGACTCAATTCGTGTAATCGTTTAAACGGTTACGCAAAGATATAATTAATTTTTCTTATTATTCATAATTCTTTGATACTCCTTTTGGAAGTGTGCCCTCCAGCTAATCAGCTTTAATTTAAGATAGAAACGATTTACAGACCATTTCAGGACTTCTTCGTCATCTTTTCCCACATAACGCGCAACACTATCCAGAGTCGCGTAGAAGCCAAACGTTTCACCAAGTGTTCGGAAACCGGCTTGTTCTTCTTCAGTCGTATATTCTTGCGGAGGTAATTCATCGACAAGCCGCTTTGCATACTCAAGCACTTGGCTTGAAAAAAAGAACCTGCGGCCATGACCTCCGTACATGGCAAAGAGTAAAACGATTTGGAAAGATATTGCGCCTTTTCTGAATCGTACGGATTCTGACAATAGATAGCGGCATACGTGGCTAATGCTTCAGTTTGTGTCCTCAAGTCCTTATCCTGAACTTTGGAAATCTCCCTGCGGGTGTCCTCAAACTGTTCCACCGTTTCAAAGGCTATGTCTTTAGGGAATTGGAAAGAACCTAATTTAATAGGTTTGGGGTCTATTTCAGGTTGTTTGGTCATGAAGTTCAACCTTTGTATAATCAGGTCTAATCCTTGAATCTTTGCCCGTTTAAGTTCGTTTATATCTAACCCTAACATGACCGAAAGGATAGCGGCATAGTCCTGATCTGCTTCAATTAGCTTTAAGAATTGGTCAAAGGTTACTTCTTCCCACTTTTCAGGGATTTCGTGCGGCTGTCCGTTAATTTTAATCTTTATCATCGTCTTGAAATGTTTGGTATATGTGCCATAGGTGGTGAAGAAACAGGAGTTGTAGCCGCATAACGCCAGCCATCAATCAAGTGATCGAACCCGTCTATCCCTATCTGAAAGTTTCGCATTTCTTCTTTTAAATTATAGCTTTTACTGTGTACAAATAAAGCGTGATCCCTGATATAATTAATCCCGAATAGAATCGAATCCTTCCCTTTTATTGCTCCCCTTACCTTTAATCCAGCTCTTTGCATTTCGGTTATGGTCTTAGGCTCTGCAGAATCAGCCACAATCAAACATCCTTTAGGTAGGTTGTTTTTTATAAACTCTATTATCTCGCTGTTAATAAGTCCTTTTTTGTATAGCCATTCCCTTACATACATGGTCTTATTGTGCTTTTGCACCTCGATTATGGCGGTTGGATCGTTAGTAAATCCAAAGTCTATACCGAAAACCTGATTGTAATTAGGCATTTGGTCAATCTCTGCCCAAACCGGAAATACTAAATCTTCTTCTGAAATCCTTGGCTCTTGCTGATAAAGGCTGTTAAATGTTACGGGTGTATCCTGTTTGATTTTTAAAAGCCTTTCAAGGCTGTGCTTTTCAGGCCAAAGTGCATCCCCTTTATTTCTTGGGTCGTTTGGTAAATCCTTGTCTTTTATTGCCTGGTATGTGATTACATCCCAGTCTGAATCAGTTTGCAGTATCCGGCCAGCTAAATCGTCCTGATGCCATCTGGTCATAATTAAAAGCTGTTGGCTGTCATTGTGTAGGCGGGTGCTGAAAACGTCTGTATACCAATTATAAACCTTTTCCCGTATGGTTGTTGACATTGCTTCTTCCCTGTCCTTAAATGGATCGTCTATTATCCCTAAGTCTACCGGTGTACCTGTTAAAGAACCACCAACCCCCACAGTTTTAACGAATCCTTGGTGTCCTATTATCTCAAAAGTCTCTGAATTTCTTAAATAGGCGTTCTTTGATGGGTTAATTGCGCTGTTTTCATTCAGTGTGGTCATAGGGAACACCTCCGAATAGGGCCGGTCGTCTATAATCCTTTGAATATCCCTGTTAAATGTACTTGCAATCGTGGAAGAATAGGAACAAATGGCAATCTTTCGGTTTGGGTCTATGCCTAACACGTAGGAAGGGAATCTTCTGGTAGCCAATTCGCTCTTCCCGTGCTGTGGTGGCACGAATATCATGAGCTTTTTAATAAGCCCTTTACTGAATTGCTGAAGTTTATCGCAAATTGAATCGTGATGCCAGTTAAATTTATAATCTGGTTTGGTGTATTCTATAAAGTTCCTAAAATTACGCCTTGCCCTCTCTGCTCTTATGTTGTATTCTTTCAAGGAAGCTGAGTTCATCATCTGTTAATATTGACAAATCAATTCTTTCATCCTCAATAACGGTAGATTGCTCAATCTCCTGCTTTGGTTTACCTTCTGTTCTGTCGAATATTTCCTGGATTGCCTTTAAATCATTGTCATCAATAGCCTTTTTTAAAAGGGATGAAATTATCTTAGCCTTTGTATCTCCAAGTTCTAAAGCCTCTTTTAAAAGCGTTGAAAGGTGTTTGGTTCCCTTTGGTTTGCCCGAAAGATTGCCGCTTTGCCCCTTTTGCCATTTAAAAGACTCTATGTTTTCCGGATTTGGCATTCGCTGTTTTATCGCTGAATTACCACAAAACTAATCTTTTAGTTTAAGATTACCAAAATGCTTCCCTAACCCGTACCCTACAAAAGTTGATCCTGAATAGATTAAAGCCTCTCTTGGCGCAATTTTAAACCGTTCAAACTTCTTCTGTTCTCTTTGTGCCGTAGTTGGTGATAGGTTGTAAGAACAGGAATTAAGCAGGATTAGAAGGCATACCAAACGGGCCATAGCAAATCCTGATTTAGTCGGTGTTGCAATTTTATCTATTCTGTCTTTAACCGATTGCGGTGTATTTTCCCTGATCTGGTTTAACTTCAATAAAAGAGGGGCTTGGCTCTTAACCTCCTGCCCCTCTTTTTGAAAGCTTTCACTAACCGATTTTTTACCCTGTTCGGCTGGGAGTCTTTTGGGAGTACTATTCAAATCCATGCTTGCAAACATAACTAATAGTTTAGTTTTAAACAAATTATTTCTTTATTTTCTCAAGTAGTTGCTCATAGGCGCACACCTTACCATCCCAAAAACGGTAATCTCTTTTAAGCCCTTCGGCCCTGTTTTTAATGGCTTCTGCAAGTTCTTTCTCAATTAGCTTTTTCATAACTCGTCTTTTATTTTAACTCAACAAAATTATCCTTTGAATCTAACGCAAGTTCTTTACCACAATAAGGACATTTACCAGTAAAGAAATATCCATCAAAAGTTTGCGATTTTGGCCTACCATGAGAGCTTAAAAACCAGCAAAAAAATAGTCTAATTTTTTTCATAAACTATCTTTTAATTTAAGGATTAGTTCCTTGTCTGGGGATTCTTCATCAATGCGTTCCGCCACATGGTCAAGCAATCGCCTGCCGTATTCTTTCATGGCATATACAGCCGCTCTTTTCTCCCTGTCATGTAAATAATTAACATTTTGCTCAAATACTTCTTCAGCTTTTGGTATCATGGTTTATATGGGTTAGTTGGTTTGAAAGCACCTGCCTTTTGAAGTTGTTTCATAAGTATCTCTTTATTTCGTGATCTGTTTTAACTCCCAATAATCTCTTCCGGTGGATTAACATTGCCTCCTCGTTAAATTTATGGTTCCTGTGGCAATTATCGTGGCAATCGCGGCAAACTCCTATTAAGTTATCTATTAAGTTAACTTTTGCTTTAGACAAACTCTTAGGGATAAGATGGTGAACATCTACCATCCTTGCCCCACATATCTCACAAGGCATAAATTCAGTATCTGAATAACTAAAATAGTCCATGTAGGTTTTAATGTAGTTTTTCATAGTAGCAACCATTCCTCAAAACTCAAATCACTCCTTGACCGTACCCATTCGGCTTTTAATCGGGCTATTATACCACGTTCTTTTATTTGGTAGGTGCGAAGGGTCATGCTTTCCATATTGCTTTAAAATCAAGTACAATAAAAGATTCACCATCATCGTAGTCAACGCACCATTGACCGAAAGTTAAATGATGGTCACTGATACAAAGTGTTCCATAAATTTTTTGGTATTCATTATCTTTAACGTCATATCCAAAAACCCTGTCACCATCATGAAGTATATTACCGTCAGCGTCTTTTATCATATATCTAAATTTTAGTTTCTAACCATTTTTCAAAAGTTTCATGCTTTCTAGGTAGCGGCCTGCCGGTGAAATTCATAACCTCAATTCACCCCTTTTAGCCATTCCTTCAACTATCTTATTTGCCGCTTCCTGACTTTCAGCGTACACGTTTTCAACCGTTCCAATCAGTTTACCTTCTGCATCCTCAACCGGCACACTCCATGCCTTCCGGCCCCCGTTCATGTCAACAAAGCGCCTAATCTCTATCTCCCTGTCCGTAGCCAGCCTTTTTTCTTCTTCCTTTCGCTTCTGTTCAATCTTCGCCTTAAAAGCCTCATAATCTACCTGCTCCTGTTTCTCTTGCTCCTGAGACCGTTTAACGTTGTTTTCAAGGTAATTGCACTTTTCGTCAATGTGTTGACCCATCCAGCCCAAAACTACCGAAGTGTCAAATTGATGGTAAGTTGACCCATAGTAACCCATCGAACCACGTCTAAGGCAAAGGATAATATCTTCAAGGCTTTCAGCTGGGTAGTTGGTTAATATCGTTTCGGCAGTAAAGGAAACCTGGTGCGGCTTCATATTGTTGGCCACATTCAGCATAGAAACCACTTTAAGCAACTCAAACTCGATAGCCTTCTGAATATCCCTTAAATCTATTTCACGCTTTAAAACGCAAATAGGGGTTGAATCCATGATCGCGGCCACCGAGTTAGGAACCACCGAGGCCAGTTCTTGAAACCTATTGGCCTTTATCAGCCCAACGATCTTGGAAGGCTTTGATATTTGCAGCGAGGTTTGCGGTTTGTTTGTCTGTTCCATTGAATTTCTTTTTTGCATTTCTTAGTTGACTTTGAAAAGCGAGCCTTAACCCGCTTGTATCATGGTTACGGTAGTGGTCTGGTGAGCCTCTTACCTTTTCCTTAAAGCTGTTTACCTCAAAGTCGAAATCAATATGTTGCCATTTTGGCTTTTGCTGTTCTAAATAAATTTCATCTAAGGCTCTATTAATTGTATTATCAATTTCATTTTCATTTATAGTTTCAGTTTCCATATGTTTAACATATGTTTTAGATATGTTATTGATATGTTTACCTTTCCTATTGTTTGACCTTGATTTTGAATAGTTTTTACGCCTTTCAGTTTCATCGCTCAATCGCTTATTCAAAAAGCCACCATCAACCTTATCAAATTTGTCAAATATATCTTTGTCGTATGTTCTACATATGATTAACATATCTTTTTCTGAAAGTATTCCTTTTTGGTGTTGGGCGCAAAGAAGTCTAATATACTTACCTACCTGTTCATCGCTCATGAACATTGTTCCGGTAAGAAAATCAGAACTATAAAAAAGGAATGCAGGATCTTTAGCCACAAAAAAATACCCCTACGCAGACAATGGCGATACCGTCAGGCTGTAAGCCTTTTAGGACATTGAATGTTTCGGGGATTTCTTTTAAAGTTTTCATAACAGTATCGCGATTGCAAAGATATAACTTCTAAGGATATTTCAAAGAAGGTTTAAATATTTTTACTGGCTCCATTTTGTGATGTGTATGGTAAAACCTTTTTCTATTCCTGTCTCCTACTGATCCGTTAGGATGATTGACTTGACATGAAGTCAATATGAGTATGATGATAAGGTATTTCATTAAAATAGGGTTTGTTGTGCCTTATGGTTGTTAAATCGCTTTACTGCTGATTCGTAGTAATCTTTATCCAATTCACAGCCTACTAAGTCAAATTTGTAATCATGGCACGCTATTGCGATTGAGCCGCTTCCTAAATGAGTATCAAAAATTTTATCTCCTTCCTTTGCGTATCTGTTTAAAATCCACCCGTATAAATCAACGGGCTTTTGGGTTGGGTGTATTTTATCCCTTTCAGTTAATACGCTATACCTCCAAATTTTTGCAGGTCTTTGGATGCTACTCCAAGCAAACTCACACATCGCCAGGCTAAAATCTTCCGGTTGCTTTTTATCCCAAATCAAAAAGCCCTGAGATGGTGGAAGCGGAAAGTAATTACCACCCCAAATGATTTGATTTTTGGAAACCCTAAAAAGTTCTTTAAAGTAATCATCATTTGGTATTGCGTTATCCCATTGCTTTTTATCGTGCATTTGACGAACAGGGTTTGAGCTTATGCCTATTCCATAAGGGGGGTCGACAATAGCAAGGTCAAAGAACTTGTCCTCAACGGTTGACATATACTCCATGCAATCAATGTTAAGGAGTTCTATCATAATCCTAAAATATGTTTAATTCCTTTGTATGTGTAAAATCCTGTTTTCCTTAAACTTAGCGCCTCTTCTATTTTAGGATGGTCGATAGGTATTCCTAAATTTAAAGCCACATTCCTTAGTTTTTCAAAATGATTAACTTTGTTGTTATAAGGTACTTTTAATATATCAATAGTGTCCTGGTCGAGATGGTAACGACCTTTAATCTTATTGATTCCCAATACCCTCAGTTTAACATAAACGTAACTTGAGTCTATGTTTAAAATATCAGCCGCCTGTTTTACGTTGTAGGTTACCATAGTTTAATTAATTTTACCACCCCATTGAAACGCAATAGCTTTTGCGATGCCATGGTATGTTTTTGATCTTAGTTTAGATCTGTCTTTTGATGGTGGAAGTTTATGTAATCTTTGTTCTCTACCTTCTACTATTTCAGTAGGTTTTAATGGTGGTAAGTTTTCCAACCAAAGGCAAGTAGCTTTTGTTTCACCATGCCCAAACATCCACGGTTGAATAATCTGGTCATATTTACGTCCGATAATTTCTAATGCATATTTGTGGGGTATTGGGTTTTCGATAGCCTTGTGTTTTATTGGGGCATTCATAAGTAGCTTAAAAAACTCAGCACCTTTTTTCATTTCATGCCAAAGATTTCTTTTTGCTAACCAACTTACCCCAGAGTTACAAAGTCTTGTGCATGGTGGGTGAGCAATCATTAAATCATACTTGCCTGAATAAGACTCGGTTATTGCATCTCCTTGTATATGCCATTCAGGATGACCACCGGAACAAGGGAGTATATCACAAGAGTACGCTTCGTGTCCTAATTCACGAAACGCCAAACAAACCGTCTGGCTTTCTTCACACGCTACAAGAACTACCATCCGTTAAAAGCCCCCATCTTAGCAGCGATTACAAGTAAAACCATAACGCAGAACGTTAGTAACGTAAACCATTTTAATTGATTGTAGGATTGTTTCATACACTCTTTTCAATTATTGTTATACTTACAACTCTACTCGCAGGATTTGATTTATCACTCCTTAGTATCTTAGATGTTTTCCACCCATCAGAACCGTACTTTTGCGCTCCCATTGTTACGTATGGATGCTGCATTCTGAAATCTCCTGATGAACATTTTCGTTTCATAAATCTAAGATTAATTTTACAATTCCAATACTACCGGCAAAGATTAAAATAGCTATTACAAACCCTGATAAAACCATTGTTGTAATATCATGGTAACCGATCACAAATAGCGACCTATATAGTCGTGCTTTCCAAAGTCTATTCATACAATATTGTAACTAACATCTTTGTAAGTGGTGAGGCTCTCCAGAGGCGTTTCATAGCGGTGATTTAACTATAAAATGCATAAACATAATTGAAAACTCAAAATGATCTTTAGATGCATAAATAGAAAAAAGTTCACCTTCAAAATCATCAATTTCAACAGCTATGAAGTCTAATACAAATCCATTCCAGAAGTTCCATTCAATTCCAATCAAAGTTAATTTTCTCATAAATGCCTAAGTATAGTTTCAATCCACCAAAACAAACCGATCATGACGGCTACGGCTACAATGCCGATTAATAAGTCTTTAATGTTCTCTTTCATTTTCTTTTACGGTTAAGTGAGTATTGTGCGTAATGGATAGGATGCTCATTGATTAGCTTTGTTTTAATGTCTAAACCCTCATCACGAAGGTCTAAAATTCTCGCACTAAGGCGATATATACCCATCTGGTTGAGTGCTTGTAAGGGCGAAATCGAGCGGCCCGACTTTAGCCACTTCTTTAACTGTTTGGTCTGTGATTCTGTTTTCATGCTTTTCCTTTAAAGAGTTTTAAAATTAGTTTCTCATTAGAATACATTTCTGCCTGACTGTCTATTACATACCCTGAGCAATCATTAACCCTGAATAGGTATATAGGATAGTCCACCTTTGCGCTTAACTCCGTAGCCTCCTGTACTGCGGTTACATAAGTTTTAATCTTAATGGGTAGTTCGTTCATGGTAGTTTAGATTTAAAATGGTTTATAATTTTGTCCATATTTACAATATAGTAATCGTGAAAATTTTCGTATCCCTGTGGATCTGTATGCCAATTCATATAAAGAACTCCTCTTAATCTTTGGCTATGACTTTTGCCATCCTCAGCCAATTCAGCTTTAGTATTTTCAATTAATCTCTTTTCCTCATTAGTAAAAGGATTTGGATTGATGCCCAAAAAACAAACAGCGTTTTGCATGGCACCAAGTTCTCCTATTTCTTTAGGCGTTAATTCCTGAGTGCCAAAGGTTAATTTCCAGCTACGGTCAGCCCGTGAACTTATCCCCTCTAATTGTGCGCTTAGTGTTATCATTTGTTACGTTCTTTAAAGTTTTCCAAATCAACGCGAAACCTAGTAGCCTCCACTTGTTGCTTAACATCCTGAGGGATTTCCTCAAGGCCCATAATTCGCTTATGAGGCATTATTTCAGCATATAGTGTTTCCAGTTCTTCTTGTGTTCCAAGTGCGTCCAGACGGGCTTTAAACTTAGTCCTTTGGCTTTCTGATAGGTTGTAGGATTGTATCATGTATTCCACAAGCCCCAAGAGTTGAAAAGAGGGGGGATTTACCCCCTCATCTTTGTGCGTTATCATCAGAAAGGAAGGTCATCGTTTGAAGTACCCGCAATCTGTTCGTATTGGTCAATCGGTGGTTTGCTTAATCTTTCCTTAAACTCAGGGGTTTTTGCAATCCTTTCCTTCATCCAATCGGGCAAAGTGTTATACTTTTTGTCAAAGTCAGGTGAATCGTAGCTAAAAATAAAAGAATCGTTTACCTGTGGTGGACAAAGAAATCCTTTAGGAATAGCGGTTACCCCTGAAATTGTAGCGTAAATATTGCCACTCTTTGAAGTCTTGTGAATCACATTCAACATGCAAGGCGCACCAACAAGTTTTGAAATATCAACTTTCTTTGCCTCCTCCTCGGTGTATTCCTTGCCCCTCCAAGATTGTAGATCTTTGCGTAGGTTGGCTTTCTCATGCATTGAAAGGGTATAATCCTTTCCTATTGAAAAAGGCTGTTCACCTTTAGCAGGATCGAAAATATCCTTTTCGTTAGGCAGTTCCCACACTACCCGAACGGTGTACTGTTTTTTCAATTCGCCCATGATGTCCTTTTCTTCTGTTCCTATCTCTATCATTTGATAGCATCGTGCAACGTGGTTTCCGGCTGGGACGAGTTTGAAATTTTTTGTTTGTTTGTTTTCTGCATTGATTGGCATAATTGTAATTGTTTAATTGTTTGTAGATGAATTCGTTCGTTTTCTAAGTAGTGCCTGTATTCCTGGTAATCTTCAAAATATCGTTTGGCAGCGCTCATAGGTTTATAATTAAGTAACTATTTGCTTTCATGATGTTTTTAAGGAGATTCTTTTTTCTTATGTTATGCTCCTTTCGGATTAACTTTTCTATGTTACGGTTGCAGATGATGAGGCGCTCGATGTAGGTCACATTCTTTTCCATTCATCCCAAGTCTTTACGTTAATTCTATCGGTTATAAATCTTTTAGCTTGCAACTTAATATCCTCACTCAATTCAGGTGGTGTTTTAATGGTTGTATCCCTTGTCATGTAAACATCCGTCACCTTCATATTTACTTTCTGACCATCTTTCAAAAGCCATTTCCTTAACGTGTTCACGCCACTCGTAAACTTTGTTATCAAGTTCTTTTTGATCGTAAAGACGGGCATCCTGTGGTAACCATTCTAAGAAGTCATCAACATCATCATCTTCGTAAAAGATAGGGCCAAAAGCCTGCATTGTTGTAGAACAGTATATTACCTTGTAACCGTCTGTTCCTTCTAAAATTCTTACACTCATACTCTTTCGTAGTTTTTAAATTCATTGTATAAAGTAGCCGTAACGTCATCAGGATGGCAAGCCGAAACTAAATTAGTGATATAAGTAGTTTGGCCTAACTTGTAGTATTCAACGTCTATTGTACCTGTGGCGATCTCGTTACCATCCTCATCGAAAATAGGACATTCTAAAGTAGTGTGTTCCGTTTTCTGGCTGGCCTGATAAACAGGGTTAAGGGTGTAAGGTTGGTCTAATCTCATGGCGTTTTTGTTTGTTGTTTTCATTAATTCTTCCGAAAGTAAAGAAATATTTTTGCAATTTGCAAATCATTAAATTACTTTTTATTTAAAAATATTCTTTGTACGTTTGTGGTGTACTTCAAAATACCTATAAAATGGCTAAAAAACAACTAAAATCGGGTAGAAAACGCCTTCCGGATGATGAAAAAAAAATCGGTGTAACCCTGTATATTAAGAGAAAAACGGTTAAAAAGTATGGCGGCAGGACTGGTATGGTAAACGAAATTAGTAACCGGATAGAGCCTTTATTGAATACTCCTACCGAGTGGGGATGCAAGCGTGAGCGATGGCAAGTGAGGCGCGGATTTTGAACTTTTTGTGGGTGATATCGTTTTTATAATTAGTTTTGAGTGTTCTTTACCCTTGGTAGGGAATCTACAGAGGTCTCAAACGCTGAACCAGAATCAGCGTTTTCTTTTTTTATATACCGAAGGGCGGGAAACTTTTTAAAAATATTTTCAGTCGTTTACTTGTATATATCGTATGTACGGTATATATTTACATCATAATTAAACACTAAAGCAAATGACAACTACTGAAAAACAAGCAATCGCAAAAAAAGTAAACGGCTTACTTGGTGATGGTTCTTTAAACTGGTTAGGAAATATTAACATGGAAACCAAAAAAGAGCAATTTAGTATCTTCTTTAATAAAGAAACACAAGCCAAAAAAGCATTAGCTCAATTAGTTGGAATGGATGCTAAAATTGTAAAGACTCCAAAATTTATAAATCAATATTTTAAATTCTCAGTAACCATTTCATTATGACACCAAAAGAAAAAGCACTTGATTTAGTGGGTGAATTTTTTATGAATGGCTCTCCCAAAAATTCACATTACACACTGTCTAAAGAGGTTAGTAAAAGTTGTGCTAAGGTTGCAGCAATCGAAATATTGAACCAATACACAACTTTAAACAGTGAACTTGTGAATGCGATTTACAAAACAGAAAAAGTTGTTTTTTGGCAACATGTAATTAACGAAATAGAAAATGTATGACAAACGATGAACTACCCGAACCTGACTTTGAAAGTGAATATTTAGATAATTACAACGGTCAGTTAGAGATTTGCCCTAATTGTTATCGTGAATACGATGATATAGATTTTGATTATCAGATTTGTAGTCACTGTAAATATGATTCAGAAAATAAAACATTTGTTAAATGAGAAAAATAATAGACCTAACTGAAGAACAATTTAAAGTACTTTCAAAATTGGCAATTGATAACAATACCAATTTAAAGAAATACATTGAAGCTACTCTACAAGTCTTAGTACTCCATGCGGGCGGGGGCTTTAAAGACAAAAAACCTTCCACTAAACGTAAATTAAAACACTGAATGTTCCGCCCATTTTTATTACACAAACCTGGTGTTATACTTCCAAACTGACGATATTCCTGTTTGCGAATCTAAAAAAGATTGCGTCCATACATATTACAGAATTGTAGTTGATGGCAAAATTATTAAAGAAGGTAGACACGCATTAAAGCAAACTCGTAATACTGAAAACAGGATTATTTATAAACGCAAATGGAATGAAAGTAAACGATGTTGGAAAGATTTTAATTGGGAACTCTAAACTGTGCGGTGGGTTTTTAATTTTTATTTTAAATACTTCCACTGAGCTACCTATAAAATGCAAAACTTCGAGCCGCTTTTATTACTCATACACGGTGTTATGTGCAGTGTGACGGGCGCGGTGGCAAAAGGTGTGCGCGTGGGATGTGCGTGCCTCCGTGCGGCAACCTTTTATTGTGGGAGGAACATTGCACATAACGGCTACATGTAAGAAACGTGGCGTAATTAAAACACTTAACTATCAAAATATGACAAAGATAAATAAAAGCACAGACCTTGAAAATACTACTAAACAGCCATGTTTTTTACATGATGTTATGGGTAGTGTTTATCATTGGATGATTAGTAATTTGCCTTATTGGATAATGTATAAACATTGTTGGATTGATTCACAACATAAAATGTGGCTACCAAGATGGGGATGGAGTAAAAGGCAAATTGCGGATGCAGAGAAACGAGCTAAAGAGTTATCAGAAAATATAAAGTGGGAATGATGTTTTTAACATTACTTACAATGTAACAAATGTATGAGCAGAAGCGGCCTTGATAATATTAATGAGCAACAGTGCCTTGCGCAGCTTGGCTCTGTTAGCGTTGAAACCGAAACTTTATAAATTGAAACTAATAGGTACTCACACTAACTAAAAACAAAAATATTTAATGATGGACCAAAACTATATTATCGTTTCAGAAGAAGAAGTAATTAAAACCGCAACTCTGCTTGTAAATCTATTTTGGTTTAACACTCAACTTTATGCAAAACATTGCGCAATTAACCATTGTAATCATATGATAATCGAGCTTAATCATCATTCTGATTTATATGGGTATTATCAAGATGACAAAGGCTATCAGTCCATAATTGATAGAATTGAGTTTTATAAAAGAGTTAAAAAAAATATTGAACAGAAATGGTAAACAAGAAAACTAAAGGCTACACTAAACATCAATGTGAGCCAACAACGATTAAATTCAGGACCGCAAACAATCTGAACACATGGATTATTATGAATAACCTTTACAGTTTTGGATTGGATATTCAGGCAGCTTTTATCAATTGGTCCGCAAGGGTCCAACCTGAAAATATTAACCCAAAAGACTTCTGTGATTATGTCATTTCGAAGGACCCAACGAATTTAAGATGCTACACATTTGGTACAGATAAATGGTAAATACACGGCACGGATGCAAGAGCTTTGGAAGCGCGAAGGTATGCGCGGCTTTTGCATTGGTGCCGCTTACGGGCCGCTTTTGCTCATACATAGTGTTCTAAGCAGTGTCCCGACCGAAGCGTGGGCAGACCCGCAGCGCGATGGAATGTGCGGAAGTCCTCTGAGGGGCGGGGCTGATTGTGGCGGGAGGGCATTGCTTAGAATGTACCTAGTGTATGCGTAGTAAAAGCGGCTAACGAGATGAACTAAGATTGAAAAACAGTATTTAAAATAAAAATTAAAAAAGCGATGGAAAATTTTGACCTAACACCAATTGAAACCCTAATGAGTGATTCAATTAACAAACTAAATAATATGAAAACAGACAATGAAACAATTCTTAGAAATGAAATTCTAAGTATTTTAAAATCAGCGGAAACTGACGCAAAAAAAGGATACGATGGAGATTATACGCCAATAGTCTGTGTAGATTCGCATGATTACTATATTGTAGTAAACAATCTATGTTCACTTATTCAAGCAATAACAGACCCCGAAAATCAACCAAATCAATACGGTGTAATATTGGAAGGGCAAAACAAGTCTACTTGTGATTGTTGTCATAATAAATTAACAATTGATAATATGACTATATGTGAAAACTGTATGGACAAACTTGACTCTTAACCGTGCGGTGGGTTTTTAATTTTTATTTTTAAAATGCCTTCCACTGAACTATGATTGAAACACTACACTTCCCCGCCACAAAATGCAACATACACGTTGTTGTGTGCCGTTTTTTG
>ERZ869929.27-NODE-27-length-84427-cov-7.159982_pt1 | contig 84427 bp, 99 predicted proteins | sample MGYA00579312_ERZ869929 | MGnify/ENA primary metagenome ERZ869929 (study PRJEB32216, sample SAMN09231818) | wastewater metagenome | place: USA: Maryland | collected 2016-08-09 | study: EMG produced TPA metagenomics assembly of the PRJNA472060 data set (Reclaimed water... | reverse complement strand
GTGCGCGAACGCTTTGGTTCAGAAGTAATCGGGCCGGATGTTACTTCGCTTGCAGCAACGGTGGTGACTGACGCGGGTAATCTCGGTGCCGGGTATCACAAATATTTTGTGACCGCGTTCGACAGTCAAGGCGAGCGTGCTTCCTCCAACGGCACAACGTTGTACCCGGAGTCTGGAGCCACGCCGATTCCTTCGTACGACAACATCAAGATAGAAGCGAACGTTACATTCTCCGGAGCGAACACGCGTGCCGTGCAGCTAACGTGGGCGGCAGATTCACGCGTAACGAAGTGGCGCGTGTACAAACAACTTTCAGCAACGCAGCAAACGCAGTTGAAAGGTGCAGGCAACGCGTCGGCGTGCGTTGCTGTGTCGCCTACGACATCTGGTGTGATTGTGCGGTACAAAGATGTCACCGAGGCGGAGTTCATTGACGACGGTAGTTTCGATTGGCAAAGCGCACCCACCGCAACGCTTCCGATTTACGACACATGCAAGCAACCCTCCATCGTTAGTGAGACTGGCGATTACACAGGCGGGCAAGGAAAACATTCTGCGCGGTCGGCTGCGCGGTACTTGGTAGCAACACACTTCCCTACGCGCTACGAGGCGTCGCTCATTACTGCTGGCGCGGACACGCCGCTGCTGAACATCGACTTCGCTGCGGAAGATTCCAACTTGGCGGAAGCCTTGCAAACGCTTGCCGATTTCGTTGGCGGCGTTGTGTGGGGCGTGAACGAAGATGGCAAGGTATTCTTCGTTGACCGCACAGACTCGTCGGCGGAAGGCGTCGTCGTGAAAGAGTTCGTGCTAGGTGCCGCACGCAACGAAGGCAGCATTCACGACCCGACCGACACGCAGACCGACGTGCTGTTGAACTGCACGCGCAAAGTTACGCGCGACGGTGCCACCACGATCAATGCGATACCGTCAGAGAAGTTGAAAGCCAAAGGCAGTGCGCAGAATCTTCTCGCCGCTGCCAGCAAGACTAACGATAAATTCGCCACGGCAAACGCAAGCGACGACATCACCAATACGGCGAACGCATGCCGCCTGTACCTGCCTGAATGGGTGCCAGATATTCCAGACGGTGTAAGCGCAGACGCGTTCTTTTCCACGTACGCAAACGCAGACGAGTTCGAGGCAGACTATCCCGGCATGAATTGGTTGTGGCGTTTGCACGAAAGCGGTGCTGGCGATTGGGATGATTGGCTTACTGCGTTCATTCAGAAACTTCGTGCAGACGTGAGTGCCACGACCGCAGTGTCGCGCGGTGGTGTACGCCGCAAAGGAACGTGCATCGCCCCTGTTGGTCTTGCGCACCCGAAAGAACTGCTGCGTGCGGTAAGCAACATCGCCGCAGAGCACACGCCGGTCATTGGTCAATGGTCCATCGTGCTTACGAACGGCGCAACGTTATTCAAACCCGGACAAGGGTTGATCGCAATCACGTCGTTGCAGAATGTGAAGTACGTTATGGCGCTGCAAGCGGTGCGCGTGAACTTCACAGACTCCGTGGACATTGAGTTGACGTGTGGTGAACCGGACATCAAACACCTTGCAGATGTACAGCGCAATAAGGTGCTGACGAAACTTGCTGCCAATTCGCCGCTGTCTGTTCCGCTCACTGGTGCTGGTGGCTTCCTCACAATCGAAGGGCGCGTACCGGCAACTGCCATTGGCGGAACTGCTGGGCGTGCTGCCGGTGTGTCGAACATACCTGCGGCGGTGGATCACGAGCATGCTTTGGACCCAGAACCGATCAACGTCATGATGAATAAAGACGGTACGGTGTATCCAACTGTGCAGCGTAATTTCGTAGCCAGCGACTTGGCGCAACTGGACGACTTCACAGACTCGGCACACGCAGATTACAAACGCGGCTTGGCATACAGAGACGGCGACTTGGCGACAGTCGGTAGCGGCGACGCAACGAAACGTTACACACGCGCGAACAACGAGTGGCGTCCGATTACAGGAGCAATTGGCGGCGGTGTAAGTGCGGCTTCGTACTTAGGTGAGTTCGATCACTTTCCAGCAATTCCATCGGAAGACGGGTCGTACGAGTTCTACCATACAACGGACCATCAATTATGGAAGGCGCACGGCGGTGACAGTGTGTGGACAGCGCTACAACGCACAACGACACTAGATGGAGTACCCGCATAAATGGCTTGGCCTGCATGTTTACAAAGCGCAACTATGCGCACTAATGATTTTTCTACCGCACTTGCCGCGCTTTGCTTGGCGGTCAACGAACGTGAGCATTTAAAGCGCTTCAACAACTCGGCAGAGTATGCAGGTAATGAAACCGTGTGGTTATACGTCGGAACTGCGCGCCCGTCTGCGTCTGACTTCTCGATTGCCTTGCGCGGAAATGCGGATGTTCTAGACGTGTTAAACCAACTGCACGACGCTATAGATAACTTGGCAGATCGGCTCTTTGGCGAACATTTTTCATTTGTAACAAAAACGCAATTGATAGACGGGCATTCTGGCGATTACTGGGATGGGACGTATAACGCCTCTCGCGGTGTCATGTACGCCGGAAATTGGCTTTCGTTGAAAGAAGCTCTTGACAGGTTGACTGTTCTATACGTAACCGTAATGAATGTTACCCCCAGCGAAGTGCTTAGCGATTTTGAATTTCAAAGAAACGGGAGCACAGGAGTTGCCGAAAGTGCAGATGCTGCGACCATATGGACACATAGAACGGACGACCCGTCATTGGCCGGTGGGCAACCATATATAGCCTTAACCGCAACCAAGTATCTGGACGATTATCAACCGCCAGAAGGTTCTTGTTACTTGGGCGGAGGGTTCACAAGAAGATTTTTCAACGCAAAATTTAACGCCCCGTTGTATCTTCCTTACTGCGTGTTTGGGCACTACCTAGGTGAAAGAGCCACGTATGGCGGGGAAGAAACAATATCCGTATCGCCCCCGACCGTTACGTATACACTAGGTGGCTCTTCTGTATCGCCAGACGACACTAGTTTTGATTTGTCGTTTGTTTCTATTGGTGAAGATTTCGATTACGTAATGGAGTTTACTTCGGATGGTGATTTTTCTGGTGCTGCTCCCGAACCCGCAGGAACATCTTCGGCTCAATGGGACGCCGCAGCAATAAGCGGCGATACATGGGCGTACGAGGTTTCTTCGCTGCTAACCGACCAAGCGTAAGTCGCGCTATGGTAGGATGAAACCACACAACGCGCGACAGCGCACCAAGGAAAGAGGAACACATGAGAACTATTTTCTGCGCCTTGTTGAGTTTGTTTATCAGCGCCTGCGCCACTGCGCAAACCGGTATTCGTTTGCTGTACACGTCGGCGGCATCCGCGTCGCAGTACGACGTGGTGTGTCTAGGTTCCAGCGCCAATACGATGGTGAAATCCACGTCGGCTTTGCAAGCAAACGTTCTCGGAACGCTCACCGGTGCCGCTACGCAAAACACGCAGCAGGTGGCATACCTTCGCGGGTCGTACGCCAAAGTGAACGTCACTGGTAATGTTGCTGTTGGCGACTTGCTGGTCACGTCTTCCACCGCAGGCAAGGCTCGCGCGTCTGCAAACGATAGCGAAGACACGGCAGCGTTCGCCATCGCTACCAGTGCCGTGACAGGTGGCGGAACTGCCGACGCGGTACTCACAACGCTGGCGGAAGGTTCCGGTAACGGCAGCTTCCCGCTCGACCTTACCGGCGATGTTACGGGCAGCGGCAGCGACACCATTGCAACCACCATTGCAAACGACGCGGTGACTTACGCAAAGATGCAGAACGTTTCCGCGACAGATAAGGTGCTTGGTCGCGCAACCTCTGGTAGCGGCGACGTAGAAGAAATTGCGTTCACGCCTGCGATGCGCAGCGTTGCCGACGACACCTCTGTATCCGCAATGATCGACACGCTTGGCGGAGCATCCGCAACAGGCACGGGCGGTCTCGTACGCTTGAACACACCGACTTTGATCACACCGAACCTCGGTGAAGCAACGGCGACCGGACTGACCATTACTGACGGTGCAGGTATTTCGTTGCTGCGCAGTCCGGTGTATATGACGAACGACGACAACGCCAATATGATTTCGATGACCGGGTTGTTCAACGACAGCAGCACGCGAAATTTAATACTGCTTAGCGCGGCACGCGGTGAAGTCGGCGCACCGACGATTGTGCAGGCGTCGGACGTAATCAGTCAGATGTCCAGCAGAGGGTACGACGGTTCCGCGTATCGCACGAACACCGTTATTGAAACGTACGTGGACGGTACACCCGGCAGCAACGACATGCCGGGAGGCTTGCGCGTCAAAGTGGCGGCAGACGGTGGTACCACGTTGGCGACGGCGATGGACATACGTCAAGACAAATCGGTTGCGTTCAGTGGTCCTATCTCGGCAACGAATGTTTCCGGTACGAACACCGGCGACGAATCCGTTATGGTTGGCGACTCTGGCAGTGGTGGTACGGCTGGCTTAGTACCGGCACCTGCTGCGGGCGACACCGCCGCAGGAAAGTTTTTGAAAGCGAACGGTACGTGGGCAGCAGCAGGTACAGGCGACGTGGTTGGTCCGAGCAGTGCGACGGATAACCGGGTCGCACGATACGACGGCAGCACAGGCAAACTTTTACAAAACAGCACCGTTGGTATAAGCGACGATGGCGATATCACCGGCGTACGGGCACTCACGACAACAAACGGTAATTGGAGTTTGTCGCGTGATACGCAAGCCACAGTTGAAATATATAGTGCGCAAAACGGCATCAGCGCACATAGCACCATTTCAGGATACGCAGCAAGCGGTACGATTGCGTCGCCTACCGATGTTGTTGACGGTACGCCGTTGCTGACGTTGACGGGCACCGGATATTACGGAGCCGGGTATACAACTTTTCCGGGCGGTCTTATTCGCTTCCTTGTATCCAGCGCACCAAGTGGCGGTGATAGTGTCCCAACAGAAATTGTGTTTGGTGTATCGAATGCTTCCGGAGATTTGAATCCGGACGCCATGACGCTGGACGAAGACGGTAATTTGCGCCTCGAAGCCGACGCGTACGTGGACAGCGTTTATGCGGGCGGTGAGTTGGTAACACAAAACGAAGCCGGGGGATTCGTAGGACTTGGTGGTGCGGCAGGCAGTGCAATTATTTCGCAACAGTCCAACGGTACGCTTGCGTCACCTACAATCACTGCCGATGCGGATGAACTGCTTACCATTGCTGCGCAAGGGCACGACGGTACGGATTACGTTACCGGTGGCTTCATGCGCTTCGACGCGCTCGGTACGCCGACAACCGGTTACGTTGGCGCAGAATGGACGTTGTTCCTTAGCGACACCTCAACAGGCTTTAATCCGGTCATTCACGCAACGCACGACGACGTTGAAGTGAACGCACCGGTGTCGGTTACAGGTGACCTTATTTTGACCACGGCGGGTAATGGGTTGCAAGTCAAAACAGGGTCCAACGCAACTGCGGGCAAAGCGACTTTGACAGGCGGAACAGTAACGGTGAGCACCACCAAAGTTACCGCCAACTCATTGATCTTTTTGACGCATCAGAATAATTCCGGTACTGTGGGTTCCCCTTCTGTTTCCGCTCGTACTGCTGGCACGTCGTTCGTGATTACCAGTACCAGCGCATCTGACACCAGCGATGTGGCGTGGTTCATCGTGGAGCCTGCCAGCTAATGCACAGGAGAACCTTTTATGCCCGATCATTCGTACGCTACCAGTGCAGACGTTGCGCGTGTGCGCGAAGACCTGCACCGGGCGATAAACAAAATTGAAGAGCGCTTAGCTCAAGGCGGCGAAATGTTTCACGCCTTGCGAACCAGCGTAGCTGTATTGGAGTCGAGAATGGACACCCTGACCTCGCTACCAAAAGAATTGAGCACCGTCAACACGAACATGGCAACCTTGGGTACAGAGATTTCGGCGCTGTTGCAACGACTGGACAAGGACGACAAAGCGGAAGACAACCGCAGTCGATGGTGGATGGACGTGGTGACGCGCATCATCATTCCTTTCGTGATGGCGGTCGGCGGCTTCATGGCAGCGGAACTGCACAACGCACAGCAGAAAAACATGCAGCCGGTGCAAGTGGAAGCGCCAAGCGGTAAGGCAGCGCAATGAAGCTCACGAAAGAACTGGAAGCGGATTACGTACGCCTGTGGAAAACGTGCTCGCTTCGCGTAGGAACGCCCGAACGCGCGGCTCCCATATGTCGCGCTATCGTTGAGCACGCGGCGGTGTATAAACGAATTGTGCAGGGTTCCTCGTTGCCATGGTATTTCGTTGGGTGCTTGCACCACATGGAGACTGGCGGTAGTTTCGAGAAACATTTGCACAACGGCGACAGCCTGAAACACCGCACCGTGCAAGTGCCGCGTGGGCGACCGGTTCACGGCACTCCGCCGTTCACGTTTGAGGACAGCGCACGCGACGCGCTGAACATGCACGACCTGTTGCGTACCGACGTGTTCACACCAACGATGTTGATGTACGAAGCGGAACGCTACAACGGATTCGGGTACCGGCTGCACAACCCGCAAGTGCTGTCGCCGTACCTGTGGGCAGGTACGAACCACTACACGCAAGGCAAGTACACGGCAGACGGGAAGTTCGACCCGCGTGCGGTGTCGAAGCAGATAGGCGTGTGCGCGTTGCTGCTGTGCATGTCACAGCACGGAACCGACGTGGCACCCACGGCGCAAGCGTTACCGGCTCGCATTGTGTACTCGCAGGCGTACAACAAAGACGTGGAGGCGCTGCAAACGTTTTTGAACTTACGCTTCTCCTGCGACTTGAAGGTGGACGGTATCGCGGGCAACGCCACCAGCGACGCGTTTCAAACTGTGTTTGGTGTGCGCTTGCTGAACGACCCGCGCAACATATGAGGTAAACGATGTCTACTGAAACTCTTGTGTCGTTGATCGTGCCGTGGATTCCCACCGTTGCGCCGTACGTAATCGCGGCGCTGGCTGCGTTGATCATGTTCCTGATGCGCAAAGTGCCTGCGGAATATCTGTCGGAACGCAGGCGGAAGCAATTTGAATGGTACGTGCGCGAAGGTGTTGCGTTGCTGATGCCAGTGGCGCAGCGGTTGAAGGAGCAGTCGGAAGACAAGAAGCTGTCGCAAGACGCGCAGATTGCCTTGCAGCAGCAAGCGCTTCAACAGGCGTTGCTGCTGGCACGACGTACAGCCAGTCGTGCGGTATACGCGCAGCTACTGGAAACGTTGCCGAGCGATGTGCAAGACATCATCGAACGCACGGTGGAAGAGAAAAAGAAAACGCTGTAACGCTGCGCACAACACGCACGATTTCTCCCCTTGCAACGCACGTTTGCGAGGGGAGTTTTGTTTACGTTATTTCCTTTGGAAGCGCACGTAAAAAATCTTGACCCGTTTCGGGCAATGTTTGCAATGCTTTTCTTTCGGTGTGTGACTGTAATACTTCAATTGTTTCGCTTCATTTGTTTATATATTAATGACGCTTGCAGCGAAACATGTTTAATGTTTGGAGAACGTTTTTATGCTTACGCAACACGATCATTTACGGCTCACGCAATTGGCAAAGCAGATCGACCTCGGTATCCGTGAAGCTACCGGCAACGCACGACACGCAACGATGTTCCGTCGCGTGTGCATGCTCGACACACGGTTCGTGCGTGGTGTGCTGCGCGTGGAAGGGTACGCGAAACGCTTGCGCGTACCTGTAGAAGAATACGCGTGGCGTGCGTGCAAGGCGATCATGTCCGGCACTGGTGGCAGGTTGGATGCGCTGGCTGTGTTGAACGCTCGCACGTTTAACCTTGCGCAGTCCGTTGACGGCAGTGCGCTGTTCACAGGCAAGGAGCGGGAACACATGGAGACACACGCAAACGTGCAGGCGCTATCGGCGCACAAAGAATTTACGCTTGCGATTCGTTGCGTGCATACGGTGTACGACCTGCACGTTCGCAACGCGGGACACCCACCGCGCCTGTTGGACGTGCTGCTGGCAATGCGCGACGACTTGGGACCGTTGCTGCTGTACGACTACCTACCCATGCGCAAGTTGTGGACGCGTTGCCAAGACGTGCTGTGTATGCCGCAGGAACTTGGCGTAACGCGCACGGCGTACAACGCGTTCAAGCGTAGTTGTCGCAACCAGCACTTGCAGTCGGACCCCGACGTGGCGTGGTGGTGTACGTTGTGCAACGACCTGTCGGAACTTAATGGCGTGATCTTCGCACAGAAACGGAGCGCGTAATGTCTACAGCAGGAACATTGGGGCAAGCATACGGTGTGCAGTTTGAACGTGCGCTGGCGTGGATGCTGCTGCACGACATGCGCTACGCGGACGTGGCGTACAATGCGCTGGATTCCGATTGCTTCGAGAGCAAGGTGTACGGTGCCATCTTCGACGCAGGCAAAACGCTGTACACCACGACACGCGTTCCGGTAGGCGACGTAGGCATCCGTGCTGCCCTTACAAACGCACGTAACACCGCAAGGGTGGGTAGCAAGAACCACATCGTGTACGAACGCGCATTGGCGAAGCTAGACGCATTGTCGCGCGACACACGGTACGACGCCGGTGTGCGCAGCGTTGTTGAACAGCAGACAGCGAAGTTCGTTACCAAGGCGCGTGTGCGCAATGCGTTGTTGCAATGCGGCACTTTGTGGGAAACGGATCAGTTCGACGACATACTGCGCAACGTGGAGCAGGCTGTGCGCGGTGGTGACCTGTTGAAGAAGCAAGACCTTGGTATCGACTTTAACAACGTGAAGCAGAAGCTCAGCCTGTACAAAAAACAACGCGTAAACGTACGTGCGTGCCCTGTTGGTATACCGTTGATGGATTCCAAGATACGCGGTGGGCTTGACCCGGCTGCGCTGGGCATCATCATGGCACCAGCGAAACGCGGTAAGTCGTTGTTCCTTGTGAATGCTGCCGCCAATTCGTTGCTGCGCGGGTTGAACGTTGCGGTGGTGTCGTTGGAGTTGCGCAAGCATGACTACGCGCAACGCTTCGACGCGCGGCTCACAGGCATACCGATCAATGAACTGGCGACGAACTACGCCGCGCATGCGTCGCTGGTGCGCAAACGCACACGGCGATTGACCGGACGCTTGTTCATCCAGAGTTGGGGCAGTAACACCGCATCGACCAACGACGTGCATGTGTGGTTGAAGGCGTTGGATTCCCGTTACGGGTTCAAGCCTGACCTGCTGGTGGTGGACTACATCGACTTGCTCATTGTGAAGACCCGGCGCAACGACCGTCCTGACACCGGGGAGATATGCAAAGCGCTGCGCCAAATGGGCGAAGACTTTAACTGCGCTGTGTGGAGTGCGTCGCAAACCAATCGCGGTAGTTTCCACGGACGCACCATTGACCTTGAAGACGTAGCGGAAGACCTGCAAAAGATTCAGGTGGCGGACGTGATCATGGGGTGGGCGCAAACGCAAAAGGAAAAAGACAACAAGCGGGGACGGCTCGTGCTGTTGGGTAATCGCCAAGGCGGGCACGAAGGTACGATTGTGGATTGCGGTATGACCACGGAGACCATGACGTTGACGCAAGCAAAAACGCAACCAACGCTGTCGAAGTACACACCATGAACGACGTGCTGCAAGATTACGCGGAGAGCGCGTTCAACGGCACAGCGCACGGCGACGAGGTTTTGGCGGAGTGCATCGAGTGCGGTGCGCCCAAGATGTACCTCAACACCGAGACCGGTTTGGTCTACTGCTTCAAGTGTGACTACCGGGCGAACCTTGTGCGCTTGCTGCAAGACGCGGAAGGGTTATCGCTTACTGCCGCCATTGCCAAGAGCACGAAGCTGCTGCACGGTGTACGCACACGCGGCAAAGCCTCGGCGTCGTTCGAGGAACTGACGGCGCTGCTGTTGCACACGCGAGAACAAAACGTTGGCGCACTCGACGTGCCGCTGCCGCGCAACACAGTCAAGTTCACGGACAAACGCGCACGCCCTGCGCGAGACTACCTGCGGTCGCGTGGGTATGGTCGCGTGCATTGGCGACACTACGGCTTGCTTTACGTGTACGAACGCGACGAGGAAGCTAAGCGCTTCTACCGGCACATCGTGTTCCCGGTGCGTGACGGTGCGCGTGTCGTGTACTGGACAACGCGTGCCGCATACGAACCACCCAAGCACATACCCAAGAGTTACCACCCGCAAGGCGTGAGCAAGCACACGCTGTTCGGTATCGACGTTGTGCCGCTGACACGCCGAACGTGTGTGCTGGTCGAAGGTCCGCTCGACGCGTTGGCGCTGCCGGGTATCGGCGTCGCGGCGTTGGGCAAGTCGTTGTCGGATGCGCAAGCGGCGATCATTGCCGCACGGTTCAGCCGCGTGTTGGTTTGCTTCGACGCGGACACCGTGAAGGAAACCTACCAAGCGTGCGCACGACTCACGGCGTTGGGTGTACCCAAGGTGCTCCCGGTGCGCTGCCCGTGGAAAGACCCCGGCACCGGTGTTGCTGCACAGCCTGCGCGTACGTTCGCGGCGTTGCGCAAGGCGTGCGCAGCATACGCACCGCTGGACGCGTTGTGTGAAACGCTCCAAGCGCAGTAAAAAAAAAAAACGTTGCGTATTCACCCGGCAACTGTCTTACAGAGGTCAAACATGTAACGCAAAAAACGTTGATTTTATTGCATGTAACAATACATGTAAAACTACTTGACACTAGCGCCACAATCGCGTATACTTACGTTACATTTGAAGCACGTTGTGAAGCGCGGAGGCGGAAACGGGAGGCGGGCAGCACATTACATGTGCGCAAGTGCAACGCATAGCGCAAGCGGGACTACGTTGCACGGCACGCTAAACGGAACATGTTGAAGCAGGGTTGAATAGACGCCCGATAGTAAACACGTTCAACGCACGCGGACAGGTGGCAGGGACGGTAGCCACAAACGTTGCGCAGGTAACAGCGCACAACGGGGACACACAACGGAATGCGCATGACAATTGAATCCAGCTCTTACGGCACGTCGAGTGCGACACAAGAGCGAACGTTAAGCAGGTAACACGCGCAGCGTTAGCGACGCAATTAGTGGAAGCATCCACAGCGCATGCAACCCAAGCCCAAAAGAAAACGCAACTACGGCGGTCAAAGAGGCTTGATGGGGTCAAACGCGCTCCCCACAAGACACGGCAGGCGGCTTAACGAAAACGAAACGCAAGCAGGGCAAGTGACGAACTACATGATGCGACGTGTAACACACGCGTTGCCAAGGCGAGTTCAGTCGTTGACATGCTGGTCAGCAGGTGCGTAGTCCACAGAGACGAAGATACGGGAGACGGCGGAACAACCGGTGGTGGCGGTACACGCACAATAAGCGCAGCGCCCATAACAAAACTTCGCAACCAAAAGGTTGAAGCGAAACGTCAATGCATTGTGCAGCGGGATCGAGCGGCACACATGCAACGCACGCCGAGGAATGCACGAAGATGAAGCCGTAAGGCGAACGATGTGCGAGCGGGTAGGCAAACGGTTGACGCGGAAGCAATACCAAGTGCGCAATATCGAAGCGATGGATAAAGGGAGCGGTTCACACCGCATGTACAACGTGGTTACAATTCACCAAGCATGGTCACGCATATTCGAGATGCACGCTCCGGCTAACGAAAAAGTCGAATCCGCAGGCGCTGGCAACAGCGCACGCGGACGGCGCAGGGTGGTTCCTGCGTCCTGATGACGCGCACAGTAAAGCGCGGTTTGCTTTTGGCGAAGCAAACGACAGCCACTCGAAACAAGGAGACGAACAATGAATACGCACACACTTGAAGTTGTACCATCCACCCGCTACGCAGGCGAGACGGAAATCGCGCAGACCGGGCGCAACGTTGACGTTACGCTGGAACGTTACGGCTTTGGCTTCGTCGGCCCCGACAAAATGTGCCGCCGTGTACACGGCGGTCCGCTGGTGCCCGGTCCGTACGCATACGCTTACCGCCTTGCCAACGTGCTTGACGGTCGCAAGCTGGAAGACGACGCGGTGAATTTCCACATGGGGGACCGCTTCTGTATCGAAGGTTTCACGTTCCAGTCGCGCCGCACGCACAACGACAACATGGAATTGGATTTGGTTTCCTAATTCACAACGCGTTCATACACGCTGCACGTTTGGCGACGTGCAGCGTTTTCTTTTTGCGCAACACAACAAGGAGACGAACAATGAACACGAAGCAACTCCCGATCATGCCCAAACACGTAGACGACGCAGGCTCGTTGTGGGTTTTGCATTACCCGGCGTGGTACATCGACCTCAAAAGCGTGTTGGCGGCGGAGAAGCGCATGCAGAAAAAAGACAAGCAGCACAACATCGAAACGCGTGCGTTCAAGCTCGACGACAAAATGGCGAAAGCCGTGCGTGCTGAGTACGCGTTGTGTTTCAAAATCAATCGCACGAAAACGGTGCGCTGAAATTCCACATGTGCGGTCGCTTTCGTTGCGCCGTAACACACACAACATGGAGACGAACAATGAAAACCGAGCAGATCACGCTTACCCAGTCCGAGTACGACGCCGCGCTTGTTACGCTTACCCGCGTACTGCGCAACGACTTCACCGCCCCGCAGCTCAAAGCGATGTACAAGGAAATTGAACCCCGTTTGGCTAAAGGTTTTCCCAACGGTTCGCGCCCAACCTGTGCAAGCGAGTACGCAGAAGCGCTGGTGAAACACTATTTCCGACGCAACGCGTTCCCGCTTGCGCAAGACGAGAACGCGCCGTTGCGCGAACTGCGTGCGTTGTTGGCGCTGGAAATGAAGGGTATGCTGCGGCGTGTGCAGGAAGTGCGCGAGCGCTGCGACAACGACCTGCTGTCGCGCATTGTGTGCAGCTCCAGCGTTATGGACGCTGCGGTGAATGAAGTGGCGCTGTCGTTCCTGTGGCGCTACATCGAGAACGGTGTTGGCGACGTACTGCACACGGACGTTACCAACGACATCGACGCGTTGTTGAACGCGTTGCAGGCTGTGGTCAAGATCACGGACCAGTTCGTTACCAGCAACACGAATCGCATTGTGTCGTACGCGACGCATTGCGCAACGTCGCCACGCAGCGGCACGCACGCCACGGAAGAAGCGTTGGTGGCGCAAGCGTTGGTGCGAGTCAACGAAGTGCTGCGCAGTTGCGGCAGTTACGCGCAAGCGTTGCATGACCGCATGCCGGAACTGTTTGCCGCGCGACACGAACAGGCGCGTATCATACGCGACGCTGCAACGAGCAGCCACACGTCCAGCGCGTTGTGCGCCCTCGTACGCGCTTACGTGACGGTGGCGTATGCGAAACCCAACATGTCGCCCGTTGCGTGCTAAAGGCGAAACGCGCTGCCGTGTGCAGCGCGTCCATGCAGGTGGCTCCTGCATGCTGACGACGCCAGCCATGCGTCAACAAAACAAGGAGACGAAACATGAGCACGATGGAACACGTTATTTTGAGCACGCCGGACGTTGAGCTTGCAGTGGAGGAACTGTTGGAAGCCTTCGACCTGTACTGCGGGGAGGTGCTGTCAACGTCGGGCGACGTGCGCTTTATCCTGCATGTCGCTGACGCGTCGGAGCTGCCTCGCTACAATGCGCTCGCGCCCCGCGAACGTGCGTACGCTGTAGACCTCGCCAACGCGCACATTTCGTAAGCACAACACAAGGAGCGCACACATGCCCATGAATTACGAAGTCGAATATTTCAACACCGCAAGCAGCGAGTACGCGCGGTCGTACAAGGCAAGCACGAAGGAAAACGCGCTGCGCATGGCGGAAGACACCGCTACCGACGCGTACCGCGTTGACGTGTTTGAAGGTACGGAATTGATCGCAACGTGGGTCAACGGCGAACGCCAGTAAGGATCAACATCATGAAGGTAATCGTCACGCACACCGACTTGCAGCACGACGGCAGCGGTTGGTGCGAGAACGGGTCGTACGTCGTGCGCAAACACATTACCCTGCCGGATAACGTTTCCGACGTTGGTGCCGCGCGGCGCATTCTCGCAAGCGTCGGCGCTGTCGGGTACAGGCGGGACGATTGGTGCGTATCCGATTTCGGTCCTTGGCGCAGTGGCACGATGGGTGTGTACGCGGACATTCGCGTTTTCAGCCATAAGGAAGATGAGCATGTCGAATCCGTATGTTGAACTGCACGAACTGCTGTCGTCCGGTCGCGTGAACGACGCCGACGCGCAGGTCGTGAACAAGATCGTTTCATTGGTGTGTTCCGTGAGACACACCGACAAGGAAACCACCGACGCTGTGTGGGCGTTCCTGCTGCGCAAGTTGGCACTGCCCAAGGTCATTGTGCTTGAGCAGCGCGAACGCGAACTGGACACGCGTATGGAAGTGTGCGCACACAATGCCGAGTTCAATAACGTGCCGCCCTCTGCGCTGCGCGACGTGCTGTCGCGCACGTATGGTGCAGCGTATGCCCGTGCATTGGACACGGTGGGTGTTGCGTTGACGTAAAGTCGAAACGCGCTGTGCATAGCAGCGCGTCTGCACGGGTGGCTCCCGTGTATTGAGAATGACAGCCCACAGGAGACGACAACATGAAGCTGAAAGGTTCCGTTAAGCGTGCGCGGTACCAGACGTACCTGCGCAAGATGAACCGGCAATACTTGGACGAAGTTACCGAGCGCCGCACGCGGCGTGGTAAAGGGCGTCGCGCATACGAACTGCACAGCGGCGCGTCGGAAGAACTGCGCACGTCGCCGTTCGTGCTCGACGGTCCTGATCGCGACTACGCCCGCCATGTGCGGTTCTTTAACGACGCGTGCGGGTACATGCGCACCAAGAAGCGCACGACGCTTCGTACGCACCATGAACGCGCTGGGCACATGGACGAAATGAACGAGGCGCTGTGGCGGGTTGCAGAGGAAACCCGCATGCTGCGTGTGTGCGAGCACCTGCAACACGTCGAAGACGTTGATCGTGCGCACGATGCGGCGTTTGAAGCGCAGTACGAAGACGACATCGCGTTTGACGAATGGTACTTGCAATGCGACGCCGAGTACGGACCGTGTTTGTACAAACGTTTTGCGGGTACTGCCGACACTCGCACGTTCGCGCTGCGCAAGCATGAAGACAACATCGCATACGCTACGTGGTGCGTGAGCGTGTTGTGGTCCATTGGCGCAACCGCATTGGCAGCAGCGCAGTCGCGTATGAAGTACACGCCCGTCATTGCACGGTTGGCGGCACACGTCGCGGAATTGGAAGAGTGTTTTTACGCCATTCATTCGCGCGACCTACCGAATGTGCGCGATGACTACACCGATGCGTATGACGATCTTTACGACTACGATTCGTGGGACTGCGCACATGACGTGTGGGACGACGCGCTTGATATGTGCATGTACGACGTACCGGACGTTGTGTGCGAGTTGTGCGCACACCCGCTGCGTTACGACATGACGTGCCCCGACCGCGTGTGCGAGTTGACGCGTAAGCACATCGACGACACCGACACCTTGTGGTAGGTGGTTCGGTTTCAAAGTAACAACGACGCGGCGTTGTGCTGCGTTACACAAACAAGGAGACGAAGACATGAGCACGTATTTTTCGACGGGTGTTTGCAAGAAGGTTTCGCTGTTCCTTAACGACGCGCAGGTGCGCAAGCTCGCCTACAAGACGCAGCGCAATTGGCGCGAGTACCAGCGGCGGCAGCGCGAAGCGTTGCGCAAGAAGAAGGCGGAGGAACTGCGTTCGCAGATTGTGCATTTGGTGCCGCAGGACGACACCACGCCGCAGACGCACGACGTTGACGCGAGCGTTGCGCCTGCCTTGGTTGCGCAGCCTGACCCGCAAGCCGACATGGTGTACAAGCTCGACGCCCTGTGCGTGCAGCGTCAGCGCATGGTGCGCGTGACGTTGCGCAAGCCCACCAAGCGTGACCTGCTGTCCGACCCCGGTACGCCGTTGCGTGCGGCGTACTTCAAGGAAAAGGGCAAGACGATTTCCGGTCGCGTGTCCGACAACGCGGGCACGTTCGAGTTCATCCCGAACAAGTAACGCAACACACAAAGGAGACTTCATCATGCCAAACGAATTGAAAGACGCCGCGCAAGCGGTAGCACGCGTGGACGACATGCTGGGCAAGGCGGCAGGTACCACACCGACCGTGACGCAGGCAGCACAGGAACTTGCGCTGGCGTTGCTGCTGCGCACCACCCCGCAGAAGATGCAGCAAGACAGCAACTTGCTGCGCAGCGTGCGCATCGCTACCGGGCGCATTGTGCGCTTCCGCAAACCGCTGCCGGTTTGCGATGTCAGCAAAGGTCTGTTGAACGGCGCGACGTTTGCTGTATTCATGCGCGACGAATCGTCGGTGTACTCGCGCAACGGCAACAAACGCAAGCGCATGACGCTCTCTGGTCGCCTGCATTTTTCGCGTGGGCAGTTGTTCTTCACCCGCGTCACCCGCAACTAACAAGGAGTCAGCACATGCCTGTTACGAAGAAAAAGAAAATGCTCCGCCGCGCAGGGAAAAAGACGCCCGCGCCGGTGCTGCTGGAAGAAGACGGCAGCGCGTTGTCGGCGTCGCAGTTAGCCGACCTGTTCCGCACGGTTGAGAAAACGGTGCGCAAGTATTCGGTGGGACAAGACAGCATCATTCGCATGCTACTGCTCGCGGTACTGGCGCAAGAGCACGCCATCCTCGTCGGCCCTTGGGGATGCAACAAGACGGCTGTGATCAACATGGTGCTTCACCTGTTGGGCGAGAAGCCGTTTTGCGTGACGCTGGACAAGTACACACCGCCAGAGGCGCTGTTGGGTATGTACTCGACGCGCTTGCTCAAGGAGCACGACATTTGGAAGCGCAACATGAACGGTATGCTGCCCACTGCGCGGTTCGCGTTTATTGGTGAAGTGTTCCGTGGCAACGGTGCAGTGCGTGCGTCGTTGCACACGATCATGAACGAACGCTACGTGGACAATGGCGGTGAGCACGTACCGGTGCCGACGCACAGCGTGTTTCTCGACAGCAACAGCTACCCGGTGCGCGACGAAGACATGCCGTTTTACGACCGCATCATTTTGCGCTCGGCTGTGTCGTACCTTCCGGGCAACGCTACGGCGGACTTCAAGCGCATGCTGTCGCAGGAAGAGTTCGTACCCGCGCAGCACACGCCGTTGTGTACGTGGGGTGACATCGCAGACGCGCACGCGGCAGCAATGCGCGTTGACGTGTCCACAGACTTGCACGGGTTGCTGTATGAAATCCGAGGCGGTCTGCTGGCGAACGACGTGGTGCTGTCGGACAGGCGGTATCGCAAAGCCATTCGCGTGTTGCAAGCCAGCGCATTCTTGCGCGGTGCGACAGCGGTTGGTTCGTCCGACCTGAACGCGTTGCGTTACGTGTTGTGGCGCACACCCAAAGACCTTGACGCGTTGGAAGCAACGCTGCAAGCGTACGCGGGTTCCGCAACCGTTGAAGAGCGCGACAAAGAAATGCTCGACGCTGCGCAGGAAATCTTCGACAAGCTCATAGCGGATACGCAGAAGTCTGCCAACGGTCTTGACGTGGAGAACGCGACGGTTGCACTTAGCACCATCACCGACACCGCGCAGCGCATTACCGACAAGAAGATGCGGGCGAAGGTGTTGACCATGATCGCTGACATTGAGCAGATGATTACCGGCGCGTAGCACGCGCACAACAAAGGAGACGAAATGACAACCACAGCGTTGGCGGTGACAGGCGGCGGACCTGTCACCGCGATGTCGCAGAACACACTGACGGCGCGTATGCAACTGGCGCGGTTTTTTGCCGCACCTGCGGTGTACTTGAAGCCGACGCGTCCGCCTACAATGCACGAGAGCGGAACCCCGCGCTGGGTATCGGAAGACGTTATGGCGTCGCGCAGTATGTTGATGCACACGCCGCACATGTACGACCTCTACTTCCTGCGCACGTTGAGCCGCAGCGAACGCGTGAGTGCGTTGCTTAGCACGGCACAGTGTACGCTGGCGCAAGCGGCGTTGGACGAATTGAAGTACAGGTATTCAGGCATAACAAACGCGGCGGCGGAGCGCACTGTCGGTGCGTACGTGTACAACGGCGCGGGCACAATCGACGCGTTGTTCAACGACCTGTACCGCATGTTGCTTGGCAGGCGTGCGATCATCAGCAACATGCGCTCGACGTTTCGTGCGCACGCATTGCTGCACGGCATTCGCAGCACACCGCAGTTCAATGATTTGCGCGAGCAAGTTCACGGCGACACAGCCAACGCCGCTGTGGCAGCCGCGCTGCTGCTGGAAGAATTGTTTTCGTCCGCAACTCAAGCGACCACCGAGTACATGGCTGAAGGTATTGCGTCGCCGGAGCAGGCGCAAAACGACACACTGCCGAACGACGAGAACGGTACGCCGCAAGGGCACGACAAAGACGCGCCGCAATTACCACCCGACGCAATGGATTGCGCGAACAGTTGCTGCGACAGAGTGAACAGCAAACTTGAAGCGTTGGTTGCTACCAACACGTCACCGGAAATTTCTGTGCCCGCACCTAAACGACGCGGCAAAAAGAAAACGCTTCCGCCATTGACGCAGGACATGTTGCAACAGCAGGGCGACGACGAAGAAGACACGGACGATGCAAACAACAATGGCGGAGACAGCGACAGCGAGGACGACACCGAACAGCCGGGAGGTGGGCAAGGTTCCGGGCACGTCGAATGCGAGCACGACCCGGCGCACATACCGGACATGCTGGCGGTCGTTGATTCGTACCTTACGCTCGCAAACAACGTGAGCTATGTACGAGACCCTGCGTACACATCGTGCGACCGGTTACGCGGGAACGTCACAAGGTTGTTCGACGCTTTTGGTCGTGTGCATCCGCTGGTTGGTGCAGCGGTCACAATGTCCAAGTACGGTGACGGCGACTCAATGGAGGTTGTGTTGGGCAGCGAACCGCAGAACATGCTGCCCTGCGAAGCGTTGCTGCTGTCGATGCCGGAATTTGAAACGTTGTTTTACATGAAGATGGCGGAGCATCAGTTGCTGCAATACAGCAGGCGCGGACCGGAAGAAGCCGGTGGCGGTACGGTTGTTATCGCGCTTGACGTGTCCGGGTCGATGAAGGACCCCGCGACGGCGTTCTGCACCAAGGGGCAAGACATACGCCTGATCGATGTCGCAGGCGCGTTCGCGTATTCGCTCGCCTCGTATGCAATGGCGTGGGGGCGAGGCGTTGCCATTGTGCCGTTCAACGACGGCATAGTGTCTTCGCAGATGATTGTGCTGAATACCGATATGCAGCGACGCCAGCGCTTTTCGCGTGAGTCTCTGTTGCGTGCCTGCACATTATCGCCAGCAGGCGGCACGTCGTTCACGAATACGTTTCGCGCTATGCCCGGTGTGTTCGCCGCGCTACAGGGCGATGCCGAGAACGCGGACATTGTGTTCGTGACCGATGGTGAGTGCCAGTACGAAACGTTTAAGGATACATGGTCAGCGCGTTTGCCGGAAGGGCACCGCACGTTCGCGTTGTGCATCGCGAAAGACGAAGCCAATGCGCGGATGAATAAACCGCACGCGGACAAGTGGTTCATGTACAGCAGCGCTTGCACACCGGACACGTTGTCGCAAGGCATCGAGGAACTGTTCGACAAGATTGTGCGGTCGTCGTTTTACAAACCCATGTCGGACGACGCGGTGTAATTTGCCTCACAGCACATGCCACCTGTCGTGGCGTGTGTTTCCATACCGACCTGCTGGTTAGCACACGACTAAAAATCGCTTGCTTTACGCACCAGCAGGTCGGTTCCTTTTCATTCACAAGGAGACGAGACATGAGTACGAAAGTTTCTGCCGCCATTGGCGAGGTGGTGACGTGGAATATGCGACGCGTGTTTGTACCCGCGTCGGACGTGCAGCAAGTGCTGGACGATTTGAAGATCAACCTGCGGGTTAAGCGCACACGCCCCGCAACTTTCCTGCGCCGGGCGATTGAGCAAAGCATACAAGACGGTACGGTGCGCAAGATTGCGGAGACCGCGCACCACGTAGCGTACGCAGTCGTTGAAGAACAGACCAGCATGAACGACTTGAACTACGAGACGCACCTGCTGGAAGCCATTCGTTTGAACAAAGCCGATCAGACGCTTACGTTCAAGCGCAATAACGCGTTCACCCGGCAGATACGCGAAGCGGTGCAGCGCAACGAAGGCGGCTTGTTGTCGCACGAGCTTGGGCAGGTGTTGAAGCACATCGTGTGTGGCGTGTGCGCAGGCGTACCGCTGCGCGACACTGGCGGTGCGTATTTTGTGCCGTCGAAGTACCTGCCGCTGCTGGCGAAGACGGAAGAGGCTTTGCAGCGAGTGTGCAAAGGCAAAGGACACGTCGCAGTGAATCGCTTTCCGGTGGTGATGAACGCGCGTGCAGCGGCTGACCTTGCGTCGCTGTACAATGAAGCGGTGATGCGAGACGTGATGGAAGTGCGTGACGAGGTTGCCGGGTACGTGAAGGATATTGTTCGCGCACGCCCTGCAACGTTTGTTGCACGCATCGGAGAACTGAAAGCGCGTCTGGTACAGTTGGACGTGTACAAGCAGACGCTGACGGCAATGAACTTCGACGACACCGCACGGGAAGTGACCGTGTTGATTTCGTTGCTGGAACGCTGCCGTGTGCAGTGCGTGAAGGCACGCGCCTTGCGCCGTAGCAAGAAGACCAAATAACCATACCGACTAATGTCGGTATACAGAGGCACGCGACGATGAAAGCCAAGTATGCAAAAGCAAGCGCAACGCATTCGCCAAGTGTACGCGCATCGACCACACGCAAGCGCAAAAAGAAAACGCTCGATTCGTCTCCGGCGTTTTCCAAAGTGCCTGCGCAGTCGATTACGTTTCCATACGGCACGTCGCCGCGTGTCTCTTTATACCGACATCAAGTGGTGGGTGTGAACCGGCTGGTCAAGGAACTCAAGACGCGCGGGCACTTCGCCTTGCTCGATGATTGCGGGTTGGGTAAGACGCTGCAAATGTTGTACGCCGCCCGCGACCTCATTGCAGGTGACGTGCTGGACAAGGTGGTGATCGTGTGCAAAGCGGACTTGGTATCCAATTGGGTGGACGAATGCGCCATGCACGTTCCAGACCTTCCGGTGCAGGTGTTGTCGGGGAAAGAAGCAGACAAGCGCACGCTAAAAAAACGCGCTCGCATTTACCTGATCAACTTTGAATTGATCAGTCAACCTGCACGCACCGGCGAGCACGTAGTGGACAGCGTGTTCACCGGCGCAACCGTAACGGTGAACAACGATGTCATGCGCATCCATACGCTGTTGCGATCTTACCGCTGCGGGTTGTTCATCGACGAGTCGCATCGCATAAAGAACTGCACGGCACGCACTACGGATACGCTGTGCAGTTTGCGACGCTACGCCCGTTGCCGTGCCATTGCCACCGCCACACTGGAAGCGGAGACACCGTTGGACGCGTTTGCGCAGGTGTTCTTTCTCGATGGCGGCAAAACGTTCGGGCGTTCGTACACAGCGTTCTGTGATCGGTACGCGATAATGGGTACAAGCTCCGTGCCGTTGCGTAAGAAAATACGGGGCGTGCTGCGGTACGTCGGCAAGCGGCACGACACGCGTCCAGTTGGGTACCAGAACCTGAACGAAATGCGAGCACTTGTGCAGGGCATATCACTACGCCGCACGCAGGCGGAATGTCCAGACCTGCCAGCACGCATCAATAAGCGTCGCGTGTGTACGGCAACCGGTAAGCAACTGCTGTTGCTGCGCACGTTGCGCGACAAGTTGTGTGGGCACGCTGCCGCTACTGACAGTGAGCACCTTGTGTTCAAACCCGGCACAACGTTGGCGGAGTCGCTGCACATGTTCTTACGTGCGTCTGCGATGCCGTGTTGTGTGGACCCGTCCATCAAAGGTGGTGCCAAGTTTGCCGCACTGCTGGACATGCTGCACGAAACGAAAGACCAGTGTGTGATCTGGTGTACGCATCGCAATGTCGCGCAAGCGTTGAGCGACACGCTGAACGCGCACAATCAACCCAGCGTGTGCGTGTACGGTGGTTTCACCGCAGAAGAAAAAGACAATCGGTTGCGCGTGTTTAAATCCGGCAACGTTCGTTTGTTGGTAGCGACCGGTCGCGCATTGCAGGAGGGGCATAATTTTCAAAACGCTACGCAGTCGATTACGTTTCAAGTTCCGTGGGAGCGCTTAACAGACGCGCAAGGTCACGCACGCGTTCACCGCATAGGGCAGACACGCACGGTGATTGTCACGCGCCTGTTGCTGGAACAAAGCCTAGACGGGTATCAGTTGCGCGGACTGCGTGCAAAGAACCTCGCAGTGAAGCATGCGTCGGAAGGCGGTACACACGACGCGTTGGAGATACAGAAGCAGGAGTTCATTGACGCGCTTAAAGCGTGGTAAAGGAGGACACATGAATTTGAAAGCGTTGAGCAAAGCCCTGCACGGTATGACTAAACACGCACCGCGCACAAGGGCATACGGTGGGGCAGTGCGCCGCTCCGTTGCGATGTGGTTCGCACCCGCGCACGCAGGCGGTAAGCGTGCAGGGCAAGCATCGACAGTGGGCGCAGCGAAGGTGGTACACATGGTCGGGTTGTGTACACGCAAGAAGGCTTTGCGGCAGTGGGGTGACTTTAATCCTGCGTCGGACACATTGATTGCCAGTACGGACGCCCTGACAACCGCGTTGCTGCACGGAACGCACGGTGACCCTGCTGTGTACGTGGAAGTTCCGTTGGCTGTGCTGCGTGCGGTACTGAACGAATGCGAAGGCGACACGGTGCGTATCGGTGTTGTGCGTCGCGTGTCGGATGTACCAGATGTTACCACGCGCACCGCATCTGGCAAGGTAGGCGACGCGTTCGTTCCGCTGTCCGCACTGGTGGTACTCGACAGCAACGAAAAGGATTGCGTGGTGTGCGCAAGCGGTGTGGTTACAACGATCAACTCACTGCCGGTAGAACGGCATTGGGCGGTTGCACGTACACCTGTTGCCGCACCGGCTGACGCGTTGGTGCAGCGCGTGGAAGCAGCGTTGGCAAAAGCGAAGCACAGCAAACCGCAAAGCACGCCCGCCGATGACGAAGAAGAACTGTAGGCGTGCTGTTGACCCGCTGCACGCTGTTCAGTCGCATGTGCGCCACAAAGCCATCAACTACTCGCGGCGTAACGCGACGCGAGTGAAGGCGGCAGCGCTATCTGTTGCCGACTTGTCGCAGGAAGCAATGGCGTGGTTGACGCTGTACTGCCCGCGTATGTTCGTTGACCCCAATGACGCGTTGATAGCGTCGCTGTCTCGCGCTGCGTTTTCCAACGCGACGCGACGCGGCGTGCGTGCCAGTGCGCACGCAGCGCTACAACGTGCGGCAGCGGGAAAGGCGTTGCCTGATTGGTTGGTGCGCAACGAACACAAAGCACATGCGCGGTACGTCGAGCGTGCGTTAGAGCTGATCGCAGACCCGGCATGCCCAGCGTCTGCACGGCACATTGTATTGGCGCTGTTGAGTACCGAGGCATACGCGGCGTGGTCGCAACGCACGTATGGTAAAATGCTTCCCGTTACGTTGACTCGCTTGCGGCAGTTTTCCAATGTCAGCCACAACGAATTGCGTTTGGCGATCAAATGGTTGCGCGTAGCGTCGCACGAAAGGAGTAAGAATGTTGGCGAGTGTTGTCGGTCTCGGTGAAGCGGTGCGCGAGTACCGCAACGTCACCGGTCTTTCCCGCGACGCCCTTGCAAGCAAGTTGGGGGTGTCGCGTGAATCTATCATCCGCTGGGAACGCGCTGTGCCGAAACACACACGCACCACGCGCTCAACGTTGCGCGTGCAAGAAGCGTTCCTGCGTAAGTTTGAAACCCTGTACCGTTCGCGGTTCAAAAAGGAGGCACCCATCCAGACTGTCTAACGTGTAGTGTGCGGCTTTAAGTACGTCACGCATGGTGCGTGGCGTATGTGTTTTACAACATAAGCATGAATGGAGATTGATCATGGCTACCAAGAAAGCGTTGTCGCGTCCCGAACTGATTCAGGTTGGTGCGGAGTTCATCACCCTGCTCGGTTACACCTCCGCCGATGCGGACAAGCCGTTCCGCGTTCTCAAGTCGCAGCCGGATTCCGATGTGTGTGAGAACTTGAAGGCGGCGATTCAGAAGTTCATCGCGGGCGAGACCAAGCCCAAGAAGAGCAAGAAGTCGCCGGAAGACCTGTTGCAGAAAGCCCCGGCGAACCTGTTGCAGTTCATTGCCGACAATGACCTGCTTGCCGAAGACGAAGAGGACGAGGAAGAGGACGGCGACGAAGAGGAAGAGGAAGAGGAAGAGGAAGAGGATGGCGCGGAGGGTGACGACGAAGACGAGGAAGACGAAGACAGCGAAGAGGACGACGACACCGACGAAGACGATGAAGACGGCGACGAGGACGACGAAGAAGGCGAAGACGCAGACGACGAAGACAGCGAAGAGGACGATGACGACCTCGCCGCTGTTGAGCGCGACCTTGCGCGTGTGGGCACTTCGCGCAGTGTTGCTGCCGCTGACCCCGCTCCGCGTAAGAAAGCGCAGGACGTTAAGGTCGAGCGCCTTAGCGCGGAGCAGCCGTCCGGTGGTGCTGTTGTCGTGTCTGCCAACATCGAAGCGGCGGTCGTTGCCATGCTGCGTGCGTTGAGCACGCCGAACACGGCGCTGGTCGTTTCGCTGCATGACACGCGCACGCTGAACATGTCGGGTGCGTCCGCCGCGCTTGAAACGTCGAACGCGAACGCGGATGCGGATGAGCCGCTTGCTCCTGCGGAACCTGCCAGCAAGAAAGGCAAGGTAGGCAAGAAGGAGAAGGCGGCACCTGCGGAGAAGCCTGCGCGTAAAGCGAAGGACACCGAGACCGAGAAGGCAGCGGACGTGCCGAAGCTGACGCGTGCGCAGCGCAAGGAAGTTGACGCCGCAGTGAATACGGCGGTGTCGAAGATCGACGCGCAGCTCATGGACCGCACCAAGCTCAAGACGGCGGAAGCTCGCATTGCGTATATCGAAGCCAAGGGCTACGACCTCGCCAAGCATTGCACCGGTCCCAACCGTGGCAAGAAGCTGGTTGAGCTGGGCACCAAGAAGCTCGGCAACATCATCCGCGATGAGACGGCAGCGCGTGCCGAACGCGTTGCGATCAAGAAGGTGCTGGGCAAGTAGTTTGCCTTGCTGCGCGTGCGCGGGGAGTAGGGAAACCTCTCCCCGCGCATACCTTTTAAATTTGCGCACCGTGTAGGTATGTGCAGCGTATAGCGTAAATGGGCGACGTTGCCCTGTATTGGGTTTTCTGCCCTCTCCTAATGTCTACACACAGGGTAAAGCACTTTAACGCGTTGTAGGGCGTTTAAACGCGTGAGGCGTAAGGTAGGGAAATCATGAAAATCTCGAAGGCACCTAGTCCCGACAATCCGGCATGCAAAGCGTGCGCGTTGTGCAGGTCGTGCCGGTCCCCGTTCATGTTGCCGGTGCGCATGCACACGGCGGGTAAATTGGTAGCACCTATTCTGATCGTTGGCGAGCAGCCAACCGAGGCAGACGACTTCGACGGCGAGTTGCTTTCGCGTGGGCGCTCGGAACGTTCATACGCGCTGCTGCTGTCCACGTTGAAGGCGCACGGTGTGCAGTTACACCAATGCGTGTACACCACGGCTGTCTTGTGCGCACCTGCTGCCGGTACGCGGGAGACGACGGCGCAGAAGGTAGGTTCCAAACACATCAACGCGTGTCGCGAGTTCTTGTTGCGCACCGTTGAGCGTGTGCGCCCGGTGGCTGTGTTGGCGCTGGGTAACAACGCGATGCGTGCGTTGTGGAAAAAGAGCGGGGTGACTAAAGCGCGGCGTACAGTGCAAACGCTAACGCTATCGGATGGCACAACCATTCCTGCGTGCGTCGCGTTTTCGCCTTCATACCCGTTGCGCGACGCCAATCAGATGTCACGCTTTGTAGGCGACATCAAATACTTCGCGCAACACGTACTGACAACCAAGAAGAAAAAAGCGTTGACGCATGTGGTGCTCAACCCAACGTGCGCAGACATACAACAGTTCCATAGAAACGCCGTAAGCAAAAATCGTTTGGTGGCATTCGACGTGGAGACGGACGAACTGCTGGTGTACACGCGGCGCGATTGGAAGATGCTGTGTATTGGGTTGAGCGACGGGTACAAGACCTACGTCGTCGAGTTCGACAAATGCAACGCACCCACCGTAGGCAGAACAGCGCAACTGATTGCGACGCAGTGCGCCGTGCTCGACGTGTTGCGTGACCCCAAGGTTAAAAAGGTTGCGCACAACTGCAAGTACGACATGCACGCTGTTGCTCAACGCTTTGGGTTCAACGTGCGCGGCGTTACAGACGACACAATGGTTCTGCACGCGCACTGCTATCCGATCACTGGCGGGCACGATTTGAAGGGCGTGGCGTCTGACTTGCTTGGTGTCCACGAATACACCGCAGATTTGAAAGGGTACGTGAACGACACCACTGACCTTAAACGCTACGGAAAAGTACCGTACGAAGTGTTGGGTACGTATTGCGGATACGACGTATATTGCACAGTGCGTGTGGCGCAGGTTCTACATGCACGCCTGCGCAGTATCGACACCCGCATGCAGCGTGACGGTGTGCCTTGGCAGTCGTCTACGCGTGCTTATCGCCGCGTGATCATGCCTGCGCTGTTGGCGCTGTACAGAATGGAGCGACGCGGTATACGCGTGAACGTTGTGTACGCCGCAAGCCTGTCGGCACAACTCCGCATGAAAGAGAACGACGCTTTACAGGCGTTGAACCAGCTACCGCGTGTGCAGCGTTGGGTGCGTGCGCAAACAGACCTGACGTTGGCAACGGCGCAACAGAAGGCTGTGAAGCCGTTGACGAAAGAACGGAAGGCGAAGCTGCGCAGCAAGTGCGTGTTCAAACCCAATTCGTCGCCGCATGTAACGGAGTTGACTTACGGTGCGGATTACTACGCGTGTCAACCCACGAAGACGACTGCACAAGGTAAGCCGACCACGGGAAAAGACATGCTGGTTATCTTGGCCCGCACCCGTAAATTGAAAGAGTTCTCGCGGTTCGTTGAACTGTTGCGCGACTGCAAACGGCACAAGCATTACCGCACAACGTACGTTGACGGTGTGCGCAAGTTCCTTTCGCCTACCAACGACGTGCATCCATCGACTCGCGTGTATGGCGCAGAGACAGCACGCATATCGTGCGCTGACCCGAACATACAGAACATCCCGCGCGACGACGAAATGCGCAACGTGTTCACGGCACGTCCCGGTTACCGGCTGGTTGACGGTGACTACTCGCAGATCGAACTGCGTGTACTGGCTGCGCTTAGCGGCGACGCCAATATGATCGACGTGTACAAAAACAATCGTGACTTGCACACTGAGACTGCCATGCACACGTACGGGCACAGCAATCCGAAAGACGTTACGAAGGAGCAACGACAGTCCTGCAAGCCTGTGAACTTTGGTGTGGTGTACCAAGTAGGCGCACCCAAGTTGGCGGAGCAATTGACGGAGTACATGGAGCGCCCGGTGACGCCCGACGAGGCGCAGTCGTTTATTGACGCGTTGTTTGAAGCGTACCCAAGCGTTCTTGAATGGCAGATGGAAACGAAAGCGTTCGCAGCGTCGCATGGGTACGTGTACACCATGCTGGGCACACAGCGCTTATTGGCAAACGCTACGCTGAAGGGTAGCGACTACGAGCAGCGGCGGCTGCGGGAGGAAGCATTCAGGCAAGCATGCAACACACCCATTCAAGGCACGGCAGGTCTATTGGCGTTGGCGGCATTGACGCGCTTAACGAAAGAGTATCGCAAGCGCAAGTTACCTGCACGCGTCGTCTGCACGGTGCATGACAGCATAGTGACCGAGGCAAAGGAGGACGTGCTCGACGAAGTAATTGAGTTGAAGAACAAGATCATGAGCGAAGAACCTGTGCGCTTACTTGGCGACAAGCTGAACGGTGTGCCCATCGTGGCAGAATTTAAGGTTGGCAAGTCGTGGGGCGCATGCACGGAATGGAAAGGAGGTTCGCATGCGTAATCGTGTGCGGCACGAAATACCAGCCGACGCATCCGGGCGCGTGTACCTTACGCTCGAATGCCCAACGCCTACGGAACCAGCAACACTTACCGTTGGCACGTTGTCGAAGGTCGCGGATACTTGCGGCATCACGTTGACGGTAACGACAAGCGACAATGACGCGCACTCGCTGCGGTTCATTGGGTGGGTGAATGTTGATCCAAGTCGCGGCATTGCGGTGAACGCCGTTGTGTCGCTGGAAGATATCTTGGCTGCGGTACTGTGCCGCCGTCCGGATTTACGAATGCCTAACAAGGAGAACTAGTCATGGCAATTGACCCGGTACGCAAAAAGAAAAAGCGTCCGCGCCCGGAAGCAGACGCTCCGCGCGACGCGAAACCGAAAGTAAAGGAAAGTAGTGAGACGCGCTTGAACGTACGCCGCATGCTGGAAGACGCGGCAGCGCAGAAGCGTGGCGGCGACTACTTGCAACTCGCACCCGGCGAGAACCGTGTGCGCTTCCTGATGAACCCCGGTTCGGACACGTTCTACGCTGCACGTTACACCACCTACCTTCCGTTCGGTGGTGCAACGGACAAGGGGCAGTCGGTGGTCAGTCCGCGCACGGCGGACCCTGCCGCGTACTGCCCGCTCACAACGGTCAGCGACGCCTTGCACGCAATCGCCAACGACGCAACGTCGCGCGGGAAACGTGCAAAGGAATTGCGCGACGCGATTCGTCCGCGTATGCAGTACCTGTCGAACGTGCTGCTGTACGAAGGCAAGCAATGGCGGTCGGGCATTCTGCAATTCGGTCCACAGGTGTTCAACGGAATCGTGGACAGCTTAAAGCACCAGCTTGACGACGACGACCTTGACGGCGATTACACCGAGACGCACAACATCGCGCATCCGACATCCGGCAACATCGTTGTGATCGAACGCAAAGGGCAGAAGCTCGGTACAACCTACTCGGTCACGCTTCTTAGCAAGACGCTGCCCGCAACCAAGGAGCAGTTGGCAACGCGCACGGATCTTCTGCGCATGTGTACGCCTACCGACACAGCGGTGCTTGAGTCTGCGCTGTGCCAATGGTTTGGCGTTGACAGCTTCGACGACGTTATGGAAGCGATTGCGGATAACGGCAAGTTACCGAACGCAAAGACCCCGGCGTCGGCAACTCCGCGTGGTGGCGATGAAGACGAAGACGAAGAAGCTCCGCGCAAGAAGAAAGGAAAACCTGCGAAGGTGCGCGTGTACGACGATGAAGACGAGGACGACGAGGAAGAAGCCCCGCGCAAGAAGAAAAGAAAGCCTGCGCCGGTGGTGGAAGACGATGAAGACGAGGACGACTACGACGACGAAGAAGATGACGAAGAAGACGAGGAACCGGCACCACGCAAGAAAACGTCACGCAAGCCTGCGGTAGTCGAGGACGACGAAGACGAAGACGAAGACGACGAAGACGCGGACTACGAAGACGACGAGGATGCCGACGACGAAGAAGAGGAAGACGAGGCACCTCCCGCGAAGAAGCGCAGCGCTACCAAAGCGCGGCGGTAAACAAGGAACGCTATGCCGACCACGAAGAAAACTCGTGGTGCAAAGGACGCCGGTCGTACTCGCACGGGTGCGACCGGCACGCCTTCTGCTTCCACGCCTGCTGTGTACAGTCGCCTACTTGCAGCAGGGCAAAAGAAATACGGGCGAAAAGTGTTCAACACATTCGACAGCAGCGCTGGGTGCGAGATACGCGCACGGTATTCGACTGGTGTTGCTGTTGTGAATATCGCGTTGACAGGTAACGCGAAGGAGGGATTTCCGGGAGGACGCATCAGCGAAATTTTTGGCGACGAGCACTGCGGCAAAACAACGTTATGTCTCAACACGTTGGCGGCAGTGCAGGCGGCTGGCGGGTTGGCATTGTTCACCGATTCAGAATCGACCACGACGCGTAAGCGAATGCACACGCTGGGAGTCGATACGTCCAAGCTGCTGTATTCGGAACTAGAATACATCGAAGACGTGCTGAACATGATGGTGGATATGTCGAAAGGGTGTAAGCGCACGAACGGCGTCATGCTGCTAGACAGCGTTGCGGGTTGCATGACGCGACATGAAGCTGGGCGCGATGTTGGCGAGCACACCATAGGTCGGCACGCGTTGGCATTGTCGCAAGGCTTGCGCAAGCTCTCGCAGGTGTTGAAGAAAACACCGATGGCTGTGCTGTTTGTGAACCAGCGCAAAGAAGGCGGTATCGGTGTGCAGTTTGCGACCGAACGGCAACGCGACGCCACGCTTGGTGGCAAAGCGATCAAGTTCCATTCACAGGTTCGGTTGCGCTTGCTGTACGTGAAGAAAATAAATGAGCGTGTTACCGATGGCGGTAAACCTGTGTACGTTGGCGACCTTATCAAAGCCAGCGTTATCAAAGACAAGGAGCGCGGTAGTAACACTCGGTCGTGCGAAGTGTTGCTGTTGCTGCGCAAGGTCGGAAGTCAGCGCGGACAGTTCGACAACGCCATGTCGTGTTGGTACACCGGGCGCTTGTGGGAAGCGGAAGGTACACGCAACGCCGGAGCAATAAAGCTGAACGGCAAGTTGTACAAGCCAGACCAATGGCGCAAGCGCTACAACACAGACAAAGCGTTTGCAGCGTCTGTGCATGCGTGGTTGAAAAACGCTGCGCAGTCTTTGAACGAACACGGTACGGCGAAGCGCAGCAAGAAAGCGGCAGCCGACATCGACCCCGACGAGCAAGAGGAAGAAGAACTGTAACAACGGAGAACGATCATGGCACGGCTACGCATCGTGATAGACGGAATGAACGTGTGCCACATCATGAAGCACGTACACAAAGACCTCAAGGTTCAGTTGCGCGACAAGAAGACTGGCGGCACACGCGTTCTGTACACCGGCGTCACGTTCGGCGTGTTGCGCCTGCTAACGTCTCTGCTGGATCAGTTCCAACCTGTCGAGTTGCTGTTTGCGTTTGAAGGGGAGAACAGCCTTTGGCGCAAACGTTTGGAGCCGATGTACAAAGACAATCGTGCGCAGGCAAAACGCAGGCGCACACCGGATGAAGAATACTTGGCACGCATGTTCGACGAGCACATGGTGCCGGACCTTTTGGCAGCGCTTCGCGGGTTGGGAGTGCCCGCGTTGCGCGTGCCGAAATGGGAAGCGGACGACATCATCGGTACGCTTGCGCACGCAACACGAAACAATCCGGCGCTACACCAACTGCTTATCGTCAGCACCGACGCTGACTTTGTGCAGTGTGTGCGCACAGACCGTGTGCGCGTGTACAACCCGGTGACGCACAACTTGTACTACCAAGCCGACTCTGGCGACGTAATGTACGGCGGAGCAGCGACACCGTTCGCACCGTCACCGAAAGTTTTTTTGTGGCGCAAAGCCGTTATCGGTGATGCGTCTGATCATTTGCGCGGCGCACCCAACATGGGACCAGCAAAGGCGCAAACGCTTTTTCCAGAGCGTGAACTCACAGAGCAGGAAACACTAGGGGAATATATGCAGCGCGTCTTGCACGCGCACACAGGAGCAGCACGGGCGTCTTACGAACGGTTGGTGGGGGTAGCGCTACCTGCTTTGCAGCACGCGCTGCCGATTGTGGACCTTGTGCATGACCACGCTTTCGTTGGGAAAGCCAAATTGAACAACGTACCGGTGCGCGTCTACACACGGCGTGCGTACAAACGCGTACAACGTGCGTACGCTGCCGCACGCGAATCGGAGTTGCCGAAGTTCCTGACGCCGCCGTTGCAACGTGCGATGTCTCCCGCGTTCATGTGGTTTCGCAGGCGTGATTTTTCTGTTGCAAACAACCCGGTGGAGTTTACGCATCTGCTGCGCCGGTTCGACGCGCTTTGGCATAACAACGAACTCGATGCTTTATCCGAAGGAGATTTACTACCGTGTCCACCATCGTTGTCTTCTCCGACTTGCAAGCGCACCCGTGGCAAGAAGGTGAAGTGACCGCACAGTACGGACGCTTCAACGATTGCTTACGCGCCATCGACGCCGTGACCCAAGTTGCGATACAAGAGAAGGCGGACTGCGTGGTGTTCAACGGCGATTTGTTTGAGTCGAAGCGTTTGTTGCGCAGCGGTATTGCCGCGCAGGTGTACGCAGCGCTTTTGCGTATGCGCTCGCACGCTGCGCTGAAACGTGCCACGTTCGTTTATAACGCTGGCAATCACGACTATGCGGACAACGATCATTCGCTGCACGCGCTGCTCCCTACGGCGAAGCGAGACGCATTGCGCGTACACGTATGCACCAAGTTCGACGACGCACCAACACGCGTGGTGCTACCGGACGGTGTTGAATTGCTGTTCGTACCGAACGGCATGTCCGTTGCTGGCAACACGCCGTACACGATTGCGTTCATCCACGGCAATGTAACCGGTGCCGCAATGCACCACGGCGTTGCCTGCACAACGCAGGATTATCCTGCAAAGTTTTTTCGCCGCATGGGAACGCGCGAACGTGTAATCAACGGGCATTTCCATTCACCGCAAACACTACACGCTACGCAGGACCGCGTGCCGATTCATATAGTGGGCGCACCGCTACAGCATAGCTGGTCGGATGCGGATGACGAGTCGTCGCGTGGTTGCATGGTCATTCGCACACAACCGCATACACAGGTGGTGCGGCATTCGTTCGACCATCTGTTCCCAAAGTTCTGGACCACCGCGCAGAACGCCCGTGCATCGGATTTCGTACGTGCGAAAAAAGCGGAACACGTAACCGTTGAGCACCGCACACACAAAGACGCTGCACAGTTTGCAACGTTGACCACTGCCGAAGCCGTGCGCACCTACACGTACAAGGCAGCGCGTGCGGCAGGGTACACGAAAAAAGACGCACGTATGTTGGCACGGCAAGCATTGCAATTCCTAGGCGGTGCACAAGGAGGTTCCGATGTGGCAGCTACTTAAACTTCGCGCAGAAGGGTTTCGTTTATTCAAGACGCCTTGCACGTATACGGCAGACGCCGGAGTGACATTCGTTGCTGGTGAGAACGCTGACACGCAAGGCGCGTCAAGCAACATGGCGGGAAAGAGCACGCTGGCGATGCTGCTACCGTTCGCGCTATACGGTTGCGACCTTAACGGCGACAACATCGCGGCGTCGTGTGTGTCCACAGGTGTAGACAGTGCGCGTGTGAAGGTGCGGTTTGTCAACGGCACCGACACGTTATCTGTAACGCGTATCAGGTACGAAAGGCATGTACCTTCCGGCGCGTCAAAAAACGAATGCGAGTTCGTGCATACCCGCGCAGGAAAAGTGCAGCGCGTAAAAGGCGCGGCTGTAGATGTGCAGCCGCACATAGATGCCGTATTTGGTACGCGTGAACTGTTCTTGGCTGCGCACTGCTTTGGTTGCGCCACTACGCAGACGCCCTTCGCGGACGCGGGCGACAGGGTGCAGCGCAGGTTGTTCGACCTGTTGATCAACTCCACCGACTTGGAGGCAGCACGCACGTCCGTTGCGCAGACGCTGACGTTGGCGCAGGCAGCACACACGCAAACGGCATTAGACATCGAACGCGCTGAAGGTAAGGTTGAAGTGCTGACAGCTCGCTTGCAGCAGTTACGCGACGACTTTGCGACCTTACAGGCAACCGCAGCCGTGGCAGACACTTCGCCCGCTGTGGACATGAACGCGTTGATACAACGTTATGCCGAGGCGCACAAGCAGGTATTGCTGCGAACGGAAAAACAAAAACGCATCGCGCAGGTATATGCAAAACGCGTGGCAACCATAGAGCGTAAGTTCAACGAGGCCCGCACCGCACTGCGCGTGGCGTCTGCTGAATTACAAACGCTGCGTACGTTGCAACAAAGCGGGCGCTGTCCGGTATGCCGGAGCCGACCTTCCGCTATACCTGCGCAGCGTGTACACGACGCCGAAGCGAAATACCGTAAGGCGCAGCGCCGCGTTGAAGATTTGAGTTTGGTTATGACCGCACGCAAACACGCACAGACGCACGACAACGCGGCGGCTGCCGCTGCCGTTGCCAAAGCGCAGCGCAAGCGGCAACTGCTGCAAGACGTGCTGGAAAAGGCGCGGTTACAGCAGCAGAACGACGGGCACCAAAAGGAGCGGCACACGTCGCTTCAACAGGATATTGCGCAATGCGAAGCAACATTGGCGGCAGTGAACATAACCGCGTTGCGAACACAGGCACAGGAGCAGGCGCAACGCATAAAGCATTTGCAGTTCTTGTTGACGGTGTTCGGTCCAACTGGCGTGCGTGCGCATCGCTTTGACTTGATCACACCGTTGCTCAATTCAATCGCCGCTAAGTTCTCCGACGTTTTGTTTGGTGACGGTACACGGCTGCTGTACAGCACGCAGTCGGTTACGAAGACGCAAGAGTTGCGTGAACGCTTTGAGTGCGCGTTGTACAAACAGGAACGCGGTAAGTGGAAGCCGGTCGGCACGGCATTGAGTGCAGGGCAGCGCATGCGACGTGACATCATCCACACGTTCTCGATGGCAACGCTTGCACGCCAACTAAACAAAGCATCGGTGTCGGTTCTCCTTCTCGACGAGGTGTTCAGAACTCTCGACGCGAAAGGTATCGAACGTGTAGTCGCCTGCCTGCACGACATAATCGCGCAGGGTGACATACGCAACATCTTGGTCATTGAGCACAACGACGATCTGCGTGCAATGTTCTCGACGTGCGTAGTGGTGCGCCGCTCCGGCAACCAAGCGACTATTGCGCATGCGTAGCAACGCTTGGTAATATTGCTTGTAACATGAGGACACTACGACATGCAGATGAACCGCGTTATTGCGATTGATCCGAGCAAGGTATTGCTATGGGCAGCAATGCAACTGCACGACGCTCGCGTGGTGTGCTTCGCCGTTCACACCGTACCCTCAATGCTGGATGGTTTCTTTCGCCTTTGGAAAAGCCACGGCAAGCAGGTGGTCGTCTACGAAGACTGTTATGCGCACAAAAACAAACGCACCTACGGCGACTTGTACCACACGCGGGAACGCGCACGGGAAGCGGCGATTAAGAACGGGTTTCAGTTTGAAGTGTGCGCCCCTACGAAATGGCAGGTGCCCATGCTGTTTCTTCCCGGCGAATCGTCTCGTGCTGTTAAGCGCGAGCAAGCCAAAACGCGTTCAATGGCAGTTGCGTCAGCGTATATGCGTTACCCTGTAACGTCGCCCGACGCGGCGGATGCTATTTGTCTTTTGCTGCACCGTTGCTCGGTGCCCTGCACGTACGCAGCCATCAAGAAAGGAAGTTGGGATGCCTAAGAAAAAAGTAACGTTTGCAACAGACGTGAAGTTCGTCCCCATCGAATCGTTGTTTCCCGCAGACTGGAACTACAAAGTAGACGGCGACGACGAGACCAATGCCAAGTTCGACGCATCGTTGCTTGAGAGCAAGGTCACGCCGCTGCATGTGGCAACATGCGCAGAGTCGAAGAAGCCGCGCATGGAGGTGCTCGACGGCAATCATCGCTTGCAGGCGTTGAAGCGTTTGAAGGTGGCGCAGGTTCCGGTTATCGACCACGGCAAGCTGACAGAGGTGGAACGCAAAGCGCTAAGCGTTCGCTACAACGGCACATGGTTCCAAGTTCATTCGGTGAAGCTGGCGGAGTGTTTCAAGTCGCTGGACGAGGTGGACGCTTCGCAGTTCGATACGCTGCCGTATTCGGCTGCGGACGTTGAACACCTGTTGGCGTCGTTGGAGCAAGACGTGAAGCCGGTCGCGGTTTTTTCGGATGATGACGAGGACGAGTTGGTGAGCGCACCGAAGCCGAAAAGCAAAGCTAAGTCCCCGGACAAGATCACATGCCCGCACTGCAAGAAAACATTCGTCGCGTCCCGCGTTAAGTGAATGCCATGTCACGACGCATTTCAATGGACGCGTGGCGCAAGCTGTACATCGCCTACCTCGACGGCGAAACAGTGGAGACGTGCGCACGCGTAGCAGGTATAAGCTCGCTGACCGCTACGCGGTACATCAAGACTGGCGACCCTGATCGTGGTCTGGATAGCATCGAGCGCTTGGTACGCGCCAACAGTTTGACGATGGTACGCAAGCTGGAAGAGGCGCGGCTTACTGCGCACGAACACGCGTTGAACGCCGCGCAGTTCCTACTCGGTAAGCAACTGGCGGTGCTGAAAGATACCGAGGTGGTTCCCACGGGAACGAAACTCGGTAACAACAAATACGCTATTGACATTGCCGGTGTCGCCAAGCATACACTGAACCTGCGTCGCGTGCAGCAGGTCGTAGATGCCGCCAGTCGCCCGGTGCAACGACTGGCACACGGTGCAAGCGCAGCAGAGGCGCAAAAGGCAAGCGAACAAGGCAATACCAAAGCGCACGCGGAATCGAATCGCGCCTTATTGGAAGAACGTTTCCGTGTGCTTGAACAAAAGATGTTGAGTGCGGATGAACGCAGACTACCAGCAAAAGAACGACATCGACTACTTGCGGCTGCGGTTGCGAAAACGCGCCGCCAAGCGGGAGGCGGAGGAAGCAAAAAAGACGCACGGAAAAAAACGCATCCGAGCGCTTAATTCTTCCTTCGTATCTTCTCCTGCACGCGCAGTCGAGTTGTTGACGCCAATCACCGGCGCAGAGGCAGCAGCCTTTGCGCGTGAGATTGCGTCTGCGCCTTTCGATAAGCAGAGTGGATTGCTGGCGGACGCTGCACACTGCGACGAACGCGACGCGCGTTTGATACTGGCACGCGCGGATTACCTTTACTTCTGCAAATACTATTTCCCGCACGCGTTCAGTGCAGATTTCAGCGAGCGCTTTCACGGCGACTACTTTGACGTGCTGCACAACGTGGAGACGCACCTTGTAACCACACCGACAGCATGTGTGGCTCCTCGCGATGTTGGTAAGAGTACAGGTGCAACGTTGGCGCTCCCGACGCACGCGGTAGCGTTCCCGGCATTTGTGGAGCAAGCAGACGGAACGTTTCTCGATCTGTCTAAGCGGTACGGAATTTTTCTGTGCGCTACGCAGCGCTTAGCGTCGAAGCCGTTACGCCGTTTGGCGTTTGAGTTCGAGCACAACGAGCGGTACATAGAAGACTTTGGCGACAAGTTCCGCGATGCGGACGGCAGACCACCATCATCACGCGCATGGAGCCGAACAGAAATTGTGCTCGCTTCTGGCGAAACGTTTGAAGCGCTTGGTCGCTTTGGTCATCATCGCGGTGCCACGTCGAACGAAAACGCCCGCGTTGATTTGTTGATTGGCGACGACTTGGACGAAGACAAGCGCTCGCGGTCAATAACGTTGCGCCGTGACGACGTGGAGTTTGTGCAGAAGGTTCTGCTGAACATGGTGTCCAGCGTCAACGGCAACGCGTTGTTCATCGGAACGTTCCTGCATACGTCCGCACCGCTGGCGCAACTAATGGAGTTCGGCAAGACAAACGGCTGGCAGTTGCGCGTGTACCCGATCTATACAGACACACCCAAAGGTCGTGAGTACCTGTGGGAGTCGCGGTACGGTGAAGAGTGGGTGCAGAAAAAGCTGCAAGAAATTCCGCAGTCTGTTTTCGATCAGGAGTACCGAGGCATCGCGTCTTCCGGTCAGCGTGACTTGTCGTGGGAAGACGTTGCACAGCATTACTACAACCTTTCCGACATCGAAGACATGCTGCGTGCCGGAACGCTGCGCATAACGCTCGGTGTGGACCCGGCGTGCCGCACCAAAGACAAAAACGACTTCACTGCTATGGTGCCGCTGGCGATGGACAAGCGCACCGGCGTCATGTACGTGCTACCTGCATTGCTGGACCGGTTGAACCACCCGGCGAAAGTAAGCGCGTTGGTGAATATGCAGGTGCGCTGGAACCCGGTGCTGGTCTGCATTGAGACGGTGCAATACCAGATAGCATTGCGCGAAGCCGTGCAGGAGTACGCCAAGCGTGAGCACGTAACGATCAACACGTTCGACATCGAGTCACGCGGCGAGAAGCATTTGCGCTTGAGCCGCTTGAACGGTTCGATTCGCAGCGGGCGCATTCGATTCCTGCGCAACGATAAGACGCACCAAATGATCATCGAGCAGCAGATCAACTTGGGCGAAGGGCACGACGACGGACCCGACGCTTTGGAAATGGCTTTGCAAGGTCAGGAGAAATTGTCCGCACGTAAGAAGGCGGTGAACACCGCGCGTGCGTACATCGGAGGGTATTCACAGAAAGGAACATAGCATGGGCAACACAACACAGAACGCACTCGCAATTCAGTTCACGCCGCGTGGAGGCACACGCGGCGATTTCGTTTTCACGCTACCCACCGGAGACACCTTACGGTGCGAATGGATGGAGTTGGTGTGGACAGCAGAGTTGGACGTGAAGTTGCTACTGCATGCGGCAATGGTGGTCGCTAACGTGCGAGGCAATGAGCGCCTTACACGCAACCTCGAACAATTGATTGGGAATCTAACGTGGGAGGAAGTGCAGCGTGAAAAGTTCATCGGACGCCAAACGTTTCTGCCCGACAAAAGCAGCGCTCCTTGAATCGCAACACGTAAGCGCGTTGAACGGCGTTGCAGGCACGCGGCGCAAGTACATTCGTGCGGACGGGAAACGCATTCCGTTCTGTGGATACGTGCCGTGTGGTGTGCCTGTGCGCCTTATGGTAACGCACATGCAGCGCACGTACACGGATTGGTTGGGGTGGCGCATACCGACAGCGCGACGCTACGCTGTAGGGTACGCCGTGTGCGGTGGTGCGCAGCTTAGCTGGCGAGCGGGTGGCTTGTCGTGGGGATATCGGTACACGCGCACGCAGTACGTAGGCGCGGCACCAGACCGCCTTGTGTGGGTTGTGCGCGTAAAGACTGGCAAGGTTGTGAAGCGCTTCTACACTATGGAGGGTGCGGAGAAATGGCTTCAAAAGAAGAGCGCCTGAATCGGTTGTTGGAAGATCGCACGCAACGTCTGCAACAGGAAATAAAAAAGCGCAAACGTTTTCAGGTGCTGCTCAAGAAAGCGTTGCGGCATAACTTTTCGTTGACGTGTTCTTCGTTACCCACTGCACCGTTGCTGATCATAGGTCGCACGGTGTATGTGGTGTCGTGCGTGCATTGCGGAAGCGTTGCGAAGGTTTACCCATCGCGTCCGTACAAGGTGTTCGTGCAGTGCATGCGGCTTGATGGGTGGCGGTCGTTGGATGGTGGTTTATCTTTCTTTTGCGCACAACCTGCGTGCCGCCAAGCATATGTTCAAAAACTCAACGACGTGCCGGAGGAACTTCCGCCGTTATGAAGGAGCAAGCATGCAAGATGCAGTAGATGCAGTCGAAGCAATGTTAGGTGCGACACGCGCACCGAAGTCGGATGCCGCACCGAAGTACGACGCGTGTATGTCGGCGTTCGTGAAAACGTTTCGAGATGCCGCGCGGTACACAGACGCTTCGACATTCTTTCGTGACTTCGTTGCGTTGTCATTCTATGCGTTGTACAACTCTTCTGAACGCCGCCCTTTCGGTTTGTGGCACACCGACAACAAGGCGTGGCAGGCGCACGAAGATGATTACCTGCGCATCGTGAAGAAGTACGACAAAGAGCAGGTGAGTGCGTGCTCGTTGCTACTGGCGCACGTTGTGAACGGTTTGTCTGATCGCTGGTGCGACTTCTTGGGCGCTGCGTACATGGCGCTGGAAATCTCGAACAAGAACACCGGGCAATTTTTTACGCCGTACCACTTGTCGCAATTCATCGCCGGAATAACACTGCCGCCCGCAGACGACCGCTGGGAAGACAGGCAGCGGTACTTGACCGTGTGCGACCCGGCGTGTGGTGCCGGGAGCATGCCCATTGCGGCGTGCGAAATAATTGCGCAACGCGACCCGACTTTACTGCGTCGCGTGTACGTGGCATGCACGGACGTTGATATCGTGTGCGTGCGCATGTGCTATATCCAGCTTGCGTTGCTGGGTGTGTCCGCGCATGTGTTTCACGGCAACTCCTTGTCGATGGAGTCGTACGCATGTTTCGGCACGCCTGCGTTGTACCTGACCGGCATGGCGTGGTGCGACGTGTGGGGCAACGACGGCACGCCAAGGTCTGAAACGCAAACGCAACTCGCAACGTGGGCAGCGCTGCATCGCGCAGCGGCTGAACACCACGGACAGTACATCGCAACGCAGTAGGAGGCAACACATGCTAACGAATAAACGCTGCGAGATATGCGGCACCAGAGGCGTGGAAGAAATGCGTACACCGCACGGCGTGGTGTACGCGTGCAAAGTATGCGACGCACACGGACAAGGCGTTGTGCGTAGTCATAAAGTGGAACCTGATTGGCCTGCCGCGCGTGCAACACCCGGCATGCTCAACCTGCAACCAAAGGAGAACAAGCAATGAAGCGTATCAACATCGAGCACAAAGTTGTGTCGGGCAACGGACCGCACACGAAGGCGCTGCAAAGCCTATTGGCGGAGCATCGACAAGCCACGGAGCAGTTGCCGCTGTGCCTGTTTGTGTCGCCTGCGGCAATGGCGCACCTGCTGAACGAATGGGGGCTGGACGAAAGCACAGCGAAGAAAGGCGGTACTGCGTTTGCGTTGCCGTGTACGGACGGCGACAACGAAGTCGTCCATGTCCCGCTGATGATGGTGTCGCAAAAGAGCATATGCGAAATCGCGGAGTACCAGATGAAAACATTTGGTTGCGACGACGACGCTGGCCCGTTGCCGTCCAGAGAGGAACGCGACGCGACTCCGTGCGTGATCGGTACGGTGATGCTGGCGCAGAACGAACGCGCATTGGTGGGCGCAATAGTTGGGCACCCGGAATGTCACGGCGTTGGCAATCCGCATGTGCTGGGCGAATACGCCATCGACTTGCACTTGGTGCTTGATTCGTTTACGAAAACAATTCAGGAGGTTGCGCAAGAGCAGAAGAACGCGCCCGCACCACCTGTCTTGCACCCGTCCGTATTGGTGTACAAAAAAGACGTGCCCGCCGTACCATGCCTCGACACGTTCAGTTACCTGTGGGAATCTACCAAAATTTTGAAGGGTACGCCGCTGTACGTCGTCATGTCTCCGCCATTCGCAGAAGCGCTGCGCAAAGAATGCGCGGCGCTGGCGTGGCAGGAATACAAAGGTTTGTCGCTGCGCGAGTTCATGTTCGGCGAACGCTTCAACGGCCTTACCGTGCATGTGGTTGAATTGAACGACAAGATGAAAGACTTGCTGCACCGCACGGAAGACACTGCACGGCACTTGCCTGTGCCGCAAGTCGAACACAGCAAGACTCCGTGCATGTACATCGACGTGCTTGAAAAGGACCGCACCGTGCGCACGTACGGCGGTCGCTTGCAGGCGTTCGACAAGCGTTCGCAGGACCGCATGCAGAATGACCGTCAAAGCCCCACACACAACTAAGCAGAAAGGAAAACGCTAATGCCTACCGTTGACCGTCCGAAGACCGCACAAGACATCTTCAACATCGTGTGCGCACATTTGCGTAAACAACGCGTCGCGTGCCTCGATCCGTCCGGCAATTGCGTATACGCGAACGATCAAGGGCAACACTGCGCAGTGGGCGCGTTGCTGCTGCATGAATCGTATGCCGAAGTACGGCAATCCAACTTCTGTGTTGAAGAGCTGCCGACCTACTTTCCGGAAGAATGCGCGTGGATGACCCCGCACTTGCAACTGCTGCGCGACTTGCAGGAGTTGCACGACAACAACCGCCCGTCACGCTGGCGCCGTTTGCTCAAACGCCTCGCAAAGAAACACAACCTCGTCTTCCCGACGCTACCGAAAAGAAAAAGCGTTAACGCCTTACACACCTAAAAGACGGTAACTCCACCAGAAAGTCAGCAGCAATAACCACAGGAGAAACACACATGAGCACAGACAACAGCAACACGCAGCAAGATCAGCCAGTACAGAACGCACAAACGCATCCACAGACAGCACAAGAAGTGTTCGACATCGTGTATAAGCACCTGCTGACACAGAACGAACGTTGTTACGCACAGCGTGCTGTCCTCGGCGTAATGGAGCAAGCGTGTGTGTACGAGAACGACAAGGGGCAGCGTTGCGCCATAGGTGCGTTGCTGATCGGAGACGAGTACGCGGAAGCGCGGAAGACACCGTACGCCGTACCGGAGCTAATCAGGCAGCACAAGCGCGTGTGCGGTTGGATGCTCCCCTTCGAGGGGTTGCTGGTGAGTTTGCAGGACGCGCACGACATGTACTCGGTACCGGAGTGGCGCGAACGGTTGCACCAAATCGCGGAACGCCACAACCTCACGGTACCGACGCTGTGATTCCGCATCGCGCAAGCACAGAACAAGACGCACAGTTCAAACGCATCTTTGGTACCGGTACGCACCGCTTTGTGAATCCGTTCACTGGTTTCGACGTGATAGCGTTTGACGAGTTCGTAAACACACCGCACAACGTATCCACCAGTGAGCACGTGCGCACCGTGTACGGGGAAGAGGCAGAGCGTTTGGTGCGTGCGTTGCTGCGTGCGTAAAACGCGCTACAACGCGTTAGGCGTGTTTTGACGTGTGTAGACACGTTTTGAGGGTAAAAACGCCCCACAGGGCAGCACAGCGCGTGTAGCAACGCGTAAAAAGGAGAGTGGTATGCGCAGTTCGTACGTTATTGGTGCCGTTGGGACGTTGGGGTGGTTGATGGCGCTAAGCGTTGCGCCGGTTGTGAACACGCAAACGAATGCGAAACACAACGACCCGGACGCGGAAGCAACGTTGCAGATTGTGCAGGGCACGGTGGAGGAACCGCTCTTGTACGTAAACGTTAACGCCGCTGCTGTTATTGATGGCGCGCGAACCAACCCGCTCGGTGGAATTACCCCGAACGCAGTACAGACCATCGTGTTCACCAAAGACGTTGTGTTTGATCAGAACGTTGTGTTCTTAGGCAACGTGCGTGTCGAAGGTGCCACCGTGTACGAAGGTGGTGTCGAATACGGATGCGCACAGGAAACGGAGAGCAAGTAATGGAGCAAGTATGGATGGTGATGTGCGGCACGATGTTCGCGCTGGGTGTGTTGTGCGGCGTGCTGACAACGCTGTCGTTGTTTGTACCGCTGGTGTCGCCAGACCCGGTGGCGGAGTGGTACAAGCAACGGTTGCAAGAATCCACGCACACGGAACGCACGCGCTGCGCAGGCAAGCCGGTTGTGTGGCACCAAGACGAAACGCTGTAAAGGAGGCAGCGCATATGAAGCCAAAAAAGATTAAACGTTTTTTAACTGTGCGCCGTATAGGCGACACGGCTTACGTCATTGTGCGACGTGCTGACACTTTGTTAGCAACGCACTGGGAACCTTTGTACGCGGGGCAACTGAGTACGTGGTGGTGCGACGCGAGTTGCGCAGCGACCGAGGTGTCTTTGTGGACGTACAACAACCGCACCCTCTACGTGTTTCGCACTCGCGAAATAGCGCGGCAAGCTCTGCGCACGTACCTACGCGAAAGCTGGCAAGCGTCTCGCACGTATCGCAAAACGTTTTCGCGCCCTGTCGAACACACAAGCGACTTCGTTGGTCGCCGTGTGTATTCGCGCATCGTGCGTTTGTTGTGCAGCAAGCGGCAAAGGAATCGGACATGACGCTTACGGATATTCCGAACATGAACTATTGCATGTACTGCAAGCATCGACGTGGCATGCGGTGCTCACGCGCATTGATCAACCCAAGCGAAACTGAATACGCCTACTGCCATTCGGTGCGGTTCGCATTCGGTATGGACAAGCCGTGCCACCTGTACGCACCAACGTTGCGTGAACGTGTCGTTACGTTGTGGCGGCAGTTGAAGAACACCGTACGGAAAGGAAGTACCTGTGCATAGAACAGAGATTCGCGTGTCGCGCTACCTGCGCTGCACATCGTGTAACCAGCGCGTGTGGTGCATGGAAGTACCGCCGCTGACAGACACGACCATTTGCGCAACGTGCGCCCCAACCACGGTAACACCAGCGCCGGTGGCGCAAAAGAAGCAACGTAAACAGAAAGGCATGCGCACATGAAGCCGCTGTACGTACGTGTTGAGTATTGGGTACAGCTCAAGACATCGCGTGGTTGGCGCACGTTCAGAGAGACAACGGAGGAACGCTGGGAGGAAGCGTGCAAGCTCGCGACGTTGGAAACGGTGCAGAAAGCCCGCGCAATAAAGCGCACGACAACGGAAGAGCTGCTGACGAACACGAAGCGAAAGGAAAGGGAATGAACACCGAAAGCGAACATAGCGAGTTCTTGCGTTACAACCACGCCATGACTTGCAACGCGTTCCAATGCGGTGTTCGTTGCGTGCCGCGCAACCTTAAAGGAGACAGGGGTAGCACCATGAATCGGTACACAACGGAACCGTGGATAGCACACGGGTTGGCGATCAGAACTCCCGGCATTGAGGACGGCACGCACGAATGGTTGATGCAGGCAGCGTGTGCAGAACCGTCCGTGAACGACTACGACAACATTAAACGTGCGGCAGATTGTGTCAACGCGTGTAAGGGTATGGACAACCCCAAGGCTGACATCGAAGCGCTGCGTTGTGAAGTTGCGCGACTACGCGCTGTGCTTGCCGTAACAACAACCGCAACAGGAGGTACGACATGCAAATGAAGTTGCAGAACGGTTACGACGATGGCTCCGGCAAAGACAAGACGTTGGTCAACAGCGCAACCGGTGAACCTGTTGCCGTGTTGCGTTGGGGCTGCGGCTGTTGTGAACGCAGTGGACCGCCAACGGAAGAAGAGAAAGCGCTCGCAGCGCAGTTCGTGCAACGCTGGAATGCGTTCGCGTTGCCTGCGTCGTGCGTGTGGGGATTAGTGAACCCACGCGGAAAGCTCATGCGGTATTCCATACGCTCAACACGTCGTGCGTCCATTTACACGCTGGTAATGAGCGCAGAGAATTGGAAGCGCATGTATCGAAAGGGTTGGCGGTGCGTGCGTGTAACGGTACACGCAGTGCTTGACATCGCACAGGAATAAAAAGCGCTAACGCGCAAAGGGGAACACAATGGACGAAAAGACAATGGCGATTCTGAACAACATGCTCGACAAGCAGACGCTCGCGTTGCAAGCCGGTATTCGCGTACTGGAATGTGGCGGTGACCGTTTCGACGCGCAACGTTGCCTTGACCGTGCGCAGACCATTGGCGAGTGCATGCGCAGCGTTCTGCACGCGGGTATGCACACGGCAGCAACGGCACAGGAGACCTAACATGCCACGTCCTGTAATGCCTCGCGTTGATTGTTCTCGTGGCGCACCGAAGGGTCGTGTGTCCAGCCGCACCGTAGACGCCAGCAACGCACGCAACGTTCATTTGTTTCGCGTGCCGCTGGACAGCGGCGGTTACGACAGCGGCGGTGCGTATTGGGGAAGCGGACCGCCCTCGTTGTACTGCGCACGCGCTGACGCGGAGTTGGACGACGGCAGCGACTATTTGGAAATCTACACACGCGCAAACTCACGGCGGGAAGCGGCAGAACTTCTCGGTGTGGCGCATAGGTTGATGCGACGCGCGTACTGACACGCGCAAGAAAGGGAGTGTGCGAATGGAAAACGCAATCATCAGTTCTGTGTTCGTTGGACTTGAAGGGCACGGCATACCCACGTTCAGCATCGGCTTGCGCTTCGAGAGCAGCGCACAGTCGTTCGGTGGGTACGACTTGCGATACAAAGACACCGCTGCAAGGTTCGTGGAAGGCATGTGCCGCGTCACGAAGTGCAGCAACATCTACGACACGATCGGCAAGGTGGTGCGCGTTGACAGCACGCACCACAAGATTCATCGCATAGGGCATCCATTGCGCGACGTGTGGTTCGGTACTGCGGACATGCCAACGTAAGGAGAAGCACAACATGTTCAACCTCACGCGCTCTTGTAAGAATTGCCCGTTTCGTTCTGGCGTGCCGCCGTACGTGCGTCCGGAGCGTGTGCAGGAGATTGCAAAGGCCGACATCTTCCACTGCCACAAAACGGTTAAGCACGACGACGATGGCGAACCCATTGTGCCGCGCAACCGCCAGACCTGCTGCGCGAGTGGCAGGAACACATTGCAACCACGCTGCTAGTAATTAACGCAGCAAAACGAAAAGGAGAACACGTAACATGCACGACCCACACACAGTAGCGTTTCAAATCGGAAAGCACGGACGCTTCTGCACCATATGGCACCACGACCCGGAAGCAGACGGTACGGACGACTCATGCGGTTGGTTCATGCGTGCGCGGCATGGCAGCAAAGAAACGCTTGCTGAAATCGTGCGTGCGTTTGCGTTCGAGTGGGGACAAGACCCAACAAGCGAGCGCGACACTACGTGGTTCAACATGAACGGTTCAGTGCGCCTGTCGCGCATGGGTGTCGTGCTGGACATGTTCACGCACGCGGCGTACTGGCACTTCAAGCGAAACAGAAGGCGTAGTCAGGCGTGGGTGCGGCGTAACCTTGCAGACATCTTGCACTTCGCGGAGAACAACGTTGATTCGCTTGGAGACAACTTCAAGTATTACGTGAAGTACCCCAACGACTACACGCGCGAAGAACGTATCGAGCAGTGCGCCGGAGTTGTGTACGCCTACATCCTGCGCAGCGAACGCCCGTGGTACAGACACCCGCGTTGGCACATTCACCATTGGCATATTCAGTTGCCGTGGTTACAGAACATAAAGCGCTACCTGTTTTCGCGCTGCGCCGGGTGCGGTAAGCGTTTTCCGTACGGGTACGCACCAACGTCCGCTGTGTGGCATAGCGGCGGACCCCGTTGGTTCAAGAGCGAAGAGCACGTATATCACCACGAATGCGACTACGCTGCACGGCACGGTGTCGATGCCAGCGCAAAGCATAGCAAGTAACACAGTAAGGAGAATGAACATGACCACCTACAACATCATGCGGATCACTCGTAACGGAGTGCGTAAGCGCGTTGGCATGAAGCGTTACAAGACGCGTCACGCGGCACAACTGACCATCAACGCGTACCTGTTTCTTGGCTACCGCGACTCGGATTTTGAAATCCGTGCCAGCACGAAGTGACCGCCACATGACACAACATCCGATACTTGACAAGTGGGCACCGCGTGCAGCGATTGCCATACACTGCACTCTCGCGGTGCAGTTTTTCGCAGCAGCTTGGAAGCAATACGAATCGACCGGCGCTGCGGACGTGTTTCGCGTCGCTGGTGGTGTGGGGTTCTTGCTCTTGGCGAGTAACGTACACGCGCTAGGCGTTGCCGTACGGCAAAGCGCAAGCATGTTGGAACACATTCAACATCTGAACAACACGCTGGAAGAAACCTTTCGCGCTGCGTCACGTAAGAAGGAGGAGTCGCAACGTGGCAACGAAAACTAACGAACGTAATTACTGCCTGCAATGCAAGCACGTCTGGTTACCGCATACCACGGTATTCGGTTTACCTGCCCCGTATGTGCCCTTGTGCGGTCATACCGCGCACTGGCTATTCGACCCGGTTCAAGGTCCGTACAGACAGAAAGCGACAGACGTGCGCAAGGAGTATCCGCTGTGTTGCCCGCGCTACGAACCAAAGGAGAAAGAAGTCGTTACACCGCCAGTCGTTCGCGTTACCTTGTGGCAGCGCGTGCGTGCGTGGTTCAACCTGTAGGAGAACGCAGGTAATGTCGGAGCCGGAACTGTACAACGTAAACTTCCGCAGCAAAGGTAGCTTGACGTGGGCACCTTCCTCTGCGGTACCAGAGGAATTGAAAATCTGCGAAGCCAGCGTAGCAATGGTATCGCTGCTGTTACCCAACCACGAATTTCAGATCGTCGACGCACGCACCGGCGAACCAGTGCAGCCGGAAAAGGAGAGCATACGATGCGGCCTGAGCACGAACAACTAATCAAAGACGCGGAGCATTGGGCGCGGTTATCGCGCATGTATGCTCCGGATGTTACGCGCGGATGCGAGTTCGTCTTGCGCCTGACGGATGCGTTGCGTGAAGGGGATAAAGACAAGCAACGCGAAATGAACAACGGGCAGGAGTTCGCACAAACCGCCGACGAGTGGAAAGACAAAGCGTTGACTTGGAAAGCCAAGGCGCTAGAGTACGAGACCGAAATGAAAACCGTTGCGCAGAAGACAGGCTGTTACTGCGCAGTGCGTGAAGGTAACGGTGCTTTGAACCACCGTGCAACGTTGGCGGTGTCTGTAGAGAACTTGAGAACCACCAACGTTCGTTTGACCGAATCGTTGTCTCGTGTGAACGCGATATGCAATCAACTGCGCACGGAACTTAATCAATGGCAGCGCATGTGCGGAACAGCAAAACAGGAGAAGGGAAATGGATAACACAATCGAAGCCGCACAGCGCGTGCTAAGTCTCACGGCGAACGGTACGTGCTCGCACGCACACGCGGAGGAAATAGCGTTTTCGCTCGCGCCTGTGTTGGCGAACGCTTTACTCGCTCGCGCAAATTTCGTTGAAGTTGATCTTGGAAGCGGACCCGACGTGTCCGTCGAAGCCACGGTTGAGGTATCCGACACCGGCGACACCACCGTCAGGATTAGTGAAAACGACTACGCTGATTTTGAGAAGGTCGAGCGGCCCGCGCCCGTTTCCTACGTAGACGCGCTGCTGTCGGAGGCGGAGGACTACGCCAAGACAAGCGTAATGCGCGGCATGGGCAGTGCCTCCACGTCAGCGAATTGGATCTGCCGCCTCGCCACCGCCCTGCGCGAGCGCGGGGAGCAGTTGGCGAAGGCACAGGCCAAGTGCGATTCTCTGTCCCAAACCAGTGGCGACTTGTGCCCGCGCTGTAACTGGCGCGGCGTGCGCGATGAGGGTTGTGAGTTCTGCCAACTTCATGACGCGAAGAAGCAGTTGGCGGAGGTGACGCGGGAGCGGGACGCCGCCACGGCGCGGGCGGATGCATTCAAGGCATATGTGCACAAGCGCCTTGATGATGCTGGTATCCCGAGTCACCCAGATGGACCACACAGTAAGGAGGGGTGTCGTGTAGGCGACCGGCTAGATATAGCCCTGTGCGCCGAGAACACCACCGCTGCCGACCTCGCGCAGGGGGTGAAGTGATGAAAGTAGAAATGATTAAAGGTGTCGAAGGGTATTCAATATATTTCAACGATGTTCGAATCCTTGGGCCGAAGCCTTGGGGTGGCGGCACGATTGTAAAGAGGTGGACGCTTTCCGTGGAGCACGCCGAAAGACTGCGTGACTTATTGGATGAGTTCATTAAAAGCACTGGAGGCACCCAATGACCACTCTATCCGCACGCATCGTCACTGAACTGATCCGCGTGAAGCCGGAGGCGCGTGAAGGAGGCCCAATGAGCAACAAGTTCGGAATCTCGATGGGCGCGCTTGCCGACCCCATCCTTAAGCAGATCACAGACCAAGGCTACGAAGCGAAGGCAGGGCTTATTGCGCAATGGCAACAAGACGCCGACGCCGTGTGTCGCCTGCGCATTCGCGGCGTGCTGACTGACGCCGAGGCGCACAAAGCCAACAAGAGGCTCTTTGCCGCGATAAGCAAGGGTGTAAAGAGGGTGCAGCAATGACCAACGAACAACTCGCCCTACTCCTCGACCCGTGCCGCGAAAAGCCGGGGTGGTGGCGGGATAGGTGCCCTTCCTGCGGCATTCTTGGGAATCCAAAAGCCAACACGATGGACCACCACGATGACTGTATTGGTGACGCTCCGTATGGGGTATTCACCGGCTCCGACTGGCACTCCAGCGACGACGCCTGCTTCCGCGACTGGAGGCCGGTGCTGCTGGCGGCGGGGTGCTGCTTGAAGTCTGGTTCACAATGTAAGGGAGAGAGACATGGGATTACCGTTAGAGACCGCAACGAAATGCGTGCAAGCATTCTTCGCACGCTTCAACTTGTACAGCGCGTCGCGCATTGCGGAAGCACCACCGCTGAAAGTGGTGCAGCAGCGCGTGGCGCTGCACGACGAAGAGCACGCAGAGCTACTGCATGCCATCGAGACGGACAACTTGGTGGCGATTGCTGACGCCATTGCAGACAACATCTACGCGCACATCGGCACGGCGTTGGTGTACGGCATTCCCATTGACCGTGTGTTCATGGAAGTGCATGTCACCAACATGACAAAGGCGTTGCCGCTGGTTGAAGGCAAACCAACGAAACCTCCTAAGTGGCACCCACCGCATATCGCTCGCGCATTGGTCGAGGCTGAACAAGCCAAGCACACGCAGCAATAAGGAGACGCACGCATGCACAGAATCTACCTCGCCACCGGATTGATACCGCTGCCGGTGGAGCCTACTTACTACACGTTTTTTCCTAACCCTCGCAGGTGGAAAGCGGAAAGCGGTACAGAGTCGGCGCATGAGATTGCGCGTTGCACGCTACGTGGTAATCACCTGTACGCGTACGACTGGTTCTGCGATTGGGATTTGCGCGTGTACAAGCGCGGTGCTGCCGAGCGGCAGTACACACAGATTCACAAAGGCGAAGACAGTACGTGGGGAATCTTCTGCCCGTACACCGGCATGCTTACCGGATACGGACCCACCGTTAAAGCCGCGTTGGAGAAATTCGCGCTGGCTGTACTGCGTCGTGGTGCGGAAGACGCTGCGGCACTTCTCATGCGGGAGTTGAAGAACGGTGTGCAGTCACCGCGCTTTGATTGGTCCACACCGTCAACGCTTCCCGCCATTCACAGCAGCATTGCGCACTCGTATCGAATAACGCTGCGCAATTACTCGAAAGGATTTTTCGATGTCGCATGAGTTTGCTGATCGTCGCAAGAAGAACGTACGCGTTCGTGTCAGCGCGTTTGCCGTCAACTTCGTGAACGCTTACGTGCGGGAGCGCCAGTTGACTGACGTACAGGAGGAATGGTTCTCCGACGCGTTGGACGCGGTACTGCACGACATGTACAACCGCCTGCGCCCCGCGATGCCTGTGCGAGACAACCGCCCTTGGTGGGTAAAGCGACTGCGCAGATGGTTCCGTTAGACCTACGCGTTATCGCACAGCGCACGCGTTACGGTGTGATATACGCTGACCCGGCGTGGCAGTACACGGACAAGGCGGCAGCAGGGCAACGCGGAGCGTGCTTTAAATACGCCACGCTGCCCGTACACGCGATTAAAGCGCTGCCGGTGCAAGAAGTTACTGCCAACGACTGTGCGTGCTTCCTATGGGCAACGTCGCCGTTTTTACGAGAAGCGTTGGACGTGCTCGACGCGTGGGGGTTCACGTACAAGACCGTGGCGTTCGTGTGGGTGAAGACCACGCGCCACGGGAAGCTGTTCATGGGAATGGGAAACTGGACACGCGCCAACGCCGAAGTATGTTTGCTTGGTGTGAAAGGAAAGCCACGTCGCGTGCATTGCGGAGTGCGCCAAGTGTTGCTGTCCCCACGCCGCGAACACAGCCGAAAGCCTGACGAGGTGCGCACGTACATACGCGCCTTGCTGGGCGACGTACCAGCCATTGAATTATTCGGGCGGCACGTTGTGCCCGGATGGGACGTTTGGGGTGATGCACCGAACGTCATTCTTGCGCAGACACACAAAGTGCTTGCCACCCGGCACGCAGCGTGTGTATGCTGAACACAGACGGATTCGACTGACACTTTAATCGTTGCCCCCTCACAGCACGCCACCCGTGTCTGCTGCGGTCTCTCTGCCGCACACTTCCCCGTAGCAGACAACCTTTCGCTTGATTCGTGCCGGTGCGTTCTCCCTCCGGTACGTGCGCTGTGCGGTCTGATGTTTCCCCCACTCACGTCGCATCAGACTTACGCGCACCTTGCGTCCTCAGCGCAAGTTATGAATCGTGCCCCAAGCGAAAGGTATGCGGGTGGCGTGCATTTATGTCGCAAACAAGCAAAGCATCGGCTATACTGACAAACGGAGTTCAAACGTTTAAGGATGCTTTGCCGTGGCACGTTCAATAAAAAAACTCAAAGAAACTGACATCCCGAAACACATCGCAGATGGTATTCGCGCGTTGGCTAAAAACGCCAAAGCGGTTGCGGTGGACGAGAAGGTTTCGCGCAAAGAAACGCATCGTGGTTCTGCGCGTGCGCGTGTGCTCGGCATCACCACAGGCGAAGGTAGATTCGTGTCGGCACCGACGCTGGCACGCAACGGATACGCCGTGGAACACAGCGACGGTGAATACGCCGTGCGCATTGCGAAAGCGATGCAGGAAGGCGACCCGGTAGCGCTGGCGGACATTCAACGCGAAATTACGGAAGACCTCAATCCAAGCAACACGTCGCGTTACAAGACCGTACCGCCACCGTGGAACTTCGACCTGATGGTTGATCTTCTCACGCTGAACACCACGCACGCCGCGTGTATCGAAACGGTTGCGTGCGATTACGCGTACAGTCCGTGGGAGTTGTGTACGCACGAATGGGCGAAAACAAACGTACCGGAGGCGGAATTGGCGCAGGCGAAGCGCGAAGTGGAGGCATTCATCAAGACAGCGGCGTTGAACCGCTCCTTGCAGAACCTTTGCCGCGACGTGTCGATTGACTACGGTGCGCTCGGCAGCGGCGGATTCGAGATACTTCGTGACCGACGTGGGTTCATCGGAGGTGTGAACTACATTCCGTTCAACACCATGCGCGTGCTGCGCAAAGACTTCGCACAGCGCACCGGCGCAAAGTACCTGCAACAGCGCTTCCAGAAAACAGCGTATTTCGTTGAGCTGAATGCGCATGTGAAATACACAGACCGTAACGGCGTACCGTTCGACCCGGTTACGGCACCGGTTGAAGACTTCCCAGCGTACGCACAACGTGCGGCCCATGTACGCTACACGGACACGTTCACGCACCACCGCAACGCGGAAGAGACGGTGCGGCTGGAAGACGCCGCCAATGAGTTTGTCATGCTCGCGCGTCCGCCGTTCACGCTGTCCACCATCTACGGCACTCCTGCTGGTTACACTGCGATCAACAGCATGCGTGCGCAAGTCAAGATCGACGAGTTCAACATGCAGTTCTTTGCATCGAAAGGTGTACCGCAATTTGCTGTGGTGTTTTCCAACCTCGCAAAGCCAAGCGATGAAGAAGACCCGTCTGTTACGGACGACGAGATTGAGCAAATGTCTCCAAGCCAAGCGGCGCAGTTGGAGCAGCAGATCGAACTGTTCTTCCGCAACAAGTTGGCGGAGAGCGACCGCAGCGTACTGATGCTCGAACTGTACGGCGATACCAAGGTTAAGTTCGAGAAGCTCAACAACAATAAGTTCGAGGCGTCGTTCGCTGAATACGAGAAGCGCAACTACGAGAAGGTTCGCTTGGCACACCGCGTACCGAATGCGGCGATTGGTGTTGAAGGTGAGAATGCAGGACTTGGCGGCACGCGCGACCTTGCGCAGATGCAGCGCTACCATGAGCACATCGTACGTCCGGGACAAGCGATGTGGGAAGACGTGATCAACACGCTCATTCGCTGCGGTCTGATGATTCCCTACTTCAAATTCGAGTTCAAGCCGGTCAACAAGGAGGAAGAAGCAGCCGAACGTGTTGCCGCACGCGAAGAGTTTTTGGCAGGTGGCATCTTGTTGAACGAATACCGTGAACGCATTGGGCGCGAACCGTTACCAGAAAACGTTGGCAACGTCTTCTTCGTTCCGTCTGGTCGCGTTGCGGTGGCTGCTGGTACTGCAATGGACCCACGCTACGCCGTGGCAAACGCACTGACACACGAACGCGAATTGCGCCGTACGCTTTCCGGTTCGTATGATGACGAAGAAGACCTTTCGCTGTCGTAACGACGGCACACCAAACCATAAGGATGAAGAAAATGCCTCGCAAGAAAACTGCACCCGCTCCGAAGAAAGCCAAGAAGACTACCACTGCCGCAGCACCGCCTGTGGTGCAGGGCGACGACGAGGAAGCGCTAACGCTTGCGTCTGTGCCCACTCCTGCGGCTGCACCTACCGAAGTTGATGTTACGCCGTCGTTGCTCGCCACGAACCTCAACGACACGTTCTCCGCGTACGTGCTCGGTCGCCACACCGTCAACACCGTACATGCGCGTCTGCCGGAAGTGCTTTCCAGCGACAATCTGATCGCGCGTGTCAAGAGCATGCTCGTCTCCGCCGCAGACCTTGCGGTGTACCACGGTTACGACAAGTATTCGCGTGGACTGCAAGGCGATTGCTACATCGGTGAAGTTGTCTGGTCGCAAAGCGACAAGCATCCTGTCGGTTCGTTCGTTGCGTGTCAGCAGCCGCTCGGTATTGCACCGTACGTGGTGGTTCCGCTGGCGCAAGCGCAAGCCATCCCCACGCTGCACAGCAAGTTCCTGTCGGCACCGTTTGCGTTCTGCGCGATGGCGGTGTTTGAAGCGCTGGCAATCTACCGCACGTTGACGCAGAAGGTACACACAGAGTCTGCGCTTGCCGTTGGCACCACGGCGCACGCGTCGTTGATTGCGCAGCTACACAAAGGCGCACAGCAATTCACCGGGCACAAGTTTTCTCTGCTCAATGGGCAGCAGTTCGACATCGTGTACGACTGCCGAATCAACGTTGACGTGGTGAACGCTGCTCGCTTGGTGAAACCCGGTGGCGTGTACGTGCAGGTCGTTCCCGGTACGCACGGCGTTGCTGGCACCGGCACACACACGCACGGCGACAACGAGCAAATCACCTGCGTATATCCCACGTACGATACCGCGCGGTTCGCGGAGTACAACGAAGCGTACGGGCAATCGCCGGAGACGGCGCAGTTGCTGGAAGCGTACGCAGTGCCTGCAACGCCCGCCACTCTTGCCTCTGCTCTTGGCGCACGCAACGCACTGGTGCGGCTGTCGTTCTAACGCGCATTGCGCGTGAGGGGTTTTCACCATGAGTATGAATGCACGCCTGCTCGCGCAGGTATCGACGCAATTTGTCGGGCTGCACCGTTGGCCCGACGCTCCGCCAAACGTGTACTTCCTCGCCTACCCGCATCGTCATCGTTTCCTTGTGCGCGTTGACGTGCCACAACTGCACGACAACCGAGACGTTGAGTACCTTACGTTGCAGGCCGCCGTTGAAAGCGTCGTTGCAACGTTACCGCACACGCGCCGCGACGACCTTGTGGTCTGTCCCGACTACGGTACGTTGTCGTGCGAACAAATGGCGCGTCACATTGGGCACACCCTGCGTGCCCGGTTCGGCTTCTCCACGCTGGTCTGCGCTGTATCGGAGGATGGAGAAAACGGCGCAAGCGTCGTGGTGACACGGGGGGATGACGCATGAAGCGGCATATTTACTTTGTGCCACTAGAGTTGCTGCCCAGCAGATACACCGTAGAAATGCGTACGTGGGTCTGTGACGCGTTGAATCGCCTCTCTGCGCACGTAGACTGGTCTATGGTCGTACCTGCGCACGAAGCCCAGCAGAGCATCGCACACGGCCAGTTCTTAGACAGCGCCAACTCGAATGCGTACAAGGCGCAGCAACTTCAAGTCATTTGCCAGATGTTCGCAGCCGGAACAGTAAACCCCGGTAGCGTTTTTTTGTTTGGCGACTTTTGGTTTCCGGGTGTCGAAATGGTTCGTATGTTGGCAGACCTGCACGGCGTGCAAGTTACGCTGGTCGGTTGGGACTACGCCGGTATGGCGGACCCCCACGATTACTACGCAAAGACTCTTGGTGCGTGGGCCGGTACGTACGAGCGCCTGCTGGTGACACAGGTGTTCGATGTACTGGCGGTTGGAAGTCGCGCACACAAACAGCAAATCGAAGAGTTCGTTGGGCACCCGTTGCCGCATGTGCAACCGTACGGACTGGCGTGGGATTCCTCGCACATTGCACCTGCACGCGAACGTGTGAAGCGCGTGGTCTTTCCCCACCGCTTCGCGGCAGAAAAACAACCAACGTTGTTCATCGCCGCAGCAGACGCATTACACACTCGCTACCCCGAATGGACGTTTGAAATCTGCACCAACCGTGATCAGGCTCCGGACCTGTCTACGTCCTGCGTGCGCTACGTGGTCCACGCAACGAAGCAAGACTACTTCGACTACATCAGTGCGTCGGCAATCGTGGTTAGTTGCGCGTTACAAGAAACGTTTGGCTACGCAATACAAGAAGCCATCGCTGGCGGTTGTTGTGTGCTCGCACCACGCCGTGCGTCGTATCCAGAAATGCTGTGCAACGACGACCGCTTTTTGTACGCGACAGACGCAGACTTTGTAGGCGCACTGGAAGTCGCTATGCAGAATCCTGTTGCGGTGCCGCGCAGCTACACAGAGCGCCGTCACATGGGCGTGGATGCGTTACTTGCGCAGGCGCTGCACATCGCAGAAACCAAGGAGTACGCTAAGTGCTGAACCTACAGGACCACCTAAACAACTTACCGGCGTTCACGCACGCTGCTATTGACCCCGCAACCTTTGCAGCGGAACTGAACGCTACCTGCTCTACAGTGCAAATGCAGGAGCAGCCTCGCCTGTACCAAATCGAAACCACCAGCGTATGCAATTTGGCCTGCCCGTTTTGCCCGCGCACGTTTGACCTACGCAAAAACAAACAGCGCAGTCTGACGGAGTACATGCCTCTGGATAAGTTTTTGCACTTGCTGGATCAGATGCCTTGGCTGCGCAGTATTGAGCTATTTCATTTCGGTGAGCCGTTCATGCACAAAGACTTCGAGAAGTACGTGCAGGCGTGCTCTGACCGCGACATCTACACCGTTGTCGCCAGCAACCTTTTACCTGCCACGCCGGAAAAGGTGGACGCAGTGTTCGCAGCGGGACTGCGCTTTCTCGTTATGGACATCGACAGCCTGCGCCCTGACAAGTACGCCGCCATGCGCGTGAACGGTACACTCGACAGATTGAAAGAGCGGGTGCTGTACATCTTGAACCACTCTGCGCGTCCCTACTGCGTTGCGCAGACCATCAACGTAGACGGTGTGCCGGAGTACACATGGGAAGAGCTGCTCGCGTGGACAGACGGAGCGGCACCGGACGAACTGCGGTATAAGTTTCTCGATAGCTTTAGAAACGGAGCCTGCGAAAAGCAAGGGCTTCAAGGTGACGATCTGTGCCGAGAACCTTTCTACGGGTTTTCGGTTCACGTCAACGGTAACGTTGTACCGTGCGACCGCGATTGGGCGGGGGAGAATGTCATGGGCAATGTGTTCGAGACTCCGATACTCGACATCTGGAACGGCGCTAAGTTTACAGCGTTTCGTGAGCGCATGCGCTCGGCGGACAAGCCAGACATGTGCCGCAAATGCGCAGAAGGGCGACTGTTCAACGCGCGGTCTCAGCCTCACATTCAGGTAAACATGTTTAAAGGCGAGGCGTTAGACGCATGAAGATATATGCAGCGGCATTCGAGGACACGTTCACACACCACATAGTCGCTGCCGGTGTGCCTAGCAATATCTTCGTGTCCTTCATGATGATGACGCCAGCGACAGTGCGCACGTTAGAAACGGCGAAGCGCTTAGGCATTGCAGTGATCATTGACTCTGGCGCTCACTCATTCTTTTCGGGCAGTGGCGGTAAGGTTGCGCACGCGACAGCAGTTACACGCTCTGCGGTAAAAGAAAGCCCTAGTCGATTCTTCGCTCGCTACTTGGCGTTCTGCCGAGAGCACGCCGGGTTGTTCAACTACTTCGCTGAACTTGACGTAGGCGAGTTGGTCGGGCAGAAGACCGTGGAGAACTGGCGGCGGCACATAGAGAAAGCAGGTTTGGCTGCGCAGTGTCTACCTGTATTCCATCCTGCGTGCGACACCGAAAAAACGTTTTTTGACAAGTGCGGTGCATGGCCTAGCCACTACATCGGCGTCGAAGGATTGCGTCACGGTAAACCGAATCTAGACTACGTGCGCTTCGTGCGGCAGGCGTACGACTTAGGCGTACGCGTACACGGGTTCGCGATGGTGCGGCGTAAATGGTTAGACGCCGTGCCGTTCTACAGTGTTGACTCCGCAGGATGGAAGGCGGCGTTCATGTACGGTAAAGCTATGAGTCGAATCAGAAACGGCGTGTCGTCGGGTGTCCTGCTCGGTGGTACGTACTCACAAGACACTGCACGGTTGGCGCTGAACGGCATTGACGTTGCCACAGCGATTCGTACTGACATCACCAACCCGGCTGTTTGCGTAGAACGCGCGAAGCCCCCGCTTGACGCGTTGCGACATTTACAAGATCACTATACGCGCCTGTGGCGTAAGCGCGGCGTAGATTGGGACGCCTGCACGAAAGGACTGGTACCGTGAAACAAACTGTGAACAGCATTGTGAACGTGTCGATGGACTCTGTTATAGAGGCGGACTGGAACTACAAAGTCTCCGGTTCGCCTGACGACATCAAGCGCCTTGCTGAATCCATTAAGCACGACAAGAGTGCCGGTGTGCCTGCTGTGCGGGAGGTAGTAACCAACGGTAAGACGGTATACGAATTCATCGACGGTAATCACCGCTTGGCTGCGCTGCGCTTGCTCGGTGCGCGGAACGTGACAGTAGAAAACTTCGGGCCTATCACCAAAGCCGAGGCTGTGACGATAGCGCGACGCCGCAACCATTCTTGGTTTGAGGAAGATGCGTTGGCGCTGGCCGAGTTGTACAAAGACGTGGTGCTGCCTGAAATTCCCGCAGCGTCACTGGCAACCTTTATGCCGGAAACGGTCAACGACATCGACAACATTGTGCGCCTACTTGATGCGCCGTGGCGCGACACCAAACAACCTGTGCAGGCAAAGGCAGCAAACAAAGCGGCGGCAGGTATAACGCTTACGAAGAAGACTTTGAAGCTGTTGAAGACTAACAGAGCCGCGCTGCTGGCAGAGTTTAAGGTAGACTCTTTACCAGCCTTGCTGGAAGTGGTGGTTGAACGAGCCTGCGCTGGCCTAACTGACGAGGAAGAACTGTAATGTCACAAATCACTTGCACGCGTCGTCTAACCTTTTGCGCTGGGCACAGGGTGCTTGGACACGAAAACAAATGCGCACACCTGCACGGGCACAACTACGTTGTCGAAGTCACAGCACGCAGTGCCGACACGGTGGACGAGCTTGGTCGCGTGATCGACTTCTCTGTCATCAAAGCCATGCTCGGCAATTGGTTGGACACCAACTTCGACCACGGCTTCATCTTGCATGAGCAAGACACGGCGAACATCGAATACCTGTCGAACCTTATCGTGCGCCCGGAAGAAAACTTCGCGCACCTGCAACTGGCGCCGGTGCGGCAGAAGTTGTTCGTGCTACCGGTGAATCCAACCGCAGAGAACATTGCGCATTACCTGCTGCACACGGTGTGCCCGCTGCTATTCGGTTCTTCCGGTGTGCAGATTATCAAGGTGCGTGTTCACGAAACCGAAAACTGTTACGCAGACGCGGAGTTGTAAGATGCAAACGTACACCATCAACGAAATTTTCTACAGCGTGCAAGGCGAGGGGAAGCGTGCCGGTACGCCCAATGTGTTCGTGCGCTTCTCCGGCTGCAACATGCAGTGCTCGATGCAGGAAGGTAAGCTGTCGCCGGGTGGGTTCGACTGCGACACGGAGTTCGTGTCGGGACGTAGGCTCACCGCGCAGCAGATTGTGGAGGAAGCGCGAACGCTTTCGCCCGCCTGTAATTGGATCATTCTCACCGGCGGTGAACCCGGTTTGCAGGTGGACGCCGCGCTTTGCGACTTCCTGCACAACGCCGGGTACAGCCTTGCAATCGAAACCAACGGAAGCGTTGAGCTGCCGAAACGTGTTGATGCTGCGCAAAGCGTTGCCGACTATTTGATAGACTGGATCACGGTAAGCCCGAAAGTTGCAGAGCACGCCGTGCGTCAGTGCTTTGCGCACGAAGTGAAGTACGTGCGCGGGCACGGGCAAGGTGTGCCGCGCCCTGTGTGCGAAGCCCTGCACTACCTTATCTCGCCTGCCTTCTACGGGGCAACGCTTGACACGCGTGCCCTGGAATGGTGTACGCAGATGGTCTTGCAGAATCCGAAATGGGAATTGACGGTGCAGCAGCACAAACTATGGAAGGTTCGATGATGCAGATGCGGGCAATGACATACACACTGGCGTTCGATCACGCGAAGCGTCTAGGTGAACGCATCTTGGCCGCGCACACGGGCGGCGACCCGGTGTACGTGTACGGTGTACCCACAGGTGGCGCATGTGTGGCACTCATGCTTGCGCAGTTGTTTCCGCGTTTGTGCGTGGTAGGTGCGCCGTGTCAAGGTTGCGTTGTGGTAGACGACATCGTGGATAGCGGCGCAACGCGCGAGCGTTATGCCGACTACGCCTTCGACGCGTTGGTGTACTCGAAGCGCAACGCTTATTGCCCCGCCACCGTGACGGACGCAGACGTGGTGACGGAGTGGGTACAGTTTCCGTGGGAGCATGTGGACGCACCACCCGTGGATAACGTGCGCAGGCTGTTGCAATACATTGGCGAAGACCCGCAACGTGAAGGTCTGCTGGACACACCCGCGCGTGTTGTGAAGGCGCTCCGCGAAATGACGTGTGGTTACGGCATCGATCCGAAGCAAGTGCTGTCCACGATGTTCTCCGAAAGCGCAGACGAATTGGTACTGCTGCGCAACATTCCGTTCGTGTCATTGTGCGAGCACCACATGCTGCCCTTTCACGGCGTTGCGCATGTCGCGTACCTTCCCGGCGAGCGCGTGGTCGGGTTGAGCAAACTCGCACGGCTTGTTGATTGCTTTGCAAAGCGCTTGCAGATTCAAGAACGCATGACGCACGAAATCACCACAGCGCTGATGGCGCACCTGAACCCACGCGGTGCCGCTGCGATTGTGATCGCGCACCATTCGTGCATGAGCTGTCGCGGTGTGCAGAAGTCGGGTACGGAAATGATTACGTCGTCCATGCTTGGCGACTTTAGAACGTGTACCGCGCTGCGGCAAGAACTTTTGAGCGTGATCAACCTGCAAGGGAAATAACGTGGCAACGTTGACCGACGCGGACAAGAAGCGGATAGAGGCGCAGGTACGTTCGGCGTATCAGCGCCCTCCGTATTTTGCCGCAGGTGTCAGTACGCGAAAACAAGCGAACGCGCTGAACGCTCGCATACGCGTTGCCATGTACCACGCGTTCGCTGAACGTGACGCCATTGCAGACCGCTTAGTCGAAACACTTGCTACCGACGTTGCACCGGTAATGAAACGCACCGTGCAGCGATTGATCGCAGACCGCATCGTGCTGGAACACGCACGCAAAGCAGAGCGCCTTGCAACAGACTTGCGCAAGTACAAGTCAGAGCCTGTCGCGGAAACTACGCAAGCAATTCGGGCGCACCTCGCAAAACGTCCGGAGATACTGCGCGACGTACGCGAAGACATCAGCCGCACGGTTGGAAAAGAAAACGTTGATTGGTTGGAACTGCGTGCGTCTATTCCGGCTGCACTCGCATTGCAGCACTACACGGCAACCAAGGCGCTGCATACAGTGCCGATCAGCAAGACTCTGTTGGAGGTAGCGGACCTTCTCTTGGCGGGTACGCTTTACAAAAGCACCGGTGCGGCACCGTTGGATGCGTTTGATTGGTTTACCGCACGCACCATAATTGCGCAGTACCCGGAAGTAGGCGAAGCGATTCAAGAACGCACCAACATGATTACGTTGCCGGGGTTCACCTCGTCCATGTTCGAGGAAGTGCGCGACGAGTTCCGCGACCAGTTGTACTTGCGTGCTGCGGGTGGCAAAGGTGCGGAGGCGCTAGCATCCGAACTGTCGAACAAGCTGCTGGCAGTGGACCCCAATATACCCAAGTCGAAGTTCATGTTGTGGGCACGCACCGAAGGTGCCGTTGTGCAAAATGACGCCATGATGAAACTTGGTGAGCGCGGTGGTCTCAACGGTAAACAGTGGTACGCCATTCTCGACGAGGTGACGCGCGACGCACACGTTCTCAATCACAACGCAGGTGTCATTCCCATGTCTGCAACGTTTCCTGACGGCAGCACAGACGGTGGTAGCGGCAGCAAGTCGCCGTTCAACTGTCGCTGCGCTGTTGGACCTGCGTTGCTGCCCGGTAGCATTCCGCGCCTTGCGATACCGGATGACGACGAAGAGCCAGCAAAGGCACCGCCTGTAGGTCCGCCACCTTCTGTTGCTCCTGTCGCACCGGCAAAGCCGAAGCCTGCACCGGTGGCGAAACCGAAAACACCAAAGGCACCGAAAGTCAAACAGACGCCTACGCCTAAAGCGCCTACTAAAATTTCACCCGCTAAACCACAGCGCACCGTACAGCCGCCAACGAGTAGACAAGACTTTGTTGACGCCGTTGCCGATTTTCAGGCAGCGCTTACGCCTGCGCAACTGGATGCTCTCGAATATTACACGTCAACGGCGCATACGGATATGAACGCATACTTACGTGGCACGTACACAAAAGACAACGCTGTGCGTAGCATCGAGTGGGTGCGCGAAAAAAATACGCACATGCTATCAATATTCGATGACGCGCCTGTGTTCGCAAAAGACGCACAGGTGTATCGCGGCGTGCCGTTAGACCCGCAGACAACGTGGGGGCGGGCGCAACTAGAAGCGTTCAAATCTGGCCGTGCGGTAGGTGCGTATGTAGAAGACCTCGGTTTTACGTCAACGTCTCTTGAACGCGACGTGGCTCAAACGTTTGCAGGCAATAAGCAGTCTGTGCTGTACGTGATCGATGTACCGGCAGGCACGCCTGCGGTACTGGCAAGCGATTTAGAGTTGGAAGTTCTTCTGCGTCCGGGGTCACGCTATTTGATTTCTGATGTTGTAGAGGCAGCGCCGAATCGTTTTACGGTGTATCTAAAACCAGACGCAGAACTTGCTTCTGCCGTGCAACCTACACCGTTCCTGCGCACGGCAGAGTCACCTATGCTTGATTACAATACGTTTGACAGAGCCAGAGCCACGGCGCATAGCAGCATGTCGGCGGAAGCGAAGGCGGCGCTAGACCGGTATTTGAGTCGAGACAATACGTACGAAGACATGAACAATATGCTGCGATACGGAAAGGTGTCGAACCCCTTCTACAAGGAAGAAAAGCTACAGGCGATTCGAGATGCCAACGCAACATTGCGAGCAGAAATACAGGCGTCTACTGGTCTACAAGAAGACTCCCTGTTATTCAGAGGCGCGTACTGGAAAGACGAAAATGATCCAGAAATCGCACAACTGCTAGGAGCGCTTAAAGAACGCCGCGCGGTTGGTACCGTAATCAGCGACGAAGGTTTCATGTCAACAACTGTTGACCAATCCCGCGCACTTACCTACGGTTCGTTCACCGCAGGTGAAACGACATATGCTAAGCCCGGAGTGTCCATACTGTATGAGATTGACGCACCGAAAGGAACCAAGTTCGTATACGGTACTACATTCGAGCGCGAACTGATATTGGAACCGGGCGCAAAATATCGCATCACCAACGTACTCGAAACCGCGCCTAACGAATACGTCTTACGCGTGGTGCCAGAGTAAGGAGACTTGTAATGCCTACGGATACCGGTAAAAGCAGATTCGTTGGAACGCCAGAAGAAATGACGCTTTCTCAATGCGCGTACTGTGTACACAAATTCAAAGGGCGCGCGGGGTGCAGCGCATTCGGGAACAAACCGATACCTAAACCGATTCTGCTCAACGAGTTTGATCACAAGAACGCATACACAGGCGACGGTGGGGTACGCTTTAAGCGTGCGTGATTGACGTTGCGCGTCTTTGCACCTTGTGCTATGCTGAAAGAAATAAAGTAACGTCTTCGCGTGAACCGCGAATGAACCGACGAGGATACCAACCAAATGAGCACGCTGTTCGATACGCCGGTAGACGCGCTGGAAGATCGTGCGAATTTTCAAAGCGACGACGCGTGCTACTCCGTGCGCTACGTCGAAACGGAAATGACGAAAGACCAAGGCGTGTTTGTGCGCGGCTTCGCCAGCACGAACTCGAAAGACCGCCACGGTCACGTCATCAACCCGGCGCTGTTCTCGTTGCACGAATACCGCAAGAATCCGCAGGTGTGGGTGAACCACAAACTGTACTTGGACGAGTTCGGCAACGGGCACGCGGTAGGCAAGACAGTTGAGATTCACGCGGTGCGCGTTGCGAACATCAACGACGCCACGAAGCGCATGGACCTTTACAGCCTTGAAACCTCGGAACTGGTACGCGCTGGCGTACCCACCGAAGGTCTGCTTGTGAAGAACGACCTGCGCGGGCTTTGGGTAGTGTGTCACGTCACGCACCCGGCTGTCGTCGCGGACGTTATGAACAAAGAACTGAACGCGTTTTCGTGGAGCGGCACCGTGTACTCCAAGCCGAACGGTCAGCACGCCGTGTACGACCTGCACGAAATTTCGCTGGTGCATTTGCCCGCGAATGCGTGGGCGCTGTTTCAGATCGGTAAGTCACTGTACACTGAACAGCAAGACCTTGCCACCAACACACCTGTCACTCTCTGCATCGAACTCGATGCAGTAAAAGCGTTACTCACCAATGGTGTTCACAATCGCCCGGACAGCGAAGAGGACACCCTACAGAAAGGAGGTGAAACTGTGGACGAACCGAAACTTGAGGACGTGCTGAAAACGTTGACCGATGTTGGTGCCGCCGTCAAAGGCGTGAGCGACCAGCTTGCTGCGGTGGATTCTCGAATCTCCGCACTGGAAGCGTCGGCAACGAAGGCTGCAACCGAAACCCCTGTCGCACCCGTCGAACCGGTAGCTCCCGCTGCCGCAACGGAAACGGACGCGAGCAAGTCTGCCTCTGCGGAAGGAGGCAACACCGAACTGGTGCAGACGCTTTCCAAGTTGGCCGATACCACGTCGAAGGCGCTCGAAAACTTCACGTCGCTTGCAAAGCGCGTTGAAGCGCTCGAAACGCAGACCGTCGCCAGCAAAGGCGCAACGGACGACGAGGAACCGACCGAAGAGGAAGTGCGTAAGGCACTGCACAGCCTGACGCCGGAAGAGCGTCGTGCCATCGACAAGCGTCTGCTTGCAAACAGCATGGTGCCGAAGACCGCTGCCAGCCGCGTGGCGGTCTAACGCACGCAGCAGCAACGACGCTTTGCACCGCGAAAAATTTCACTGCAAAGGAGGTGAAAAAATGACCGAACAAGAGAAACTCATGTACAAGCTGATGCGCGAACTGCGCGGCGAGTCTCTGTCGAAGGCTGCTTTTGCAACCGGCGACATGCCCGCAGGCAGCATCAAGCGTGCTGACGCTGACCGCTTCATCAACCTCATGGTGGACCAGTCCACCCTGTTGAAAGCCATCCGCGTCGTGCGCACCGACTCGCCCAGCGGTACGTTCAGCAAGTTGGACGTATCCGGTCCTGTCACGCGTATCGCAGCGCAGGGAACTGATCCTTCCGACACGCGCAAGCCCACCAATACGGTGGTGTCTTACGCCGTCGCCAAGACCATTTCCTGCCTCGACATCACCGGCGAAGTGATGGAAGACAACCCGGAAGGCGAAAGCGGAAAGAACACGATCCTCGATGCGATGCTGATGCAGATCGGCAACGACATGGAGCAGCTTGCCATCGAAGGCGATTCGTCCATTTCCGGTACGTCCGACGAGGAACTTCTGCTCAAGGCCAACGACGGCTTCCTCAAGCTGACCGCCAGTGGTACTGGCGCACATCAGGTTGACGCGGCTGGCGATGCGCCGTCCACGCAGCTTCTGAAAGCGATGCTCAAGAAACTGCCGACGCGCTACCGCCGCGACAAGAACAAGCTGCGCTGGATCATGAGCGAGAACACCGCGCTGGTTCTCAGTCAGCAACTCACCAACGCCGGTAATGCGAACGCGTTTCGCTCCGCGCTTGGCGACAGCACGCTGGTTGACGGCGGACTGCCGAAGATTCACGGTATCTCGCCGCTTATCGTGCCGCTTATGCCGGAAGACCTCACCATCGACGGCACGTCCGGCGATGCGGGTGCGGCAATCTGGTTGTGCGACCCGATGAACCTGATCTATGTCGTTCTGCGCGACCTCGCCGTGGAGTGGATGCGTCAGCCCCGCAAGGACACTGACGAAGCCACGATCACGATGCGTACGGACTTCTGCGTCGAGAACACCGACGCGGTGGTTCGCGCGATGAACGTCAATCTCGAAGACGACGCTGCCTACTACGGCGTGTCTGCGTAAGCAGTCCCGTTCGTAGTGCGCAGTCTTTACACATGAGGATGAAATTTTTATGTCTTCGCTTGTACCCGTTGTTCTTTGCAAAGGCACGGAGTACACGGTTGACGGCGTGATTTACCAAGTGAACACGCCAGCGTATGTGAGCCAAGACGTAGCGAAGCGCCTCCTTGATACGAGGCGCTTTCGCCGTTTAAGCGACTACACAACCGCGCACTCCGCAGCCCTGCCTTCCCTACCGATGTTTGAGCAGCGTCTCGGTTCTCCCGATCATGTAAAAAACTCGCTGGGCACCGACGACCTTTCCAACAAACGCGTCTTGCTGCGCCGTACCGGTGCGCTAGGGGATAGCGTTTTCGTTGCGCAAGTAGGCGCGTTCTTGAAAGAACGTTTTCCGTCCATGTACTTGGCACTCGCTGTGCAACCTCATTGGGTGCCGTTGGTTTCCATGTACGCACACATCGACGCCGTGCTTACCGTGAACGACGCGTGTCAGCACGCGGTGGTGTGCGCGTTCGACTACATCATCGAGTTTGCCGACACCATCGAAACGCCGGAGGCTTTGAAACGCGATTACTATGCGGCTCACTTCGTGCGTGCTGGGTTAAATGAAGCCGACCTGACTCTAGGTATACCCCAAGCGGTTCTACGCAGTGGTGACGCACAGAGCAACATGCGTCTTGCGCTGGCAAAGCAGCTCATGAACAAGCACGGTCTCACCAGTGGCGAGTACGTACTGGTCGTGCGCGGCACAAGCAACGTGCTCAAGACGTGGGACGAGTACATTTTCAGCGAAGTTGTTTCCGGCTTGCTGAACGCAACGACATCCGACCGCGCGTACACGCATGTCGTGTCCATCGGCACAAAGAAAGATTCTGTGCGTTACCGCAGGCAAGGGTTCAGTTACGTGGAGTTCGACGACCTGCCGGTAGACATTGCCGGTGAGTTGGTAGCGAATGCCGCTTGCGTTATCGGTGGCGATACGGGATTCACACACTTTGCCGTGTCGCTAGGTGTGCCGGTTGTTTCGTACTGGCAGGCAACGTCACCAGAGCTTACGTTGCCGCACGCTCCGTGCAAAGACAAAGTGAAAGCGGTTGTCGCCAAGCAACCGTGCCATCCGTGCAACGTGCTGCGTCCGAGTTTCTGTGCGCATTTCGACGGCCAATTCCCAACGTGCGCACACAAAGTACCTGCTGCCGACGTGGTGTCGGCGGTGCAAGCGATGCTGTCACACGTCACCGGAACCTTGCACGTACACAGTGCGCGTCGCACCGGTATGCTTACCACAATTGAAGCGCGTCGTGTGTTCGACACCGGCTTGATGCGCGTGGCGATCATCATGGACGATTGCGACCGTTATACGGGTGGCGGCTTTTACATGTGGTCGTTGGCAATGCTGTTCGCAACGCGCCCTGAAATCTTGGTGTGCGTGTTGAGCAAGACGCGCAAGTTTGTCTACGCCAACGACGAACCGGTACCGCCCAACGTTTTGCTTATTCATGACGCCACGCGCGAACTGCTGTTCGGTGTGAACAAACTGGCATTTGACATTGTAATCGGGCACCCGCACTTGAGCGGTATCGACGCCGTGACGTATGCGCAGCAGAACCCAACAGCGAAAAGCATCCTCACGATTTACGAGACACCGGAGTACATTCGGAAGTATCGTGCTGGACGTGACGGCGAAGAACCGTTCTGGAACGAGTACAAGGCAGCGCTGCGACAAGCATCTGTCATCTTCACTATTTCGCGGGAGGTACACACGCACCTGAAAGCGTGGCTGGAAGAGAACGGCGGTACGCACCCACCAATCGAGCGCATGTACCCAATGGTCAACGAGGTGATTGCCGACACGGTGGTAAAGCCCATCGTTGCGGAGCGTATCGCACGCGAAAACAAAACACGCTCCGTTGTGTTGATCGGTCGCAACGTGCGGTACAAAGGATGGAAAGACGCGCTCGAAACGTTTGTGAACAAGTTCGGCACCGGGTACTTCTCGCCGTCGAAGCCTTGCACTGTGTACGTACTTGGCGACAGCATGTCGTCACTTGTATCGAACGCACTGCTGCTGTGGGAAACGTACGGCATCCATGTGGTGTGCAAGGAGAACGTGTCGGAGGCGGAGAAATGGAAGCTGCTCACAGAAGCGCAGTTGGTAATTCATCCCAGCGATTTTGAAGGGTTCGGTATACCTGTGGCGGAGGCGTTGTTCGCAGGAACGCCTGTGCTGTGCAAACCGCTGCCGGTGTTCAAGGAAGCGTTCAACGACCATCCTTATTACTACACGGATCAAGAGTCGTACGTTCACGCGCTGCGCACAATCTTTTCCGCATGGGACGCACCGGAAGATGACCCCGGCAAAAGCTACCAACTTTTGCAGGACTACTTGATGGACGCGGTGATGTATTGCTCGCGCCGCTACTTGCGCGTGGTGCGGCGAATAAAGGCGCTTCCGCTATTGCTGAACCGGCACTTCAAAGCCGCGATGGAGGAAGCGCATAGCGGCATGGTTGCGTCGCGCTTCAACGGCGAGCCTTTGCGCGTTGCGATGGTTACGCCGTACAACAATCGCTGCGGTGTTGCTGAAACCACTCGCGCATTGCTGTCCGATTTGCGCTGTACACACAAGGTGTTCGCACCTACAGACAACATCGAAGAAGCCAGCACGCTTGTTCGCGCAGATGGTGCAAACGTCGTGCGTTGCTGGAAGCGCACGTTCACATCGTGCGGTGCGCTGGTAAATGAAATTACGTCATTTGGTGCCAGTGTTGTGCATGTGCAGCACGAATTTTCGTTGTACCGAAACTCGCAAGAGTTCTTCACGTTCTTACAGCGCGTGAAGATGCGACAAGCGAAGATAGTTGTAACACTGCACACCATACCGCTGGAACGCACGCCGTTCATTGCAGCGCTCGAAGAAATTGCGGATGCCATCGTTATCACAAAACCAAGCAATGCGGTGAACGCGCACGTTCTTCCTTTGGCTGTTGAGCGTCCGCTAATTACTGCAAGCAAGGCGGAATGTCGCGCACTGTATCCGCAACTGGACCCGGAAGCCTATGTCGTCGGAACATTCGGATTGTTTCAACCGCACAAAGGCATTCGTGCGTTTCTGAAAACGTTCCCTGACGTGAGTGCGCGTGTCGCCGGTAAACGCGTGCAGTATTTGGTGAGCGGGTTTTCCAACCTAACGCGTGACATGTATTACCGGGAAACACTGAACATGATGCAGGCGTACATCGACGCCGGTCATGTGGTGGTGTTGAACGATTATCCAGAGTTAGACGTAGTGCAGCAACGTATTCAAGCGTGCGATGCAATGGTGTATCAGCATGCACCGACGCCGCACGTTTCGTGCAGCGCGTCCATACGCTCTGCTTTGGCGATGCGCAAAGCAGTCGTCTGCACAGATGTCAACATGTTCAACGAGTTCACAACCGATCAAGTAATCAAAGTGCCGCACGTACAAGACAGCGGCGCAATGAACACTGCATTGGCGGACGCGCTGGTGCGTCTTGCCGACCCCAAAGCTCGCAAGCCTTACGAAAGCGCAGCGCGGCGATTCTCCACCGAGTATTCAGTGAAGAATTGCGCGGCTGCGCTGCTGAAATTGTACGGCGAACTTCTCGCACAAAAACCATAAGGATTTACACTATGCATGCACGAATTAAAATTGGCGTTGCTACCTACAACGACAGAGGGTTTCTTCCGTTGCTGCTGGAAAGTATTCGCCTGTATACCGTCATCGACGAGCCGTACGACTTGGTGGTGTGCGACGACGGCTCCACCGCATCGCTCAAGGAAGAGACACGCGCTGTGTGCGAGAAGTTCGGTGCCGTTCTGATCGAGCACCCGCACAACGCGGGTATCCCCACAACGTGGAACCACCTTGTGTACTCGCTCGATCACGCGGCGGAGATTATCGTTCTGCTGAACAACGACTTGCTGGTGCCGCCCGACTGGTTGAAGGTCGCTGTGCATTTCCTTGACGCCAACAAAGACAACCCGCACGTTGGGTCGATGTTCTGGAACCCGGTCAACCAAGTACCGATGGAAGCGATGCGCGGGTTCCTGCACACGCTTGAACACACCAGCTACGTCACAACGGACTCGCTCACCGGTAAGCCGCGCGACTTCACGGCAACGTCTCCGATGTCGAGTCGTCAAGGCGAAGGGCAGGGGCTTGGGCGCGTCATGTGCCCGTGCGGTTGCTGCTTTGCTTTTCGTAAAGAAGTGTTCGATCAGATCGGTCCCTTCAACGAGGAATATATTTCGTTTCACGAAGAGAGCGATTGGGGAACGCGTTGCGCGGCAGCCGGACGCGCTTCGTTTGGTTTTGCCTACCCACGTCCGTACCACGGCGTCGGTCAGACGTTTGCTGCCAACCCGGAACTGTCCGCGCACCACCGCATGCAGATGACGCGTCGCATGTATCGCCAACGATGGAACGTGCCGGAGGAGGTGCCCACGTCGTCGTATTTCGATTGGGTGAACCGGCAACTCATGCCGCAGATACCGCTGACGCGTTTGAAGTTTCTGTCGCCGGACTACACGCAGGCACCTGACGTGCGTCAGCGCGAGCACGGGCACGCGTTCAACGTACCGATGTTGGTCGAACGCGAAGGAGAGTTTTAACCATGAAGGACACAGCCAACATTCGCGTGTCAGAGCATTTTGATCACGCACCGTTGATCTTCGACGACGTGCAGCTTGCCGCTATGACCGCCAACATTTCCGGTGAAGTCATTCGGTACGTTCCCGGCTTTCGCTGGTGGGAGTGCGACGAAAGGCGTCGTATGAACATCCCGAACAACTACTGCGGACACGTCCAACGCGCGTGGAATTTCTACTGGTCCATTCGCTTGGGTTGCCAAGTCGGCAACGTGGTGCTTGGCATTGGCTGCGGAGGTGTTGGCGCACCCGGTGAACTGCCCACTGATAAGTTCTGCGGCGTGTCGCCGCACTTGGGGCGCTACTCCGACACCTACGCGCACTCGCACATGACAATGGACGCGGATGCAGAGTGGCCTTTCCACGACAACAAATTCGGAGGTGTGGTGTTCAACCACAGCTTCGAGCATCTGGCAAATCAAGACCACGCGCTGCGCGAAGCGCTACGCGTTACACGGCAAGGCGGTGCAGTGTGCATCTTGCAGCCGTGCATGGCCTACAATCGACGCGGAACCATCGACCCGACTCATACTCAAGAATGGGGCGCGGACGCGTTCTTGAGGCACGTAGTCGCATTGTGCAACGCGGGAACACTCGGTGCCGTACGTGTGATTACGCATAACATACTGGACACCGCGTTCAGCTTTGAAACGGTACTCGAAAAGCTCTAAGGAAACTGCCAATGAACGTGCTATTCCTAAACCACTCGGAAAGCGATTACGGCGGAGCGTTTTTGTACAACGGTTTGTGCAATGTGTTCGGTGCGCGGAAAGTGTACGACTACCCGTTGAAGAAATCGTACCACGGTGAAACGCACCACTACTCGCTACCAAACATCACCAACGGTTGTACAGCGCCGCTGCCGTGGATGCCTGCGCATCCGGTTGCGTGGGGTAGCGACTGCTCGCTGGACACGGCGTGCATACGCACACAAATTTCTAAGCACTTTTTCTCTCTCGTGGTTCTGGAATCGTGCCGCTACACCGTTAAGCAAACGTACGCGCAATTCGCGGACGCTATACGCGAGTCTGGAACACCGGTCGTACTGCACGACGGCGAAGACTACCGCGAAGTAGACGAAGCCTTCATTGCTGACGTGAAGCCGACTTTGTTCCTCAAACGCGAGGTACTGGCGGCTGCGCCCTTGCTGGACATGCGAGGCGAACATCGTAGGTTGGCGTACCCGTTCAGTTGCCCGAAGGTTGCTCCGTTGGTAAGCAAAGAAGAGTTTCAACAGCGTACGTACAAGGCGGCAATGTTGTTCGGTAACACCGCACAGATTCGCAAAGACCTTGTGAACGCTTTCCGCTCTTGTGACTACGCCGACGACGTGTACTGCGCCATGAATTCGGACGGCGAAGCGAAACAAACCTTGCTTGGCTGGGACGCGTACAACCAGATGTTGACCGATTCGATGATTGGTGTGTCCGCTCGCGGGTTTGGTTGGGATACGTGCCGCTATTGGGAAATACCGACTGCGGCTGTGTTGCTCACGCAACCACTCAACCTACGCATACCAGACCCGTATGTTCATGAGAAGACGTGCTTCGAGTTTGTCAGTCCGCAGCATGCGGTGCAGATTGTGCAATCGCTCACGCGGTACACGCCGGAGCACCTATACGAAGTCTACTGCGCGGGGCATGCGCATACGGTCGCTCACCACACCAACACCGCACGTGTTGGCTACATGCTGTCTTTACTTCAACAAGTTGCGCACGCGTAACCCACAAGGAACCACCCCATGAATAAAGAGCAAATGCGTACTCACGCCACGGCGAATCATTGCTATAAATTCCAAGGCGTGGGTATCGGCGCTGACATGACGGCGTTGAACTACTTCAAGCAACTGGCACCGGAAGCGGTGCTGAACAAGGAATCGTGCGGTCTCGACGTGGGGTTCGGTGGCGGCGGAACGCTCAAGGCGCTGCACGATACGTACGGTATGCGCAAGCTGTACGGAGTGGACATTGCGCCTGCGAGTTTCGAGACGAAGACGTGCGCACCAAAATGCTCCAAGCTTTACCACTTGGATGTTTCCCACGACGCATTACCGCTTGCGGAGGACAGCCTCGACATCGTGTTTTGCACGGAGGTTATAGAACACCTGTCCAACCCGTTCTTCATGGTGGCGAACGTGAAGGTCGCGTTGAAGCACGGCGGTTATTTTTGCTTCTCGTTCCCGATGCCGGAGAACAACCTTGGCTACGAAGGCGGGCAACACGCGCATGTGTATCCCGGCTTTTTGCAACGCGACTCCTTTGAGCGGTTCATGAAGCAGCTCTATTTCCAGAAAGTTGGTAGACTGGAAAACGGCGCGTCGGCGTGGTACGTGTTTCGGAACTACAAAGGCGACGGCGTGCTGGACGTGTTTGAAATTGTCGCGGGCAATTACACGGAAGCGCAGTTGTTCGCGTGCTTGGAAAACTTCTAAGGAGTTTGCACATGAGCCGTATTCTTGTGACAGGTGCTGCCGGGTTCATTGGTTCGCATGTGTTTGACGCGTTGCACGCACGCGGTCACGACATGATCGGCGTCGATGACTACAGCGGCGGCGACTACCGCAACGTGCTGTCTGTTGCGGCACCGGTGCTTGACGTGAGCGAATACCCGCTGCACGTCGCAGACTGCAACGACTACGAAACCATGCTGCGCCTTACGCGTGGCGTGGACACTCTTGTTCATTGCGCGGCGAATGCCCGCGAAGGCGCGTCGCAGTTTCAACCGCGTTACGCCACCAAACAAAACGTTGCGGCGTACGCGTCTGTCCTTAGTGCCGCAATCGCCAATGGTGTGCGCAACGTGATTCTGTTTTCGTCTATGGCGGTGTACGGTGAGCAGGTACCACCGTTCGACGAGAACGCGGAACCAAAACCCGCTGACGTGTATGGTTGCAACAAACACACGATGGAACGAATGACCGCGATTCTGTCTGGTGTGCATGGGTTCCACTACACGATCATTCGCCCGCACAATGTGTTCGGTGAACGCCAGCGCATGGCAGACAAGTTTCGCAACGTCGTCGCTATTTTCATGAACCGTATTCTGCGCAACGAGCCGCTGTTCATCTACGGGGACGGCGAACAGACGCGGGCGTTCTCCTACATCGACGACTCCTTGCCGTGCTTCTTGCGCATGATCGAGCAGTGTGCAACGTTGCACGGTAACGTCGTGAACATTGGCGGTATTCACCCGATCACAGTCAACACTCTGGCGAAAGCTGTACTTGCGGAAATGGGTGCACCGCGCGACTACCCGATTGACTACTTCCCGTCTCGCCCGTTGGAGGTGAAACACGCGTACCCGACTTACGAAAAAAGCGTCCGCTTGTTGAGCTACGCAGAGACTATCGGTTGGCGTGACGGTGTGGCGTATATGGCTGCGTGGGCAAAGCGTCGCGGACCGAGCGAGTGGCAGAACAACGAGCCGCTGGAAATCGTCAACAGCGCGACACCGATTCCTTGGCTGACGCAGTAATTCGTTCCAGCGCTTTGATACACTAGACGCAGGAGGTACTTATGAGTTCGTACGCCACACAAGCGCAGGTTGAATCCCTGCTAGGCACGTTCGCCATTCCGTCTGAATGGACGAGCGGCAGCGCACCGACGCCTCTTGCGCAAGCATTGACGCGCGTGCGCAGCACTATAGACGCGTTCTGCGGCACAACGTTCATTCCTGTCACGCGGCAACTGTTGCTCGATGGCAACGGTACGCCGAACCTTCTGTTGAACGCGGTAACGTCGTACCCAATCGCAACCATTACTTCTGTGTGGCTGCGCAACGACCCCACCGTCGCATTCACGTCCGCAGACTTGCTGGTCGAAAACGTTGACTTCTGTGTGCATCCCTCACGCCGTGCGTTGACGCGCATGACCTCGACGTATGGGCGCGGGTTCGACACCAGCATACCGCCAACATGGCCGAAGGTGTTGCGCAGTGTGCAGGTGCTTGGTACATTCGGCAGAACGGCAGTGCCACCCAACATAACGAAAGCCGCCGTGCTGTTGGTGCGGGAGGAAATTCAACCCGGTTACATTTCCGACTACGGCGACGCGTTCTACTCCGAGACCTTCCCCGATGGTTACGGTAGGCAGAAGCAACCGCGCGTGTCTGCTGCGCAGGCGGTACTCGCCGCGAATACAACCGGGCACGAAATTACAGACCGGCTGTTGATGCCTTACCAGCGCTTGCCGCTAGGGTTCGGTGCGGCATGAGCAGGTCGTCGCGCTACCCACACACATCCAACATCACAAGCAACGCCAAGGCTGCGGACAACGGCTATGGTGGTTTGAAACGTGCCGCGTCTGCAACGACTGTTGTCACGTCGTATAAGTTCAACGCTTGGCCGATGACGATGTTTCAACGCTCGCGCTACATCGAAGAGTACGGCTTGGCAATGGACTCGGATCTTGTGCGCATAACCGGTGCGTACAACGCAGCAATAGAAGCAGGACAGTTCATAACGTACAACTCGAAGACGTACAAGTTGATCACGGTCAATCGCGTCAACGGGCGAAACGGTACGCCTACCGCATTGGCAATCGAAGCGCATCGGGTAATCCTATGACTACACGCAAAGCAAAAGCTGAACCGGAATTTATCTGCCCGTTGTCCGGCATGTTGTGCGTTGGTGTTGAACACTGCGCACCTGCGGCATACATCGCGGGGGATGCTGCGAATGCACCGACTACGTACGTCTCTGCCGCGTGCCCTGTTGTGGCTGTCGTTAGCAGTCTTACTATGCTCTCTGGTGTTTTATGTGGTGCTTTTTCTGCCGCTATGCAACCACCTGCACCAGAAGTGCCGAAAGAAGAACCGAACAACGTAGAGCACTTCCCGTGCGGTGTACGCCCTGACCAATCGTAGGCAACGCACGTACGAAAGCGCAGCCGATGGCACCACGCAGTACATACAACGAAGCCAAGTTAGTGGACCTCGCAGACGTTGATCGTCTGCGGGAAATGTTTAGTTGGTTGCCCGTGGTGTTTGCAGACGCGGTAGAAAAAGTGTCGCCGGAGTTTGGCGCGTACATGAGTTACAGTCTGTTCTTGGAAGCAGGCACGCGCAAGATGCCAGCACGCCCGCACTTGGTGCCTGCTGTATATGCTACCGCGCAGGAAGTCATGGACGGTGTTGGCTTGGCGCTGCTCGACGTAACGCAGCGCGTGTTCGCACAAGGTCGTTCGGTGTCAGGGAAGATGGCGGAAACGTTATACGCGAATGCGTGGATAGCAATGCTAAACGGACCGACGCGCAAGTACGCTGTGGATATGTGTACGGCGTTGGAGGCAGTGGAGTACGGGTTTCACAGGCGGTCTATTGCCGGGTATGCGTACGCACGCAGCGCGGAAGAAATCAGGGCCGCGCAGTACACGGCACAGGTGCAACGCGACGCGTTGAAGCTGGTGGAGGATCAGAAGAAGCAGGCGAAGCTGGTGCGCGACAGAACGCGTTCAAAGGTGCGCAAGTGGGTGACGTTGAAGAAGCAACGCGAACGCGCGTTGAAGAAGAAGCAGGCAAAGCTCGCCAAGCAAAAAGCGTCGGCGCAGAAAAAGCGGGAACGACAGAAGGCCGCTGCGCAAAAGAAACGCATGTCGCGTAAAACAAAAACCAAGAAGAAACGGAAGACCTAAACATGGCAACGCGTACAACTCGAACCATTCGCTTTTCAAAAGCGATAGTGGAATGGTTGCGCAGTAACGCTGCCCTCGTAGCGTTCGCCAACCACACGAACACCGAACCCCGCATTGTGTTGAACACCATCGACGTGGAGTTAGACGAACAAGACGCTACCGCCAATCAGGAGGCGGTGCCGTGCGTGCAGGTTACTTGCACGCACTTGGGCGCAAACATTCCGCAAATCGACGGCGGTCCGTTTCGTACAATGGTCCAAGTCGATTGCTATTCGTCTGATGACCTCGCTACCGCCACAGCGATGGATTCGGTATACTTGCAGGCGGAGCCTGTCAACGGCGTAGACGTAAAGATAACCACCAATTCGATTCGCACAACGGTTATCGAAGCGTATGCACCGCTGCGGACACAAGCGTCGGCAGGTGATGGTGACTCTGGTGTGTTTGTTTCAACCGCCGTACTGCTCATTACGTGGTACGACACAGCAACTGACTAACGAAAGGAGGTGAAACTATGCCATTCGACAAGGGAAACATTCTGCACGGTTCCTGCACGGTGACGCTTAGCGGCGTCGGCGTCGGGTACACCAAGGACGGCGTGAAGTTGCGCGAGTCCACGACGTTCCTCGACATCGAAGCGGACCAAGCATCCGGCACCATTCGCAAAGACCCGACCGTCGAGAAGATGTTCGTGACTTTCAACATGCTGGAAGCCATGCCCGCGAACGTTATCAACGCGATGCACGGCGACGCTGCCGGTAGCGGTGACGTGGCGTTCGGTGCTGCGGAACCGGAGACCGTGGAACACACGTTGGTCCTCGTCGGTCCCGGTCCCAGCGGTGCGACGCGTACCTACACGTTCTATCGTGCCGTGAAGATCGACGACACCGAGCACACCGTTGGTGCGCGTAACGCTGTCGGTGAACTCCCCGTGACGTTCGAGCTTCTGAAAGACCCGGCGCACGGCTACACGTTCGGGTACTTCCAAGACGCGGCGTAATTTGCCGCCACTACATGAGGATGAATTTTTACTTATGACCACCACATTGACAGACGACGATTGCCGCGCACTGGAATTGCCGGAGCATTTGAAGCCGCTCATTCCGCAAGCCATCGAGACAACCGACTTCGATTTCGCATCGTACCTTTTGACGCTGCCGAACATGTGCCTCGTACACATGATCGAACGCAGCAAAGACGCGAAGAATCCGGGAGCCGGATACAAGTTCGCGTTTCTGATCGTGGGGCGCACCGTCGAAGAGTTCAACGCTCTGGAACTGCGCTACGCGAACGGGCAGTGCGTTGTTGAACCGGTTGGCTTCATGCAGAAGCGTGCGTCGCTTCGCGCAGTTATGGAGCGCAAGATTCGTCGTAATGAAACGCACCGTCCACACCACGGCGCGTCTCGTCGATAAAGGGAGAAAGACTCATGGCTAACGCCGATGTTTTCAAGGCGCTCTTTGAGCGCACGCTTGACGTGAAGCTGCCCAGCACGAACAACGAACACAGCCTCGTTGTGCGTCGCATGCCGTTCTCGTTGATGACGCATATCCTCACCTTCGCCGCCACCAACTTGCAGGCAGAACTGCGCACCGCATTTCTTGTGTTTCAGTCCAGCATCACCGACCCGGACAAAGCGAAGCTGAATCACATGGAGTTCGGCATCGAGGTTCTATCCGCGTTGCTGCCGTCGCTCACCAAACTCATTGTCACCAGCGAGCACATGCTGCACGAAATTCTTTCGCGCGTTGTGCTGGACTGGAACGACGACGTGAAAGCCTACCTGTCACCGGAAGACGCATTGGCGGTGTTGAACGCCGTGCTTGCCGACATGGACAAGGCAGTCGTAGCGACGCAGGTAGCAGACATTTTTTTCAACGTGACCGAGGTGGGGAAGGCGCTGGCGTATCGCACCTCGGAGACGAAGAACTAACCGAGCAGGAAATTCCTCGTCGTCTTGCGTACGCAGCGCGGGCGGCGAGGATTACTGTTGTCGATAGTTTGATTTCGCTGGTCGCCGCATTCCCTTCAATACCGCCAGACGAAATATTAGAGCTTCCCAACGACACCGTGGAAGCAATGTTGTCGGCATTGGCATTGCAACGCAACCGTTCGGTACTGAACCAATTAGAAAGCGTTCACGCCGCACGACCTTCGTTGTCTATCCAATTGCTTACCGCCCGGAATAAGGCCATAATTACAGGTGACTACTCCAAAGTCGATTCCGCACTGCAAGCCATTGAAGAGTCTGTATCGCCATCAGATGCTCCGACCAACTGGACAGACACAAAGTTGACGCGTAGCGGGATTACCGCAGGAGTACCGGCAAGCAAGAAAGGTTCATAAACGTCATGGCAGACACGCGCTCATTAGGCACAGCGGTAATCGGATTCGCAACCAACATTAGCGAGTTCCTACGCGGTACCGCGAAGATGGAACAAGCGCTCGACGACGTGCGCGACTCTGCGCAAGGTGCCGCAGAAGAAGTTGAAGGTGTAGGCGAAGCAGGTAAGTCTGCCGGACAGGAAGCGGCGGAGGGTACACGCGAATACGAGGAAGCAACCAGAGAAGCGGAACGCGCTGCAAAGGAAGCGGCGGAAGCCGCCAAGCGTCGTGCCGCAGAAATGCGTGCGGCGTTTGAAGAAGTGGCGCGTTCGGTCAAGAACGTTGGCGACACGCTTGCCGATTGGGGCAAGAAAGGTTTGGTCGCTGCGGGTGCTGTTGGTGGTGGGTTGCTGGGCACGGTAAAAGCTGCTGGCGATTTCGAGGAAGCATTTGCGCAAGTGCGTACGCTCATGGAAGGTGCGTCCACCAAAGAGGTGGAAGACCTTCGACGCGGCATTCTCGACCTGTCTGCGTCGATGGGCGAAGACTTGGTAGCAACCACCAAGGCCGCGTATCAAGCGCTGTCCGCGAACGTCCCACAAGATAACGTTTTGGAGTTCTTGAAGGTTGCAGGCAAGGCCGCAATCGCGGGCGTATCGGATACCGAAACAGCGGTGAACGTTCTAACCTCCGTTGTCAATTCGTACGGCAGCGCGTTGAACAAGTATGGCGACATCGCGCAACAGGCACAGCACGAATCGGACGTGCTATTTCGCACCATCGTTAAAGGTAAGATTGAGTTCACCGACATGGGCACCAGTTTGGGTCGCGTGGTGTCTGGTGCTGCTGCCGCAGGCGTGTCGATGGAAGAGCTTGGTGCCGCCATTGCTACCGTGACTGCAAAAGGCTCTACGCCGGAGCAAGGCATTACGTCGGTCAACCAAGCAATCACTTCGCTGATCAAACCCACAGACGACGCAGCGGAAGCAATGGACCGTCTCGGTATTGACTACAAAGGCTTCCAAGCCGGTACGGTGTCGTTTCCGAAGATCATGGATCAGATTGCGAAATCCACCAAAGGTAGTGCGGTAGAAATCAACCGCATGATTCCGGACATCATTGGTGCGAAAGCCGTCATGCAGTTGACAGCGGAGGACGGCAAGCTATTCGTTGAGTTCCTGAACGACATTTCAAACTCTGCGGGTTCGACGGATGCGGCGTTTGCGATTATGGCGCGAACGCTTAATTACGAAATGCGTCAAGGGTGGGCAACGTTCAAAGCCATGCTGGTCGAAGTCGGCACCGTGCTTATGCCGGAAGCGACGAAGTATTTCCACATGTTCACCGACCAGCTCAAAGTATTTGCCGACTGGATTAAGAACAACCCAAAAGAATTTGAAGCGGCTTTGTGGCGAGGTGTCGATGCGCTAAAGACATTCGCAATGGTGTCAGCCGGTGCATTCGCCACCGGTAAGATTATTTCGTGGACGGGTAGTCTAGGGCTTGCGTTGATCGGTATCGAAAAGTTTGCTCGCGCGTTTGTGTTCCTTACTACCGGGCAGGCGACTTTCCTTGCTGGTATCGCTGTGTGGAAAGGTTGGGGCGCGGCAGCATCGTCAGCGGTACTCGGCGTCATTGCCGCCAACGGTCCGCTCATTGCTGCGCTGTCTGTTGTCGCCGCCACGGTACTGTTGCTGATCACGCATTATCGTGGATGGAAGGAAGTAGCGGAAACGACGGCAGCGTCGCAGGAGCGCCTGCGTAAACAGGTAGACGCCACCATCGCAACGATGAAAGAAAAGCATCAGATCACGCAGCAGGAAATTGACGACATCAAGAAGCTCGGTTCTGCGGAAGAACAGCACGCGGCATTGCGGGAAAAGCTGAATCGTGAATCTGCCGCAGCCAACGCTGACTTCTCCCGGCAGTTGGAGGCTTCGTTGCAAAAGGAGCTAGGTCGCGCTGCAACGCGCGAAGAGCTGCTCCGGGCATTTGTTATCGGCCAGTCGGTCGAACGCGACGTAGCGAAGACCACGGAGCTTTTCCTGCGCGGTGTAACCGACGCGGAGTTGCGCGACATCGAACGCGGTGTGGTTGCCAACGAGAACGCGGCAAAGAACAAGTCGGCAACGCACGCAAAGTATTTGAAAGAACGCGGCATGGCATCGTCGCAGGCGCTGGTGTACTTGAACACCGAACTTGTTGCGAACAACCAAGCCGTGTCGTCGGAGGAAGAGCTGACGCTTGCGCGAGACATTGCAGCGCGGTACCAGATTTCGTTACTCGACGCCACGTTAGGTTTCAGAAAGAATTTCAACGCTGCGCAATACCAACTGCTTAGCGAAGGTGTGGCTATGGAAGACGCTGCTGCACGCACAACGCAGGCGGTGCAGAAGCAAGACACGGAAGCGCAGGCGGCAGAGTTGCTGCGCCGTAGCGAAAACCTTAGTCAGTTCCATGCACTGAACACACAGCGGTTCCAAGACGCCGCGCGTGAACGTGTCGCGATCATCGAGGAACTGCAAAGCATTCAGCAGGCAGCGGCGGACAACGACGGTAAACTTTCCGCAGAGCAGGTCGTACGGCAGAAGGTATTGTTCGAGACGCTGCAATTGAACATGCAGGATATGACGGAGCTTCGCAAGTCACAGCGCGAGATAGAAGCGGCAATGAACGCGCAGAAGGAAGCGGAAGACAAAAAAGCGTTCGGGTTGGCGGAAGAGATTACGTACAAGCAACTAGACAACAACGAAAAGCTCAACGCGTCGTACGAAATTTTGCGCGAGAAGTATTCGGCATACATCGACACCGTGATCAACTCCACGGCGAAGTCTGCCGAGGTGGTATCGCAATCGTCTGGTGAGTCACAAGAGCAAATCAAAAACTACATCGCAGCGCTGGCGGAGTCTGGTTTGACGGTGGAGGAAGCGTCGCGCAAATGGCAGCAAGCCTACTTGATGCTGCCACCTAACTCTGCGGGTAACGGCAACGCGGTAGACGAAGCATTGGCGCAATACGGAACGATCAGTAACGCGGTGCAGAACCTTGCCAGCACCACGCAGCAGTCAACGGAAAACATGGCAACTTACTGGCGCAACTACGCGTCGCAGCAAGAAGAGATTGCACGTCGGTTGTATGACGCTATGCAGTACGCCGACCCGACTGTGCGCCACTCGCCGTCGTTGGTGGAAAACACCGTCAGCGGCTTGTCCAACATGACGCAGACGTGGGAGAAGTTCAGCGGTAAATACGCAGGCATCATGCGCAACGTCTACGCTGCCATGCAGTACGCAAACCCATACGCGCGGCACTCGCCGTCGCTGGTGGAGTCTGTTGCTGCGGGTGCGGAGGACATGACGCAGTTTGAGCAAGACGCGTTGAAGATACGCTGGGACAACTTCAAGGCGTTGTACGAACGCCAGATTGCAATGCTCATAAAGTTTTGGAAGATGGGCGGCAATCTTACGTACCAGACAGACACAAACGCGATGGGGCAGATCACTGGCGGCGGAATTATTCAAGGGCCGGAAGGGTTCGACTTCATGCGCGACTTGCTGCCGTTGTTGATCGCGCTGAAACAAATGGGGTTCGGTGACGACCCTATCAGCACGCTGCGCCGTGTATTGCGCAACGAGTACGACGCCAACGCTGCATCGCCGCGTGCGATACGTGCGCCATCCACTGAACCTGTTGCCGTACCTGTCATCATTACGCCTGTCGCGGCGGCGTCGTCGCCGGTACTTCCGACACCGTGGCGCAGCGATGGAAAACGTATGTACGACTCCACGCTTGGTGGTGCCGGTGTAACCGTAGGTGCGGGTGCGCTTGCCCCGTTGCTTGCGAAGTTATTCTCCACGTCGCCGCTTGGTAGCGTGGGAGAAGCGAACAGCGACGCGCAAGCCAGCTTCCTGATGCGTTTGATGCGCGGGCAGATTGCACCGGACAACATCGGTACGTTCCACGCGCAAGCGTCGTCCGTTGGCGGTGGTCCCAACATCGTGATCAACATTCCGATTTCAAACGTGCGTAGCGATTCCGACATCGCGGCAATCGCAGAGCGCATGTACAACAAAATTCAAACCATGAACTGGCGTTTGCAGAGGTAACTATGGGTTATCGTCCACGTATTCAACGCGCTGCCGGCTTGTACGATTTGCCGCTCCCGATGCGGCAGACCACGGAGAGCTTTCAATCGCGTATCGGTGTGTCCGAAGTGCCGTTGCAACCCGGCACGCTCATTCGGTCTTCCACTCGCGGTGCTGCGACGGTAATGTTTTCCGGCATGATCGTTGTCGGTAATCCGCAAGACGAAGATCGGGTAGGCGGCATGGGCATGGTGACTGACATCATCGAAGAGAAAGACCGCCTGTACGAATGGCTGAAAGGCACCGACGAACCGTTCACGTTCTATCGCTACATTCACAACGCGGAAGTTGGCGGCACAAAATTCTCGCACAACAAAACGCGGTTCTACCGTAACGTGCTGTGCCAAGATTTGGAGTTCGCGCACTCGCACCAAACGCCGCGCGTCTTGCCGTACACGTTTTCGTTGCTGGTGCCAGAGGGCGTCGAATACTACACGGAGTAAGGCAATGCCGCTTCTTGCTTCCACACCGCGCGAGGAAACGCTGCTGACAGCGGCAGACGTTATCTCGTGCGTGGCTATCACGGACAACTTTGGTACGGCGGCAACCAACGCACGCACGCTGTATGGTCCGCTCTACGTGCTGCCTAGTAACGGTCTGTACACCACGCAAGGATTGGCGCTGCTCGGTGCAGACGGTAAGCCGCTGATGCAGTTGCGCGTCAACGGCATGATCGAACTGCGCGGTGTTTTGCTGTCTACGTATGGCGACCCCATTTCGTACAGCGCGAACGGTGTGTACTGGAAAAACTCGGACAACCTGTACACGCATCACTTGGACATGAACGGCAACCTGCTGTGCATTGCGCCGGTGGTTGAGTCGCTGTCGGACATAACGTTGGAAAAAGCCGCAGGCGACTTCGACGCGGCGCAAGGATTGGTGCGCGTGTTTCCGCCGTGCGCACGCACGGTGTTTCATTCGTCCAACGCCAGCTATCCGATAATGCAGGTAGTCAACGCAGACGAGGATTGCATGATCAAATTCAACCACAGCGGCGTTATCGAAACGCGCGGCGTGGTTGTACCTGCGGCGGGCGACGCACCGCAGACCGTGTACAGGAGCTTCGTGTTTTAATGCCAGCTTACGGATACGAACGCATCATAAAAATCGGTGGCGTTGATTTCAGCGCCGTTGCGAACACCTGCGACTTCACATGGAACCGCGACGTGGGTTGCGAGACTGCCACGATCAGCATTCAATCAGCACAGTTCGACGACCTTCTTGGCATCAAGACCGGCGACGCTGTAAGCATCGAGTTCTCTTCCGGTGTGTCGTGGTGGCAAGGCATCGTCGTAAATGTGGCTACGAACCTCGTCACGGGGCTTACGATTGACTGCGCGGGTATTGTGTCAACGCTGCTCGCTGAAACGCCTGTACGCGAACGCTTTGGTTCAGAAGTAATCGTGCCGTACGTTACTTCGCTTGCAGCAACGGTGGTGACTGACGCGGGTAATCTCGGTGCCGGG